>Ga0209470_1000131_pt1 | contig 55088 bp, 61 predicted proteins | sample GraSoiAngelo_125_FD_185882 | JGI IMG/M metagenome (GOLD analysis project Ga0209470, IMG submission 185882) | Grasslands soil microbial communities from the Angelo Coastal Reserve, California, USA - 14_0927_05_40cm (SPAdes) (version 2) | ecosystem: Environmental > Terrestrial > Soil > Grasslands ... | reverse complement strand
GCAGAAGCGCGCCGAAGTAGCCGCACCCATCGACCCGGGCCGCCTCTTCCATCTCCATAGGGACGGTCTTGAAGAACCCCATGAGCAGCCAGGTGCAGAACGGGATGGTGATGGTCGGGTAGACCAGCACCAGCGCCCACCAGGTGTCCTGCAGCCCGAGCATCGCGACCACTCGTGCCAGCGGGATGAAGAGAATGATGCCCGGGACCAGATACGTCATGAACACCGCGATGCCGAGGTTCTCGGACCCGGGGATGCGGAGCCGCGCCAGCGCGTATCCCGCCGGCACCGCGATGAGCAAGGTGATGACGGCGACCCAGGCCGCGATGGTCATCGTGTTGACGATCCATGCGCCGTAGTTCGTGCTGTAGAAGAGATAGGAGAAGTTCTTCCACGTGGGCGGCAGGTGAAACCACAGCGGAAACTGATCCATCCGGTAGAGGTCGGGGTCCTGCTTCAACGCCGTGATCGCCATCCAGTAGATGGGGAAGATGGCGATGATGACGTAGGGCGTGATCGCCGCGTAGATCCAGGCGTGGCGTCGGATCTCCTTGTGGCGTCGAGTGCGCGGCGCGTCGGCCATCGCCTAATACTCTCGGCGCTTCAGGTTTCTGAGCATCAGGATCATCAGGGGCAGCAGCAGGGGAAACAGGAACAGGGCGATCGCCGCCCCACGCCCGAGCGCTCCGGCCTGGATTCCGACCTGGTAGGCGAGCACGGGCAAGATCTTCGTGGCGTTCGCCGGACCGCCCTGGGTCAGGAGGTACACGACGCCGAGATCGGACAGGGTGAACACCGTGTCGAAGAGGAAGCCGATCAACAAGATCGGCGCGATCATCGGAACGACCACGTGGCGGAAGCGCTGAAAGAAGCTGGTCCCGTCGACCCGCGCCGCGTCCAGAATCTCGTTCGGCACGGACGTGAAGCCCGCGAGCAGCACGATGGCCGAGAACGGAAAGTTGCGCCACACGTTCACCATGATGCACGCGGCCAGCGCCAGATGGGGCTCGCCCAGCCACACGGGCCAGTCCGCAGAGCCGTAGCTCCCGATCGCCCCGATCTGGCTCAGGAACCAGTTGATGACGCTGAACTGCGAGTCGTACATCCACTTCCAGCCGAGCACGCTGATACTGATCGGGAGCGTGAACGGGATCACGACGAGGCCGCGGATGAACTTCCGGCCCCAGAACGGCTGCAGCAGGAGAAACGCGAGGCTGGTCCCGAGCAGGCCCTTGAAGACGGCGGCCACCAGGGTGAAGCCGATGCTGTTGCGGAGCGCGATGTAGAAGACGTCGCTCTCGAAGGCGGCTCGGAAGTTCTCCAACCCGACGAAGCTGGCGGTGTTGTCCGCGACCGAAGCGTCGCTCAATGCCAGGAAGAGCGAGAACAGGAACGGCGCTCCGACGAGGAGAAGGACATAGAGAACGGCGGGCGCGAGCAGCAGATAGCCGAAGGCGAGCCGTCGGGACGTCTGGCTCGCGAACCACCGCCGAGGGCGCGCCCGAACAGCGATCGAAACGGCAGCGGCCCGGGCGCCTGCGGCGTCCGGGCCGCTGCTTGACGAGCTTGCCGTCATGCCTGCTTGTACTTGGCGTAGATCCGGCGGTACTCTCCCACGCCCCACTTGACCGCGTCTTCCAGGGCCATGCCGCGACAGAACTTCGTGATCATGTCGGGGAAGACGAACGTGTTGACGATCTCCTGGATCGGCGTGGTCGACGGCCCAGGATATCCATAGAACGCCACGAACTTCGGGAAGTCCTGGAGGATCTGCAGCTTCGGGTCGGCGCCGATGACGGGCATGGGCTTCTTGTAGCGGTCGTTGAGATACGGCATGTTGTAGCCACGGCTCTGCACCATGCCCTCGAGGTCGTTGTCGATGAGATACGAGAGCCACTCCTTCGCCGCTTGCTGGTTCTTGGAGAACTTCCACACCATCCAGACGTTCGGCGCCGCGGCGCTGACCCGCTTGCCGGGCTGCCCCTGGGGCTCGAGTCCGAGGAACGTGTTCTGGAACACGGGCGGATTGGTGTCCTCGGTCGTACGGTAGGCCGAAATCGCGTCGTGCACCCAGCACGCGATGCCCGAGGCCAGGTAGCGATTGTCGGACGCATCGTCCCAGGAGAAGACCTCCGGGGTCATGCCTTCCTCGAAGAGTGCCTTGGCGAACTTGAGGAACTCGCGCAGCTCCTTGGAGTCGATCGTGGGCGCATCGCCGGAGGGCGTCGCCTCGATGCCGCCGTGGCTCCAGAACATCGAGCGCCAGAAGAGGTTCGCGTCGGCGCACTGGGACAGCGCGATACCCGTCGGATGTCCCTTGGGCTTGAGCGTGCGCGCCGCCACCCGCGCCAGCTCCCACGTGTCCGGATACTTGAGATTGTTGGCGTCGAACAGATCCTTGCGATAGAGCATCGGCGCCAGGATGTAGAAGATCGGCAGGCCGTACCAGCGCCCCTCGACCTCGACGAGCGACCGGGCCGCGGGAATCCAGCCGCCGTACTTCTTCCCCGCCGCATCGGCGACGTCGCTGAGATCCACGAGATTCTTGTAGTAGAGCCGGGTCAAGATGGACGAGCCGTTGTAGATGATGTCGTGGCCGGCGCCGGCGGCGAACTCGGCCGCCATGCGCGCGGGAATGTCGAGGTGCGGAATGTGGTCGACGCGCACCTTAACCCCGTTCTTGTCGCCCCATTCCTTGGCGAACTTGTCGTACCAGGCGTCGTACGCCGGGATGAAATGACTCCACTGCAGGATGCGCAACGTCGTTCCCTTGATCTGCGCGGGAGCCTGCCGTGCGTCGAGCATCGTCAGAAGCGAGCTTCCCGCGACCCCGGCACCGGCGGTCGCGAGGAATTTCCTTCGATTGACGATCGACGCTGCGGGCTTGGCCGGTTGCGGGTCCATCATCGTAGGCCTCCTTGAGCGGTCCTGAGCGCTATGGGGGGTTGGCAGCTGGCAACCCTCGTAAAGAATTAGATTCTTTATGCTGCCTTGCCGCCAGTTGTCAAGTGGGTCTTGCCCCCGGTGTATCCTCGCGCCCATGCGCCGACCGCTTCTGGCTCTCGCGGTGGTTCTCACCGCGATCGGGGCCTTCACGGGCGGGCTGGCGTGGCTCCTGGACACCCCGAGACCACCGGCCGGCGCGTCGAGGGCCGAGCGCCTCTACCTCGGCCTCTGCGCGACCTGCCACGGACCGGACGGACGGGGCTCGTGGCGCGCGGCGCTCTTCCTGGTCCGGCCCGGCAGGCTGAACGATGCCGCGACGCTCGACCGGCGCTCGGATCAATATCTCTTCGACATCATCAAGTACGGCGGCGCGCCCATCGGTCGGCCGGGGATGCCCGCCTTCGGCTCGACGCTCACCGACGACGAGATCGCCGAACTGGTCGCTTATGTGCGCGCGCTCTCCCGCGCGCGGTGACTCAGGGGAGCTTCTCGATCCGGATCAAGACAAGCTGATCGTCTCGCTGGCGCACCGCGAGCTTCACCCGGTCGCCCGGCCTGGGGTCGACCGGATCGAGAAGCGCCGGGCTCGCGGAGATCGCCATCAGCTCCATGGCGTTCATGCCGAGCGCCGCCACGGGCTCGTGCCGAACGAGGAGCATGTCCGAGGCGGGGCGCGCGGCGATCGTCCCGCGCACCTCGTAGGCCGCTGGACGGATGACCGTTCCCCAGATACCCGCGGCGAACGCCGCGAGCAGCACGACGAAGAGGAGGACGGCTACGGTGCGATGTGAGACGAACCTAGTACCGGCTATCCCGCTCCCAGTCGAACCTGACCTCGGAATCGGGCCGCAGGTCGTCGCCGGTGAGGATCCACTTGCCGCCGCATCCCTCGCGCGCGAAGTAGGCAGCCGGCTTGGGCGCCGACCCGAGGCTGATGAACAGGATGAAGATTCCTACCCCGCCGCCCAAACCGCAAAGGAGCACCTTGCCGGGAATATAGAACACGTTGGCGATGCCGGCGCCGACGTTGTACGCGGTGTACTCGGCGAGATGCGACTCCTGCTCAGGGAGATCCTGCGGCGGCGCCGCCGGCTGGGGCATGGGCGGCGCGGGCGGCGGCGGAGTCTGAGCCGGTTGCTGGGCTGTCGCGAGCGGGGCGAGCGGACCGGTGGCGAGCATCGCGAGCGCCACCACGACGGCGAGGACTCGGCTTACGATCTTCATCAGGATCCTCCTCCCTACAGGCCTCAGGGAGTCATTGTCCGCCCCAAGGGGCGCCCCACCACAACATTCCGGCAGACTTCGATCATAGCAAACGGCTAGGCGATGCGTAAACTCGACAAACGCTATAATCGGCGGCACATTCACTCCCAGGAGGCCCGCTAACCATGAAGCTCGTGCGCTTCTCCACCAACGGCCAGGCCCCTCGGCTCGGCGTCCTCCAGGGCGACCGCATCGCCGACCTTCAGGCCAGCGTCGCCGCCTCTCTGACGCGGCGCGGCGTAACCCGAGCCGCCGAGATCGCCGCGGCTCTCGTCCCTGGCAGCACCCGCGCGTTCCTCGAGGGCGGCCCGCTGGTCGAGGAGACGGTTGCGGGCATCAAGGAATGGGTGACGATCCCCGCCAATTCCGCGCGCCTGCACGCGCCGATCGCGGATCCTGGCAAGTTCATCTGTATCGGGCTCAACTACCGCGACCACGCGGAGGAAGCCAATCAGCCGATCCCGAAGGAGCCGCCGATTTTCGCGAAGTGGTCGAACGCGATCCTCGACCCGAACGAGCCGATCCTGAGACCGCGCGGCTCGAATCAGCTCGACTGGGAAGTCGAGCTCGGCGTCGTCATCGGCAAGACCGCGCGCTTCGTCAGCAAGGAGAAGGCGCTCGACTACGTCTGGGGCTACACGATCATCAACGACGTGAGCGCCCGCGACTTCCAGTTCATCGGCAGCCAGTGGATGGCCGGCAAGATCCCCGAAACGTTCGCGCCGGTCGGCCCCTACATCGCCGACCGTGCCGAGATCCCGGATCCGCACTCGCTCGAGCTGAAGCTCTGGGTCAACGGAAAGCAGATGCAGAGCGGCAACACCAAGACGTTCATCTTCGATGTCCGTTACATCGTGAGCTACCTCTCGGGGCTGATGACGCTCTCGCCCGGCGATCTCATCGCCACCGGCACTCCGCCGGGCGTGGGCTTCGCCCGCAAGCCGCCGGTCTTCCTCCAGCCGGGCGACACGTGCCGGCTCGAGATCACCGGGCTCGGTCGGATCGAGAACCCCGTGAAGGAGGCCTGAAGGAGACCAGGACGATGCTCGACGTCATTGCGCCGCTCGTCATTCAGAACACGACGAAGATCGTCCTCGTTTCACTCGACGGTCTGGGCGGGCTGCCCCGACTCGAGACCGGCCGCTCGGAGCTCGAGACGGCACACCTGCCGAATCTCTCCCAGCTCGCCACCGAGGCCGCCTGCGGCCTCATCCGTCACGTGGCGCCCGGGATCACGCCGGGAAGTGGCCCCGGCCACCTCGGGCTCTTCGGCTACGACCCGCTGCACTATCAGGTCGGGCGCGGCGTCCTCGAGGCGCTCGGCATCGAGTTCGATCTGCGCGCGGGGGACGTCGCCGCGCGCGGAAACTTCTGCACGATCGACGGCGCCGGCCGCATCACCGACCGCCGCGCGGGCCGGCTCGCGACCGAGATCAACCTGCGCCTCACCGAGCGCCTCCGGAAGATCCGCCTGCCCGGCGTCGAGGCGTTCGTCGAGACCGTGAAGGAGTACCGCTTCGTTCTCGTCCTGCGCGCGCGCGCGCGGGGCGGCGCCCACCTGGCCGCCGGGCTGTCGGAGACCGACCCGCAGGCGACCGGACAGCCGCCGCTCCCGGTGAAGGCGCTCAATCCGCGCGCGAAGGCGACCGCCGCGCTCGTGAATCGCTTCGTCACAGAAGCCCGACGTCTGCTCGCCGACGCGGGGCCCGCGAACATGGTCCTCCTGCGCGGCTTCGACCAGCTGCCGAAGCTCCCGCGGTTTCCCGAGGTCTTCGGGCTCCGGAGCGCCGCGATCGCGGCGTACCCGATGTACCGCGGGCTCGCGAAGCTGGTCGGCATGGAAGTCCTCAAGACCGGCGCCACTTTCGACGACGAGCTCGCGACGCTGCGCGAGCACTGGGACACGCACGACTTCTTCTTCGTCCATTACAAGGACACGGACAAGGCGGGCGAGGACGGCGACTTCGACGCGAAGGTGCGGGCGCTCGAACGCCTCGACCGGGCGATCCCGGAGATCCGCGCGCTCAAGCCCGACGTCTTGATCGTCTCCGGAGACCACGCGACCCCCTCCGTGCTGGCCGGCCACGGCTGGCAGCCGGTCCCGGTCGTGATCTGGAGCCGCTACTGCGGCGCCGACGGCGTGACCGCGTTCACCGAGCGCGCGTGCGGTGCCGGAAGCCTCGGCGTCATCCCCTCCCAGCACCTCATGCCGCTCGTGATGGCGAACGCGCTCCGGCTCACGAAGTTCGGCGCGTAAATTCCCTTGCCCGGCGTCCGGGCGGCGTCATACTTCGTAGTGGCAGTGCGCGCTGCAGGCCGTCGCGGGGCCGGGGCCCCGCCGGCCGAGGCGCGCACGGGAATTCCATGGAAGAGCTCGAGCGCCTGAGAGAATCGATCAAGCTGCTCCTCGTCGAGGGTCGAGACGAGCGACTCTCCGACCTCGTCGAGGACGCCCACCCGGCAGACCTGTCGCGCGTGATCCGCGAGCTGCCGCGCGACGATCAGGTTCGCCTCTTCCGGTTGCTCAGCCCGCAGCACGCCGGTGAGGTGCTCGCCGAGCTCGACGACCCGACCGTGCGCGAGCTGGTGGGCTCGCTGCCGGAGGCCGAGGTCTCGCGGGTCCTCGACCGCATGCCTCCGGAGCAGGTCGTCGACGTCGTCGAGGAGCTGCCCAAGGAGCGGGCAGACGAAATCCTCGAGCTCATGGAGGAGGAGAAGTCCGAGGAGGTCCAGGAGCTCCTCGAGTACCGCGAGGGCACGGCCGGGCGCCTCATGTCGCCCGAGTTCGTCGCCGTGCGTGAAGACGCGAACGTCGCGGAGGCGATCGAGCACATCCGCAAGGCGGCGTCCGGCGAGGGTGCGTTCTACCTGTACGTTGTGGACGACCACGATCACCTCGTCGGCGTCGTCCCGCTGCACCGGCTCCTGGCCGCCGACGCAGCGACGCCGATCCGCGCCATCCGCACCGACGAGGTCGAGAGCGTGCGGGTCGACACGGATCAAGAGGAAGTCGCGCGCCTGGTCCAGCACTACAACCTGATCCAGATCCCGGTGGTGGACGTCAATCGCCGCCTGCTCGGCACGATCGGCGTCGACGACGTGATCGACGTCATCCGCGAGGAGGCGACCGAGGACATCCAGCGTCTCGGCGGCGTCGCCGGCGACGAGACGGTGCTGGACCCGCCGCGGGCGGTCTTCCCCAAGCGCAACCTCTGGCGGCTGATCAATCTGGGAACGGCCGTGCTGGCGGCCTCGGTGATCGGGCTCTTTGAGTCGTCGATCCAGACCCTGGCCACCCTGGCGGTCTTCATGCCGATTGTGGCCTCGATGGGTGGTATCGCGACGACCCAGACCGCCACGGTGGTGGTGCGGGGCATCGCGCTCGGGGACATGACGGCGAGCGTCCTGCGCCGCGTACTCTGGAAGGAGCTCTGGCTCGGGCTGACCACGGGGGCGGCGAACGGCCTGGTGATCGCGGCGATCGCCTACATGTGGAAGGGCCAGCTCCTCCTCTCGCTGATCCTCGCCGTCGCCCTCGTGGCCAACATGATGGTCGCCGCGGTCGTCGGCACCCTGATCCCGATCGCGCTCAAGACCTCCCGCGTCGATCCCGCTGTCGCGTCGAGCGTGATCATTACTACGTTCACGGATGTGTTCGGATTCTTTTCGTTTCTCGGGCTGGCGACGCTCCTGATGCGGTTTCTCCTTTAAGGGGCCGTCAGGCGAAAAGTAACTTGGCAACGGCGGCCGGGCATGGTTAAAATACGGCCGGCTCTCGACTTCGACCGGCTCACCCCCAAAATCGACACCGCCGGAGGGCTCTGAGTGGACGTAGCGTTAGAAAAGAGGCAGGTCGAGCGCGCGTACGAGTTGTTAGCTCCGGTTTACGACTTCATCTTCGACTGGATCTTCGCTCCGGGGCGTTCTGCCGCGATCAACGAGCTGGCTATCCGGCGCGGCGATTCGGTGCTCGAGGTCGGCATCGGCACTGGACTGAACCTGCCCCTCTATCCGTGGTCCTGCCACCTCACGGGGATCGATCTCTCCCAGGAGATGCTGGACAAGGCGGTCGAGCGCGTCCAGAGCCTGGCCATGCCCAACGTCGTGCTGAAGGTCATGGACGCCACGTCGCTGGACTTCGGCGACAACGAGTTCGACAAGGCGGCGGCGACCTACACCATCTCGGCGGTGCCGGATCCCGTGGCCGTGCTGCGCGAGATGCGCCGCGTGGTGAAGCCCGGCGGCATCATCGTCATCCTGAACCACTTCAGGAGCCAGCGCCGGGTCACCGGCTGGGCCGAGGATCTGATGGCGCCGGTGTGCACGCGCCTGGGCTGGAAGTCGAACCTCATGTTGGAGCCCTTGCTCGAGCAGGTCGGGCTGGTTCCCGAGTCGATCACCCACGTCAACATGTTCAAGGGGTGGCGCCTCGTGAAGTGCGTCAACCGGAAGTAGCCCGGCTCTCCCTCCTCGTCCTGGCGCTCGTCGTCGTCGCGCCGGTCGCCTGCGCCGGACGGACCGCGCTGCTCGCGGCCGCGTTTCTCGTCGAGTTCCTGACTCAGGGACGTCCCGCCGTCCTTTCGGCTCTGACCGACCCGCCCGTCCGCCGGCCCGGCGCCCTCCGCGAGGCCGGAGCCGATCTCTACGTGCACGCCGGGCTCGACGCCGGCCGGCCGCTGGTGCTCGCTCACGGCTTCGCGCGCGCGGGCAAGGACGACCCGCGGGTGCGCGACGCGGCGGCGCTCCTGGCGAGGGCCGGATTCGACGTCGCGGTCCCGACGATTCCCGGGCTCACGCGCGGCCGGCTCGGACCCGAGGACGTCGAGCCCGTGGTCGGCGCGCTCGCCGCGCGCGACGGACCGACCGTCCTCGTCGCGGTCAGCGTCGGGGCGGGCCCGGCGCTCCTCGCGGCCGCGGATCCGCGGGTCCGCGACCGGGTGAGCGCGGTCCTGAGCCTCGGGGGCTACGCGTCCGCCCTCGAGGTCGTGCGCTTCTGGCTCACCGGATCGTACGCCTACGAGGGCATCCGCGGTCGGGTCGATCACGACCCGGAGCTCGTGCGGACGTTCCTCCGCGCCAACGCCGACCGGCTCGACCCGGCCTCGCGCGGGGCCCTCGACACCGCCCATCGAGAGGCCCTCGACCGACTGCTCGCTGCGCCGCCGCCCGATCTCTCGCGATACCTTGACGCGCTCTCGCCCATCCGGGTGGCGCCGAGCATCGGCGCGCGTCTCATCCTGGTTCACGGTCGCGCCGACCGCGCCGTGCCCTACACCGAGAGTCTGCGGCTGGCGGCGGCACGACCCGACCGGACCACGCTCGTCCTGGTCGGGCTCGTGGAGCACGTCGAGGGCGCGCGCGGGCGAGGCTGGTCGGAGGCCCGGGACCTGCTCGCGCTCTGGCGGGCGATGTACGCGTTGCTCGGCGCGTGACGCTCGTCAAATTTCTTGGTTCCTCCGGGAGGGCCCTGCTAGGCTGCGCGCATGAATACAAGAATTTTCGCGACCGCCGCCATCATGCTCTTCGCCACCGGGTGCACGACGACGACGACGGCTCGCCGCCAGTTCGACGACATCGATCTGCCTTCGGGTCTGGCCTATCGGCCCGGAGATTCGATCGTGATCGAGTCGCCGACCGTCAAGGCGGCGCAGCTCGTGTACCGCGGGCGCCTGGAGCCGATCACCCTCGGCGACGCGATGCGCGCGCGGCTCGAGTCCAGCGGCTGGCGTCAGGTCTCCCGAACGAGCACGGCCAACGATGGGGTGCGTCAGGTCTACGAGAAGGATGGGAGCGCACTCGACGTGCACATCTACGAGGGGCTCTGGTACACCTATCTCGCGCTCAGCGCCTCCCAGGTCCTGCCGCCCGCGCCGGTACAGACGGGGAGCGACACGCCGCCCGCCGAGCTCTCCACGGGCGTGGAAGAGCCGAAGGCTGCGAGCCCCGCGAAAACGTCGGCGAATCTGGAGCCCGGGATGGTGCCGGAAACTCAGACGGCGCCGCCGAAGAGCGATCCGTCCTTCACTCAGCGCGTGAAGGACTTCTTCACGAACCTCTTCACCTGGTAGGCTGCTTCCCCGCCGGAGGCAGGAGGCTCAGCCCAGGAACTCGCGGCAGAGCGCTTCCCACATCATCGCCGAGAGCTTCAGGCTCTCGGTGTCCACGCGCTCGTTGTGGCCGTGGAACATCACCGGATACTCGGTGTACGGGATGCGCAGCGAGTGCAGCCCGAAGCCGTAGGCCGGGATCCCCCTCCAGCGGAAGAACTTCGCGTCGGTGCCGCCGGTCGTGATGGCAGGCACCACCGTGCTGTCCGGCATCATTTGCTTGGTCACGCGCCGGATCGCCGCGATCAACGGCGTGTCGGTCGGCGACACGCTCCCGCCACGCCGGCGGTCGGACAGCGTTTCGATCGTCACCTTGGACACGAACGGGCCCAGCGCCTCCTTGATCATCGCCTCGACCTCGTGCTGCTCGACGCCGGGGAGCGAGCGGATGTCGACGTCGATGTCGACGCGATCGGGGATCACGTTCACCTTCGTGCCGCCGTGGGCGATGTTGGGGGAGAACGTCGTGTGCGTGCACGCGTGCGCCTCGCGGGCGAGTGCCAGGTTGTCGAGATCGCAGACCGCGTCGTAGACGCGATCGGGATCGGTGAGCGCCTCGGTCAGTCCCGGCTCGAGATGCAGCGACTGCACGTAGCCGCGCCAGGCGTCGAGGATCCGTGCCTGCGGCCGGTACTCGGCCAGGCGCTGCACGACCTTGGCCGCGGTGACGAGAGCGTTGTCCGTCTTGAACGGCCGCGAGCCGTGGCCGGGCGTGCCGTGCACGACCAGCCGTCGCCAGTTGCCGCCCTTCTCGCCCACCGTCACCTTGAGCGTATGACCGGCCTTGGTCGGGATCGGCACGCCGCCGCTCTCGGTGATGACGTAGTCGCACTTCACGGCGTCCGCGTGATGCTCGACCAGATGGCCCGCCCCCAGGAAGCCCCCCGCTTCCTCGTCGGCCACGGCCAGATAGATGAGGGTGCCGCGCGGACGCCAGCCGCTGGTGGCGAGCCGCCGGGTGGCGACCGCCATCGTGGCGGTCAGGTTCAGCATGTCGATGGCGCCGCGCCCCCAGACGATGCCGTCCACCAGCTCGGCCGCGAACGGATCGCGCTGCCAGCCCGACAGGCTCACCGGCACCACGTCGGTGTGGCCCATCAGCAGCAAGGTCGGCGCCTTGGGATCACGGCCCTCGATCCGCGTGATGAGGCTCATCCGTCCCGGCTCCGAGGTGTAGCGCTCGCAGGAAAGGCCGCTGCCGGCGAAAAAATCCTCCAGGGCGGCCACACTGCGCTCCTCGTGGCCGGAGGCGGCCTGGCCGGTGTTGACGCAGGCGTTGCGGATCAGGGTGCGGAGCAGCTCGGTGGCCTGGGTCTCGATCGCGGTGTCGTCGGGCATGTCGTCGCCTCTACAAGCTCAGATTTCGTCCCTCGCCTGCGCCGGGGCGCTGGATACCCCAGCCGGAGAGCTTCGTGAGCACGGTGTTCCGGTGCACGCCGAGCCGGCGTGCGGCGCGGCTCACGTTCCAGCCGGTGCCTTCGAGCACGCGCAGGATGTACTGGCGCTCGAACTGCTCCATCGCCTCGCGGAGCGGCGGCCCCGTGTCCTCGCCCAGGCGCGAGCCGGTCTCCGGCATCGCGACGTCGAGCGGCACGTCTTGCAGATGGATGACCGGGCTCCGCGCCAGCACCACCGCCCGGTGCAGCACGTTCTCGAGCTCGCGCACGTTGCCGGGCCAGTCGTAGCGCGTGAGCACCTCGAGGGCGCCGGCCGACACGCCGCGCACGTCGCGGTTGCACTCACGCGCGATCTTGCGGACGAAGTGCTCCACGAGCGCGGGAATGTCCTCGCGCCGCTCGCGCAGCGGCGGCACGTGGAGCGGCACGACATTGAGCCGGTAGTAGAGGTCTTCGCGGAACGTGCGCGCGCGCACGGCGCTCCGCAGATTCACGTTCGTCGCCGCCAGGATCCGCACGTCGACCGGCACGGGGCGGATCCCGCCCAGCCGCTCGATCTCGCGCTCCTGCAGGACGCGCAGGAGCTTCGCCTGGAGATCGAGCCGCAGGGTGCCGATCTCGTCGAGGAACACCGTGCCGCCGTGCGCGAGCTCGAACCGGCCGAGCTTCTTCGCGTGCGCCCCGGTGAAGGCGCCCTTCTCGTGGCCGAACAGCTCCGACTCGACCAGCGCCTCGGGGATCGCGGCCACGTTGACGGCCACGAACGGCTGCCCGCGGCGCTCGCTCCGCGCGTGGATCGCGCGCGCGACGAGCTCCTTGCCGGTGCCGCTCTCGCCGGTGATCAGCACGGTCGTCGGCGTCGCGGCGATCTGGGTGATAAGCTGATAGATGCGGGCCATCTCCGGGTGGCGGCCGACCATCCGCTCGAACGATCCCGCCAGGCCGCCTGCCTCGGGCGAGCCGCCGGCCAGCGCGGAGCGCAGATAGAGCACCTCGCGCTCGAGCGCGCGCTTGTCGAGCGCGCGCTGGGCCAGCATCAGGATGTCGTCCACGTCGAAGGGCTTGGTCAGGTAATCGTATGCGCCGCGCTTGAGCGCCTCGACGGCGGTCCTGAGCTCGCGGACGGCGGTGGCGATGACCACGACGGTCGAGGGGTCGGCGGCCTTGATGCGCGGCAGGACGTCGATCCCGGCCTCGCCGGGCATCCGCTGGTCCAGCATCACCAGGTCGATCTCGTGCGCCTTCAGAACTTCGAGCGCCTGGGCGCCGTTGCCGGCCTCGAGGACGTCGCAGGTCTCTTCGAGGATCGCGCGCACCGAGGCGCGCACGCCCTCCTCGTCGTCGACGACGAGGACGGTGCCCCGGCGCGGCGTCTGCGCGTCCACGCCCGTCACCGCTGGCGCGAGCGTTCCATCGTGAGGTACTGATTCGCGCCGCTGCCGCTGCCGCCGGCGCGATGGACGTAGATCAGGATCGACTCGCCGGGCTTGAGCGCGGAGAGCGCCTTGAAGAGCGTGGCCGGCTCGTCGGCCGAACGGCGCGAAATTTCCAAGATGACGTCGCCGCGGCGGAGACCGGCCTTCTCAGCCGGGCTCCCGGGCAGTACGTCGGTGACGAGCAAGCCGCGCGAGACCGGCAGGTCCAGGCGAAGCGCGGCGTCGCCGGTGAGGGACTCCACGTTGAGGCCCCACTCGTCGTTGCCGGGCGCCTCGGCCACGAGAGGCTCGTCGGCCGGCATCTCGCCAATCTTCACGGTGACCGACACGGGCTTCTTGTCGCGGATCACCGTGAGCTTCATCGTCTGCCCCGGGCGGATGGACGCGATGCGCCGCTGGAGGTCGGGCACCTCCTTGATGGGCGTGCCGCTGAGATCGACGACGACGTCGCCCGCCTTCAGCCCCGCCGCCTCGGCGGGGCTGCCCTTCATCACCTCGGCCACGAGCACGCCTTCGCGCTCCTTGACGCCGAAGCTGCCGGCGAGCTGATCGGTCACGTCCTGGATGACGATGCCGAGCCAGCCGCGCACGACCTTGCCGCGCGTGATCAGCTGCTGCATCACGTCCTTGGCCTGGTTGATTGGGATGGAGAAGCCGATACCCTGGCCGGCCGCGACAATGGCGGTGTTGATCCCGATCACCTTGCCGTCGATGTTCAGGAGCGGCCCGCCCGAGTTGCCGGGGTTGATCGACGCGTCGGTCTGGATGAAGTTGTCGTACTGGGTCACGCCCACGCGCGTCCGCGCGGTGGCCGAGATGATCCCGACCGTCACGGTGCGGTCGAGGCCGAACGGGTTGCCGATCGCGATGGCCCACTGGCCGACCCGCAGGTGGTCGGAATCGCCGATCTCCGCCGCCGGCAGCGGGCGCGGCGAGTCGACCTTGAGCACGGCGATGTCGGTCTTCGGATCGCGACCGACGAGCTTGGCGGTGAACTTCCGCTGATCGGAGAGGCGCACGATGATGTCCTGAGCGTTCTCGATCACGTGGTTGTTCGTCAAGATGTATCCCTTGGGATCCACCAGGACGCCCGAGCCGGTCGCGCGCGCGTCTTCGCGTGGGCGCCGCCGGAAGTAGCGGTCGTAGAACTCGTCGCCGAAGAACTCGCGGAAGCGCTCCGGGTTTTCCTCGGGCGCGCCCGCCGCACCCTTCTTCTGCACCGTGCTCACGTGCACGACGGCGGGCGTGACGCGGTCCGCGACGGCGCTGAAGGCGTCCTCCATCGCGCGCAGGACGGCCTTGGGATCCGCTCGTGGATCCGACTTCGGCGCCGGACGCGACTCTGCCGCGGGCGGGCGCTGCTGCGGCCGGGCGGGCGCGGGCTGAGCCCACGCGGGCGTGGACTGCGTCCACGCGGGCGTGACGAAAAGCAGGGCGAAGACCAGTACGACGAGTGGATTCATCAGCGGTTCGGCCTCCTACTCTACTGGGGGCGGGCGGGCTGCGCCAGCGGCACGAGCGCCAGCTCGATGACACGCCGGGTGCGCGCCGTCACGCGGGCCGCGGCCCCCCGACGCAGGCGACCGATCCAGACGATCGTGCCGCCGGCTTCGACCACCGGCACCCGGCCGCGCTCCCAGCGCGGCACCTTGGCTTCGATCAGGAGCGTCTTGAGGCGCCGCTCGACCCCGCCGAACGCGACGAAGCGGTCGCCGCGCCGCCGGGGGCGGACGACGAGCGGGGTCGCGAGACCGTCGGCGTCGAAAGCCACGCGGCCCGACTCGCGTGGGATCGCGTACGCGTCGGCGCCGACCAGCCGCGCCTCGAGCGCCTGCCCGATCTCGGGCAGCTCGGTGCGCCCGGGCACGACGACGGCCCGCTCGATCAGCGTGGGCGGCGGAGCAGTCGCCAGGCGCGCGAGCGCGCCACTGACTTCGACGGTCACGCCGCCCAGCTTGAACGGCCGGCGCGGCGCCGGGACCGCGAAGACGCGTTTGAGCCCGCGATGCGCCCACGCGCGCAGCGGCGCTCGGCTGCCCAGACGCGCCGCGGCCTGACGCAGTACCTCGGCGGCGACCGGGCGCGGCAAGGCGCGCAGGGCCTCGAGCCGCAAGGTGGCGGCGCGGTCGCCCCAGACGGCCAACCGGTCGAGCTCGGCTTCCGCCGCCCGGTCGAGCGCGCCGACGGTCTCGCGCGCGAGGGATGACAGGCGCACGAGCGCTGTCGCGATCTCGGGGTTGTACGAGTCGGAGAGGAGCGGGAGCAGCTCGTGCCGGATCCGATTGCGGAGAAACTTCGGATCCCGGTTGCTCGCGTCCTCGACCCACGCGAGCCCCGCGCGCTCGAGCTCGGGCTCGAGCGCCGATCGTCGAAGCTCGATGAGCGGCCGGATGATCGCTCCCCGCACCGGCGGGATCCCGGACAGGCCGCGCACACCCGCGCCCTGTACGAGCCGCATCAAGACGGTCTCGGCCTGATCGTCGGCGGTGTGGCCGAGCGCGATGCGCTCGGCGCCGATCCGCGTGGCGCAGGCCTCGAGCGCGGCGTAGCGCGCCGAGCGCGCCGCGGCCTCGAGCGAGCCGCGCCGGTCCACCGCGACCGTCGCGACATCGACCGGAATGCCGAGGCGCGCCCCGAGCGCGCGGACGAAGTCGGCGTCGGCGGCCGACTCGGCGCGCAGCTGGTGGTCGACGTGAAGGACGTGGAGCCGAAGCCGCCAATCCGCGGCCAGCCCCGACAGGAGGTGGAGCAGCGCTACGGAATCGGCGCCGCCCGACACGGCCACTAAAACGGTTTCGCCGCCTGCGAGCATCGCGTGGCGGCGAATGGTGCGCTCAATCTGCTCGCGCAGCGCCAACGCCTAGCCGCCCTGGAGGCCCACCCAGACCTCGCCGTCCTCGAAATACTCCTTCTTCCACACCGGCACGGTGCGCTTGAGCGTGTCGATCGCGTACCGGCACGCCTCGAAGGCGTCGCCGCGGTGCTGGGCGGAGACGGCGATCAGCACGCTTGCCTCGCCGATCTCGAGCCGCCCGGTGCGGTGGAGTATCGCGATGCGCCGGACGCCGGGCCAGCGCGAGCGCACGGTCTGACCGATCTCGCGCATCTTCACCTCGGCCATCGGCGCGTGCGCCTCGTACTCCAGGTACTTGACCGGGCGGCCGTCGGTCTGGTTTCGCACCACCCCCGAGAAGATCACGATGCCGCCGGCGCCCGGATCGTCCACCTCGGCGGCGATCGCGTCGGGCGACAGCGGCTCGGTCACGACGCAAAAGATGTCGGGCGCGGCGCCGCCGCTCACGGGCGGGAAGAGACAGAGCTCGTCGTCGGCCGCCAGGCGATGGTCGGGAGCGACGTAGTCGTGGCCCACCGCGAACAGGGTGAAGGGACGAAACCGCGCGAGCTCGGGATGGCGGTCGGCGATGGCCGACCAGGCGGACTCGACGGTTCCGCCTTCGGGCAGATCGACCTCGAGCTGTTCGCGTCCGAGCGCCTCTCGGTACCGGGCGAAGAGACGAACCCGGACGCGCACGCTGGACGCGAGCTTAGAAGCGGTGCGACTGACCGCAGCCGCAGCTCGACTTCACGTTCGGATTCTTGATCGCGAATCCGGCGCCCATCATGTTGTTGTCGACGAAGTCGATCTCGCTACCGGCGAGATAGGGCGCGCTGTGCTTGTCGATGTAGACCTTGATGCCCTGGGCGTCGACCACGTCGTCGTCGGCCGCGGCCTGGTCTTCCCAACCGAGCTCGTAGGACATGCCCGAGCAGCCTCCACCGACCACGCGGATCCGAAGGCCCCATTCGGGCTTGCCTTCCTCGAGGCGAAGCTCGGAGACTTTCTTCGCGGCCGTTTCGGTCATCGTAACCATGCGATCCTCCCGATCTAGCGGGCGTTTCCGGATTCGACCCGATTCGATGTCATCGTATCACAGTATGCCGCCCTGGGGCAGGAGGGTCAGCTCCTCGAGCGAGGCGCCTTGCGGGAGTGCGGCCATGAGCACCGCCGCGCGCGCGACGTCCTCGGGGCGGAGCATGCGGCCACGGTCCGGAGAATTCGGAATCGTGTCCCAAAGTGGCGTATCTACGGCCCCGGGAACCAGCACCCCCACTCGGACCCCTTCCGCGCGAAGCTCCTCGGCCAGCACGCGGCTGAAGCCGATCACCCCGGCCTTGGTCGCCGTATAGACGGCGGCTCCGGGAATCGGCCGCTGGGCGGCCACCGACGCGACATTGATGATGGTGCCCCGGCGCTGGCGGATCATGATCGGAAGCACGGCGCGGCAGGTCACCATCACCGCGCGAAGATTGACCGCGAGCATCCCGTCCCAGTCGGCGGGCTTGGTGCTCGTGACCGGGCCGAACGACGCGACCCCGGCTGCCGTGACGAGAATGTCGACGCGCCCGAGCTCGGCCATGGCCTGCTCGACCATCGCCTCGACGGCTGCATCCTGCGTGACGTCGGTCGGGATGGCGAGCGCCAACCCCCCGCCCTCGCGGATGGCCGCCGCGGTCGCGGCCAGCTGCTGGCGCGTCCGGGCGGCGAGCACCACCGTGGCCTCTTCCCGCGCGAGCGCCATCGCCACCGCGTGGCCGATGCCGCGCCCGGCGCCGGTGACGATCGCGACCTGGCCCTGCAGCGCGCCCCGGCCGCTCAAATCTGAAGCCCCCGGCTCGACTTGATCAGGTCCATGAACTCGGCGCGGGTCTCCGGCCGGTCGCGAAACGAGCCGAGCATGGCCGAGGTGATCGCCTTCGAGTTCTGCTTCTCCACGCCGCGCATCAACATGCACAGGTGGACCGCCTCCATCACGACGGCGACGCCGCGCGGCTGCAGCACCTCGTTGATCGTGCTCGCGATCTGGGTCGTCAGCCGCTCCTGGACTTGCAGCCGCCGGCTGAACATCTCGACCAGCCGCGGGATCTTGGACAGGCCGACGATCTTGCGGCCGGGCAGGTACGCGACGTGGCACTTGCCGATGAAGGGCAGCAGATGATGCTCGCAGAGCGAGCTGAAGTCGATGTCCTTCACGATCACCATCTCGTCGTAGTCTTCGACGAACATGGCGCCGTTGAGGATCTCCTTGGCGTCCTTGCCGTACCCGGAGGTCAGATAGCGCAGCGCCTTCGCGACGCGCTCGGGTGTGCGCTCGAGACCTTCGCGGTCGACGTCCTCGCCGAGCTCGTCCAGGATCTTCGAGACCAGGTTCGCGACGGTTTCGTCTTCGCTCATCATGCCGCCTCGCCTTCGTACTGGAATCGATTCTTGGCCGTCTCGACGACAGTGACGCGCCGGAGCGCGCCCGCCGGAACGGCCGGCGCCAGCAGGCGCCAGAACGCGCGCGCCAGCCCCTCGCCCGTCGTCACCACGCCGGCCAGCGCTGGGACCTCCTCCAGCGTCCGGTGGTCGACGCGCTCGAGCACTCGCTGGCGTACGGCGCCGTCGATCTGCTCGAGATCCACCGACATCCCGGTCACCGGATCGGGCCGACCGGCCACGGTGACTTCCAGATAGTAGTTGTGGCCGTGCGGGCGGAAGCAGGCGCCGTAGAGCGCCTCGTTCGCTTCGTCCGAGAGGGCCGGATCGGCCAGACGATGGCCCGCGCTGAAGTGATAGACGCGCGTGAGCTCAAGCATCGGGCCCTCGATAGTCCACGAACAGGGTGGGATCCTCCCACACGCGAACCTGCCAGAGCCGGTCCGCGCCGAGCTTCGGGGCCAGGAGCTCCCACACGGCGATCGCGAGATTCTCGGTCGTGGGGACGCGGCCGCGGAACAGTGGGTCGGCGTTCAGATCCGCGTGGTCGAAGCGCTCCACCACGGTCTCCCCCACCACGCGCTTGAGCTCGGCGAGATCGATGACCATGCCGGTGCGCGGATCGATGGATCCGCGCACGGTGACGTCGAGCGTGTAGTTGTGGCCGTGCGGGACCGTGAGCCGGCCGAAGAAGCGGTCGTTTTCCTCCGGGGACCAGCTTTCCACCCAGTAGCGGTGACCGGCGGAGAACGTGAAGCGTCGCGTGCTGGCGGCATGGTCGGTCATGGCAACGCCTCGAGGAAGCGGCGCGCCACCGGCTCGAGGCCGAACGCCTCGACGCGCCGGGTCGCGGTCCTTCCGAACTCTTCGCTGAGCTTCGTGTCCGTCAACGTCGTCTCCAGCGCCGCCGCCAGCTCGTCCGGGCTTCGCGGATTGACGAGAAAGCCGGTCCGCCGGTCCTCGACGATCTCCGGGACCGCCGCGGCGCGACAGGCTACCACAGGCAACCCGGCCGCCATCGCTTCGGCGAAGACCAGCCCGAATCCTTCCTGGACGGTCGGAAGGCAGAAGCAGTGGGCGCTCATATATTCTACCGCGAGCGTCCCGCGGGTCACCTCGCCGAGCAGGACCGCCGCGTCTCCCAGCCGAAGCTCTCGATGCAGCGCGTGCAGGCGCCGCGACTCGGGCCCCTCCCCTACGATGCGGACCTGCACGTCGGGGATGCGCGCGCGGAGGATCGCGGCGGCGCGCAGCAGGTCCTCCAGCCGCTTGCGGGGGTACATGCGCGCGACCGACAGCACCGTGGGCCGGGCCGCGCGTGGCGCGGCCGCGTCGGCGAAGCGGCGACGCCAGTCGGCGAGATCGATCGGCTCCGGAACGACCGCGAGCTTCGAGCGCGGAATGTCGTAGGCCTCGTGCGCGACCGAGGCGGAGTACCGGCTCGGGACGACGACGCGATCGGCGCGCGCGGTGTTGGACCGCTCCCAGCGCGCCTGAACGCCGAGGAGTGCCTTCACCAGGCCGCGCTCGTTTCGGAGCTCGTCGGCGATGATCCCCTTCAGCATCACGACGAACGGACCGCTCCGCCGCCGCGCCCAGAGAAACCCGTCGAGGTCGATGCCGATCGTGACGTCGGCGGTCGGCGGCGCCAGCGCGACCTTCGCGTTGTAGAGCCAACGGTCCAGGGTGTGGAAGCCCGTGCGGGTGTCGAGCGGTCGGACGGCGACCGTGTGGCCGAGGAGCACCAAGCCGCGAACGAGACCGTCGATGGCGACGAACGTCCCGCTGCCCTCCGTCGGAGAGAGCGGCGTCGACGTGAGGAGCTCGAAGCGCACGACCCGGAGCTAGCGCCCCAGGAACCTGGCCGCGCGCTTCTCGAGGAAGGCGCGGGTCCCCTCCTTGTAGTCCTCGCTCTCGGTCGCCTCGACCGCGAGCGCCCGGAGCCGTCGGCGCCGCTCGTCCGTGAGCCCGAGCAGGTACGACTCGACCGTCGCCTTGGCGCCGCGTACCGAGAGTGGCGCGTTGTCGGAGACCTTTCGGAGGTAATCATAGGTGTAAGCCTCGAGCTCGGCCGCCGGCAGCAGGCGCTGGACGAAGCCCATCGCGAGCGCTTCCCGGTCGTCGACCGTCCGCGCCGAGTACAGGATATCCTTCGCGTAGGCGGGGCCGACGAGGTCGACGAGCTGGCCGACGGAGTCCGCGCCGTAGATGATCGACAGGCGCGCCGCCGGGATGCCGAACTTCGAGCCCTCGGCGGCGAACCGCACGTCGCACGCCATCGCGACCGCCATCGCCCCGCCCATGCAGAATCCGAAGATCATCGCGACCGTCGGCGTGGGGCACTCGCGAATCGTCGAGTACGCCGCGCCGGTCGCGGCGTTGTAGCGCGAGGCGCTGGCGGCGTCCTTGCGCTGCTCCTCGAACTCCGAGATGTCGGCGCCCGAGGCGAACGCCACGGTGCCCGCGCCGCGATAGACGATCGCGCGGACCGAGTCAGTCTTGCCGAGCTCCTCGGTCGTGCGCGCGAGCTCGGTCCACATCGCGAGGCTGATCGCGTTGCGCATCGCCGGCCGGTTGATGACGACCGTGGCGATCGGCCCGTCGTGCTCCACCAGGATGTCCGTCATGCGTCCACCTCGACGAGGATTGAGTGAGCAACATTACCACGGCTATACTCACGGTCCATGGGCTCCGGAGCCGTCGGCAACCTCGTGGGGCGCGTGGTCGAGGACCGGGTGGTCCCGGCCGGCGAGCCCTGGGCGCGCGTGCTCAAGCCGGGGCAGACGCTTCGGATCGTCGACCTCGAAGGCCAGCAGGCCGTGGACTTCCTCTGCTACAACGCGGCGAATCCCGAGGAGCGCTACAACGCGGCCGACACGATGAAGTACGCCAAGACGATCTTCCTCACACGCGGCCACGGCATCTACTCGGACCTCGGCCGGCGCCTGCTGACGATCGTCGAGGACACCTGCGGCCGCCACGACACGATCGGGGGCTGCTGCAGCGCGGAGAGCAACGAGCTCCGCTACGGCGTCAAGGATACGCCGAGCTGCCGGGCGAACTTCCTGCGCGCGCTGGCGCCCTTCGGGCTGGGCAAGACGGACATCGTCGCCAACCTCAACTTCTTCATGAACGTGCCGGTCGCGGGGGACGGGAGCATGGGCATCGTCGACGGGCTCTCGACGCCGGGCGACTACGTGGACCTGCGCGCCGAGATGGAGGTGCTGGCGGTGATCTCCAACTGCCCGCAGACGCGCAACCCGTGCAACGGCTTCCACCCGACGCCGATTCGGCTGATCGTCACGGATCCGAGCTGACCGCCATCGCGGCGTGAAGTGGTGGCGGTGGGAGGAATTGAACCTCCGACACGGGGCTTATGAGACCCCTGCTCTGCCGCTGAGCTACACCGCCGATCCGGGGAGCTCGAGAACAGGTGCAGGACGGAATTCTACCGCGGACCCCAGAGCCGCGTCCGAAAACATGCGCGGCGAAACGTTTTGCTATAATCCGCCGGGACAATTCATCCGAAGGAGTCTGCACATGCAGTTTCGGAAACACCCGTGGCACGAGGACGTCGAGCTGCGCCAGCACGATACGGCCGAGGACGACGACGCCGACAAGGACGACGACAAGGACGACGACGAGGACGACGACGACGACGACTTCGAGGATGACGACGACTTCGACGATGACGATCTCGATGACGAAGATCTCGACGACGACGATCTCGACGACCTGGACGAGGACGCCCCCGACGATGGCGACGAGGGCGATTCTGAGGAGGATGACGAAGACGAGTAGCCGGTAGCCCACCACGCGACGAGGAGGCGGCGAGAATGGATGCTTGGCTGTTCCTACTGCGCTGGTTTCACTTTCTGGCCGGCATCACCTGGATCGGGATGTTGTACTACTTCAACTTCGTGCAGGTCCCGTTCTTCGCGGGGGCCGAGCCGGCCGTGAGGACCGGCATGATCGCGGGCGGGCTGGTCAGCCGGGCGCTCTGGTGGTTCCGGTGGGGCGCGATGCTCACGTTCATCACGGGCTGGCTCTATCTGCTGCACCGCATGGCCCAGTTCGGCGTCCAGCCGTTCTTCGCCACTTCCTACGGCTGGGCGATCTTCATGGGCGGCGTCATCGGCAGCCTGATGTGGTTCAACGTCTGGTTCATCATCTGGCCGGCGCAGCAGGTGGTGATGGCGTCGACGGCCCGGGTCAAGGAAGGCGGCCAGGCGATCCCCGAAGCCGCGGCCCGCGGCGCGCGCAGCGGCGTCGCCTCGCGCACGAACACCATGCTGTCGATCCCGATGCTGTTCTTCATGGGCTCGGCGAGCCACTACGCGTTCTTCACGCCGACCGCGCGCGGGGCGAAGATCGCGATGCTCGTCGTCTTCCTGGTCATCCTGGCGATCGTCGAGGCCAACGCGGTCGTCGGTCCGGCGACCCCGGACAAGGCGAGCGCCGGCAAGAAGCTCCTCGCCACCGTCAAGGGCACGTTCTGGGCGGGCTTCGTGCTCAGCGCGATCTTCGTGGTCGTGATCAAGATCATCTTCGCCTGATCGGCGGCTCGCTCGACGCCAAGGCCCGGCGGATCCCCGCCGGGCCTTCGACGTTCATCGGTGCCGCCGTCAGCGCAGGTACTCGGCGAGCGCGCCGATCTCCGGGGCCACCGCCGGGATCGGGACCATCACCTTCGTCGGCCGCTTCGGCGTGTAGCCGGGCGGATAGGTTCCGTGCAGCACCTTCGCCTCGAGCAGCTCGCGCGACGAGCCCTTGACCGGCGGACCCACCGGCCCCGCCTGCGCCGGATCCGGGTTGTGGCAGGCGACGCAATGGGCGAGATAGACCTGCCGCCCGCGCTCGGCGGCCGGCGAAAGCCCGCCCTCGGAGCAGCCGGCCGCCGCGACGGCCAGCGCGAGCAGCGCCAGCGGTGCGCCCCTCACGCCAGGTCGTCCAGCAGACTCCGCTTCGTCCCGTCAGACAAGACGGTGTGGGCGCGCTGGTTCGGGTGCTCAACGACCAGCGTGACCTCGCTCGCGCCGAACCGCGCCCACGCGTCCGGAGGCAGCGCGAACCGCACGAAGTGTACCGCGCTGAGCTTGCCGCGCTCCTCGTCCGAGTGGCCGCTCTCGAACTCGCCCACGATCACGTGCGGGCCGACTGTCAGCTTCACGTAGTCGCGCGTGTCGATGCCGAGCAGCCGGTCGAGCACCGGCTTGATTTCCGAGGCCTCGTCGGTCTCGATCATCAAGGTCGCCGCCAGCTCGCCCGGCCGCGGGAGGAGGGCGTTGTACACCTCGACCTCCTCCTGGATCTGGAACCACACCGTCGCGCGGTTCTCGAACACGAACGTGAGGTACCGGCCGACCGATACCCGGCGCGCCCGCTTCAGCTCGACGATCTCGCGCCGCCGCTCGGCGCGGACTCTTTCGTACTCGACCAGGTTCAGGATGTCCGACTGATCCAGCAGTTCCATCACGCATCACCCCTCACGGCCACGTTTTACTCCTCGAACCCGTAGGCCGCGGCGAGCACCTCGACCGGGTGCTTCGGGTTGCGGCCCGTGCCTTGCTCGATCTGGAGCGCCGCCAGCGGGCAGTCCGTCGCGGCCACCGGCGCGCCCGTCGTCACCGCGTCGAAGAGCGGCTTCGCGAGCTTCACCGACAGCTCGTAGTACTCCTTCTTGAATCCCCAGGTGTCGGCCGGTCGACGTCTCGTAGTACTCGACACTGCACGTCACGAACAGCGCGACCTTGCGGCCCGATGGCGCGCAACCGGCGGGCGCCCTCCGGGCGCTCGGCGACGCCGCGCGCCCCGCGAACCACGCCGAGAAGGTCGGGCGCGCGAACTTCGGCAGGTTCCGCTGCCTATGGATGCCCACCACCGCCTGCATAAAGGCGCGGTGCACGGCGAGCTCGTTCATCCAGTTCGAGAGCGGCGCCGCGAGGGCGCCGAGCCTTCCCACAGTGGTTGAAGCAGAGCCGTCGACCGCCTCCACATCCCTGCGATTGAACAGCACCTTGAACGACGGGCACAGCGGCAGACACCGCCGGCACCCACCGCAAATGTCGTAGACCCGCCGCAGCTCCTTATCGACCGCACCAAGATCCCAGAACTCCGGACTCCGAATATCCAGACTCGCCATACTTACTGCCCTTGAGGCTTGCCATTACTCCTCCTTTAACGGGTGCGAGATGAGCGACCGCCCGGCCGGCGGCAGACACGGCAGCGGCCGTAGTATTCGGTTCGATGATCGAGGACCTCGAAGCCGGTGCGCGCCGGGAGCCGGCGATCGGTCCGCTGGGCGGGCGCCGGCACATCGTCGATCCGGCCGCACGCCAGACACGTGAAGTGGTCGTGCGGGCCGATGTTGCCGTCGAAGCGCATGCCGGCCGTGTCGGCGCGCTCGGCCAGGAACCCCTCGGCGGCCAGCATGCGGAGATTCCGATAGACCGTCGCGAGGCTCACGCGCGGCAGGCGGCGCCGGACGCGCCGGTAGACGAACGCCGCGGTCGGATGCGCGTCGGTGGCGCGAACGACGTCAAGGATGATCCGGCGGGGCCGCGTCAGGCGGAGCCCGCGGTCGCGCAGCGTGTCGATCGACTTGTTAGTAATCATTATCAATTATGACCCGGGTCGAAGAGTACCTACGGCGGCCGGCGCGTGTCAAGCGCCGGCCATCTGGCGCGCCCCGATGACTTCCAGTAGACTACCCACCTCAGGAGGACCGTTCGAATGGCTCGGCCCCCCGGGCTCCGGATTCAGGGAGCCCGACAGAACAATCTCAAGAACGTCTCGCTCGAGATCCCGCACGACCGTCTCACCGTCGTGACCGGGGTGTCCGGCTCCGGCAAGTCCTCGCTGGCCTTCGACACGCTCTTCGCCGAGGGGCAGTGGCGGTACATCGAATCACTGTCCACGTACGCTCGAATGTTCCTCGACCGGGTCGACCGCCCCGACGTGGACCGAATCGAGCAGATCCGGCCGGCCGTCGCGCTCGAGCAGAAGAATCCGGTCCGGACCGCCCGCTCCACCGTCGGCACCGCGACCGAGATCTACGACTACCTGCGGCTGCTCTACGCGAAGATCGGCCGCGTGCACTGCCCCGCCTGCGGCGCGCCGGCCGTCTCGCACTCGCCGGAGTCGATCGTGGACGCGCTGCTCGAGGCGCACCCGGGCGCGCGCGCGATGATCACGTTCCGGCTCGTCGTCCCCGCCGGCCTGCCGCCCGTGGAGCTGTGGGCGAATCTCACGCGGCGCGGCTTCGCCCGCGTTCGCGTCGGCGGAGACATCCTCGACGTCGCCGGACCGCCGCCGGCCGATTTCGGCGACCGCCGGGCGATCGCGGTCGTTCTCGACCGCGTCGTGCTCGAGGCGGCCCATCGCGCGCGCCTCGTCGAGTCGGTCGAGTCGGCGCTGCGCGAGGGCGGCGGCCAGCTCGCGGTGGAGATCGTCGGCGGCACCGTCCGCGAGTTCGGCGAGGACTTCCGCTGCAGCGGTTGCGGCGCCGCGCTCGAGCGCCCGCAGCCGCTCCTGTTCTCGTTCAACCATCCGCTCGGCGCGTGCCCGGAGTGCAAGGGCTTCGGCAACGTGCTCAAGTACGACGAGGCCCGGGTGGTGCCGGACCGCACGCGGAGCCTGGCCGCGGGCGCCGTCGAGCCGTGGACCCATCCGTCCGGCCGCTGGTACCAGCGCGAGCTGATGAAGGCCGCCCGCCGGCTGAAGGTCGACACCGAGACACCGTGGGAGAAGCTGCCGGCGGCCGCGCGCGAGTTCGTCTACGCCGGCGCCGGGAGCTTCCCGGGCATCCACGGGTTCTTCGAGGAGGTGGAGTCGTACCGCTACAAGCTCCACGTCCGCGTCTTCCTCTCGCGCTATCGCAGCCAGTCCGTCTGTCGCGTCTGCCACGGGGCGCGGCTCAAGCCCGCCGCGCTCGCCGTGAGCGTCGCCGGCCTGACCATCGCCGAGTTCGCCGTGCTCACGATCGACGCGGCCGCCCGGCTCCTCGGCGACCTCGGCCTCACCGCGTGGGAGTCAGTCGTCGCCCGCGAGATCCTGCGCCAGCTGAACGCCAAGCTCACCTTCCTGCTGCGCGTCGGGCTGGGCTACCTCACGCTCTCCCGGCAGACGCGTACCCTGTCGGGCGGCGAGGCGCAGCGGATCAACCTGGCGAACCAGCTGGGCTCGCAGCTGGTCGGGACGCTCTACGTGCTCGACGAGCCGTCGATCGGCCTGCACATGCGCGACACCGCGCGGCTCACCGATCTCTGCCGGGAGCTCGCCCAGGCCGGCAACACCGTCGTGGTGGTCGAGCACGACCGCGAGTTCATCGCCGCGGCCGACCACATCGTGGAGCTCGGACCGGGCTCCGGCGAGCGCGGCGGCGAGATCGTCTTCAGCGGGTCGCAGGCCGAGTTCCAGAAGGCGACGCACTCGCTCACCGCGCGCTACGTCTCCGGCCGCGAGTCGATCCCGGTGCCGGCGTTCCGCCGCAGCGGTCGGCGCGTGCTGACCCTGACGGGCGCGCGCCAGCACAACCTCAAGGACGTGACGCTCCACGTGCCGCTGCACACGCTGACGGCCGTCTCGGGCGTGTCGGGCTCCGGGAAGTCCACCCTGATCCACGACACGCTCTATCGCGTCGTGGCGCGCGCCTTCAAGACCGAGTTCGCGCCGCCCGGCGAGTACGACACGCTGACGGGTCTCGAGTATCTCAAGGGCGTGCGGCTCATCGACCAGGAGCCGATCGGGCGGACACCGCGCTCGAACCCCATCACGTACGTGAAGGCGTTCGACGAGATCCGCAAGCTGTTCGCCGCGCTCCCGCGGGCCAAGGCGCTCGGGCTCGACTCGGGCGCGTTCTCGTTCAACGTCCAGGGCGGCCGCTGCGAGTCGTGTCAGGGAGACGGGTTCCAGAAGCTGGAGATGTACTTCTTCGAGGATGTGTACGTCGCCTGCCAGGAGTGCGAGGGGCGCCGCTACCGGCCCGACGTGCTCGGCGTGAAGCTCCGCAACCGGTCCATCAGCGACGTGCTCCAGATGACGGTGGACGAGTCGGTCGACTTCTTCGCGTCGCAGAACGGGCTCGCCCGGCGGCTCGCGACCTTGCAGGCCGTGGGGCTCGGCTATCTGCGGCTGGGCCAGGCGGCGACGACCCTGTCGGGCGGCGAGGCCCAGCGTCTCAAGATCGCCGCCGAGCTCGGCGCCCGCGCGACCGGGGAGATGCTCTACATCCTCGACGAGCCGACCACCGGTCTCCACCTCGACGACGTCAAGAAGCTCCTCGGCGTGCTCAACCGCCTGGTCGACGCCGGCAACACGGTGCTCGTGGTCGAGCACCATCTCGACGTGATCAAGTCGGCGGATTACGTGATCGACCTCGGCCCCGAGGGCGGCGAGGAGGGCGGCGAGATCGTCGCCGAGGGGCCGCCCGAGGCGATCGCCCAGACCCCCGGCTCGTACACGGGCAAATTTCTCGCCGAGGTGCTTCCAAGGCCCAACGGCAAGAACGGCCATCACTAGACCGCACCGTGGAACGCGCCATGTTCATCATCGCCCGCCGTCATCCCGAGCTCTACGACTACCTGAGCGCGCGCTTCGCCGACGACGCGGGCGTGGCGGTCGTCCTCGATCGCCGATTCGCGCCGCGCCGGCGGCGGGCGCTTCCCGCGGCGGCCGAGCGCCGGCGCGGCGAGCGGCGCGCGCGCCCTGAGATCGACGAGCAGATCCGCGCGACCTCGCTCGCCGTGGTGACTGCGCCGAAGACGGCGGCCAATCTCGCGGGAGAGGCGCCCGCGCGAGAGACACCCGCGCGAGAAACGCTCGCGGGAGAGACAAGCACGACCGAAGCGCGACGGTGGGTCGAGGCCATGCGGCGCGGGGTGAACGCTGTTCGCGCCGTGCTCGACGACCACGATCGGCTCCAGCACGAGGCGGCGGCGGTCAGGCAGGCACATGAGCGGCTCCAGCACGAAGCGCGAGCGCTCACGCAGGAAAACGAGCGGCTGCGCGCCGCGATCGGCCGCTCGTCGAACGAGCTCGCCGAGCTGGACGGGAGCCTCAGCCGGGCGATCGAAGTCGTGACCGACCTCCATTCCCGACTGCGCAAAGACCCGCCCTCGGAACCCGACCGGTAGCCGCGCACCCCTCGGCCGGCGGTCCCCAGCCCGCGATGACAGGGTCGGCGGCAAAGTGGTAGCATCTCGCGGCCACGGGATCGCGGTCGAGAGGACGCAGCGCCCCGAATCGGCGAGGAGGCACCCGGGAGATGGTCGTCCAGAGTCGCGGGCTTCGTGACAGATACTGCATCGTCGGCGTCGGAGAGACGGAGTACTCGCGCGCCTCGGGGCGCACGACGCGCGCCATGGCCGTCGAAGCGATCCGCAAGGCGATCCTCGACGCCGGGCTCAAGGCCGCCGACGTCGACGGGATGCTCGACTACCAGGGCGGCGACTCGACCCTGGCCAACAGCGTCGCGTCCGATCTCGGCATCCGCTTCAACTTCTATATGGACGTGATGGGCGGCGGCTCGTCCACGGAGGCGCTGGTCGGCCTCGCGATGGGCGCGATCGAGGCGGGCATGTGCAACACCGTCGCGATCTACCGCTCGATGAACGGCTACTCGGAGTTCCGCATCGGCGGCACCGGCGCGCGCGCCGCCCAGCCGGTGCGCGGCCTCGACCTGGCGCAGGTGCCGTACGGGATGCGAAGCGCCGGCCAGAACTTCGCGCCGACCTTCATGCGCCACATGTACGAGTACGGGACGACCTCCGCGCAGGTCGCCCACGTGCGGGTCACCCACAGCAAGCACGCCTCGCAGAATCCGAAGGCGCTCCTGAAGCAGCGCGTGACGGTGCAGGACGTCCTGGCCTCGCGCTGGATCGTCAAGCCGCTCCACCTCCTCGACTGCTGTCTCGAGACCGACAACGCGACGTGCGTCATCGTCACCTCCGCCGAGCGCGCGCGCAATCTGCGGCACCGGCCAGTCTACATCATGGGTGTCGCCGGCCGCGTGTCGAAGCCGCGGCTCGACTTCCACTGGGCGCACGGCCCGATCTCGCGGGTGGCCGGCTACTACGCGAAGGACATCATCTTCCCCCAGGCGGGGATCGGGCCCGAGGACGTCCACGTCACCGGCTCGTACGACGCGTTCACGTTCACCACGATGCTGCAGCTCGAGGAGTACGGGTTCTGCAAGAAGGGCGAGGGCGGCGCCTACGTCTCGAGCGGCATCATCGAACTCGGCGGCAAGCGCCCGAACAACACCTCGGGCAGCCACCTCTGCGAGGGCTACACCCACGGCATGTCGATGGTGATCGAGAACGTGCGCCAGCTGCGCGGCACCGTGGACGACTACTGCCCCCGCGCCGCCGAGGGCGTGCACACCTACGACTACTCGCCGGGCCGCTGCCGCCAGGTCAAGGACGCCGAGATCACGATGAACCTAGGCTGGGCCATGCCCGCCACGGGCAGCGCCCTGATCATGCGGCGCTAGCAGTGCGGGCCGCAGGACGCCCGGGGGCTCGGGCCCCCGCGTCCGAGGCGAGCCTAAGACAAGGAGCCCCGATGCCCCAGCCAGTGCAGTACCGCGGCATGGCGCTGATCGTTCCCGACAACGACAGCGAGTGGAAGGAGTTCTACGAGCACGCGCGCGCCCACCGGCTCGTCGTGCGCAAGTGCAAGGCCTGTGGCCTGATGCGCTATCCGCCGACCCACGCGTGCCCGTGGTGCATGGAGCTCGGCTGGACGTGGCACGAAGTCTCGGGGAGCGGCACGATCTACTCCTACGAGATCGTCGCGCATGCGATCCAGCCCGGATTCAAGGAGATGACGCCCTACGCGGTGGTCCTAGTCGAGCTCGACGAGCAGCGCGGCCAGCCGACACCGGACGAGGCGCTGCGGGTCATCGCGAATCTGGTCAAGCCGGACTTCACGCCCGAGGCGGAGGCGAACGTCGCGATCGGGCGGCGCGTGCGCGTCGTGTTCCAGGACCTCGCCGATCACATGGCGCTGCCCCAGTTCGGGCTGACCGACGAGCCGCCGGTCGGTCGCGTCTGGAGACTGCCCGAGTGAGGTTCGGCCTCGGCCTCTCCGTCCAGCATCTGCCGGAGGAGCCGCAGGCCGTTCGCTTCCGCGAGCACGTCGAGCAGGTGCGGCTCGCCCGCGCCGTGGGCTTCAGCTCGGTGTGGGCGAGTCAGCACTATCTCTCCGATCCGTTCACGTACTTCCAGCCGATCCCGACCCTCGCGCGGATCGCCGCCGAGGCACGCGGCATGCTCCTGGGCACCGGCGTCCTCCTGCTGCCCCTGCACCACCCCGTCGAGATCGCCGAGCAGCTCGCCACGCTCGACGTCATCGCCGACGGCCGTCTGATCTTCGGCGTGGGCCTCGGCTATCGCGACGTCGAGAACCAGGCGCTCGGGCAGGACCCGAAGGATCGAGTCGGACGCCTCGTCGAGGGGCTCGAGGCCGTTCAGCGCCTGTGGAGCGGCGAGCCGGTCGACTACGAGGGCCGGCACTTCAAGCTACGCTCGGCTCGGATCTCGATGCGTCCGATGCAGAGTCCGCGGCCACCGATCTGGCTGGCCGCCAACAGCGACAGCGGCGTTCGGCGTGCGGCTCGCCTGGGCGACGCGTGGCTGATGAACCCCCACGCGACCCTGTCGACGCTCGAGCGCCAGCTCGAGCTCTTCCGGGCGACGCGCCGTGAGCTTGGACGGCCTCCGGCCGTCGAGACCCCTCTGATCAAGGAGTGCTACGTCGCGCCCGACGCGGCGATCGCGTTCGCGGAGGCGGCGTCGCTCATCGGGCCCAAGTACCGCGCGTACCGCACCTGGGAGCAGGACAAGGCGCTGCCGCCCGGCGAGACCTTCGACGCGACCTTCGCAGAGCTCGCGCGCGACCGCTTCATCATCGGCGACCCCGCTCGCGTGGTGGAGGAGATTGCGCGATGCCGGGAGCGGCTCGGCGTCACGACGCTGATCTTCCGCGTCCAGTGGCCCGGGATGGAGCAGGAGAAGGTCCTGCGCTCGATCCGGCTGCTCGGCCAGAAAGTACTGCTGAAGTTCCTCTCGAGCTAGCCGTCGTCCCCGGGGGCGCAGGAACTACACGACGCGCGTGTAAGTCTTACCGCGCTCCTGCCGCTGCGGCGGGCGCGCCGCGTTTCATCTTCCGCTCGCCGCGGCGTTTTCGGCGGTGGCATCCGGCTTGCCTCACCTGGACGGCGAGGAGGCGACGCTGGTGGCGTCTCGGCTCGACGACCCGATCGCGCTCGTCCTGCTCCTGGCGGCCGGACTCCTGCTGGTCCTGGCTCTCGTCGGCAAGGTCAGCGCCCTGCGGCTCAAGCGCGACGGCGAGGCGGTGGCGGTGAGGGGCATGGTCGTCGACGCGCTCGGCCACGACCCCGAGCTGCTCGCGTGGCCGCTCACGGCGACGGTGCGCGTGCCGCTCTGGATCGGCTCGCCGGTCACCATCCGCGTCATCGGCGAGGTGCCGTCGAAGGAGCTCAAGCGCGCCGCGCTCCTCCGCGTCAAGCACACGGCCGCCGCGGAGCTCTCCGTGCGCGTCCGGATCAAGTCGCGGATCGGCGTGGCGCCGCGCGCGGCGGCCCGGCCGGAGCTCAGAACAGCGCGATCGGGTTGACCGGCGAGCCCGTCGTGTGCTGCAGGCGCAGCGGTGCGACGGTGAGCCAGAACTCCCAGCGGCGCCGCGCGGCGCACGCCTGCGCCAGCTCCTCGAGATTGCCGTTGTCGATCAGCCAGAGCTCCATGCCGACGAGGCCCACGATGTGCACGACGTTGCCGAGCCCCGGATGGCTCGGCGGGCTCACGTCGTTGTGGGTGTCGCTCCCGAGCATAGCGATGTCGCGGGCGCGGAACCACGGCATCGAGGCCACGTGGGCGGCCGGCGAGCCGTCCCGGCCCGGATTGCGCGGCTCGCTCCCCCCGATGTTGATCAAAAAAACTCGAACGACACGGGCTCGCGCTCAATCCGGAGGCGCAGGTCGGCCATGAAGACGAGATACGGGTGCGCGCCGCGGGCCAGGAGCGCGTCACGGTCGCCGCGGACGACGGCGGCCGCGTCCTCGGCGTCGAGCTCGAGCTCGCTCATCGCCGCGTCTGCGTCCTCCAGGAACCGCGCGCGGAACGCGTCATCCGACTTGAGCGCGAAGAGACACCGATTGAGCCGGTAGGCCGAGGCAGGCGGGAATCGATAGTGGGACGTCTCGTTCACACCGGCCACTCGACGACGGCGTTGCCGTGATGCCAGGAGGGCTCGTAGCAGTACACGTCGGCCCTGGCCTCGCCGACGGCGCCGAGGAGCACCGCCCACGTCCGGAGCTCGATGTTGCCCATCTTGTCCAGCTCCTCCCCGGTGATCGCGGCCAGCTCGCGGCCGTGGCCCGCCTTCAGCGCGTCCAGCAGCCGGCGATCGTACTCGAACTCGGGGGACGCGTAGCGGTCCGTCCCGGGGAAGTGCGACATGCCGCCCGAGGCCATCAGCACCACTCGCTCCGGCCGCGCCTGGAGGATCTCGCCGAGCGTGCGGCCCCAGTCGTAGCAGCGGCGCGGCGTGGGCTGGGGCGGCAGGTAGACGTTCACGTGGAGCGGGACGATGGGCACGCCCGGCTCGGGCATCGTGAAGTGGAGCGGGACGTAGAACGCGTAGTCGAGCGGCGCGTGCTGTGTATAGAAGAGGTCGAAGCCGCGCTCGACGCCCTGCTCGACGACGGCTCGAGCCAGCGGCTCGTGGATCGGGAACCGGTAGCGATAGCGCCCGAACGTCCCCGCGCACTCAGAGCCGACGTACACCCCGAGCGCCGGCACGGCGTCGAGGAAGAACGCCTCGACGTGGTCGCCGGCGACGACCGCGATCGCGTCGGCCCGGAGCGTCTCGAGCCGGCGCTTCACCCGGGCGAAGGCGCCGTGGACGCGCAGGACGAGATCGCGGTCCTCGGTCGACGGGCGCGCCAGGAGCTGGGGCGTATGGGCGCACGCGAACGCGCCGACGAGCATCGCGTCAGCCCTCGACCGCCGCCCGGGTCCGCGCGGTGATCACGCGGTGATTCGCCTCACGATCTCGTCGAATGCGCGATCGGCGAGCGCCCGCACCTCTTCGCGCGTGAGCGGCTGGATCGGGTGCGCTACCACGACCGTCCGATAGTCGGCCGCGCCGAGGGCATCGGCCTGGGCGCGCGCGGCCCGCACGAATTCGGACGAGATGACCGTCGCCACCGGGATGCCGTTGTCCTCGAAGAACACGCCGTCGTGCACACTGCACGTTGTGCACGACCCTCAGTCGGCGAGACCCTCGACGAGGACGTCGGTGGCGCCGACGATCTCTTTTCGGAGAGCGTCGGGGGCGGGGCGCGCGAAGGTCGGCTTCTTCTTGCGGATGATGGCCTTCGGCGTCGTGCGCTCGCGCAGGAGCTCCTCGAGACGGTCGAGCAGGTGGTTGCCCTGCGCCTTCGAGATGTCGAGCAAGGTGATGACCTTGCCGTCGAGGCTCGAGGGCCGCGACGCCGTCTTTCGGGGCACCGCGACGGAATCGGTGGGGTCGAGGTACTCGGTCATCGAGGGATCCTCCTGAAGACGAGATTCGAGCCCTTCGAGAACGTCCAGCCCGGCACGATCGCGGAGAAGCGTCCGGCGGTGCCGCCCGCCACCACCACCTTGATGTGCTCGGCCGCACGGAACTTCGGAATCAGCGTGGCCTCGCGATCCGGATCGCGGTACTTCGCGAGCACGTGCTCGGGCAGCCCTTCGCCGCCGTCGCGCCCGGGGATGAGCTCCCGCACCGGCCACTGCAGCTTGTCGTGCAGCCAGCGCCGGACGTCGCCCTTCTTCCACCCGGCATCGCCCAGGATCTTCGCGTGCTCCGGCGAGAGCACGAGCAGGGTGTCGCCCCAGTGCGTCATCCGGTGGTGGGAGATGACGGCCATGCTCGCGGCGAGCGTCGGCATGAGGTCCTCGGGCGTGCGGCTGCGATGCGCATAGACGCCCAGCGGCGCGTCGGCGGCGAGAAGCGCCACGGTGCTCTCGTCGGGACCGAATCCGTGCTCGACCGCCAGCGACTCCCACGGACTGGCTTCCTCGTGCTCGCCGATGCAGTACGCGTAGCGGCCGGGGTGAGCCAGCGTGGACATGCTGACGTCGCCCGGTCTCGCCCCGCCGAGGTTCACGCACACGAGGCGGACCGCGCGGCCGATCGTCGCGTTGGCCCGCCATCCCGGGCCGAACACGCCTGCTCCCGAGTTGATCTCGAGCTCCGCGCGGACCGGACCGTTGACGATCACGAGCGGCGCCGGCGCGTTGGTCGTCGCCGACACGCCGTGCAGGTCGAACGCCTCGTCGCAGATCGCCTCGACGGCGGCGAGCACGACCGGCAGGTACTCCGCGCGGCACCCGGCCATGACCGCGTTGACCGCGATCTTCTCGACGGTCGCGCGGCCGTAGTTGGGCGGGACGAGCGCGATCAGCTCATCGGCGTCCCGCCCCGACGCCGCGACGGCGCGGTCGACCAGGCGACGGGTGGGCGGCACGACCGGCAGGCCGTCGGTGACGCCGCGGTCGAACAGACGCTCGATCGCGTCCGCGTCCGGATCGGAGTCGGCCTGCGACATGCCCAGAGGCTAACACAGGCGCCAGGGCGGTCGGCCGCCGATCGGGCGGCGGTCAGCGCGGCGACACGCCGTCTGCGCTCGCCGAGCGCGTCGGACCGACGACGAAGGCGATGACGGCCGGACTGCCATAACGATTGATCGCGGCCGCGAGGAGCCCGAGCATCACGGCGAGCACGAGGACACCGGTCATGACGTGCCGGTAGCGCCGCCTCATGACAAGAACTGTAGGGGTTAGAACGGCGAGCAGCACCCCACTGACGAGGAGGGGCGCAAGCGTCTCCAAGTAGCCCGACCGCCACGCGACCGCGCTGAAGAGCACGACACACAGCCCGGCCACGGCGGCCCAGCCTTCGTACACGTGGCTGTACACGGTCTCGGGCGGAAGCTCGAGCATGTAGCGGCAGAGCCGTCTCTGTCGAGCCTCTTCCGGGGTCTCTCGCCGTCCGCTCCAGAAACCCACGACCCGATGAGGCTGCAAAACCCGCACCACGGGTCGGAGTCTTCCAAATATCCGTCGATCAAGCCTCTCGCCGGCATGAAGCTCCGGGGCGCGGAGCGATGGCCAGGATCAGAGCGCTCAGAAGCTGAACAGGCGGGCTGGAGCGGCACGCGCGTTTCCGGGTGCGGTTGGGCGGCCGCCACCCGCCACACATCACCGCTGATGTTGGGATGTCACTCGTGGATGAAAAGATTCCGCCGGGCGACGCGCGCGAGAATCGTTGGCCCGGGCGCCCACGTCCCAACCAACATGAGGATGAATCGCGAGGGGAGGACGACGACGATGGCCAAGAGGATCTTGGCACCTATCGATGGTTCTGAGGCGAGCACCACGCTCGTTCCGGTGGTGGCCGCGCTCGCGCGCGGTGCTGGCTCGACGGTGCGTCTGCTACGAGTGTTCCCGGTACCGGAGCGCGTGATGGGCCCGCACGGGCGCACGATCGCGTACGTCGACCAGGAGATGGCGCGTCTCACCGCGCTCGGCCTGGACGAGCTCGCGCACGTGGAAGCCGAGCTCGAAGGCGTTCCGGTCGAGCGCGTCGTGCGGTTCGGTGAGCCGGCTGAAGAGATCCGGCTCGAGGCGGAGGCCTTCAACGCCGATCTGGTGACCCTGGCGACGAGCCGCCGAAGCCGTTTGGGCAGTGCGCTGCGTCCCGGAGTGGCCGAGCGCGTGGTGCAGGAAGCGCCGGTCCCGACCCTGGTGCTGCGCGACTGAGAGGTCGCGGCCGGCGCGACCGGGGTCGGCGACCGGGGTGCGGCGCGGAGCCGTCGCGACCAGACTACGCGAGCATGTGGCGCACCATCTTGCTCTCCACCATGTACACGACCATCTCGGCGATGTTGGTCGCGTGGTCGGCCACGCGCTCGAGGAAGCGCGAGACCAGGATGAGCCGGATGGCGCGGGGGATGGTCTTCGGGTCCTCCATCATGTAGGTCAGGAGCTCGCGGAAGATCTGCTCCTTCAGCGCGTCGACGTCGGAGTCCTCGCCGCACACCCGCCGCGCCAGCTCGGTGTCCCGGCTCACGAACGCGTCGAGACTCTCCTTCACCATGCGCTGGGCCTTCTCCGCCATCCGCGGCAGGTCCACGTAGGGTTTGAGCTGCGGCTCCGGATTCAGCTCGAGCGTGCGCTGGGCGATGTTGACGGCCTGGTCGCCGATACGCTCGAGGTCGGTGACGATCTTCATCGCGGTCGTGATGAAGCGCAGGTCGCCGGCGGCCGGCTGATGGAGCGCCAGCAGCTCGACGCACTTCTCGTCGATCTCGACGTCGTAGGCGTTCACCTGCCGGTCGCGGTCGATAACCTCCTGGGCCAGGTCGCTGTCCCGCTCCAGGAGCGCGCGCATCACGCGGCGGATCTGGTCCTCGACCAGGCCGCCCATGGCCAGCACAGTCTGCTTGAGCGCGTCCAGCTCCTCGTGAAAATGGCGCTGCATCGTGTTCTCCGCTCTCAGCCGAACCGGCCGGTGATGTAGTCCTCGGTCCGCTTGTCGCGCGGATTCGTGAACAGCTGCCGCGTCACGTCGAATTCGACGAGCTCACCGAGGAGGAAGAAGCCTGTCGACTCGGACACGCGCGCCGCCTGCTGCATATTGTGCGTGACGATCACGATGGTCAGCGTGCTGCGCAGCTCGAGGATCAGCTCCTCGATCTTGGCGGTGGCGATCGGATCGAGGGCCGAGCAGGGCTCGTCCATCAACAGCACCTCGGGCTCGACCGCCAGCGCCCGCGCGATGCACACGCGCTGCTGCTGGCCGCCGGAGAGGCTCACGCCCGACTTGCCGAGCTGATCCTTCACCTCGTCCCAGAGCGCGGCCTGTCGGAGCGCCCGTTCCGCGGCCTCGTCGATGACCGACCGCTCGCGGACGCCGCCGAGCCGCAGCCCGGCCACCACGTTGTCGAACACCGACATCGTCGGGAATGGGTTCGGCTTCTGGAAGACCATACCGATCTTGCGGCGGACCTGCACCGGATCGATCCCGGGCGCGTACACGTCCAGGCCCTCGACCCGCACGCTGCCCGTCACCCTGGCACCGGGCACGACCTCGTGCATCCGATTGAGACACCGGATGAACGTGGATTTGCCGCAGCCGGACGGGCCGATGACCGCGGTGACCGCCTTCGGCGCAATCGTCACGCCGATCCCGTGCAGCACGTGCGCGTTGCCGAACCAGGCGTTGAGGTCGCGGACGACGATACCGTCAGCCATGGCGTTTTATCTTACCCCCGTGAAGCGGCCGCTGGTCGCCAGGCGCGCTGCGAAGCTCACCACGAACACCAGGCCGATGAGCACGAGGGCCCCGGCCCAGGCCTGACGGTGCCAGTCGTCATAGGGTGCGATTGCGTAGGCGAAGATCTGCAGCGGCAGGGCCGCGATCGGCTGATCGAGCCCCTGGTGCCAGAAGCGGTTGCCGAACGCCGTGAACAGGAGCGGCGCGGTTTCGCCCGCGACGCGAGCGATCGCCACCATGACGCCCGTGATGATGCCCGCGCGGGCTGTCGGCAGGACGACGCGCAGCAGCACTTTCCACTGGGGGATGCCGAGCGCCAGCGCCGCCTCGCGCAGCGAGGCCGGGACGAGCCGCACGAGCTCCTCGCTCGTCCGCACCACGATCGGGAGCATGATCACCGCCAGCGCGAACGCGCCGGCCAGCGCCGAGAAGCGCCGCATCGGCAGCACGATGACCGAGTAGGCGAAGATCCCGATGACGATCGAGGGCACGCCGTTGAGCACGTCGGCCAGGAACCGGGCCAGCCAGGGCAGCCGCCGGTCGCGAGACTCGGCGAGGTAGAGCCCACCGAGGATTCCCACGGGCAGCCCGAGGACTGCCGCCAGGGCGAGAAGCATCAGGGTGCCGACGATCGCGTTCGCCATGCCTCCGCCCACCTCACCGACCGGCTTGGGGAGATGGGTGAAGAAATCGAGGTTCACCGCCGACGCGCCCTGCCAGAGCAGGAACGCGAAGATCATGAGCAGCGGGAGCACGACGAGGCCGGCGGCGAGGGCGGCCAGCCAGGACATCAGGACGTTCACGCCGCGGCGCGCCCTCGGCGTCACTCGCGCACCGCCTTGACCGGGCCGCCGACGGACCACACGAGCAGTCGCGCCAGCGCGTTGACGATGACGGTCACGACGAAGAGCAGGAGACCGATCTCGATCAGCGCCGCCAGATAGAGATCGGACGTCGCCTCCGCGAACTCGTTGGCGACGACGCTGGCCATCGTATAGCCCGGCGCGAACAGCGAGACGGCGACCTCCGGCCGATTGCCGATGACCATCGTCACGGCCATCGTCTCGCCCAGCGCTCGGCCGAGGCCCAGCAGGATCGCCCCGACCAGGCCCGAGCGGCCGTAGCGCAGTACCGCGATGCGGGTGGTCTCCCAGCGCGTGGCGCCGAGCGCCAGCGCCGCCTCGCGCTGGCTGGTCGGCACGGCCAGGAGCACCTCACGACTCACGGCCGTGATGTACGGCACGACCATGATCGCCAGGATGATGCCCGCGGCAAGCATGCCGACGCCGTACGGAGGCCCCTGGAATAGCGGCAGGAAGCCCAGCGTCTTGCCGAGGGCCGGCTGGACCCAGACCCTCAAGAGGGGCGCGAGGACGAAGATGCCCCACAGTCCGTAGATCACGCTCGGCACCGCGGCCACCAGCTCCACGAGGAACGCGATCGGCGGACGAATCCACGCCGGCGCCAGCTCGGCGAGATAGATCGCTGCGCCGATGCCGAGCGGCACCGCGATGAGCAGCGCGAGCAGCGACGAGAGCAAGGTACCGTACACGAACGGGATCGCGCCGAACTGCTCGGCCACTGGATCCCACGTCGAGGTGGCGAGGAAACGCCAGCCGAAGGCCCGCATCGCGGGCCACGACGCGCGGACCATCGAGACGACCATCGCGAGGACGAGCAGGACGAGCGTCAGCGCGGCGGCGCGCAGGACGAGGCGCAGCACCTGATCGCCGAGGTTCCTCGGCGCTGCCTGCGCTTCGACCCGCGGAACCGCCGCGACGACGGCCATCGGACGCTAGCGGGCCGCCAGCAGCGGTTTGCCCTGGTAGGTGATCTGCTTGATCTTCGCCTCGATCTGCTTGACCACCGGCGCGGGCAGCGGCGCGTAGAGCAGGTCGTCGGCGTACTTCTGCCCCTCGTGGCTCATCCACCAGAGAAACTTGGCGAGCGCCCGTCCCTTCAGCTCGTTGGGCTGGTCGCGGTAGACGAGCAGCCACGTGAAGCTGGCGATCGGGTACGCTTCGTCACCCGCCGGGTTCGTGAGCGAGACACGAAAATCGTCGGGCATGCTCCTGGCGGCTCCGGCCGCCGCTGCCGTCGTGGAGGCGATCGCGGGCGTGACGAACTTGTCGGCCGCGTTCTTCACCGAGGCGACCGGAAGATTGTTCTTCACCGCGTAGGCGAGCTCGACGTAGCCGAGCGCGCCCGGCTGACTCTTCACCTGCCCCGAGACGCCTTCGTTGCCCTTGCCGCCGAGGCCGACGGGCCAGTTCACGGACGTGCCGCGGCCGACCTTCTTGTCCCACTCGGAGCTGATCTTCGAGAGGTAGTCCACCCAGATGTAGGTGGTGCCGCTCCCGTCCGACCGGTGCACGACCACGATCGGCTGATCCGGTAGCGACACGCCAGCGTTGAGCGAGGCGATCTTCGGGTCGCTCCACTTCGTGATCTTCCCGAGGAAGATGTCGGCGAGGATGTCCCCGGTGAACTTGAGCTTCGGCGAGCTCGGCAGGTTATAGGTCGCGACGACCGCGCCCATCACGGTCGGGATGTGCAACAGCTCGGACGGCGCCGCCTTGAGCTGCTCGTCGCTCATCGGGCCGTCGGTGGCGCCGAAGTCGACTGTGCGTGCGGTCACCTGCTTGATGCCGCCGCCGCTCCCGATCGACTGGTAGTTGAAGCGCACCTCCGGATCGACCTTCGTGTACTCGTCGAACCACTTCGAGTAGATCGGGTACGGGAACGTCGCGCCGGCGCCGTTGATCAGCGTCTGGGCCGCGGCCGGCTGCGCGAACGCGCTCGTCGCGAGTAACGCCAGCGCCGTGAGCCACGCAGTCTTCATCCACTCTCCTCCTCAGTCGTATCTATGGTTACAGTACGGTGTTGCGCGAAAGTTTCGGTGCTGTTACGAATCTGCGACACGCGCTACGGCTTGTCCTTGAAGCGGTAGCCGACCCCTCTCACGGTCTCGATTCCAGGCTCCTCGAGCTTCGCGGCGGCGAACTTTCCCCGCAGCCGAGCCACGTGAACGTCCACCGTCCGGGGCTCCACGAAGCCGTCGCGGCCCCAGACCATGTCCAGCAGCTCCTCGCGCCCGAACACGCGACCGGGAGTCCCGACCAGGGTGGCCAGGAGCTCGAACTCTTTCGGCGTCAGCTCGACCTGGCGCCCCTTCATCCGGACCTCGAACCGGTAGCGGTCGATCTCCAGATCGCCGGCCTTGAGGCTGGCCTTCTTTTCCTTGGCGTCGGCCGGCCGGACTCGGCGGAGCACGGCGCGGATCCGCGCGATCAGCTCGCGGGGCGAGAACGGCTTGGTCACGTAATCGTCGGCTCCGACCTCGAAGCCGAGGACCTTGTCGCCCTCCTCCACGCGCCCACTGACCATGATCACGGGGATCTGCGACAGATCGGGATCCTTCTTCAGCCGCCGGCATACCTCCCAGCCATTGAGCTGGGGAACCATGATGTCGAGCAGGAGCACGTCCGGCCGGTGCTCGCGGGCGAGCCGGAGCGCCTCGTTTCCGTTGGCGCTCAGGATCACGTCGTAGCCCTCTTTCGTGAGGTTGTAGCGAATCAACTCGGCAACGTCCTGCTCGTCCTCGACGAGGAGCACCCGTCCCAGACGCGGACGGCCTGGCTGACCGGCCCCCGGCAGAGCCCGGCGCCGATCCGTGGTCATCATGTTGGCCTCCCGTGGGGCGCCCATCCCGAGCAGGAGTGTTGACGCGGGCGGGTTACGGGACGATGACGGTCGGGTAAATCTTGGGTGACATGGGCCAGAGCCGGCCGGGGCGATCCTATCTCGACAGCAGCTGGTCGATGACGGGGACGAGCCCCGAGAAATCGACGCGACCCGTGACCTCGGCCACCGTGACCCGAGCGAAGAGCTCGCGGTAGCACTTGCGCTCCGCATCGGTGATGCCGGAGCCAGGGGTACGGTCGAGGTCGAAGGCACCGAGGTTCTTGTAGACGAGCGGCAGCGCCGCGAGAGCCTCGTCGACCGACAGACGGCGGACGTCGAGGCCCCGGCCGTCCCGGCGCCATTTCAAGAGGACCAGAGCCTCCATGCGTCCCCTGAGCTCGACCGTGCCGTCCCCGTAGATACGGTCCAGGTCCACGTCAGACTTGCGCTCGAAATCCCAGAGCTCGCGCGCCGGCAGCGCGCTCAGCGCGTCGCGGTCGGCCGGATCGAGCAGGGTCGAGAGCCGCGGATGGCCGAGGAGCGTGCCCGGGTTCACGCGTGGCTGCTTGGGATAGCCTAGCGCCTCGACCATGTCGGGCAGCGGCTTGGCGAGGACGCGGTCGTTGGACAGGCAGCGAAAGCCGGCCTCGACGAGATGGAGCGCCGAGGTGGATTTCCCCGCCCCGGGCGGGCCCGCGAGCACGGCGGTGCGGTCCTTGCGCGTGACCGCTGAGGCGTGGAGCAGCACGTGGCCGCGGCGGAGCACGACCTTGGCGTAGCAGTTGTTGACGAGATTGATGCCCTGATTCAGGTGCGTGCGGAGGTCGCCCACCGCGAACGCGCCTCCCGCCCAGAGCCCGATGAAGACTCCGGTCGCCCGCTTGATGACCAGGCGTCCGCCGGCGACCTCTCTGGTCGCCTCCTTCGGCCGGCGGCCGCCGTCCCGGGGGACGTCGACGAAGTCATCCGAGACGGGCAGCGCGCCCTGGATGAGAGCGACCTCGGCCAGGGGCCGAGATGGTCCGCCTATTACATATGGTCGGAAGTACGACGCCAGGCGCGCCCGGATCTCGGGATCGTTGGTCCGCACCCCGATCGGCACGTCGGCGAAACGGAGCGCAAGGCGGTGGGGAGTGTCGAGCTCCTTCACGCGCGTCTCGGGCGTCATGCCCGCGCCTCGCGGAATCGTCGGAGCACCACCTCGGCGAGCATCGGCGCTGCGTCGACGCCGCAGCCGTTCAGCAGCCCGCGGAATCCGCCGAACGCGCTCACCTCGAGGACGCTGAAGCGTCCGTCCGAGCCCTCGATGAGATCCACGCCCGTGAAGACAAGGCCGAAGTGGCGCGCGGCCGCCGCCGCCATCGCCGCCGTCTCCGGCGCGATCTCCGCCTTCTCGTAGCGGCCGCCGGAGAGGATCGTCGTCATCCACTGCTCGGCGCCCGCGACGCGCCAGTAGGCGCCGATGCACCGGCCGTCGAGCACGGCCACGCCGAGGTCCCGACCCGGGTGCTTCACGAACCGCTGGAGATAGAAGGGGCCGAGCCCGCCGTCGCGGTGCGACTCGAGCTCGCCCCGGAGGTCGCGTGTCGGCTCGAGCCGCCGCATCCCGCGGCCCTTCGAGGTGAAGAGCGGCTTGAGCACGGCGGTGCCGAAGCGCCCGACGGCGTCGGCGGCCTCGTGGAGGTCCTCGGTGATCGTGGTCGGCGGCACCGGCAGGCCCGCGCGGACGAGCTCGCACGTCATCCGGTAGCGGTTCACGGCGACGTGCAGACGGTCCGGACTGCTCAGCACCGGAACGCCCGAGGCCTCGAGGTGGCCAGCACGCCGATGTCTTGCAGATAGTCGCCGTGCCCGCTGCGGTGGACGTCGATGAAGTGCACGCGATCCTGCTCGGGGTCGTAGACGATGTTGTTGGCGTTGAAGTCGCCGTGCAGCCTGACCGACACCGGGGGCGCCAGCGAGGCTTCGAGGTCGGCGGCGCGCTCGAGCAGGTCGGCGAGCGAGCCGTGGGCGATCCCGAATACCCGGCTCTCGCCGCCGCGCAACGACTCGAGCTTGGGATGGAGCGCGAAGAGCTCGGGCAGCCGATCCCGGATCTGGCGCGCATAGTCGATCCGGGGTGCTTCCTTCACGAGCGTCGCCGACCAGATGTCGCGGACGGTCTCGAGCAGGCGCCGGGTGGCGCGGACCTTCTCCTCCCAGCCGCGCGTGATGTAGACGTCGCGCAGCAGGCTGCCGCGCAGGAACTGGCCGAGGAAGGAGAGCCGGCCGTCCTCGCGGTGGCGGGCCTTCACGTCGGGGACGAGGCCGGGGACGATCCGGTTCCACGCTTCCATCTCTCGGATCTCCTCGTCGATCTTCCGCTCGTCGCCCTCCTTCCAGATCAAGGGCTCGCTCTGGCCGACCGCGACCATCCCGACGCGCGCGCCGCTGATGCCGCCCCAGATCTGGCGGAAGTCGAGGGCGCCCTCGGCGTGCGGCGCGACGGTGCCGGCCACCTGCTCCAGGTGGAGATACTGGTGCAGCTTGAGCCGCTCGCCGGTCAGGATGAAGAGCGTCGTCTCGCCGATGTTCAGGATGGAGTCGCCGATGCGCTCGAGGAACTTCGCGACGAACAGGTTGGTGATGACGAACGCCGGGTCCGGATGCGGCTGGCCGAGGCGACGGAACGTCTCCTGCAACGCCTCGCGATACTGGCGGTCGAGGTCGAGCTCGCAGCGGCAGGCGTGCTTGGCCAGGTCGGCGCTCGCGTCGGTGAACGCGGTGATGACCTCGTCGAGCGCGGCGAGCGCGACGCGCGCCGGTCCGGCCAGGTCGAACGGGATCGGGCGGGCCTTGAGGCGGGAGACGTGGACCGCCTGCTCGGCGATGTTGACGGCGTAGTCGCCGAGCTTCTCGAGGTTCAGGGCCACGCGGAAGACGCCGCGGAGCTGGCGCGAGCGGACGCCGTTGGGCTCATCGCCGGCGATGCGCTCGAAGCACTTCACCTCGATGAGGCCGAGCAGGTTGTCGACCTGGTCGTCCTTCTGCGTGACCTGCTCCGCCAGCCGCGCGTCGCGCTGGAAGAAGGCCGTCATGCCGCGGATGAGCTGCGACTGGACGAGCCGCGCCATCATGGCGAGGTCCTGGCCCAGGTCTTCGCGCAGGACGCTAGTCACGGATCTCTGCGTCCGATCCGGAATCCCGGTCGTGAGCGGGAGCGGAAGCGGTTACGCGCGACCGGGACGGGGCCCGACGGCGACGCGGAGCTCCGACGTCTTCGCCGCCGTCGAGCGCGTCCAGCCGATCTCGAGCTCGATACGTCCCTTGTGCTCCTTCTGTCCCGCCTTCAGCTCGAGCTTGACGTCGCTGGCAGGAGAAAGGTGGAGCGAGCGCTCGCCCGATTCGAGGCTGATCTCACCGCGCTTGAGCCCGACGGCCAGCGACGTGAGATATTCCGCGATCTCCTCGGGCGACGCGATCCGGGCGAACTGAACACTGTTCTTTGCCATTCGTGGGCCCCTTTCGGCCTCTAGTCCTCGTCGTCGTCGTCGCTCTTGGCGCGCTTCCAGGCGATGGCGATCTCGATCTTCGCCTTCCCCTTCTTCTCGCTGGCCTCGATCTCCATCGCGAGGTCGCCGTCGGGATAGACGGTGATCTCCTCCTCGCCCATCGAGAGCGACAGCGAGCGTGCCCGGATCCCGTCCGCGATGCGATTCAGCGCATCCGCGGCTTCGGAGGGCGTTGCGGCTCCCTCGAACTCGAACTCCCCGCTATCTCCCATCACGATTCCCTCCGGCCGTCGCGATCCGGATCAATGGACGTCTCGGCCATCGAAGCTTCACGCTGACGTGGTTCGCACGCTTCCTCTGCTTGGCCTCGATCTTGAGAATCACGAACTCGGACGTCGCGAGCTGAATGTGCTGCTCTCCGACCGCGATCGCGAGCTCGCCCGCCAGGACGCCTTTGGCCAGCTGCGTGAGATAGAACGCGGCCGCGTCCCGGCGCGCGCGCGCGTGGAACTTCGCCGGAATCGCGGCACTCACCTGCTGTTCCCTCTGAGCCGGCTGCGCCAGCGGCGTCTCCGGCGCGACCGCCACGGCCTTGGGGCCGGCGGTGCGCGACTGACGCACTGCGAGCGGCTTCGCTACGATGGCGCCCCGGCCCGTCGCAACCCGGGGCATCTGTTACCGGCAGATCAGCTGCTTGCGGTCGACACTGCAGGCCGCGGGGTACCGCCGTCGAACACTCTGCCGTAACATTTTCGTAACAGTTTCGTAATAGTTTTCAGGGACTTAGCGCCCCTGACGCGGAGCCGAGTATAGGGGAATGTTGCAAAGCCCGTCAGGCCCTCTCTGATCGTCGTCAGCACGATGGCGATGCGGATCTGGTCCAGGTGCATGAGCGTGTGGCGCACCCCGAGCTGGAGCCAGTGATGGGCGTCGCTGCCGGCGACGATCGGCAAGCCGAGCGCGCGCGCCTGGGCGAGCAGCATGACTTCCGTCCCGAAGTCCTTGCCGTTCACCGCGAGGGCGTGAAGCCGGCGCAGATCGTCCGTGCGGAATTTCCCGAGCTCCTTCTTCGGGCGAAACACCAGTCGCGTGAAAGTGCTCGGTGAGCGACAGACCGTCGAGCCCGACCCGTCGGGCCATGCGGATCATGCGGCCGAGGTTCGGAGCTTATCCACAGTGATCCACAGCCATCCACACTGCAAAACGACCACCAACCCGAAGCGAAGCGGCCGTGCTCGCGAGCACCGGCCCAGCGTACCCAATATGGCCCAGCGTACCCAATATATTGTTGCTTTCGTATTACAGGGCCGCAAATAGTGTGTTGCTGGGGATAGACGGTGGGTTGCCCTGTGGACAGTGGGGATAAGTAAAAACTTCTCGGAAGATGCCGGGCGGGCTACGCGGTGCCGAAGCGCCACGCGACCCGCTGATCGCGGAAGTCGGTCGGCGGGCCATCGAAGACCAGGAGGCCGTCGGCGATCGCCACGAGCCGATCGGCGAATCCGATCGCCGCCGCCGGCGTGGCCGCGCCGGCCAGGACCGCCAGCCGCTCGCGGCGGGCGAGCGACTGGAGCACGGAGCGCAGGCTCAGCGCCTCGGTGCCGTCGAACCCCCGATCGACCTCGCGCACCACCAGCACACCGGGCGCGCTGACGAGCGCGCTCGCGATCGCAAGCCGTGCCCGATCGACCGTGCCGAGGCGGGAGGCGGTCTCGAGCTCGCGGCCGCCCAGGCCGACGCGCTCGAGCAGCGCGTCCCGCTCCTCGGGCAGATACGAGACCACCAGGGTCACTTCACCGCGCCCGAAGGTCGCGCAGACGCGGTGCAGCCGCCAGCCGCCGTCTTCCCGCGGAGCGCCGATCCCGAGCTGCTCGATCATGGCCGGCATGGTCCACACGGATCGTTACGAAATGATGACGGAACCGTGAAATTCGACCCGTGGGCCTCGCGGACCCGGCGCTCGACCCCGGCCGCGCGGACGCGCGCCTTCAGCCGCGCAGCTTGTTCGAGGCGTCGAGCGCGGCGACCTTGTAGCACTCCGCGAGCGTCGGATAGTTGAAGACCGTCTCGAGAAAGTAGTCGAGCCCGCCGCCGAGCCCCAGGACGGCCTGGCCGACGTGGACCAGCTCGGTCGCGCCCGTGCCCAGGCAGTGCACGGCCAGCAGCCGCCGATCCTTGCGATGGAAGAGCATCTTGATGAACCCGCTCCCGTCGCCGAGGATCTGACCGCGCGCGATCTCACGATACCGCGCGACGCCGGTCTCGTACGGCACGCGCGCGGCGGTCAGCTCGTGCTCGGGCGGTCCCACCATCGAGATCTCGGGAATCGCGTAGATCCCGATGGGGAAGTGGCGGGCCATGGGTCGCGCTTCGACGCCGAACGCCTGGCACGCGGCCAGCCGGCCCTGCTCCGAGGACGTCGCCGCGAGACTCGGATAGCCGATGACGTCGCCCGCCGCGAAGATGTGCGGCACCCTCGTGCGGAAGCTCTCGTCGACCTTCAACCGGCCGCGATCGTCCGCGGACAGACCCGCCGCCTCGAGATCGAGGCTGTCGGTGGCCGCCAGGCGCCCCGCCGAGAAGAGCACGGCGTCCGCGACGAGCCGCTTGCCGGACTCGAGGTTCAGGACCGCGCGAAGCGGCGTGCTTTCGGTGACGGCCAGCGACTCCACCGCTTCGCCGAGCCGGAACGTGACGTTGCGCTGGCGCAGCTGGTGCATGAGCTCGTCGATGATCTCGCGGTCGACGAACTCCAACGGCCGGTCGCGACGCTCGACCAGGGTCACCTGCACGCCCACGGCGGCGAACATCGAAGCGTATTCGATGCCGACGACGCCGGCGCCGACCACCGCCAGGGTCCGGGGCAGGGTCTTCAGATTCACGAGCTGGTCCGAGTTGAGGACGATCTCGCCGTCGGCCTCCACGCCGGGAGGCGGCGCCGGGCGCGTGCCGACCGCGATAACGATGTAGCGCGCGCTCACCCGGCTGGTACCGGCCTCGGTACGGACGGTCAGCGTGCTCGGATCGAGGAAGGACGCCTCGCCCTGGATGAGCGTGACATCGTTGCGGCGCAGCTGCTGCTCGATCACCTCGATCTCGCGACTGATGACCGCATCGACGCCCGCGAGGAGCTGCTGGGCGGACGGCCGGCTGGCCGGCCGCGCCCAGGGCAGCCGGTCGCCGCGGGTGCTGCTGCCGGCGTACGCGAGGATCGCCTCGCGCATGGTCTTGCTCGGGATCGTGCCGGTGTCGATGCACACGCCGCCGACGCAGCGCCGCTTCTCGATCACGGCGGCCCGGCGGCCGAGCTTGGCCGCCTGGACGGCCGCGCGCTGCCCGGCCGGGCCGCTGCCGATCGCCACCAGGTCGAAGTCGTAGTCCGGCGCCAACGGGGCCCCTCCCGCAAGAAGCGATTTTGACACAACGGGCCGCTAGGTGCCGACAAGGTCTCCGACGACGCGCCGCTTCGGAAACTCCGCTCGCCCGCTGAGCACGTGGTGGGTGGTGGTGGGCGCCCTCTACGCCGGCTTGACGTCGAAGGTGCCCGCGTTGATCGGCCGGCCACGAACTCCCAGAACGCTAGCCAATCTTCGTTGCCGATTGATTACGACGGGTAACGATTGAGCACACGGAGCGAGAAGGTTCTTACCGATAGCCCCTTAAGGTGTTTACCGGGTTGTTCGACACGGCCGGGCCCCCCTATCATCGGCGAAATGGGGGGCGACGCGCGCGAAAGACGGAGATCCGGCCTTGTGGCCGAGCCGCGCTTGCAACGGCTCCGCGCCAGAGGCGCGATCCTCTGCGACAACACAGCCGACCTCATTGCTCGGTCCCGCAGAGCCATCGAGCGCAGCCGCGGCCTGGTCGTTCACGCCCGCCGACTCGTGGGGCGAGCCCGCTCCTAGCCCGGTCGTCAGTCCGGCGTGGGGAGACCGTGGCAGCTCGACCGAGCGCCCGGCCGCCAGCAAAGGCAGGATTGCCGCGATCTCGTGCAGCCGCAGCACGGCATCCACGTCGTCCTCTCGGATCGCGTTCACGGGCATAGACGGCGGGCGCGCCTGCTCGGGCTGCTGAGCGATGGACAGCCCTCCTTTGCCGGTGATCGCCGCCGCGAACGATTCCGCCAGCATGATGCGAGCACACGGGGCCGCGCGGAGGCCCTGGTCCGTGCGACCGAACGACCTACCGTGTAGAAAAGGTGGTGATGGTAGAAACTACCGGTGCGATATGCGCGGTACTCACCTATGGTGGGCAGGAGCCTGAGCGATGACGTCCCGCAGGGCGTCGGGGGCGACCGGCTTGATCAGGTAGGCATCGAATCCCGAGCGCATCGCGCGGTCGCGGTCCGCTGCCCCGCTGTGCCCGGTGAGCGCGACCAGGTACACGCCGTCGCCGCCCGGCTGATCGCGAACCGTCCGGCCCACCTCGCAGCCGTCGATGTCGGGAAGGCCGAGGTCGACGAGCGCGACGTCGGGCGGCTCGGCCAGCGCCTGTTCGATCCCCTGCCGGCCGTTGCTCGCCGTTCTCACGCGATGCCCGTTCAGCTCGAGGGCCATGCGCAGCACCTCCGCCGCGTCCGCATGGTCCTCGACGATCAGGATGGACCGCTCGGCGACGGGAGTCGACACGGTCGCCGAGAACGCCGGGAGCTTCTGATCGTCCTGGAGCGGCAGGCGGATCACGAACTCGCTTCCCCGCCCGGGTCCGGGACTGCCGGCCTCCACGCTGCCGCCATGCTTCACGACCAGCTCCCGGACCACCGAGAGTCCGAGCCCGAGCCCCGGTCTCGACTGCTCGGGAAGCGCACGGCCCCGCGAGAACACGTCGAAGATCCGCGGGAGGAACTCACGCGCGATCCCGACGCCCGAATCACGCACACGCACCACGGCGTCGCGGCCTTCGGCCTCCACCGAGAGCTCGATCGAGCCGTCGCCGGGCGTGTACTTGACTGCGTTGTCGAGGAGATTGGCGATCACCTGCATCAGCCGATCGGCGTCTCCCACCACAGTGACCGGCTCGGCATCGACCCGCAGCGTGATGGTCGGCTGGTTCTTGCCGGCCGTCCGCAGCACATCGAGCGACTGGCGGGCGAGGTCACGCAGGTCGAGGCGCTTCTGTTGCAGCGTGAGCCGTCCGAAGCGGACGCCCGACACGTCGAGCAGGTCGTTGAGCAGCCGGGCCAGATGCCTCGACTGCCGGTTCAGGATCTGGAGCAGGAGGGCGCGGTCCGACGGGCTCGCGCGCTCGAGCGCCTCGAGCCCGTTGGTCACGGCGCCGAGCGGATTGCGTAGCTCGTGGGCGAGCATGGCGAGAAACTCGTCGCGATGGCGCTGCTCGGCCTCGAGCGCCCTGAACAGTCGCGCGGTGTCGAGGGCGAACGCGATGCGCAGGGCGATGTCCCGGAGGAGGCGCATATCGGCGTCGCCGTAGCGGCGCCCTGACGGACCGAAGCCGAAGGTCAGCGCGCCGTGCGTTTGCCGATGGGACTGGATCGGCACGACCACCACTGACGCGAGCCCGATCTGCCTCCAGACCTCGCCCGCCGCCGGCGAGACCGCCCACCTCGCCAGCCAAGGCCCCGAGACCTCCGGCACGAGGAGCGCGTCGCCGGTCCGGACCACCTGCGCGATCGGATGATCGCTCGCCGGATCCGGCGGCTCGCGCGTCGCGAGCCGCTCGGCTCCGAGCGCGTCGACGCAGGCCATCGCGGTCTGCTCGAGCGATCGGTCGACGAGCACATCGATGAGAAAGACGTCGGCGGTCTCCGGCACGATCAGCGGGGCGATCCGCGACAGCGCGGACGGGTAGTCGAGCGACGCCGCCAGAAGGCCGCCCACCTCGCCCTGCAGCTCCGAGGCGCGTCGCGCGGCCTCGGCCGCGGCTCGTGCGGCCTGCTCGCTCTCCAGCATCTGACGTGTGAACTCGTGGGCCGCCGCCAGCTCTTCCGCGCGCTGGCGCGTTCCGATGTCGCGCAGGAACCAGCGGAGGTCCGACGTCTTGCCGTCGCCCCCGGTGAACGCGGTGACCGTGAGACCGGCCATGAACGAAGTCCCGTCGCGCGGGCGCACGCGCACGGGCCACTCACCCTGCTTCCATACGTGCGCATTGTTGACGAGCCAGCGGAAGGTCCGCACATCGGCCTCGTCGATGAACAGCGCGAGAGGCTTGCGGACGAGGAAGCGGCTCGAGACTCCGAGCATCTGGGTCGCGGCGCGATTGGCCTGCAGGATGACCCCGGCCTTGTCGGTGACGATGAATCCATCCGGGCCGTCGTCGAGGACCTGACGCGCCGCGGTAAGGTTGAGCTCGGCCCGCCGCGTCTCGCTGCGGGCCTCGTCCCGCTCGGCGCGAAGACCGTTGCGCTCCGCGGTCAGACCGGCGAGCGCCTGCTCGAGTCTTCGGCGCTCGAGGCCCAGCATTTCCAGGTTTTCGGTCGCAACGAGGCGGCACACACGCTCGACGCTCGACCGGAGCTCCTCTGCGTGCTCTGAGCGCTGTGTCATGGTCACGAACCACTCTCGCGCCCGGTTCCAGGACTTTAGACCGGGATCTCGTCCATCAGAATGATAGCACCGAGCGTTTCGCCGTTCCCGCCCGTGAGCTGCGTGCATCGAATCGGGCAGCGGACCGACTTGCCGCGACGGTTCCGGCAATCGAGCGTGAGCTCGGCCAGCCCGGTCTCGCCGGCGAGCACCGCACGGATGGGCTGCCGGAGCTGCTCGACCGGGAGCCCGATGTCGAGATTCATCAGGTGGCGGCCCTGCACCTCGCCGGCGCGCAAGCCCCACAGATCCTCGGCGCGATGGTTCCACGCGAGCACCTGAAGCTTCGGGTCCACGACGACGACCGCGACCTCGAGCCCGGTCAGGATCGAGGCGAGGAAGGCGTTGGCGGTGTTGAGCTCGTCGCTCCGCATGCGGAGCTCGGTGTTGGTGGTCTCGAGCTCCTCGTTGGTCGACTGGAGCTCCTCGTTCATCGTCTCCAGCTCCTCGTTGGTCGACTGGAGCTCCTCGTTGGTCGTCTCCAGCTCCTCGTTGGTCGACTGGAGCTCCTCGTTGGTCGTCTCCAGCTCCTCGTTCGAGGACTGGAGCTCCTCGTAGGCGGTCTCCAGCTCGTTCTTGGAGCGCTCGAGCTCCTCCTGGAGGCGGCGATAGCGGCTGACGTCGTTGAAGGTGAGCTGCACGCCGAGGGTCTCGCCGGAGGCGTCGGTCAGCGGCACCACCTCGAGATCGAAGTAGCGGGACTCGCCGGCGTCGGTCGGCCAGAGGATGTCCTTGCGCGCGATCGCGCGATGCTGCGTCAATGCGTCCTGGATCAGCGAGCGGAGCTCGATGGGCCGGAACGACATCTCCAGGTCTTGAAGACGCTTGCCTACCTCCTGGTGCGTCAGGCAAAAGAGCGTCCGGGCTCGCCCGTTGGCGAAGCTCAGGGTGCCGTCTGCGCGAACCACGACGCGCGCGACCGGGTCGGTCTCCAGCGAAAGGACCTGGAGGCGATCGTCATTGGACATCGGGGGCCTCTCCTCCTCGCGCTCGGGCGGCGGCACCGCGTCGCGAACATCCTGCGCCAGCGTCTTGCCGAAGACTCGCCACTTCAGCTCGACTGGCGTGAACAGCTCGCCGTGCGTGAGCAGTAGCTCGGCCCGCCCCATGAACAGGAAGCCGCCGTTTCGCAGGGCGAAGTGGAACCGGTTCAAGACCTTGGCCTGGGTCTCGCGGGTGAAGTACATGAGCGTGTTGCGACACACGAGAAGATTGACGCGCGAGATCGGCGCATCCTGGATGAGATCGTGGCGTCCGAAGATGATCGAGCGGCGGATGTCCTTGTGGAAGAGATACCGGTCGTCGACGCGCTCGAAGTACTTCGAGAGGAGCTCCGGCGGGACGTCCTCCACCTGCGTTGCGCCATAGGTAGCGTGGCGCGCCTGCATCAACGCGTCCTCGTCGACGTCCGAGGCGTAGATCTTCACCCGCCGGCGGAACGCCTCGATCCCGAGATGCTCGGCCAGGATCATGGCGAGCGTGTAGGCCTCCTCGCCCGACGCGCAGCCGGTGCTCCAGACTCGGATGGCGCTGTCGGGCCGGCCGCCGGTCAGGATGCGCGGGAGGATCTGCGACGTCAGGTATCCCCACGCCTCCGGATCACGAAAGAAGCTCGTGACGTTGATGAGAATGGTGTTGAAGAGCAGGCCGAACTCCTCGGGGTGCGCCGCGAGGTAGGCCTGATACGCGTCGTACGACTCGATGCCGATCGCCTGCAGGCGCTTCTGGATACGGCGCATGAGGCTCGACCGCTTGTAGGCGGTGAAATCGAAGCCGCGGGTGCCCTTCAGATAGTCGAGCAGAGCCTCGAACCGGTCGTCATCCGAGTTCATCGACCTCTCCGGTCTTCACCAGGGTGATCAGGGCGGGCGGGATCTCGCTGAGCGAAAGGACGAAATCGACGCAGCCCGTCTGGATGGCCGCGCTCGGCATCCCGTAGAACTCGGACGACGACTCGTCCTGCGCGAGCACCGTCCCCCCCATCTTCTTGATGGCCTGCACGCCCATCGAGCCGTCGCTCCCGGTGCCGGTGAGGACGACGGCGATCGCCCGGTTCTTGAAGCTCCCGGCGACCGACTCGAACAGGAGATCGGCGGAAGGCCGGACGAAGTGGACGAGCTCGGATTGCGTCAGCGAGAGCGAGCCGTCGGGGTTCACGAGCAGGTGCTTGTTGGGCGGGGCGATGTACACCGTCCCCGGCTGAAGCTTGTCGCTTTCCTCGGCCTGCTTGACGGGCAAGGTGCTGCGCCGGCTCAGAATGTCGGCCATGAGGCTCCGGTGGCGCGGGTCGAGGTGCTGCACGACCACGATCGCCGCCGGAAAGTCGTGCGGGAGCGCCGCGAGGACCTGGCTCAATGCCTTGAGGCCGCCCGCGGACGTCGCGATGGCGATCACTTCGAAGGTCCCGCGATCCGGCGTGGACAAGCTTGTCTCTTCTCCTGGCCGCCCAGGGGCTCCCGGAGCCCGAACGATAGCACGCTTGCCCCGTCCTCTCAACGCGGGCACGGCCGCGCTCGCCGATCGACGACCTCACGGGTTTTCGACTCGGGCCAGGGTTCGGGACGAGGATTCGAGCCGGACGGGTGCGACCGGGACTTCCGCGAGGCGACGAGATCGGCCCGGAGGACGCGTCGGGAGTACGCGTCCCCCGGCGCCGTCTCCTCAGGAGCCTACGGGGTGAACGAGCGGCTCCCTCTCGTGTGAGCCGATCGAGGTCAGCAGGGCCTCGGCGACCGCGCGATCGTTCAGGACGCGGGGGACCTTGTGCTGGTCGCCCAGCCTGCCTCTCTCGCGCATCCATCGGTGGAACGAGCCGGGCGGCATCTCGACGAGCCGCGGCGCCACCATGCCGACGTCGTCGTTCCGCTTGGTACGGTAGTCGGTGTTGAGGGCGGCGAGCGCCTCGTCGAGCTCACGCACGAAGGCCTCGCGGTCGCGGGGCGGAACGCGGAACTCGACCAGCCACTGGTGGCCGCCCCGCGCCTCGCCGGCCGACGGGTAGCGCGGCGCGACCGTGAACTCGGCCGGCTCGGCGCCCGTCCGGCGGCAGGCGACCACCAGCGCCTGCTCGACTTCCTCGATGATGACGTTCTCGCCGAACGCGTTGACGAAGTGGCGCGTCCGGCCGGTGATCACGAGGCGGAGCGGGTTGCGCGCCGTGAAGCGGACGGTGTCGCCGAGCAGATAGGACCAGAGCCCGCCGGGTGTCGTCAACGCCACCGCGTACGGCCGATCGAGCTCGACGTCGGCGACGGTATGGCGCCGCGGGCGCGCGCGCCCGAGGTCCTCGACCGGAACGAACTCGTAGAAGATCCCGTAGTCGAGCATGAGCGTCAGCCCGCCGGCGCGCTCGGTCTGGAGCCCGACGAAGCCTTCCGAGGCCGGGTACACCTCGACGTACTCGATCGGGCGACCCATCCATTCCTCGACAGTGGCGCGGTAGGGCGCAAACGAGACGCCCCCGTGGATGAGCGCGCCCAGGTTCGCCCAGCACTCACCCAGGCTCGCGACGGGCGGCCGGCCGCGCGGCGCGCCCGGGCCACGCGCTCGAAGAGGATCAAGAGCCAGGACGGCATCCCCGAGATGAGCCGGAGGTCCTGGGCCCGGATTCGCTCCGCC
>Ga0209470_1000125_pt1 | contig 56042 bp, 62 predicted proteins | sample GraSoiAngelo_125_FD_185882 | JGI IMG/M metagenome (GOLD analysis project Ga0209470, IMG submission 185882) | Grasslands soil microbial communities from the Angelo Coastal Reserve, California, USA - 14_0927_05_40cm (SPAdes) (version 2) | ecosystem: Environmental > Terrestrial > Soil > Grasslands ... | reverse complement strand
GGCGCGCCTGTCACCCAGACCCAGGTTGTATTCCGCGCTACCGCGCTCGTCACAGTGACCTTCGATGGTGAACCGGACATTTGCATTACCCTTCAACCAGGTTGCGTTCCCCTGGAGTGTGGAAACCGCATCTGGCCGGATATCCGCCTTGTCGAAGTCAAAGTAGATTTCCATTACGTTTTGCCGGAACAGTTGGTCGATACTCACGTCCGGAGGCTTCGGCGGCGGTGGAGGCGGTGTCGGCGGAGGAGGTGGAATATTGACGGTGATGCGGGCCGTATCCGTGGCTGTACCACCCGGGCCCGTGGCGGTCGCCTGGTAGGTTACCGACGACGCCGGACTCACGGACCGATTGCCCGTCGCGCCGACTTCTCCCAAACCCGGCTCGATGCGAACATTTGCGGCATTTTTGGCTTCCCATGTCAAGGTTGTGTCTTGGCCGCGATTGATTGTGGTCGGGTTCGCACGTAACGTGATCGCCGGCGCTGCAGGCGGCGCCGGTGCGACTGGTGGAGGTGGCGGCGGCGGCGGTGGGGGGGGTGCGGCCGCCACTTGCTTTTTGCAGCCGAACGCAAGCAGAGAAGCTGTGAGAACGACCAATGCAACATTTTTGATGCGTGAAGAACTCATTGCCCTGTCTCCTTGTAGAATCCTATTGGGGGTACCCGGACCATGCCGGCCCCGTATTTTTGCCCGTGTTCGTTAGTTGTCGCACTCTCGTTCCGTCGAGAAGCATGGAATAGATCTGGGTGGTTCCGCTACGCGACGATTCGAAAACGATGTGCCGTCCATCGGGCGCCCATCTGGGTCTCTCATTATCGCCTGAATCGTGGGTGATTTGTGTATTCATCCCGTTAACGAGTTCATGAATATAGATGTCGAAGTTGGAGGTGCGCGACTTCAACCAGGCGAATGCAATACGCTGCCCATCGGATGACCACGACGGTTCGACGGCGTGCCCGCCTTCCTCAACCAGACGCTTTATATTCGTACCGTCGTCATCCATGATGTAAATCTGGGGGCTGCCGCCGCGATCCGACGTAAATGCGAGTTGATGACCCGTTCGCGGGTTCCATGTCGGCGAGACATTCACTGCCTTGCTGACGGTCAGGCGCCGCAGATTCTTGCCATTCCAGTCGGCGACATAGATTTCCGTGTTGCTGCCGTCGCGGCTGGTCGCGAAGGCGATCTTACTTCCATCGGGCGACCATGCGGGCGTTATGGTCGTCCCCCCGGGCCGGTCAAATGTGTACGGTTTCCGATCCAGGCGAGACAAGATTTCGATATCAGGGCTCCCGCGGCGAAAACTCGTGAATGCGATCTTTTCGCCATCGGGAGACCAGGCCGGCGTCATCACAATGGATTTATAAGTCGTCATCGCGTGTGAATCATTGCCATCGTAATCCATCACGTACAGTTCTTTCACGCCGATTGTGCGCTCGTTGATGTAAGCAATCTTTGTCAAGGCGATTCCGCGACTGCCACCGCCGATCAACTCAATGATCGCATCTGCAAACTGGTGTGCGATGAGCCTCGCGCCCGAATCGGTCGCCTCACTGGTATAGGCTTTTCCAATCATTTCCCGATTTTGAGGCGCTTTGAGATCCCACAGGCGTGCTTCAACGCGGATCCGATCCCCGGTCATTCGGCTATTGCCGAATGCAATGAACTGGGCATCCACGGCCGGCGTTGTCCACTCGTCGGCAGTGATTTCACCTGGGCTGTTAAATTTGCCGAGCGGATAGAGACTACGGCTGACTAACGTCACGCCGCCCGAATAATCGAGATCATCCCAAAGGACCTTGTTGAAGATTTCCGTTAACGCGGCCGCTTTCGTGTCGCCGGCGGCGGCTTGGAATTCGGGGACGGCGATTTTGACGCCGATCACGCCCTCCTTTGTTCCCCCGAAAATCTGCTGAGGAGGAAGAGCCGAACTAACCACGCCGGCTGCGCTGAAGCGCAGCCACCCCTCCTCTGCGAGGAGGGGAATGGTGAAGACAAATAGGCCAAGCAAAAATTGTTTCATCGTGAATACTCGAAATAAAAGTTGACGTTGACGTTGCTGCCGCGATAATCCGGAGGAAGCGCCGGCAGTGGATCCGATGCCAGGACGGCGCGTTGCGCAGAACGATCCAATGAGGGAATACCGCTGGACTGCTGTACTCCAAGATTGCTGATCTTGCCGTTACGGGCGATTTCGAAGCTGAGATAGACGCGCGGGGCTCTGCTGACCCGGCTATCCACGAGCGACTTCAACCAATTCTGCGATATCGCGCGGGTGATGGCATTGACATACCAACCGTATCGATCGCCGAAGGTCGAATCCCCGAATCCGATCCCTGCCGCCCCCGCACCCGTCGAGAATTGGCCATAAGCAAGAGCCGGCCTTCCGCCCTCACCGTAACGTATCTCATTGGAAGGCGGTGGTTCAGGGGCCGGCGTGGACTTTGGCGCCGGGGCCGGCTTCGGCGGCTTGGGAGGTGGAGTTGCCTTGACCGGCGCTTTTGTTTCCGGAATCAATTCGGCCTTGTCGGGCGGGGGCGGAGGTGGAGCTTCTTCGCTCTTGTAGAAGCCCGGAGATTCATTAGCAGGCGCCTGCTCTTGAACGACTTCGGGTCGAGCTAACGGAACTCCTGAAACGTTGCCTACGATCTTCACATTAATGCCGCCGGAACCGCCCGCCGGTGAGCCCCAGCTCGATTGGAATGCCGGAAACAGGTTTGGAGAGAAGATGACGAACGTAAAGAGTGCGCCGTGGAAGAACACGGATGCGGCAAGCCAACCGTCAAACCTCTCGCGCCCGAAAGTCATTTCCGTCCCTGTGTAAGCGGCTGCGTGACAATGCTGACGTTCTCGATTCCAGCCAGCTTCAAATGATCCAACACCGTCGCAAACGTTTGGAACGGTACCGATTGGTCGGCGCGCAGGTAAACGCTCTGGCGTGTTGGATCGAGAAGCTTCTCCCGTATTTTATCCCCCAACTCATTGACGTTAACGGGATCATTTTGCAGATAGATGTTCTGCTCCTTATCGATCGACACAATCAATTTTTCTTCTGCAATTTCGCGCACGACCTGAGTCTTGGGCACGTTCACCTCGATACCGGACTGGATCACAGGAGCCGTTACCATGAAGATGATCAGCAATACCAGAACGATATCGATGAACGGGATCATATTGATCTCCGCCAATGTCGTTTGTGTCGTGCCTTCACGTGTGGTGATCGCCATTAACTTCCTAACCCTTCCGCGATTCCGACGATTTCGTTTTGCAGATCGTCCAGCTGACCGGCGAGATTCCTCATCCGATAGACGAAATTGTTATACGCAATTACAGCCGGAATAGCAGCAAATAAACCAAACGCGGTGGCGATGAGGGCATCGGCAATTCCCGGCGCAACGGCGCGGAGAGTTGCTGTGTTCGCATTGGCTAACCCAGCGAATGAAGTCATCACACCCCAAACCGTGCCAAACAGGCCGATGAACGGAGCGACCGAAGCAGTCGTTGCCAGGAACGTCATGCGTCGTTCCAATTGAGTCAATTGACCACTTGCGGCACGTTGCACAACACGCTGAATCGTCGCGACGTTCGCCCGAGACGTCTTCAGCGCGAGGCTTCCTTGAGACTGCGGTCTTCCCGAAACGGGCACCAGCAGATCCGCGCCGGCCGCCAAGACCGGTACCAGGGGGGTAAACCGCAAGGTTTCACACGCCGTGCGGATCTCTGAAAGATTTTGACCCCGGCGAAAGACTTTCCAAAACATTTCCGACTCTCTTCTGATTTTGCGGAGCAGAAGGGTCTTGGAGAAGATGATGCCCCAGGACCAGACGGAAAAAATCAAAAGAACCGCCAGGACGAATCGCGTGACCGTGGTTGTCTGGCGGAGAACCTCGATCAGATTCAGCTCATTCAAATGTGTCTCCTTAAAGTAAAAAACTTAACCGTTCGTCATTGAAAGATCAACCCCTCATGGCTTATAAACGCCGAGGTATGTTGCGCTTTTTACGTCTCCGTAATTTCGCTCTCATCGATCAACTCGAACTTCATTTCGAAGACGGCTTTAATCTTCTTTCCGGCGAAACCGGCACCGGAAAATCCATTATCGTGGACGCGTTAGGACTACTCGCCGGGTCCAAAGCTTCGGCCGAAATGGTGCGAACTGGAGAAAGCCGCGCCATTGTCGAAGCGGTATTCCAAGCGGACCTCAAATCCGAACTCAGCCGGTTTGGCCTCGATGCCGGGGATTTGGAAGCCGAAATAATCATTCGCCGTGAGATTTCCCCCGACGATCGCAACCGCGTCTTCATCAACAACCAGCCTACAACGGTGTCATCATTGCGTGAACTTGCTCCGTTGCTTTTGGATATTCACGGCCAGCATGAGCAACAGACCCTCCTCGATCATGCCCGGCAACTTGACCTGATCGACGCATACGCGGATTCAGCCGGCCTTGCCGGAAAAGTTCGCGAAATCTTCACGACCGTTGAAGCCGCTGAGGCGGAGATCGCCGAACTGATCGCCGAGCATGCGCGAAAGATCGAGCGATCCGACTTGCTGATGTTTCAACGCGACGAGATCCAGAAGACCAATCCCAAACCAGGCGAAGCCGAGGAGGTTCGGCGGAAGCTCGAAGTACTCTCCAATGCCGAAAAATTGCTCGGCGCTGCGGCCCGTGGCTACGAGGCGCTTTACGAAGCAGAAACATCGGTCGTATCGACTACCGCTCAGGTCCAACGTGTTCTGCGTGAAGCCGCGCAGCACGATTCCCGTCTGGAACGCCTTATCGAGCAAATCGAGACGGCCCGGATTTCCCTTCAAGATGTCGCTTATGCGCTGCGCGATTACGCCGGTAACGTCGATGCCGATCCCCAGCAACTCGAGCAGGCACAGGCCCGCTTAGCCGAACTCGAACGTCTGCATCGCAAATACGGACCAGACCCCTTGGAACACCTCCACAACGTAAGACGCGAGTTGGACAGTATAGGTCTGACGGAAACGAAAAAAGATGGGCTGCAAATCCGGCTGGCCGCTCTAAAAAAAGAGTATGCCGAGGCCGCTGCCTTACTGAGCAGCAAGCGGCGTGCTGCATCCAAGGGTCTCGAATCGGCGGTTGAAAGGGAATTGAAGTCCCTGGCGATGCCTCAGGTGCGATTTGTGATCGCCTGGCAAGATGTTTCACCGGGACGTGCCCGCGGCATCGATCGGCCGGAACTGCTCATTTCACCCAACCCAGGTGAGGAACCGCGGCCGTTGGAACGGATCGCTTCCGGCGGTGAGCTCTCACGCGTGATGCTTGCGCTGCGAAGCGTTCTGGCAGTTGACCGGCCGCAAAAAACCCTCGTCTTTGATGAGATCGACGCCGGTATCGGCGGTAAAGCGGCAGAGACCGTTGGCCAGAAGCTGAAAGAACTTTCGACGCGCTATCAAGTCCTCTGTGTGACCCATCTAGCGCAGATCGCCGCATTTGCAGCTCATCAATACCGTATCGACAAAAATGTGCTTGACGGAAGATCCGTGACGCGTGTCGCCGCTCTGCATGGCGACGAGCGCATCGAGGAACTGGTGCGGATGATGAGTGGATCGCGTGTCACGCATGCCGCACGGGAACATGTCAAGGAATTATTAAAGGCAACGAAAGCATAGGTTGTCTTGCAAAGCAGAGTGGAAGGTATATATTTTGCAGTAAAGTAGCCACTGAGGAGGAAACCTGTGGAAATCGAAATGAAAATCCGGGGCCTAATGATGGATCCGATCACGAATATGCCTATTGTGATCCTAAAGGAGGCCTGCGGAAGCGGAATCCTCCCCATTTGGGTCGGCGTCTATGAGGCCAACGCGATCGCGCTGGAAATCGAGAAGGTCGTCACACCACGGCCGATGACGCATGATCTTTTGAAGAATATGCTCGTCGGTCTGGACGCCAATGTCAGGAAGGTTGTCGTCACCAACATCAAAGAGGACACCTTCTATGCCGTCATCTGGCTCGAACGAAGTGGAACGTTAGTATCGATCGACTCGCGGCCCAGCGATGCCCTTGCTCTCGCGCTCCGCATCGATTGTCCAATCTTCGTCGAAGACGAAGTTCTGAAGTCTTCCAAAAGCCAGGCCGGCGCTCAAGACCGGATCAAAGACGAAGAACTCCGCCGTCTATTAGAAAACCTTCCAGACGAAGACCTGGGACGCTACAAAATGTGATTTCTAGCGGCGTTCGACCGCCGCTAATGCCTTGGTGATCTTCGATACGTTCGCCCCGCGAGGGTGTATTAAATATCTCGGCTCCCAGAGGGGGAAGAACTTCTCAATCTGTTCGCGATCGATTACAGAAGGTGTGAGACTAGCTTCCACAAATCCGGATATTTTCAGCAAACGCAGCGACTCGCTGACAAAAGCGCCCACGATCTCCCTGGAAGTGTGGCGGCGCTGGCGCAGCAAGTCCAGGACAGCACCTCTTCGGTTCTTATAGGGCAACCACGCAGAAAATACTTCAACCCTGTACCGGTGCCCGAGGACGAACACAGGGCCACGAGAGAGCTGTTGCAGTGAGAAGTGTCCGGCCGTGAAACCCATTTCGCGCATATGACGCAGCTCGAGCCAATCTTCGGTCACTTCTTCCAATTGTTCATCAATCAGTGGATCGGTCCGAACGGACCGGTCATAGCGGTGGATAATGCCTAATCCCGTAATTTGGCTCTCTGGTGTGAATGCCTGTAGGTTCACCACTGCTTCTTCCGCTACGCGGACCGACTGGTATTTTAGTGAGTGATACACGGCTAGTCGGTTCTCTGCGGCCAGGTATACACACGGCGTCCAGCCACGCCTTTCACAGTGCCGCGTGTAATCTTCAACGGCTTGGACGAATAGCTCATCAGACACGACCGGGTCGCCGCAGGCCAGCGCAACAGAACCTCGGGTCGCATAAGCCACAAGACCTTGGCCGTTTGCCACAAGCAGATGATGCTTGTCACTTTGAATCGCAAACGCAGATACCGGTTCGTTGCCATGAGATTGGAAAATCGTGTCGATATCTTTCTGGGGCGCTTCGAGGCGATCATGGGAAATGAATGGCCGCAAAACCAGTATGAGAATGTAAAGGCGTGCCATCCAACCCGCAATCTGAAGTGAATTCAGGAAGAGCCGCGCATATCGCGTCGCTGGAACCACATCGGGCGCCACAATCAAGATGCCGCCGCGGACCGCTTCCGTAGCGGGGGTGGCTCGAGCTTTCCAAACAAATTGGGGGTAGGTTGCTGCGAAACCCGTCATGCCATAGAAGAACACCAGGAGCAACAAGAATGGCGTGACCATGAGGCCCTTTCGAAGCGAGGCCGGATCTGACCTTGTGTAAAACCGCCGCCGAAAGTAGAGCAGGTAGACGAGGAGGATGAGGGCCACTAAAGAATTCTGAACATCCAGACCGCTTGTCACGTGCAGCAACAATGAAAAAAACAACGCAATCACGGCGACCCACCAGGCCAGCTCCTTCCGGCGCGCCAGGTTTCGCGTCACCTGAAGCAAGGCAACACCCGTAAAGAGCATCAGCGTCCGGCTTCCCTGAGAAACTTCCAGAGGCAGCCAGACGCGAACGGGCCGCAGCAGCGTTTCGGAACTTGGCCAGACAGCAGCGAGGATGTTCAGTGCCCCCATCACGCCCATCACGAATGGAAAAGCGTTGTGTAGATCGGACCACTCGAGGTTCTGAAAGATCTGATGGAAGCGACGGACGTGCCGCCAGACGACGATGATAAACACAACGCCAATGGTTGCACTGACCAGAGCTACGAGTGTGTAGTGACGCGCGCCGCGAATGAGCCGTGTCGTATTTTCGCCGAAATAGTAACCGATCAAGGCTGTGGGAACGACCCACAGGAGTCCGGCAATCACGTTCAGGATCGTGAAGCGCACCGCAGGCATGCCGGTCGCTCCGCATGCCGCAGGAATTACGATACGAAACCCAAAAAGAAACCGGCTCATCAAGAGAAGCCAATTATTCCGCCTGGACACCCAATCAATGATCCTGCGGTAGATGGATTCTTCCGGAAAGCGGCCTTCAAACCACGAGCGGCCGCGGACGCGGGCGGCCGTGTAGTAGAATTGCGCGCTCATCGTATTTGCCGCCAGTGCAACGAGCGCTACCGTGGAAATATTGAAGTAGCCCCGGCTGGCGAGAAACGAACCGGCAATGAGAACCGCCTCGCCTTCGAAAATGACACCAGTAAACAGCAAAAGGTAACCGTATTTGAGGAGTAATAGCTCCACAGTTAAACTCCGGTTATCTTGATTCCGCTTTCTTTGATGTTGTTTGACTTGTTGATGGAAAGCAAGAGCACGGTCATGCGCTCGAGATGACCCGCGATTTGAAGTGGCCCAGCGTCGATCGCACGCAGACCCATGGAGCGGATAAGGTCCAGCACTTCCGCTTTCCCCGTGGATCCGCCCGCAACCAGCACGTCATGCGATACCTCAGTCTGCCGCAGCACGCGGTGAGAGATCGTTTGAAATGCGGCAAACACGTTGGCGCCACTTACGATTGCTGCGGTCTCTTCGGCAGCCGATTTGCCGGATACCGTTTTAATTTGGAAAATATTCTCAGGATCGATCGGCACCGTTGCATCAATTATGATTTTTCCGCGAAGTGCGTCCTTGAGATTTTGGAACAATGAATCGTGGCCGTCATAAGGAACAGACACGATCGCCGCATCACACCACCGGGCCGCGTCGCTGTTCGTCATCCCTAATACGGCGCTGCCCGCCTTCTGCGCCGCTTGCTCCGCCTTTGAAATATCGCGAGAACCAATCGCCACTTCGCGCAGTGTCTGCTGAAGACGTCGAGCGAAGGCGAGTCCGAGTTTTCCAGTACCGCCCAGAATCGCAATTTTCACAAAAATAGATCCCTTTCTGCCGGCCGGAGCATTGCGGCCGCCGAAGTGTCATCGGTTGCTTCCCAATCAAAACCGCGAATCAATGCGGCTGGAGTGCCCGCCGTCTTACCCATAGCGAGCCCTGCCGCTGCGGAAAGCGCGTCGGCGGCGGCGAGCAACGTGACGCGCAAACGATGTCCATAGGGATCCGTTTGGCCGCGGAAATCCAGAAATGCAGGAACACGGCCGATTCCTATTGCCGCATCCAGAAGGCCGTCGCGCCAGACACGGCCAAAAGTGTCCGTTATGATCACGCCGCATCCCAACTCACGCGCCAATACGCGGGCCGACCGGTCAGGGTCTTTGGGTAGCAACGTCACACTCTCCGGGCCTTCCACATTGGATTCATCGACGCCGGCGTTTGCGCAAATGAACCCATGATGCGTTTCACAAATCAGCACTTCGCCCCGGAGGCGAACAATGCGGCGCGACTCCCGAAGGATAATCTCGACAAGGCGAGGATCTTTCGACATGCGCCGGGCAATCGAAACACTGTAGGCGGACGGAACGACGTCGCCGAGACGGGTAATCCGGCCTTCCGCCTTGGAAACCGCTTTTTGTGTAACGGCCAGGATATCCCGCGGCTGCAGATTCCAACCGGATCGATGAACTGCTTCTCGAAGGCATTCGCTTAAATTCGTTCCGACGCGGATTTCAGGGACGTGCTGAACAGCAACGATTTGAAGATTCATTGATGATTCGTAAGGTACCGCCACGTTTCGCTATCTCGCCGCGGATCGTGCAGGAAGAGATCCAGATCCTCAGGGGTATCGATGTCGAAGGCGACACCCGGAAGGTGCATGACATCGGCCCGGTGTCCCGCCGCAGCGGCCTTCGAGAGATGACGGCGGAAGCTGCCTTCACCGTACTCCATCACAATTCGAGCCGGCGATATAAATAGGGCGCCGTTCGTGCCGGTCCAGTCTCGAGATGGAATCAATGTGATGGGTTCGGTTGCGGCATCGAGCACAAAATCGATCTCCGAAGGAACAAGCCTCGGCAAGTCACTCGCAATCGAAAGAATTCGCGATGAACTGGATTGAAGCTCCGAAACCATATGGTTCACCGCCGCGCTATGACCATCCACAGTTTTTTCGAGCACCACGTCAAAGCCAAGTGGCCGCGCCATCTGGATAACTTCATCGGCTGCAGTGAATACAACCACACGATTGGGGACGCGTGTTCGTGTTAACGTGTTCAGAACATCCAGACACATCGAACGCGCCAGACCCGCGCGCACGGTCGGGTCCAGTTTTGCCGCCAGCCGCTGTTTGGCATTGGCGAAGTCTTTAACCGGCAATAGAACAGTTTTCATTTTCTTTAAGGCTGGTGTGGCGTCGACGTAATTTTTGCGATCTATTCGGGGCAGGCGCATTCCCCTCCTTGCAAAGGAGGGGTGGTCGCTCACATGCGACGTTTCGGAATTCGTCTCCGAAATGTAGCGCGTGAGCGACCACCCCGTCTGCGGCTCTTCGGTGGCTTCGCGACTTCTGTTTGATCCCGCAGCCTCCCCTCCTTTCAAGGAGGGGAATGCGCGCAAACTGGAATGGCGTGCTTGTCAAAGTCATTTCGGGCACCATGCTAAATACCGATCACAAATTCGGCGAGCTTTCGCGCCGCTTCGTCATCGGGCATCAGAATATCGGTAATTTGAACGCCGATAGTTTCGTATCGGATCGACGCAGCCAATGCCGCATCGCGCGTATCGAGCACTATATTATCCAGGAAATCATGGTAGCAGCGCGCAACTCCCGCAGGCGACACCTCATAACCGCACGCTTCCATCAGCTTCGCAGCCGGGCCACTGACTGCGGCATGGCCTATCAATGGGCTGATCGCGACAACTTCTGCACGTGTGCAGCGTAGAGCATCTCGCACATCATGTATGGCGAGCATCGGTCCGATGCTTGTGATCGGATTGCTCGGCGCAATAATGACGAGTCTCGATTCTCTGATCGAACTCAACACGGCGGCCGACGCGCGTGCTTCGTTTGCGCCGGCGTATGTGACGGACCGTACATGCGGCTGCCACCGTTCGCGAACGAAGAATTCCTGAAAGTCGAGCGCGCCGCCAGGAGTCTCGATTTTCGTCCGAACGGGATCGTCGGTTGCCGGTAAAACCCGGGCCTTTACACCGATGGCTTGGGTCATGTGGGCGACGGTTGCCGTCAGCGTGAGTCCTCGTCTAAGGAACTCTGTGCGAGCCAGGTGTGTCGCAAGATCCCGATCGCCGAGCCGAAACCAGGATGGCAGCCCGTAAGTTTGAGCCTCTTCAAGGCAGCGAAACGTTTCATTCTCGAGCCCCCAGCCTCGAACCGTATCGAGTCTTTTGGCCAGCGCATAAGCGATCGAGTCAATGTCGGGGCTAATGTGCAATCCCCAAATTTCGGTGTCATCACCTACATTGACGACGACGTGGACAGCTTCTTCTGGAACGACCTGTACCAGACCGCGTAGAAACTTGGCAGCTCCCGTCCCACCGGCCAGAACCGTATAGTGCGTTCGAGTCACCCGAACATTTTACGCAGCCCGCAAGGCGGCGGGCCAGAGGTCGATAAGCACCGCAGGTACCAGGTGCTGAAGATCGGAGATCTCCCCATAGATAGCCTTTCGCTCCAGGAAGCGGAAGAGAGCGATGGTCACCTTTTCGGCGTCGGATCCGTGTTCGCCGTTACGCGCTAGGTTGGAAGAGAGACTTGAAAAGAATTCCGCGCGTGAGCGAAGCGGCAGAGGCTTGTCGGAAGGATCCCAGTGCTCGAAGTACATACCGCGGATCAATGTTGGCAATTGTTCGCCCAAGTACACCGCATCCTGTATGGGGAGATGATCCCGCCATGCATGCACGACGCACCGAAGTGCGATGTACGTTTTTTTGCGATCCGCCCAGTTTAGTTCTTGCATCAGTTCGTTGAACCACCTGTTGGTGACTTGAATGCTCGCGTCCAACGCGTCAAAACCGGTCAATCTCATATAAAGCGTGTAGCACGTGGCTTGCCGTTACTTTGGTGCGGCATTTTCGCGAACCCGTTCCAGAAATCGATAGACCGAATTTAAATATGTCGTCCGGTCCGTGGCAAAGGCTTCGCCGTGGCGTGCCGCCGGTATAATCAAAAGTTCCTTCACCCCGCTCGGAGATTCCTTGAACATCTTCTCCGCAAGTGCGGGAGGCATCCGCCGGTCTCGGCCGCCGGCGATGAACAGAAGCGGCGTCTTCATGCTATGAACGGCGGCCTCGACGTCTCCGTCATCCGGATCAAAATGCATTCGATATCTGGTGATCGCAACAATGAGATCGGCAACCGGGAAAGCAGGGAGCCGAAGCATCAATCGGAGATGGTGGTTCACGGTCTCGCGAAACGACAGGAACGAGCTGTCGGAAATAATCGCGGAGAACCCCGGGCATTGCTTTGCGGCGAGAATCGCGCTTGACGCACCCATCGATACTCCCCATAGGATCTGCGGCCGCTCAACAGCCTTGCTTTTGACAAAACTTGACGCCGCGCATACATCACGGCTCTCAAAAACGCCGATCGTGGTGTAGGCGCGTGCGCTTTCGCCGTGATTGCGAAGATCAAACAGCAACACCCCGTAGCCGCGGCGGCTCGCATCCGCTCCCCGCTCGAGCATCTCCAGTCGCGACCGGTTTAAGCCATGAACGAAGATGATCACGGGCATGGAACGGTCGCCCGGGATCCACCAACCGCGTAAGGGAATTCCATCCTGCGAAACGAACTCTGCCGGCAAAACCGAGATGCCCGCCGCCTCCGGCGTTGTCGGCCCGCGTTCGGGAAAATTGAAATGGCTGTTTGTAATAAGAAAGGAGCCGGCGACCGGCAGTACGAGAAACAGGACGAACGCGATCAGGATGGCTGCCAAGAACATGAGCCGGTATAACCAGCCGAGCGGGCTACGATGCGTCATTCCCGTTCGACGACGTAGCTGGTAAGGACGTGCTGGCGGTCTTCTTCACGCACTTCGTAGGTCACCTTGAACGGCGGCTCCGCCATTATGCTTCCATTGAGGAGAATTCGTTTTTTAGCGCCCGGAAGCAGTTCGCCGGCAAGAACGACGGTGAGCGGCAGGGTATGTCCCTGCTGAAGGATCAAGAGCTTGCGTCCAAGAAAATCGGCTTCGACATCGGCTCGCTTCAGTGGTTCGATTCTGGCGCTGAGTTCGATTGGAATTTCCCGAACTGCCACGGCTCCGCTGTTTTCAACGACAAGAGAGAACGCTTGCGCGAACAGACTCTCTTGCGGAAGGTCCAGTTTTTTGTCCACTTCGAAACTCCATTTCAGATGGGAGTAGTCGGCATGCCTAGGTCTGGAAATGATCGTCCAAGCGATAAATAGCGTGAACAGGAGCGCAAAGTACGGGTACGGAGTCTTTAACCGCAGCGTCTGGACGATTTTCGTGACTCGCCGATTTTCGCGGGGCCCAAGCCGTTTTCCGCATTTCGCGCAGAAAAGGCTGTCATCCGGAATGTGTGACCCGCAATATCTGCAGAACATTACGCCCACTCTCTCGGCTGGTAAAACTCCAGCGCCTTCTCCTCACGCGAACCCGGCTGCGGCTTGAAATCGTAAACCCACCGGACTAACGGCGGAAGGCTCATCAGAATCGACTCGGTGCGGCCGCGCGTCTCCAAACCGAAAATGGTGCCTCGATCGTAGAGGAGATTGAATTCTACGTAACGTCCGCGCCGATAGAGTTGATATTGACGCTCGTGCTCACCAAATGGCTCATTTATGCGGCGCGTCGCGATCGGCAGGTAAGCCTCAAGAAAGGAATTGCCGATATCGCAAACGAAAGCGAAGTTCTCCTCGCGATCTCCTTCCAGATAGTCGAAGAAGATGCCGCCGATGCCGCGCATTTCGCCGCGATGCTTTAAAGTGAAGTATTCATCACACCATTTTTTAAAGCGTGGATAACGACTGGGATCGTGACGATCGCAGGCCTGCCTTAGAACTCGATGAAAGTGCGCCGCATCTTCGGCGTAAGGGTAGCACGGTGTAAGGTCGGTTCCGCCGCCGAACCAGGCGGTGTCCCCTTTCTCCAGATAGCGAAAGTTTGCATGAACGGCAGGAATCATCGGATTGCGCGGGTGGAAGACCAGTGACATACCGGTCGCAAAAAAGGAAGTGCCTGTGCCCAGCGGAATCTTCGCCGCGAATTCTTCGGGAAGGTTTCCGTGTACGGAAGAGAAATTCACCCCCGCTTTTTCAAAGACCCCTCCTTCTTCAAGGATACGGGTGCGGCCGCCGCCGCCGCCTTCCCGTGTCCACAGATCCTCGCGGAAACGGTTTCCGTCGAGCTCTTCGATCGCGCGAGAGACTCGATCCTGCAGGTTCTTGAAATAAGATTCTGTCCTCTCCTGCCAGTTTGCCGGTTCCACCATACGCCGAGGATTATATACAATTAAAATTCGTGAATTCAGATATGGATCGGTACATCGAATCCGTTCGGGCGGAGTTCGAAACCAAGCTTCAGGAATGGGTCGAAATTCCGACCATCAGCGCCGAACCGGAACACAAGGCAGACATCAACCGTGGAGCTGATGCCGCAGTCCAATACCTTCGTTCATTGGGGGCCGACGCGGAGAAAGTCGCGACGCCCGGAAATCCTGTCGTTATCGGCAAGTTTGTTACCGGCCGGGATCGGCCGATCGTCACGATTTATAACCACCTGGATGTTCAGCCTGCGAACGAACCTCAGTGGCTGCGGGCGCCGTTCGTCTTTTATAAAGACGCAGGCCGCTATATTGGCCGTGGCTCGACCGACGATAAAGGGCCTGCACTAACCGCGCTGTTTGGTGCGCGTTACGCTATTGAGCGTCGAACGCCGGTGAACATCCAGTTCATCTGGGAACTCGAAGAGGAGATTGGAAGTCCTAACTTCGAGCACTTCATGAAGCAGAAGGCCGGCAATCTCGCCACGGACTCCATCGCTGTTTCCGACACGATATGGATCGCTCGCGGAAAACCGGCGGTAGCGTACGGGTTACGCGGCCTGGCTCCGATTCGGCTCATCCTGGAGACCGGGACCAAAGACGTGCATTCGGGCCTCACCGGCGGCGCGGCCCGGAACCCGATTACCGAATTGTGTCAATTGATCTCCGAATGCTACGACGCGCGCCGGGGACAGGTCCGCATGCCCGGCTTCTATGATGACGTCGCGAAGCTCTCGAAAAGCGAACTCGATAATTTCCTCGCTTCCGGTTTTACTGTAAAGCAATTCAAGCGCGCCCACGAATTGAAGAAAATGCGGGAGGGCGACGAAGCCGAGATCTCAAGCCGTTTGTGGGCTCGACCGACCTTTGAAGTTCACGGCATCGTCGGCGGCTACACGGGACCTGGCGTAAAGACGGCCATTCCATATCGTGCAGAGGCCAAAATCAGTATGCGGCTGGTGCCGAATCAGGATCCCGATAAGATTCTGAAGCTCGCAAAACATTTCATCAAAGAACGGAACGCTGATGTGCAGGTTATTGCGGAGCCGGTTCTCAAGCCCTACCTGGGTCCGCGAACCGGGCCATACGCGGACGCGGCGCGCACTGCCATGCGCAATGCGTTTGGCAAAGAGCCGGCATTTGTTCGTGAGGGTGGATCGATTGGAGCCGTTGTGACGATGAAGAAGTATCTAAAAGCTCCAATTGTTTTTCTGGGTCTGAGTCTGCCCGAGCACGGTTATCACGCTCCCAATGAAAATTTCGATTGGGAGCAAGCTTCAGGCGGCATGCGGATGTTTGCAGAATATTTCGAGACCTTAGCCCGCCTTCCGTTGCGCGCAGCTCGCCGCTAGTTGCTCAATCAATTTAGACAACTCACTTGCTTCGGCGGGCTTCTCCAGGTGGGCCGTGAAACCGTTGCAAATGGCCTGCTGGACGTCCGAGTCCGAGCTGGCTCCGGTGAGCGCAATTGCCGGAACCGAAGCGAGGCTTTGGATGTGGCGAACACGCCGAATGAACTCCAAGCCGTCGATGTCGGGCATCCGCAGGTCCGAAACGATAACATCAGGCCGCCTGCGTTGTGCAACCTCCAAAGCGGCGGTGGCGTCAGTGGCCGCATCGATCGCGTAACCAATCGATTCCAGCTGAAGGCGTAAGAGATACAGGACATCCTCAGAATCATCGACGAGCAATATCCGTATCATGTCCAACATTTTGCAATCGTGTTACCGATGGTATGTCGAGTCCTCCGTTTTCGCCCATCCGGGGGAATTTTTACCGATGGGCCGGTGGAATTCCCGCTTTATCATCGTCGGCGCGAGGCAGTAACTGCTTGATTTTGTTCCGAAATCTGATTGGTAGACCTCGTGCAACGCAAGCCGCGAATAATGGAGTAGAGCATGGACGGAATATCCGTCCGCGAACTACGTAAAACCAGCTTCGCACGGCTCAACCAGGCTAAAGACCCGGAAAATTTCCAGGCGGAGCTTGTGCGCTCAATTCGCGGCGACCTCGAACACATTGCGGTTTGTTTTGGCTTGTTCAATGCGGCTTCGAATGTCCTGCACGTGCCTGCTTGGTTACGGTCTCATCTTGAACGCCATCCCGGTCTTATTGTGAAGCTTGAAGAAGGCGAGATGGTCGGCATCACCCATGAACCGGACGCAAGTGCCCGTCGCGCCGGAGCCGCCCACGCCAGCGTAGTACTGATACCTCTGCTCAGCGATGGCCGATTACAGGCCGCGATCGGTTTGGTATCACCGCTGGACGGCCCGCATTTGTCGGCCGAGGAGATTGAAGCTGTTCGACACATCGCGCATGAAGTCTCGCCGATCTTGGCGAGGCTTCAGGAAATCGAATCGTTAAAGCGGCGAAATCACGAGCTCGCCGAAAAGGCGGAGCGTAGCGCGATCGCAGAAGCAAACCTTGCAAAAGTGACCGACGAAAAGACTCGTTTCGAGGCCTTGAGCAAGATTGCATCGCATGTGCAATCGAACATAGCACATGATTTGCGGACACCGCTGGGAGCCATCCGCGGATACGCGCGCATGATTCTCGATGGACGGGCGGGCGACACCAACGACACGCAGCGCGACTACCTGCGAATCATCACCGAAAACACGAACCGTGTGATCAATATCGCAAACTGGATGAGCTATGTCGCGGACTTGGGCGGCCAACCGATTGCAGTGGGAGCCTTCGATCTTCGCGAATTGTGGGCAGAATCCGTCCGAGCGGCGCAAGGACTCTTTTCCAGCAAAGCACTCACGTTCACACAACGAATTCCGCAGGAATCGTTCGAGATCATTGCCGATCGTGAAAAGCTCGGCTTCGCATTGAAGGAAATACTTTCCGTCGCTGTGAAACTGTCCAAGGCGGGATCGGCAATCACTGCTGAATTTTCGCAGGGCAGACAGCGAGAGGTAATCGTCAAGATTACGGCAAAAGCGTCAGGCATCCGGGCTGAAGCACTGAATGGCATTTTCGATCATTCAACGAGTATGCCAGGCGTGAGTAAACCCGACAAAGAACGGCAAATGAGTCTTTCCAACGTGCATGACGTTATTGGAATGCACGGCGGACGGTTGTTTGTGAAGAGCGCAGCCGGAGAAGATTGCACATTCTGGTTCACATTGCCGAACATCACGCTTGGCGGAGAGGATAAAAGCCATGAGCAAACGTTCAATCTTGGTCGTTGATGACGACAAAAATACGCGAGACTACCTCGCTGCCTTCCTGACATCGTCAGGTTTCGTCGTGGAATGTCTGGGGTCGGGAGATGATGCAATCGAACGCCTGGCCTCAGGCTACTCGCCATCGATGATCCTGCTCGACATCATGTTACCGGGCAAGGACGGCATCGAAGTCCTTTCAAACCTCAAAACCATTTACCCGTCTATTCCGATCATCATTCTCTCGGGAATTGGCCAAATCAAGACCGTTGTCGAAGCCATGAATCTGGGCGCCTCGGATTACCTGACGAAACCGTTTGAAGAAGAAGCTCTCGAGTTGGCAATCCAGAACGCCATTGAGAAACACCGCCTGAAGGAAGAAGTCAAGACCTTGAAGCAGCAACTGGCTTACGTAGAACAGGGCAATATTCTCACGTCGAACCCGCAGATGTTGAAGATCATCGATATCGCCCGGCATGTCGCCGCCACAGATGTTCCTGTTCTCATTCTGGGCGAGTCCGGTGTCGGGAAAGAAGTCATCGCCAGTTTCATACACGAACAGTCGAACCGGTCCGAGGGGCCTTTCGTGAAAGTCAATTGCGCAGCTTTGCCTCACGAGCTGCTGGAATCGGAGTTGTTCGGCTACGAACGCGGGGCATTTACCGGAGCCATACGCGACAAAATCGGGAAATTCGAACAAGCCGACAAAGGCACACTCCTGTTGGACGAGATTGGCGAGATGAGTCCGCACTTGCAAGCGAAGCTGCTGCACGTCTTGCAGGACGCGGAGTTCAGCCGGCTCGGCGGCAAAAAGCCGGTCAAAGTCAACGTACGGGTTCTGGCAGCGACCAACAAAAAGCTGAAGGAAGCAGTGCTGAAAGGCGAGTTTCGAAACGATCTCTATTTCAGACTCAATGTCATCAAGCTCGAGATTCCTCCGCTACGCGACAGGCGCGAAGACATTCCTCTGCTTTGCAATCAATTTCTGGAAAAATACCGCGAGCGATACCAGAGCGTCGTTCAGCAGTTCCCGAAAGAATTGATGGAACTGTTCCTGAGATACGACTGGCCTGGGAATGTGCGCCAACTTGAAAATGTGGTAAAACGATATCTCATACTACCCGATTCCGACATCACGGCAGAGTTGCGCACCGCCAATCCGGAAGCCGCACCGCCGCTGGTTCGGGGCAACGTTTCACTTAAAGAAGTAGCCGGGCACGCTGCAGAGGTGGCCGAGAAAGAAGTCGTGCTCCGGATGCTGGAAGAAACCGGATGGAACCGGAAAGAATCCGCCCGGCGGCTGCGGATCTCCTATAAAGCCCTTCGAAACAAGCTCAAGAAATGGCAGCTTGTCCGGGAACGGCCGGCCGAGATTCGTACGCTGGTCAAGAGCGCATAGTTATGGTTTGACGACATCCCAATAGGACCGGATCTGGCTCGCATCGTCGTCTGCGAGAAAACTCATAACCGAGCTCACCATTGACGTTGAACGGTGTCCGGGGAGATTCAACGGATGAGGCCTACCGTAAGTCGGAAAGTACGATCGGATGAATACCGAGTCTTCGGCAAGCGGCAGTGATCGCAGATTGGCGAGGAACCGCGACCAGGCGGGCCGTCCAAATAGATAGAATTCAACATTCGAGGTGTAGAACGCCGAAACGTGCAGTCCATTTGCCTTCAGGAAACTACCAACGGCTCTGAAGGCATGCGGTCCGGCGAAGTCGCCCACGATCGGGATGAGCCGGTTCTCGGCTTGAAATTTCTTCAGCCACTGAAACAAGTCCTCGGAAGAGAGGTAGTTTTGCGGGCGGCCTTGCCGGTCGGTTTCGAGAAGCATTTCTTCAATGCTGGGGTACATCGACGCATTGCCGCGTCCGATGGAGGAAAAGCGAAGATCGAGGTTCTCATGCCAGAATGTACGATAAACGTATTCGATTTTTGCGTAGTCATCCGGGGAAAGCTTCAAACTATATTGATTCAAGATAGTCTTGATGGCATCAAGATTCTTTTGAAACAGCCCTTCATCTGTCTTTGCAGCACGGACGGCGTCAAGAACATCTTGAAACGAACCACCCGGCTGCAGCCGTGGTGTCTGCCTCGAAAACAGAAGAGACAAGTACTCCACACGATTGCTTGCCATCGCGAATAAAGCCTTGAACAACAGATGCTGCAGCATATTCTGCCGGCGGATATCGGTAATAATCGCAAGCATCGGATGGGTGTGCACGATGTAGGAGAAGTTCTGATCCGGTCCGACTCCTAGATAGATACCCCCAGGCTTTACTCGCTGGTGCAGGTCGCCGACAACATGGAGATACGACGTCTCGTTCGAAATGAAATTATCCGAATCAAAGTAGCCCTCCGGCTCCGACCATTCCTCGATGTATTGCCCGAACTGCAGAGCAGTGACCTGAACGTCGGTGGCTGCGCGAGGCTGCTCGCGGTTCCATGGAACTGTGCTCGCGGCAATAACTAATGCCGCGAGGAGTCCGGCCAGAAAAATGAAATTTCGGCGGAGCTTAGAAACGGGCAACACTGTTTTTTCAGTCCCGCTGTGGATTATATTGAATCCACGAGGCCGTCCCCGCGAAGCGCAACTCCGGCAGGGCGCAGCCTCAAGGTGGAGTCGACGTAATCCAGTACGGACTTAGTACGTCCTCCCAAGCCACTATACCTCCGGAAATCACATTTTCGGAATTTCGAAATGGAGATTACAATATGCCGGTGACATCGAGGGTTTCTTCTGTGAGCGTCCGTCCCTTTGAAATTCGAGCTGCCACTCCGCAAGACATGGATCAGCTTTGCGGTCTCGCCAGTGAACTGCTGGCGAACATACACGCTGAGGGAACCGCAGAAGATGCCCGCCGTGTCTTCGAGCACATTATGAACTCCACCGATCTGGGCATCATCGTCGTGGCTGAAACCGAAGGCACGCTGTGTGGGTACGCTTACGGATCCTACGAATGGCGGGCGGAGTTCCGCGGCGAAACGATGGATATCATCGCTTTGTTCGTCTCGGCGCAATGGCGGAGCAAAGGCGTCGGTGGCAGCCTTGTTGCAGCTCTGCTCGAAAATGCCAGTCAGCGCGGCATCCACCGGGTGAGCGCCGAGGTACATCCCGGCAACTCAGCTATCGAGCGAACGCTGGACTCTATGGGATTTGACCCAGAGCGGCGGACCCTCTGGGGCCTGAGGCTTTAAAGGAGATCATCCACCACGCGGAAGAGTTCTTGTCTGGCCAGTGACGCCATTGCCACATGCCCGACGCCTTGCTCTTGCCAGTAGATGGTTATCTGACCCTCCTTATCGAAGAGTAAGCCGCGGGCACCCCGGATTTCGAGTTGTTCCGGCGCTGTACCGCCGAAACGCATCTCATTCGGCTTCTTTTTCTTTTCGACAGCCGCTTCATTCAGTATCATCCGTGCGTACTCGCGTGGGAGCGCGACCTTTGGAAATCTGAAGGAATACAACACCAGATCCGAACCGTTCGCGAGTTTGAACTTTTGCCGTACCACCGGATAAAACGTGACATCGGTTCGAAAATTGAGGATCGACATGTTCTTCACGAACCGGCCCTCGGCGAGCTCGACGGATCCGCGTTTCCCTTCATCTTGCGAGAGGCCCAGCAGCTCTATTCCAGCGTCCGCTTTTGCCTTGTCGTAGGCAACCGGCTTGAAGTCTTTCTCTTCGGCGAAAGTAACAATCGGGTTCGGGTGCCTGGAAGGATCGAACGGTGCACCAGGGGGCGGCGTTTGGGCAGCCGCCATCGAGGAGAACAAGAAAGCGAAAAGAAACACCACAACTGGAAACATCAGCATCATTATAATCGAGGGTCAAACCATGAACGGTACAGTTCGCGCATTGTTCGTGAAACTCGAGAAAGGTGCCAAATCCATCCCGAAAAACTCTGTCCAGGTTGGCCTAAAAGGCTTCGATGGTGATCATCATACCGGCAATTCCAGGCGTCGCCAGATCCTGTTGATCTCCGGCAGCGTCCTCGACGAGCTTCATGTCCAGCCCGGCGATGTATATGAAAATGTCGTCGTCGATGGTCTCGATGTCATGTCGCTTCACGAAGGGCAACAGCTCCGCCTCGGCAGTGCGCTGGTTGCGGTCACGACACCGTGCGAACCCTGTATGCAAGTGGAGCGGCTGCGTACCGGCTTGCAAGAGGCATTGAAGGATCGCCGCGGAATGTTCGTCACAGTTCTGGAACCCGGAATCGTTCGCGTAGGAGACTCGGTGTGCAAGGAACCGGCCGTAGAAAATTCGCTCAAACGGTGACGTTTCGTGTCCGCCGTTAAGACGGCACTCACCATTGCCGGTTCCGATCCGAGCGGCGGCGCAGGAATTCAAGCCGATTTAAAGACATTTTCGAAGCTACGGATCTACGGGATGTCGGTTATCACTTCTCTTACGGCCCAGAATACATACGGAGTCGAGGGCATCATGGAGATACCTCCCGAGTTTGTGGGCCGTCAAGTCGACGCACTGTTGACCGACATTCATGTGGATGCGGCAAAAACCGGCATGTTACTGACCGCGGGCGTAATTGAAGTTGTAGCGCAAAAAGTTCGGGACTACACAATCAGAAATCTGGTCGTCGACCCGGTGGTGACTTCAACGTCGGGAACTGCATTGCTCAATCCCGACGCCATCTCCACGTTGCGGCGCATGCTTCTCCCACTCGCATTAGTGATCACGCCGAATTCCGATGAAGCTCGGATGCTGACCGGAAAAGAAATAGAAAATGTCGAAGATATGGAAGAGGCGGCTCTCCGTATTTACGAGATGGGCGCTCGCTCGGTCTTGATCAAGGGCGGACATCTGACAGGGGATGACGCCATCGATGTTCTATTCGACGGAACCGATTTTTCGCACTTGCGGCGCCGCCGCGTAGACCGAGGCCAAACTCACGGTACCGGTTGCGTGCTGTCTGCTGCGATCACGGCCGGACTTGCGGCAGGCAGATCGGTCGCGGAAGCCGTTAACGCCGGCAAGGATTTTGTCACGGCGGCCATTGAGCACGGGCTACGCCTTGGAAAGGGAACAGGCCCTTGCGATCCATTAGCGCTCGAGGACTGATATGGCGCTGCGCGTAAATGGAAAAGACGTAAAAGAGGCGATCATCAAAACGGATCAGTTCGAAATGCGCATTCTGGAATTGACGCCGGACCACTTGAAGGTCACCGTCAAAGAAATTTCAGGGCACCCGTTCAATTTTGTTCCTCGATTTTTCGAAATGATTTACCCCGAAAAAAGCATCGCAGCCAAAGATACAGGGATAGTGACTGTGGGGACAGATAAGGTCGTTGAAGCTGTTGTTGAATTTCGGGAAAAGCTTCGCGTCGAAACTTTCCTCACAATGGAACTGCGCTACGCCCGCAAAAAGATAGCCACGATCACAGTCGAATGAGACCAAAGCCACCTCAATGGATGAGAAGCGGTTGATAGAATGAAGGTCTTCATCACCGGTGCAACCGGCGTACTGGGCAGGGTTGTCGCACGTTTGTTGGTTGACGGTGGATATCAAGTTCGCGCGCTCGCAAGAAGTGCCCGCAACGAATCGCAGCTTCGCGAAATCGGGGCCGAACCGTTTAAGGGAAATTTATTCGATTCATCCAGCTTACGGCAGGCATTGATGGGCCGGGATGCAGTGCTTCATCTGGCGACCCACATCCCTCCGGCGAAAGATTCGACGCGGCCGGGAGCATGGCGTGAGAATGACCGTATTCGCACGGAAGGCACCCGCAGTCTCGTCGACGCGGCCCTTGAATGTGGCGTGCCGACATTCATCTATCCAGGGATCGTGTTCGTCTATCCGGATGGAGGCGCGAACTGGCTGGATACGACAACTCCTCCGGCGCCCACGCCTATCCTGCGATCCTCGCTGGACGCGGAAGCGGAGGTCGTCCGGTTCACCGGCGCCGGCCACCGCGGGATTGTTTTAAGGATGGCCGGCTTCTATGGGCCAACGGCTCCTAATACCCTTCACATGCTGCGAAGCGCCCAAGGCGGCATCGCGCTGATCTTTGGCCGCAACAAGGCATACCAATCCTTGATTTGGCTGGACGATGCCGCGCTCGCTGTCGTGGATGCCCTGCGCAGGGCGTCGGCCGGAATTTACGATGTTGTTGACGATGAACCTTTGCAAAAACGCGAATTGGCGGCGACTCTCGCCAAGGCCGTCCGCCGCCGGCGGTTGCTGCGGCCACCAGCTTTTTTGCTGTGGCTCTTTGGAGGCGGGAACGTCATGTTTCTGGCCAGAAGCCAGCGTGTTTCGAATCGCAAGTTTAAAGCCGAGACGGGATGGAGTCCGATGGTCCCAAGCGCCCGCCAAGGATTCGACCTTCTGTCGATACTCCCCTGATTGTTGCCGAACCCGCCGTGCTGAACAATCCGTGATGTAGCAATTTTTCAAATTAGGCGGAGGCTCTGGTTTCAATGATGCCTTTGGCGATGGCGTAGCGCGCCTGAAGCGCCTCCAAGGGAATCAATTATTGATAACTTCAACGGACTCTCCACTGCGCAGAAACAATACATTCTGAATTTTCTGCGTTCACTATAAGAGCGGAGTATTAATTCACCCCGGGAAGCTTCGCGATAAGCTTCTCAATGCGGTTCAAGCGGGATTCGGGTGTGCGGTAAAAAAAGATCGCGAGGAGATTCTGGCGGCGTTGGATTGCGGTCAGATTTCGCCAGGCCTGTTCGGCGCCGGGATGGCGGGAGAAAGCCAAACGGATCATCGGCGGCAAATCCTGTTCCGCGTCCATCGCGGCCATGAGACTCTCAGCGACGCGTTCGGCGCGTTTCTGGCGCGTTTCCGGCGACTTCCCATTTGCAACCTGATCTACAACCCATTTGCGAATCGAATAGCTCAATCGGTCAAACCAATTGTGAAGTGCGCGTTCTTCGTTCAAGGCCGCATCCAGTTCCTTCGGGACCTGGATCACTCTCGGGGAAAAATCCGGAGTCAGTGTAAAGACCGCCGTGCTGCCTGGTCGGATGTGCGCAGCTTTTTGCATTTTTTTGTTAACCAGCAGAAAATGTCGACCCGCGCGGGTCGGAAAAACAGCCGTTCGATAATGGAATCCATTGACCTCAACATTCACCCTCAACATGCCGCGCGTCTTCCAGCGCTTCTCTACACTGAAAGGCAGTCGAGCGATGACCCAATTCACGCCGCTGCCGCGGAATCGCTCGAGCGGCGCGCGAAAAGTTTTCGAGTCCGATTTTGGCATAAAAGGATTCGTAGCCGATTATATGGGGAGGGGAGTAAAATCCGTGAAGCTCCAGAGACCAGTCTACAACGTCGAGCGCGGCGACGGAGGTCGATCATCCGAAAGAGCCGGGGATCGAGAGGAGCAGACGCGCTCCGAGCATTTTGGCGGAAGCGGAGAGCCTTGATCAAACCACTAAACGATCGCAAGACAAAAAGGAAGGTGAATATGTACAGAACAAGCATTAGAACGCTGCTCATTTCGGCAGCCTGCATGTTGATAATGACCGTTGCTGTCGCAGGCGCGTTCGGCCAGAACGCGGCTGCAGGTGGCCGGGCCGAAGCAGCTTTCAAAGACATCAAGGTGCTGCAGGGAACGCCGGCCGACCAGTTGATTCCGACGATGCAGTTCTTTGAGGGTTCACTTGGCGTGACGTGCAATTACTGTCACTTGCCTGACCGTGTCGCCAACACTCCGATCAAGGAAACCGCCCGGCAGATGATATCGATGGTCAAGGCCATCAACAGGGATAACTTCAAAGGCGCAAAGACAGTCACCTGCAATACCTGCCATCGCGGGGCGGTGGAACCGGCTGCGAACCCCGCACTGGCGACTGCAAATTACAAGCCTTGGACACCCGACAGCCCCAACGGGGCTCCGGACTTGGCTCCGATACCGGGGCCACCGGCCAGCCAGGTTATCGACAATTATCTGAAGACGCTGGGCGGAGAGGCAGGACTGGCAAAACTTCAAAGCCGAGTCGTGAAGTACACCGCAACAAACAGCATTGGCAACGTTGCCAACATGGAGATGGTTAGCAAGGGAGATAACAGCTTATCCATTACCCATGCAGATGGCGGAGACGCCATTGTCGGCCACGCCGGCAACACCGCCTGGCAGCGTGCACCCAACGGCGCCGTGCGTGAGGCGCGGGAGGACGAATTCGACGCGTTGAGGCTGCAGGATCCGCTTTACCTGGCCAGGAATCTGAAGTCCATCACCAACTTGGAAACCAGGCGGGTCAGGCTCGATAATCAGGAGGTTTATCAACTTCGCGGAATGGCATTTGGCCGCGTTCCTGTACGGCTCTTCTTCCATCCGAAATCGGGTAACTTGCTCCGGACCGTTTTCCTTCTGCCAAATGTCGTAGGACAAAACGTAGTGCGGATTGATTACTCCGATTTCCGCAATGTGCAAGGCACCCCGTTCCCATTCAGTTGGATCATCGCTCGACCGCTTGGCTATCAGACAGTCAAAGTGGATTCAGTCCAACAGAACGTTGCCGTGGAAGACACGCGGTTCGCAAAGCCGACAAGTAGATCGAACTAACATTGGTCCGAACTGTAGCGGCGGTCTGTGAAGATGTGAACGAATTGAACTAGCGCAGACTATTCCCCTCCTCGCAGAGGAGGGGTGGACGCGCCATGAATAAAATGGATCCGTTCCGCAAGCGGCGCGGCCGGCGTGGTCAGTTCGGCGAAACTGTTCAGGCCTGAAGATTTCGCCGAGCTGACCACTATTACGGCTTCGCGCTGTCGCGCTCGCGCTTCGCGCCCGTCTGCGCCGCTTGCGGTGGCTTCGCAACTCTTACTTGATGCCGCAGCCCCTCCTCGCAGAGGAGGGGAATACTCCACATTCAACATTTCTCCAATTCGTTCACACACTACAGACCGCCGCACACAGTCGGGCGCAAATGAGCCTGCAGCGCTCGATGGAATCTTGTATTCTTGCAAGATATGCCGCGTAAGCGTCCGGCAGCCCCGCCTGCTCCGTGGATTCCACCGCACGCCTTTTCCTTCGCTGTATTGATTGTCCTGACGCTCTTGACCTACATCAACAGCCTTCACGGAAAATTCGTATTCGATGATTTACAGGTCGTGCAGCAGAACTCCGATATCATGAACGTAAAGACGTTCCGCGATGCCTTAAACGCGGGATGGTTTGGCGTCGGGCAGAGGCGTCTGCTATTCGTGACATACGCATTGAATTATTATTGGAGTGGTCTCGACACATTTAGTTATCACGTCTTCAACCTCGTTCTCCATATCGTCAACGTATTTCTTGTCTACGGAATCGTCCAGGCGATTCTCAAGGAAGATGCGCGATTGCGCTTTCTCGCTCTGGCAGGAGCCGCCGTATTCGCGGTGCACACGCTGCTATCTGGCGCGGTCAGTTACATCGCAGGAAGGTCATCGGTTCTCTGCGGCACTTTTTATTTCGCAGCAGTTTACGTTTTCCTCAAAGGCCTGGACTCGGAGCGCCGCCTGAGGCGGATGGCCCTCTTCGGTTTGACGGCTGTCTGCGGGCTGTTGGCATGGGAAGCAAAACAGGAAGCTATTGCGCTACCCGTACTTCTTGCCGCGGTCGTGTTTCTGCGGGCAGAGAAGAAAAACTGGCGGTGGATTGCTGCCCTCTCCGCGATTCCGCTGGTTGCAGTCCTTCTGCTTCTGGATCAGATCAAGACTTTATATGGAACGGTGGGCAGTAATGCTGTGCTCGTCTCCGCCGGTTTTGACAAGGTCCTGGCACCAACGACTTATTTTCAAACCTATGTGACCTCCGTCATCAAATACTACTTTCCACGGTTTTTTATTCCCATCGGTCTTACGATCGATCCGCAAATTGAACCCGTCGCGCATTGGTACAGTCCCGAGTTTTTGATGGCGATTGCAATATTCGCAGGACTGGCATGGGTCGCACTGCGAACCGCGAGGAAGGAACCGCTGCTGGCTTTGGGTATCGCGGCCACTGTGGTTTCGCCACTTCTCGCATATGTAGCGATTCCATTGGCCGATGTTGTTCTGGAGCACCGCGCATACATTCCGGGTTTGGGAATCGCTTTGATCTTTGCGTGGACCATTCAGTGGGTGAGCCGGAATCGACCGAACCTGCGGTTGGCTGTGACTGCCGGCGTCGTGCTGACCTTTGCATTCATGACCGTCTCGCGCAACCCGGTCTTCGCGAACAATATCGCTCTTTGGGAAGATGCCGTAACGAAGACCCCTGCGAAGCCGCGTCCGCACTTCAATCTCGGGCAGGCTTATCAGGATGCGCAACGTATTCCTGACGCCATCCGTGAGTATCAACAGGCGCTCGCCCTGAAGCCCGACATTTATGCGGCGTATTCGAATCTCGCCGCGATTTATCTTGATCAGAGGCAACTCGACAAGAGCGAGGAGATGCTGCTCAAGGTGACTTCGCTCTCCCCAACGTTCACTGAAGGATTCATCAATCTCGCCGTGCTGTACATCCGGAGGCAGGAGCCCGATAAAGCGCTCGCCGCGATCAATCGGGCATTGGAGCTCAATCCGGGCTCTTTTGCGGCTCATTACAACAAGGGCGAGGTGCTGACTCTGAGGGGCGACTTCAAGGCGGCGGTCGAAAGCTACAAAGAGTCTGTCCACATACGGCCCGATCTGGACGCATTCAAGCTAACGCTGGGAAGCGCCTACGCACGTGCCGGAGATCCCATATCGGCTGAAAAGGTATTCAACGAGCTCGCGAACGGACCGCTTGGGGCAGAGGCGTATCGGAATCTCGGGTTGTTGTACAGCAACGCGGGTCAACCGGATCAAGCTCTCCAACAATTTCAACAAGCCGCGCGCCTGAGAAACATTTTTCCCGAAGTTCACCACGACATGGGGCTGGTTTACCTTCGGAAGCAGATGTTCGATCAGGCAATCGAACAGTTTCGCGTAGTGCTGGAACAGGAGCCCGACCATGGTCCTGCTATCCTGAATATCGCGGCGGCATATCAGATGAAAGGAGATACGCAGACTGCACGGGAAGCTCTTCAAGGCTTCATCGAACGCTACGGCAATTCCAATTCGCCCTACGTTGCCCAAGCGCGGCAACGGCTGCTGGCGCTGCGTTAACGGAAGAAATTCGCCGGCGGTCATAGAAGGTGTGAATGAATTGAAGAAATGTTGAATGTGGAGTATTCCCCTCCTCGCAGAGGAGGGGTGGCTGCGGCATCAACTAAAAGTTGCGAAGCCACCGAAGCGCCGCAGACGGGCGCGAAGCGCGAGCGCGATAGCGCGAAGCCGTAATAGTGGTCAGATCGGCGAAATCTTCAGGCCTGAACAGTTTCTCCGAACTGACCACCCCGGCCGCGCCGTTTCGGAACGGATCCATTTTTATTTATGGCGCGTCCACCCCTCCTCTGCGAGGAGGGGAATAGTCTGCGCTAGTTCAATTCATTCACAGCTTCATAGACCGCCGCTACAGTTTGATGTGTTTTCGGATTTCCTGATACTCGGGAAATCGACCGGTCTCCAGCTTCGAAAAAACTGGTTTCCCATCGATGCTCACTTCAAAACGCCCTCCGTCGGACGGTATCAGGACGAGCCGCGTGATTTTTGTCTTCAGCTCGGTAATAAGTTTTTCGGTCAAACTGACCGCCTTCGGTTCGTAGTTTCAGACCACGCAATAGATGATTTCGATTTCCATTACTCTATCGTCCCTGTTTGGTCTCCTCTCGAATTCCCAACCATGCTTTCTTCAATTGGACTTGTTCCGGGGTCGGGCGCGGATTCTCGTTCAGTTGCCAGCGTTCCTCCTGAAACTCGACGGGCATGATGGTCGTTGTCAGCAGCCGCTGGCTCCTCACCACTGTCAGTTTAATCGTCTCCCCGATGGTGTGCGAGTGCAGCCGGCTCCGGAAGTTTTCAAAAGTCAGGCGCTCATCGTTCATTGCGATGAGCAAATCTCCGACATCCAACTTCGCACGTTCCGCAGGCGAATTAGCAACGACTCGCCGGATCCGGACTGAATTGGATTCGCCTTGCTCAAATTCGATACCAAGATACATCGAGGCCGGCTGTAACGAGACTTCAATTGTGAGTCCCGCCTGCCGCAGATACCGGTTGTAGTCGAGTTGTTCGTGACTTTGCGCCACGGTGTGGTAAAACTCGTGGAAGTCCGAACCCGCGACCGTTTCGACGGCTTTCAGAAAGCCATCCTCAGGAAATCCGATACCCTTGTTCGCGTAAATTTCCATCAGATAGCGCATGACGTCATCGAGACTCTTCTGGTTCTTTGTGCGCGCCCGAATCTCCACGTCCAGAAGCAATCCAATGAGCTCGCCCTTCACGTAATACGAGATCGACGTATTTTCTGCGTTATCGCTCCGAAACCAGGCATTCCAACTGGCCTCCTCGGCGCTCATCATGCGGCGCCCGGGAGCGTGTTCCATGGAATCGATGATGGCCCCCATCCGGCCGAAGTACTCGGCGGGCAAATCAATTCCAGCGCGTGTCAGCAATAGATCCGCGTAGTAGCTCGTGATTCCTTCCGAGATCCAAAGCAGCCGCGTATGAACTTCCCGGGAGTAATCGAATGGACCGAGAACTGCGGGACGGATTCGCTTCACATTCCAGAGATGAAAGAATTCGTGAGCAACCGTCGAAAGGACTTGCCTGTAACTGGACTGCGTCACGAAATCGTTCTCACCAACGGTGATCCGAGCGGAGTTCAGATGTTCGACACTATTCGCCGTCTGTGGCTGAACTTTGAACAAAAATACGTATTCTTTGTATGGAAGCTTTCCGAAAATCGCCATGCCCGTTTCCACGAGGTCCTGAATGTCGGCTGCGACCTGCGCCGCACTCATCGATATATTCGGTTTACTGAATACGAGATGATGACGTGCACCCCCTGTCTCGAACTCCAGGAGCTTGAATTCGCTGCCTATGAAGGCAGGCGCATCGATGAAAATGTCGTAGTCGGAGGCGTAGTAACGGTCGCCTCTTCGTTCCAGGCCCGTATAAACCTTCCAACCGCCGGGAGTGTTGTATTTCACACTACACGGCACATGTTTTTGGCCGGCGACGTACATAAAAATCGAGGGGGGCGAGACGTCGGCCATCTGATCGGTCAACAGAGTTGAAAAGACCTGGTAGTGCACATTGAAGTCGTCGGCAGTTTGTTTGGCGATGCGCCAGGTTTGCTTGTCGGTCTGCTCCCAATTCAGGGGTTGGTTCCGTGTGTTTACAACGCGAAAATCCTGAACGTTGCGAGCATAATTCTCGATGCGATAGATGCCCGGTGACCAGGCAGGCATCGAAACCGACACGGACGACTCGCGAATGCCCTTGATCTGGATTTCAACATCGTAAAGATGAGAAGTGGGATTCTTGATCGTTACCACATAATCGACACTTACCCCGCGGGCAGGAATCTGATTCTCCGCATAGATGGCTTGAGCGAAAGAAGAAAAGGGAGTAGCCCCAAAAAGGCACAAGACACACAAAACAAACTTGTGCACCGGACGACTACATTCCCCTGCTCGCAGAGGAGGGGAATGTTTTGCATTCCGCTCTTTCATCTTCGTTCCTCCGAGTTTGAAGCAATCAGCAGCTTCGCCTTCTTAAGGATCCCTTTCTCCAGGGGGTACGTCGCACTGGATATTGCCTCCTCGAGGGGGAACCATTCTACGCGATCCACTTCCCGATCGTGCCGGGAAGGGTCGCCCTTCATGTACTTTAATAGATAAAAGGTAACGATTTTGAAAACGCGCACCGTTGGTTTTTCCCATCTGGCGACATACGAGTATTTGATCGTGTCGATTTTTCCAACGATTGTACCCGACAAACCTGTCTCTTCCCGCGCTTCACGCTCCGCCGCTTTCTCGGGCGGCTCGCCAGGCTCGATCAGCCCTTTGGGAAGAGCCCACGCTTTTCGGTCGCGCGGTTGAATGAGCGCGACCTCCGGCAGTCCATTCTCCATCCGATATACAACGCACCCTGCGGAAATCTCGCGTCTCGTCATCACCCTAGGCAGCCAACCGCCAGGAAATCCGCAACCCGCTTGACTTCCTCATAACCTTCGCCGGTCAAATCGCGACTGGGATCTTCTTCCGCCGGCTTTGCCTTTCCGTGTTGAACGAGATAGACACGCATAGCACCTCCCAATATCCAATCTATAACTCGGGGCGAATATCGTGCACTAGAACATAACTGGGGAAGTGAAATACCGCTCCGCATTGCGCTATTATGAATGCCTTTCGGACGAGGAGCACTCATCATGTCAATAGATCCTGAAAAAATTATCAAAGCAGACCTCGCGCATCTGATTCATCCCCTTTATCACATCGCTGACGCGAAGAGTCCGTTTGTGTGGGTAAAAGGCGAAGGCTCCACATTGTGGGCAGCGGATGGCCGTGAATATATCGATGGTCTGGCGGGGTTATGGAACGTCACCCTCGGTCACGGAAGGAAAGAGCTGGCACAAGCGGCTGCAAAACAAATGGAGCAATTGGCGTTTGCCTCGTCCTACACGGGACAAACCAATATTCCGTCGGTGCAACTCGCGGAAAGACTTTCTGAAAGGTCTTACACCCCGATCAATCACTTCTTCTTCACGTCCGGTGGCGGTGAGTCGAACGACAGCGCAATCAAAACCGTGCGTTTTTTCTGGATCAGTCAGGGCAAGCCCGAGAAGACCAAGATCATCAGCCGCGAGTATGCCTACCACGGTGTGACGATGGGTGCGATGAACGCAACAGGTCTTGCCTCATACTGGCCGATGTTTGGCGGTAAGCTTCCCGGCTACATCCACATTCCGTCGCCGTATCCGTATCGATATGTCTCCCAAGATGCGTCCGTGACACAGGGCCGTGCCGCTGCAGACGAATTAGAGAAAACAATTCTTCGCGAGGGAGCCGATACGGTCGCCGCTTTCATTGCCGAACCCGTGCAGGGAGCAGGCGGCTTGATTGTTCCGCAGGTCGACTATTTTCCCCGGATTCGTGAGATTTGCGACAAGTACGACGTGCTCCTGATTTCGGATGAAGTCATCACCGGATTCGGACGGACCGGAAAGTGGTTCGGCCTCGAACATTGGAATGTCCAGCCGGACATCATGTCTTTCGCGAAGGGAATTACGTCGGGGTACCTGCCGTTAGGAGGAATCGGCGTCGCCGATCGGATCTACAAGGTCATGGAGGAAGTCCCGCCGGAGCGCCGCTGGATGCATGCATTCACCTACTCCGCTCACCCAACGTGCTGTGCTGTTGCACTGGTAACACTGAACATTCTTGAACGTGAAGGGCTGGTTGAAGCTGCCGGCCACAAAGGTAAGAAGCTATTGGATGGATTGAAGCAATTGGCCCCTCTGGAGCACGTCGGCGATGTACGCGGTCTCGGTTTGATGTGCGGAGTGGAGCTGGTCGAAGACAAAGCCACCAAAAGAGCCTTTCCATCGGCGCGCAAGTTGGGCGCGAAAGTATTGCAGGAGTGCTCTCGCCGCGGCCTCGTCAGCCGAGTGAAAGACGACATTTTCCTGCTGGCGCCGCCGTTCGTCATCACGGACACAGAAATTGACCGGATCGTCAATATCCTCGCTGAAGCGATTCCCTCCGCAGTGAAGAATTAGAAAACAAAGATTCTGGCAATTCTCCGGACACTTAATACAGAATAGTTGGATAGATTCTACGCAGGAGTCCCATGTGAAATTACATCGAGCCTTGATTTTGATAGCGTTGGCGGCGCTTGCAACCGTCGGTTTTGCGCAATCGAATGCGAATCGCGTGGCCGTCGTTAACGGTCAAAACATAGCGCAAGAAGAGTTGGATAAGGCGGCAGCCAACGATCTGAGGAATCTCGAAATAAAGCGGCTTCAAAACGACGCAACGCTGGCGCAGGACAAACAACAGGTCTTGACCAGAGCGCTGGAACAGCTTGCTGCCGATAAGCTGATCGAGGCCGAAGCCAAAAAGCTAAACATGTCGAAGGAGCAACTGCTGGATGCCGAAGTCAACAGCAACGTTGAAACTCCTTCGGATAGCGATGTCGAGGGCTTCTACAACGCGAACAAAGATCGGATTCCGATTCCGAAAGAGCAAGCACTTCCGCAAGTGAAGCAGTACTTGATCGAGCGAAGCCGCAGCCGGTATCACGATGCGCTGATCGCGCGACTGAAAAAAGAATACGGGTTCAAATCGTACCTGGAACCGCTGCGCGCGAAAATCGAGACGGCAGGATTTCCAACCAGAGGGCCGGCAACAGCAGCCGTAACAATCGTGGAATTTTCTGATTTCGAATGTCCGTTCTGTGGCGGGCTATATCCGACATTGAAGCAAGTCGAGAAGAACTACGCGGAGAAAATCCGGATTGTCTATCGGCAATTCCCACTCTCGAACATTCACCCTCATGCGGAGAAAGCCGCGGAAGCTTCCTTGTGTGCCAACGAGCAGCAGCATTTCTGGGAATTTCACGATTCCATGTTTGTGAATCAGCGGGAACTGAGTGTTGCCGATCTCAAACAGCGCGCGGTGGATCTCAAGCTGGATGCGGCTAAATTCAACGAATGTTTGGATTCGGGACGACAAGTTGCCGCGATCCAAGGTGACCTTCAGGAAGGCGCGCGGGCGGGTGTTACCGGCACGCCAGCGCTTTTCATCAATGGCCGTATGCTTTCCGGAAATCAGCCGTATTCAGAGCTTAAGGAAATCATCGACGACGAACTGCAGCGGAGCCAAGCAGCCAAGTAAGAAAAATTTCCCGTCCTTCCGTCCGGTTTAATTGTAGCGGCGGTCTATGACCGCCGGTATTTTCCTAATTCCCGGAAACACCTAACGGCCCCACGATTGCAGCATTTAAAGTATCAAACCAAAATGCAAGGAGTTGACCAAATGGCTATCGACCCAGTGTGTGGCATGGAAGTCGACGAGCGTACCGCCAAGGACAAGGCAACGCACCAAGGCACGACGTATTATTTCTGCAGCACGGATTGCAAGGATGAGTTTCAGTCCTCTCCCGAAGACTACATTGGCGGAGAGGAAAGGAAGACCGGAACCTAGGTTTTTCGGACCTATGGGAGACTGCTGGGGAATTTGGGGACAGACACCGAATTCCGAAATAGAAGAATTCGGTGTCTGTCCCCGAATTCCCCCAATTTCCGGCGGATTTATGAAAAATACCGTGTATTGCATCGCTTCAACCGAACCTCAGGCCAACGATATCCTGCAGCACCTGCGTAATCTCGGATTCACTTCCTCCGAAGTGTCGGTTCTGTTGAAGACGAAGGACACGAAGAACATCACAATGAAGGAAGATGCCCTCCGCGACGCGGAGAAAGGCAGCCTTGTGGGCGGGGCGCTAGGCGCGTTAGCCGGGTTCACCGTTTTTTCCGCTCCCATACTCGGACCTCTGGCAGTGGCCGGCCCAATAATCGGGGCCATCAGTGGAGCTGCGGTCGGTAGTGTTGTCGGCGGACTGGCCGGCGGCACGGGCGCACTGGCCCGGATCGGGATTCCAGAACACGACAGGTCTCGAGTCGAGCAGAAAATTGGCGCCGGCGCGATCCTGATTGCAGTCGAGTCGGATGAGCCTGCGCGGCTCGACCGAGCGTTTCGGGTCTTCAAATCTTCAGGAGCCGAAGAAGTCTATTGGGCGGAGGATCTTGCAGCTTAAACACGCGCGAGAATCACGGTGCGAGCTGCGGGGCCACATACGTATAAAACATCACGACCAGCCCGATGATGAAGGTGAGAAAGATGCTGTGCTTCAGCGTAAACCCAAAGAGCCGGCCTTCATCTTCCCGCTTCATTGTCGTTGCGGCAGCGGCAACGGCAATACTGGTCAGGCTGATCATCTTTCCCATCACGCCTCCGGCAGAGTTTCCTGAAGCCATCAGGATCGGATTCATACCGAGTTTTGTGGCCGTCACGGTTTGCAGTGTGCCGAACAGCGCATTCGCAGACGTGTCGCTTCCCGTCAGGAAAACGCCCAAGGAACCAAGCACTGAGCTGAACAACGGAAACAGAATGCCCGTGCCCGCAAAAGCGAGACCTAACGTCGCAGTCGCACCCGAGTAGTTCATCACATACGCGAGCGCGAGAACGGCTGCCAGCGTCACTTCGGCCAGCGCGAGTTGCTTTACGGTCTGTCCAAACACGCGAGCAAACCGCCCTGGACTCAAGCCCACAACGGCAGCCCCAAGAATGGCCGTAATCAGACACGCCGTGCCTGACGCGGAAAGCCAGGTAAAGGCGAAGACCGCTCCATAGTTGGATGGCTGTGCTACGACAGGCGGCATTCGTTGAATGAGATTGTGCAGCCCCGGCCAGTTGATGGGAATGGTGAATGAATCCAACCGCGCTTTGACCGGCGGATATCCCCACAACAGCACCAGCACCACAAGGATCATGTAAGGCGCCCAGGCAATAGCGAGATCACGCCCCTTGTGAATGACTTTGCTCGGAGGTAGATGGCCGAAGTCAAATTTGTCGCGCGGCTTCCAGAATTTTATGAGTACAAAGAGTCCTCCCATAGCCGCCATCGAAGCCAGGATATCGGTGAGCTCGGGACCGACGAAATTCGAAACAAGGAATTGCGTCCCGCCAAATGCGATCCCGCACACAGCCGCGGCAGGCAATACGGCGCGCAATCCCGACCAGCCGCACACCACCGCAATCATGTAGGCCGGAATGAACAAGGAGACCGGCGCGCAGATCCGGCCGACACCTGCGCTAAGACGATCTAATGGAAGTGCAGTGGTCGCTCTGAGAGTGAGGATGGGCGTTCCAATCGATCCAAATGCCACGGGCGCCGTATTGGCTAACAAACAGACCGCTGCGGATAAGAACGGTGAAAATCCAAGACCGGTCAGCATTGTGGCGGCGACCGCCACAGGAGTCCCAAATCCGGCGCAACCTTCAATAAATGCGCCGAACGCGAACGCGACAAGCATCATTTGAAGCCGGCCGTCGTCGGTGAGATGACCGATGGAGTCTTTCAGCGTATTAAATTTGCCGCTCTCTTGCATCACGCGATAGAGCAAAATCGCGGAGAACACGACCCAGCCGATGGGAAAGAGTCCAAATGCCGCCCCGAATAAAACAGACGAGAACAGCATCCCCGCAGGCATCCCATAAACCACTGCCGCGAGGATGACCGTCGCCCCCAGACCCGAAAGCGAAGCGATCCAGGCAGGCTTGCGCCGGATACCTATCAGATACAGCAGAACAAAGATCGGCACTGCCGCCACAAGCGCAGACAAAGCGAGACTACTCGCGATTGGTGTGTAGTTTTGTTGCCACATGGCGCGAACAATAGCACAAGTCGTTTGCGGACCGATGAAGAAAAACCTCTTCGAAGCGGAGCAAATTCCCCTCCTCGCAGAGGAGGGGAATGGAAATCTGATGACCGCTAACGACGTTTGAATGGAGCAGGCCGCGAGAACTTCGCCGCATCGATGGTGACGTTGGCCCGCACCTCTTTCAGCGTAAAGGTGTTTTGTCCATCGGTCCAAGTCATCAGGATGCGAAACGGCAGCTTCACACCCGCGACCTCGCGGTAGTCGGCGTAGTCGATTTGCGTGGGTACCATGCCCACCGCAGTTTTGTTCCAGCGCACCAGCCGCACCAACAGGCCGGTTTCATCGAAGTAAAGATTGACCGGAGTTTCCCCCGAGTTCGTGCCCTGAAGAATCTGAATCGCACGGTCGTCGATGACGGTGCTGCCGACTTTCCAGTCGCTGAACGATTTCTGGATGCCGGCCGGAAACGATATCATCGCGTCCAGGCGCGCTCCGGTCAGGTTGCCTCCTGTCAATGTGACGAGCGGCACAGGTCTCCATTCTTCGGCAACCCAGCCATTCCGGCCATCGTACGTTTTGACCCCGTCTCCAATATCCATATGAATGATCTGGGTCCGTTGGTCGGGTGCGCGGGCATAGATTTCTACAGGTACATCTGCCCCGCCCGTATTGAACCCGGAGTAGGTTCCTGTGGCGACAAACGAGGTCAAGCGGGCCACCCGGTCCCTTCCGCCGAGAGCCTGAAAGTATTTTTCAAACACCTGATCCGCCGTTACCTTTCGATCGGGATAAATATTGGGCGAGTTGGGATCCTCTTTGAGCTCGCCGTACTGCAGAGCCAGGCTGGGAATGAATTCCGGGTTGTAGTTGCCGCGGTGGCAGGTGAAGCACGATACGCGAGGCTCGCTGCGGAAGTAGTTCCGGTTGATGGCATTCACCATCGTAATCATGCCTCGCGCTCTCTGAACCAGCGGGGTTTCGACGGCGAACGCCTCGCGATTGGTGCGGATATCCGGAGAGTGGCAACTGCTGCAGTCATAGCCGAGGGAGGATGCAAACATTCCCATCGTGTCCATGAACTCGTCGACGGGAATGCCCTTCAGGACTTTAACGTTCTTGAAGACGGTGTCCGAAACCTGCGGGTTCTGCTCGGGTGCGGATCGGCCGGACGCAACCTGACCCGGCCCAGCCCGGCCTGCCGCCATCGACAAGGCAAGCAGCAACGCAGTGATTGTTGTCATGTTTGCGAGCTACTGCTTAGGAAAGCCCGGCTGCTCAGGTCCACCTGCAATAAAAAGCGGTTTGTCCGGACTTTCGACCTTGGCAATCCTCGCCAACGCGCCCCTCGTTTCGATGACCTTGCCGCCGTATGCTTCAAAGACCACCTTCTCTCCAGGCAGAAGATCTTTCGGCCCCCAGCCCTGACGCCGAACCGTGTTCGGGCTGGTCAATTCCAGATTCCAATTGGCCACAGTACCCTTGGCATCGGTGACATCGATGTAGACGCGCATATGCGGATTGAGCCATTCAATCTTCGTCACCACACCGGTCAATTTGACCTTCTTGTTCGCGTCATATTCGGTATCGAATCCATGGTGGGCGAAGGCCGTGATCGTAAAACAGAGAAAGCTGAATCCAGCGATCATTAGCCCGAGTTTGTTTTTCATGGCAACACCTCCTGAACGTCGGTTATTTATTAGTCTTCGGATCAATCGTATTACTCGTACCGGTTCCCGGCACGTAACCCCCTGCTTGGCCGACCTGATTGTTTTCCAAACAGATGAACTCCATCAAGTCGAGGTCTGGACGCATCAGCTTCGCCGTAAACTTCAGATGAACCGGCTTCGAAAAGGCACCAGGATCCTCAATCGTGAAATCGTTGACGAGCGTTCCATAGTTGATCCGGGTCCATCGTTCGATCGTGTGGAGTTTCTCGGTATGCGGGGTGCCGCGACTATCGAACCAGAACTTGTCGTTATAGCCAACAGTGTCGATGACGAGGGTGTCGCCCTCCCACCGCCCGATCGAGTGGCCCCACCAAGTCGGAAGAAGATCGTCCGGATGCTTGCGGCCATCCATGTAGACCACGCGATGCGCGCCGGCGTCCCCGGTCTCGTGCAGGATGTAGATGTACGTCAGCCCCTTGGACGTGTACGACATTGAGAACTTCCAAGGGTAGGGGTTGACTCGCGGGACACTCATCGGCAAACAGGCCGTATACGGCTCGTCCTCCTCCTTGCGTTTATCCCGGAGTTCTTTCGCCCACGGTAATAAGGGAAGCTCGCCGGGTTTCAGGCCGCCGTCACGCTCGATGTCGGCATTCGAACCGCCGCCCATCCACGGGCCAGTCAGATCCGGCTTGCCGTCGGGTAGCCGCGGCACTGGTCCGTTCACAAGCTTGTCTGGAACCAGAGGAGTGCCGCCCACATTCACGGATCGCACGCGGTCCTGCGCTTGCGATTGCAGAGGCAGCAACAGGGCCAGCACTATCAGTGTCATTGAGATGAGGAAGAATTTCTTCATGTGCATTCTCCTTAAAAACGAAACAGGGAATTCCCTCACTAATACTCTGGAGAGTTATGTCGGTCTTTTTAAGGTTTGTCAAGCAATCTGATGCCACACGACCGGATCGCCATTAGCTTAAGATCATGATACAGCGTCGATCTGTGCAATGCAGCTATCTGTGGTCCGAGCTCATGAAACGGGTGAAGGTCAAGATGGAACGTCTGTGCCGTCAGAAAACGGGGCTCTTCCCGACGCCCGCTGAGATGAAGTTCAACTGCAGTTGTCCGGATTCGGCTCGGATGTGCAAACACATCGCGGCGGTGTTGTATGGAATCGGTGCCAGTCTGGATGAGACCCGAACTGCTTTTCACGCTTCGGAATGTCGATCAGCAGGATTTGATCACGAAAGCCAGCCACGGCATGGTGAAGTTCAAAACTTCGAAACTCCTCGAAAATGAAAATCTCTCCGAGCTCTTCGGTATCGATATTGCCGAGTCGAAACGAAAACGCGACAAAACGGCCGATCGCAATCACAGCATCTGAAATGTATCTAACTTTCGAAGTGCCGCATCAAACGTTACTGTCGGTTCACATCCGAGGGAAGCGTGAATCTGGCCGATAAGACAATCGGCGAAATCGACTTTTGCACCGCGATATTCCTCAAAAGCCGCAGAGACGATGTCCTTGGCTTGGAATTGAAAGGTGCTGGTTTGCAGAAGCTTCTGGATGACACTTTCGATTTCCTGTGTGGCGTACCCGTACGCGGACTCGAGAACCCATACCGTTTCACACAATACGATGTTGCTGATGAGGATCTGCTCACGTGCAGCCGCGGCCGCTTCGATGTAAGTTGCCGCTTTACGGCCCTGGGCCGGGTCGTCTTGGACGAGATAACGAATCAGAACATTGGTATCAAGCGCCTTCATCGCGGCGCTCGGAAGCGCTTTCGAATGGCATCGTTCATCGCATCTACGGACACAGGTTTCATGTTCTTGCGATGCAGGATGCCTTTCAGCTCTTGGACAGGGAAACTGGCGGGACGCAAAACGACAGTGCCGTCTTGCCGAATCAAGAAATCAATATGATCGCCTGTCTGGAGCTTTAGATGATCGCGGACTTCTTTAGGAATCGTGGTTTGGCCTTTGCTAGTTAATGTTGACGAAGGCATGCGAAAGTGTCCTTACGATGAATTATATTCCTTACTCCGAGGTAAGGCAAGTCAACCGGCATTTCGGTAGTACGTCAGTTTGAAGTGTGATCGTTTTAATCACGGGATTCCGCTGCCCTAGCGTCTAAGGGACGGCCGCTGTTCCCAGGGGTTTTCGGTAGGCCGAACACGGCGCAGCATCTATCACCAGCCACATGCTCAAAGCAAGCCTGTAGCCGAGATCGACGCTCACGGGATTTGCCTTGGAGGTTTGATCCTTGGTCGTGTGTATGATCGACTGCCACTCATTGGATAAGCCGGACAAGGTCACGGCCGGGATATCCGCGGACAGCGACGACACCCGTCCAATTGTCCACAACTCCACAACCGAGCTCTGCAAAGTGATAGTGCGCGCCAATTACAATGGTTTCGTCCGAAAGGCCCCGTTGTTGCAAAACAAGATTCTCCACGCCGTGGAAATTAGCGGCCTGGAAACCGAAAGTCGCAGCCGTTCGCGACGCCGCCGCCCACCCCGGAAGAAAATAGGGCCAGACCTGGGAGACCGCCCGTGAAGCTGCCCGGCGGGTTACATAATGCCAGGGCGGGCATTCAGCGCGTCAAGCGTGCGTCACGATTTCATGCCTTCCGTCGAGCGATGGGAAAGGAAGTTCGAAAACGAGCGTTTAGAAGTCGCCGCTGTGCAGTTGTCACGTAAGAACATGTTTCGCGTTTGAAGCGATGGAAGAAAGCCGGATACCGAGTCGAAATTATTTATCTGACTTTGTCCTTGCCCGAAATAGCGTTACGCAGAATTGCATTCCGTGTTCAGCAAGGTGGGCATGGTATTGCGAAAAAGGACGCCATGCGCCGCTTTCGTAGAAGTTGGGATAACTTCAGAACGATTTATCAACCGATTGCCGATGCTTGGATGATTTACGATAATTCTGGAGACAGACCTGTGCTGATCGAAGAAGGACCATGAAGAAAACACGCGTAACTTCAGAGAACAAGCGATTTTTCGATTCCGTGAAACGAGCCATGCCTGCGGCTGCCCGTCGTGCTCGAAAAATTGCTAAAATGTATGGCACGCCAATATGCGTCGTGGAAAACGGAAAAATCGTCGCGAAAAAACCGTAGTCCTGCTGTTTTGAAGTTGTCCATTCCCATTCCGATTCAACCTGTTCGGACTTTCAACAAAGACTTCGGTGCGAATCCCGTCTATTCGTGAAAACGAAATGTCGTGTCGCCAACGGACCGTACATGACCACTAGCGGGACGTAAACTCGAGTCACGAATCCGCGGACAGAGAGAAGAGCAGCATGTCTGCCAACTGGAACGAAAGAATTAAGGCGATAATCGACAAGGTAAAAGCGGATGACGATGCCGCCCGAGCGTTCAATTATGACCCACCCTACGACGAATTCTTTCCCGCCGAACGGATCGAGTCATGGCAAGCATTAGAACAATGGGTAACGCAACTCGACGGCTCGTGGTGTTTTCGCAGACAGCGTGATGCAACCTGGGTCTTGAGCACGTCGCTCGATCGCGCAGTGAAAATAGAACACCAGACCGAGCACAGCAGCGGGTGGTACCACCTGCCGCGCCGACCCATCGAGCGTGACTACCTTTTCAGGTTCCAGCAGCAGGCACAGAACTGGGACATGCATCTCCCATTGAATTAATCCTCGAGATTGATGACTCCTTCTATCGGTATGCGTGGCAGCCGGAGCAAGCGGGGTCCACGGGACCGGTCAAGACAAATGGGGTCTGGCGCTGCAGGCATATCGGGGCCATCCGGTCGATCTGTTCTCGTGAAAATCGTCACCTGTGCTTCAAACGACGATGTGGGGTCATCCACAGCGACGGCTTTAACGGATACCCAACCTAAAGGCGGAATCGTCCTAGGTGCGGTATAAAGTCCGTCGGGCCGGATGCGGCCGGTTGAAGCAGTGCCTCCAGGCATTCCATCCACGGACCATTCCACGTCCTCAATTCCGTTTCCAGAAACGTTTGCATTGAATTGAACCGGCTGTCCGACCGCGACGGTGATCTTCGAAGGCGTAACACTGACGACCGGCTTTTCGGACGTCAAGGCAAAGGAACCAAGACGTGAGATGCTCGCGGACGCACTCATGCCATCCGAAGCAATGATGGCGGTGCGGCCGTTCGGGATGTACTGATTATCAGAAGCAGTCAAGGATTCCAGTGGTATCGAGGAACCTGGCTTCTGTTTCCGGAGAAGCAGCATTTTGATTGTTGCGGGAAACAAAAACTCCAAACCCGCAGGCGAATTTCGGTTGCTGCAAGAAGCCGTCGATTGGCATTCACAGGGGGCGCCGCTACTGGGGAGAGTCCATTGATCTGAATGGCGGCATCCTCTTTGAGAGCGTTTAATGGAACAGAAAGCGAAATCGTCTCATCCTTGGATAGGACCATCCCACCGCTGACGCGGCTCAGGAGTTGCCCACTCGAGTAAACAGCTCTGGATTTGAAAACCTGTCCCGGGATAATGAAAAAGCCCTGGTCACTTGATTCAATTTGAAGGCCGGTGAGCGGCTGGGCCGAGCTCATCAGAACCAGATTCCCAATCTCGGTCGCCTTTGTGAGTTCGCGCAGACTGGCCGACAACGAGGTGCGCGCATTGATCGTGATTTCATTTTCTCCCACGATCTTTCGGCCGGCACCGATCATGCTGAATCGAGTCTTGTTCTCCCCATTCTCGCTGTTCACCAAGGACATCGAACCCTGAGCGCTGATCGGTGAAAAAATCGATTCACGGCCTTGCGCCGGAGTCAGGGCGAAGCTTGCGAGGCCGCTGAAATCGTCGCCGCTTAGTTGGGCCAATCCCGAGGTTGCCGGCCTAACGCCATAGATACGAAAAAGGCCCACGTCCATCGTGATGCTGATAACGCTGCCCCCGGGCACAGCACCAAAAAGGTCGGCAATCGAAGCAATCCGCTCGGCATGCGGCTTCAGCAAACGGTTCACAGCGCCCGCTGAGACCTCGGATCCAAAGGCTGCCAGGCTGAGGTTGACTTCGTAATCTTGAAGATTCACTAGTGCGATCTTTGCGGAGAGTCGCTTTCCTGCAGCCGGAATGGGAAGAACAAGTTCGGATGCGTCCTGCGCGATTTGCATCGGAACGGCGGACCATCGATCGGCTTGGCTGAACGTCTGAAGCCCCACGAGTCCCACATCGGACTCCAGTTCGATATGACCGGCCGGGACGGTTGCTTGAAACAGATCGTTCACGAACCACGCGCGATGTCCGTGAGTTGGAATTTCGAAACTCCCGCGCCTCGGCGAGTATTCCTTCGGAGTAGAGACTTGCTTTGACGTGAGCGGTCCGGCTATCGGGATTCGCAAGCCCGATCGCAGTTACCGTATCGCTTCCCTCAAACACTGCCGAAAAGACTATCTTCTGGCTCACTTCATCCGTTGCTGCAACGGCATCCAGTTTGTCTCCGGGGATGTTGCCAAGCAATATCTGCATCCAGGCCGTCAGTTGAGGTCCTTTTCAGAACCGAATGTTGAGATTATACGCGCGCCCGGAGAGGAGTCGAACCCCCCGACCTACGGATTCGAAGTCCGGCGCTCTATCCAGCTGAGCTACGCAGTTCATGGACGAAATGCGCAAACAGGCGATGCGCTTCGGCAGCGAAGTCGTTAATGGTTTCGTTCATGACGTGAAGCTAAACGAGCATCCGTTTCGCGTCTATTACGGCGACCAGGAAATTCTGACCAAGACGATTGTGATCTCGAGAGGTTCCTCCGTGAAGCTCATGGACGTCAGAAAGACAACAAATGCGTCCAGCGGTAGCGATGATCCGGCCGGGACGAGGTATCGGCGCCAGGCGCGCCATCACGCCGACAAAAAGAAGATAGACTCCCGCCAGGATAAGCGTCAGCGAATTCTGGATGGCGGTCCGGGAAAGGTAAATATCCACGTTCAGCGAACGGCCCCGGACCAGGGAAAACGAGAAGAGCAGGTTGGCCGCGATCAGCGCTACGGCGTTTATGGGCCCCAATCTGGTATCCACTCCGGAAAAGAGCAGCGCTTGGCTGGCGAGATAAACGCGTAATGCAAACAGCCCGCCGGCGCCCAGGGCCATAAACTTGATCTGCCACCGCATCCGGCCCGTCGAAGAGCGGACGGTGCGTTCCAGGTTGAAGAGAATGAGCAGGGAGACGAACAGAACGAAGAACTGGAGCGCGCCTCCCGGCCAACCCATGGGAATCGACCATCAACCGGCGTCTCGGAGGACGATTGAGCCCACAAATAGGCACTTCCTAAAGATGACAACAAACGGGATCGATGCAAAGGTTAGGAGCAACAGCCACTTCCATTTCGAGAGGAAGCTGCGGACGCCGGCGCGCGCATAGCTAAGGCTAAAGGCGAGCCAAACCCCGGGAAGGAGCGCCGAAGCAGCGATGACCCGTTTCTGCCAATAGATCACGTCCTCGGGCAACACCGCCCCAGAGCTGATGCCACGAAATATCTCTTCGGCGGCAAACAGCAACATCCCCGCAGCAACCACGCGGTGGACAAACGACTCCCGATCCCGCAACAGCACGGCCGCGGCGATGATCAGGCTGAAATAAGCCCCGGCGAACGATAGAACCGCGAGGGTTGTCATCGTAGAAAAGACGGAAGATCCGTATCGATCGAATCGGTTCGAAATCTCAGACTAGAGCGGCCTGGGAAAGTCTTTCGTTGGAATTGTGAGGATAGCTGAAAGTTAATCACACGGAAAGCCCTGGACTCACCCAGGGCTTTCCGCAGTCATTCCCTATGAACGGACTAGACGATCACGCGGCGAACAAACACAGCGAGCGCGCCAACGATTCCGGATGCAAGCAGCAACACGAGCGAATTCGGTTCAGGGATAGACGTAGAGGAACACCCGGAGCTTACCGTTTCTCCTGAACTTGTTCCCGCGTTCGCGGCGTAGCCGGTGCATTGTGAGGCGGTGCTGGCACGGGCCATGTGAGCCGCAACGGTGGCGCCGCTGCCATTGGCCGCAAGACTCACACTGTTCCCAGTGGTGAAAGTAAGCGTGAAGCTGCTGTAAGGTGCCGAGAACCCACTACCGTTGTCTATTGATAGCGAAAAGCTGCCAAAGCCATCTGCATTGTTGCTACCGTTGGTCGAAAACGTCCCACAAGTTCTCAGATTACCTGCGGCGTCCGTACACGACAAAGCGGTTGCGATTATCGGCACCGCGCCAGCCGTGCCAGAGGTAGGAATTACGCCGTTGATGGTACCGGGGCTGCCACTGAAGTTAAGGTTTATGATTTGTGCACCCCCGAAAACAAAGCCGTTCAGCCCTTGTGCTGTAACCGTCCAACTCGTTGCAGTAGTGCCCGCTCCAGTGCCGGTTACCGTGACCGTGCCATAGGCTCCGGAGCCCTGCGATGCTAAGTTAGGGTTTCCGACGTTTAACGTGAAGGTCGCCGAGACATTCGCTAGCGCACTGGGAGGTAACCCGAACGCGAACAGCGTTGCTGCAACCAAACTGAGCATGCAAACTTTTTTTGCAAGCCTGAATCTCCTCATTGATTTCTCCTTCTGTTTCGAACCTGAGATTCCACAACCTCGGCGCCTCATTGGCAATCAACCTACCAATTTCTTAAACCTGAAGGTTTATCCTCCGGTGGGCCGCAACCTCCAGCGTTCAAATAGGTTGTCGCGGTCCTGCTCATAAGGACCTGAGGCGAATTTGACTCGGGTCACCAAACAAGACCGTAAGACATCCCGACAGTCACTCGGCAAGATGCCTGTGCGCCGAGCAGGGACGCAGGCTAACTCATGCAAGATACGATTGTTAGCTCGGGGAAGGCGCACTCGCTCAAAATTCGTTAAGCATTCCGACGGCATTGGTAACGCGTACCGTGTCGCAGAACGTAGTTGAGAACTACTTCGAGTTTCCGATTTCCCTCAGCGCCGCCTTGGCGAACTGCTTCTCCTTAAAGTCTCTTGGGCTGGCGAGCGCCTTCTTCAGTGCGCTTTGCGCTTCGTTGATTTGCTTGGTTTCCTTGTAGATCATCGCAAGGTGATACAGGAAAAGGGGATTGTCGGGCTCTTTCGAAACCGCAAACTTCAGCTGATCGCTAGCCAAAACGTGATTTCCGAGTTTGTATTGAACCCATCCGAGCGTGTCTGCATTATTGGGATTCTCTGGCTGTTTCCTTCGAGCCATCTGAGCCCAACTGAGAGCAGTTTGGAGGTCCTGTCCTTGGTCGGCGAGAATGTAGGCTAGGTTATTAGCTGCAGTTTCGTAGTTCGGGTCGACCTTCAACGCGTGCGCGTAACTCTGCTTTGCCTCTTCAAGTTTTCCTTGTTTTTCAAGGACGAACCCCTTCGTGCTGTGGAGACTTGCATTGGAACCGCTCTTTTGGATCATTTCATCCAGTTCCTTTAATGCTTCGTCCAGACGTCCACCCTGAATGTAATCCGCGGTGAGGTAGGCCTGTGTGGTGGCACGATCGGGATCTTTCTCCAGCGCCTTCTTATACGCCTTCTCGGCATCTTGTGGTCTGCCGGCCTGCGAAAACACGAGACCCATGAGCTCATGGTGAAAGGCCTGTCTCTTGGCGTCCGGTACGGCGTCTATTGCCTGAATGGCTCGATCCGTCTGCTTTCCCCGAATGTAGAACTGGGTGAGAGCCTGCAGGGCTTCCGGTGAATCAGGCTGTAGTTCAATCGCGCGAACGAAGCTCTTTTCCGCATCTGGTCTGTGGCCGCGGGCCTCGTAATAGGTTCCCATCTGACTATGAACCAAAGCGTTATCCGGCTGTTCCCTCACCAAAGCCATTAACTCCTTCTCCGCTTCGGGGTAGTTCTTCTCCGCAGTATCGAGTGCAGACTTGAGTATCCGCGCCGGGAAATACTCCGCCTCAGCGTTTAAGACCTTGCGGATCTCTTCTCTGGCGTCCGCAAGCCTGCCTTTGTTGAAAAAAATCTGCGCCAAACCTACTCTGGCGGATAGAGATCCACTGTCCAAGGCAAGTGATTTCTGATAATGGTCTTGCGCCTCGTCGATTCGCCCATTTCTCATCGCGATATTGCCGAGAAAATAGTGGGGTTGGGGGTAAGAACTGTTGATCGCAGGAACGGTTGCGAGTGTCGCCTCAGCGGCGGCGTATTGACCAGTCGTGAATTGGAGCTCGCCAAGAAGTATAGGCCCCACGGGATTCTTCGGGTCCGCTTTGAGAATTGCATCGATTTCGGCACGGGCGCGGTCCGGTTGGTCCTGCATAAAGCTCACAGCGACCTTGGCGGCAACGTCAATATTTTGTGGGAATTTTTGTTTTAGCTCCATTACGAGCTTTTGGGCCTCCGCAGTTCGATTCTTGTTCAGATAGATATCTGCTAACAGGAGCAAGGGACCGGGATCTTTCGCGTTCCTGGACTGCACGACTCGCAGAGTGCGATCCACCTCGGCGAAGCGCCCCTCCTGGTAGTAGAACTGAACTACTTGAAGATAGATATCCTTTTCCTCAGGAAATGCCTCAAGGGCCTCCTGGAATAGCGCCTCTGCCTTAGCTGTGTCGCGGACGGCGCGATAATAGTTCGCAAGCGACATGAGGGCGTCTTTGTCCTTGGGATTTATTTGCCGCGCCTTAAGGTAGGCTTGCTCCGCGTCTGGATAGTTCCTCTGAAGCATTTGGGCCGTGCCCAGGCTGACAAATGCCGGAGTATTCCGAGGATCGAGACTGATGGCCTTTTCGAATTGTTCCACCGAGGAGCGATAGTCTTGCAAACCCGCCGACGCGTTTCCCGACAGGACCAAGGCGGCTACGTTCTGCGAATCTTTCGCGAGGACCTTTTGAGCGATCTCAGCGGCCTGGCGAAAGAAGTCTGGGGTGGAGCGCCCTCCGGTCAGATAGATGTTGCCCAGTTCCAGGCTGAACTCCGTATCGTCGGGAAAGTACTCCAGAAGAGCGATCAGTTGTTGGGCTGCCGCATTCAAATTCTTCTGGTTGGCATACGTCAGCGCCAAAAGGTGGCGTGCATCCCGATTCTTCGGATCCTTCTGAACGGCGTTCAAAAACTGCACGGTCGCTTCGGAATACTTCTTTTGCTCGTAGTACTTCTTTCCACTCTCGAAGTACTGCTGCGACGTGACGGGCGATGCCTTCCAAATCGAATACGCAAGCACCCCGCCGGTCAGGATCGTCACGATCAGGATGGATGGGTAAAGAATTCGCTTCATAAATGGCCTCTCTAAGAATCAGTTCAATTCGGCTGTAGACCAGTGCGGCTCTGTGGTTGTCCGTTGTGAGTTGGCTGTTGTCGAATGTCTAATGCACTTGTTTCGCTGTTAATTGTTCGGCTGGTCTGATGTTAAATCGGACATCCGATTAACCGACCATCTAACAGCGCAACAAGTGCATTAGACATCGCACAACAATTCAACTCACAACGGACAACCGCAGTGCATGAATCAAGTATGTTAACGCCCTCCTGAAACAGGAGGTGAAGTCCGTGCATCGAGCTCCTGTGTTTCAGACAACTTTTTTTCGGATTTCACGAGCACCACCAGAACGGGATAGAGCAAGCACAATCCGAGCAGAAAAAAGACAACGCCTCCGTCCGTGTGCAGAGAGCTTGTGAGGACCCGCTTGTCCCAATGGACAGCCAGCACCGACAGAACGGCGATTCGAACCGCATTTTTGAAGAACAGAACGGGAATCGCAACGGTCAGTAGAAACGCCTTCCTCCATAGGGATCGCAAGAAAACGTGTCCCGCGATGAGGCCGGAGATAAAAATAGCGATGGCGGAGCGAATCCCACTACAGGCTGGCGCCACTTCGATCACAACATCGGGCATCGCAAACACGAAACCCTCCCGGTACACCGGCACTCCAAACAACTTGATGAGCCTGTAGGCCATTTCAGCGGAGCCGGCCTGCAGCAGCGCAATCAGACGGTCTAAAAGCGCGGAGGGAATCGGGACCGCCGAGAAGAGGAAGAGAAGAGGGAACAGTGCCGCCCGGAAAGCCGCCGGACCGTAAGCCATCAGAAAACCGCCGAGCCATAAGACAATCAACGAGCCGGTGAGGAGCGATAAGACGTCATTCGCACTGAGCCCCACAGCAGAGGTTTTGGCAAAAACAAAAAGAGAAACGCCTAGAGCCACCACAACTCCCCCGGGCAGCACCGAGGGCCGAGGGTTTTCAAAGAGGGTCTTCCGTTTGAGCCAAATCAGCCAACCGCTGACAAACGGGACGACGAGAATCTGGGACGCGTGGCCGTTACTCCAATCCGTGGCAAGCTCAACCACCTTACGGATCGTGTCGACGCCGAGGAGAAGCAGGAGCGCAGAAAACAACGTGAAACAAGCATCCACCCCTTCTTTACCAGGGAGGGGAATGTCACGCTGCGAATTCATAAACCAGACGGTCCCCATCCCGACATGCCCAAGCCAGCGGGGCGCGCTCGCTTAGTCACGTCAAATGGCAAGAGAAGTCCTCGCCCGTTGCGCCGCACATGCGGAGATGCATCGAATGCGGAGATGCATCGAATAAAGGTCCAGCTGCAGTTTGGCTCGCCTTGACCACTGTCTGCCCGTAGCACATCACGGTCTCACCGAATCGAAAGTAGCCACTAAGGATAAGCGCTTCCGTCGAATTCATCCACCAACTAGATTGAAAAACCCGACTCAGTGTCATCTAAGCTGCTGATACTGTCAAGGTATTGTGATCGGAGAGTGAGCTGCTTTAAGAGGCGGTCAAGCAGTAGGCAGGTCTATGCAGGGCCAGGAAGGCGACGTGGTAGCGCTGCTTCAAGTTGGACGGTGCGAATCTAGGAGCCGAATACACCGCGGCGCCGTATTCGATGGCATGGAATACGACGACCGTATCCAACGGCTGCCACACGCTAAGCGCAGTTGCACGGGACGCCGTGGGAAACCAAGGAGTATCCGCTCCGCTGTTGGTCACCGTCAGTAATCCGTAGTATGGACCCACGTAACAGCTGATGCTTCGCCTCGGATGAGAATTGAGAACTGATTTGGGGGACCCTCCGAAAAATGCGGCAGACCCGCGCCGCCCTCGCCTCAAAAGTTGACATACAGAAGAGCATCTTTTTCCAACCGCCGCGGCGATCGACATCTCGTCCCGACCTATCCATGGTTCGCCGCGGCGCTCGAGCTGGCGCTGCGCGCCGGCTCCCCCTCCTCAGCTGAGGAGGAGGCTTTCCACACCGGGCGAAGAACCTGTTTTGCGTGTCGCAAACTCCAAATCTGTGCATAATAAGCCGGTCCACAGGAGGTGTTCAGATGAAAGCGCGGATTTCCCAGATCTGCCGGCGCTCACTGGTTGTGGTGCTCTGTCCACTGTTACTGCTCCAGCCGCTGTTCGCCCGGCAAACCAGTACACAGTCAGGCATCCGGATTGTGGTCGTCAGAGGCGACCGGGCGAGAAACGTCATCCAGCAAATCCCTGCCGAACCGCTTACGGTGCGCGTCGAAGATCTCAACCGGCAGCCAATAGCCGGTGTAACAGTAATTTTCACCGCGCCCGCTACCGGTCCTAGCGGCGACTTCGCCACCGGTTCAACGATTGCTAATGTGATTGCAAATCAGGACGGGCTCGCCATTGCCGAAGGCTATCATCCTAACGGGATCCTCGGCGGCTATCTGATCCAGCTTCGCGCACAATATCGCGGCGAAGTCGCCAGCCTCGCTGTTGAACAAACAAATATTGAAGCCGGCAAATCGCACGCGAAACTGATCATTACGCTGCTATCGATTGCGGCCGCAGGCGGCGCGATAGCTCTGGCGCGCCGCAATCCCGGAGATTCAACTCCGACATTAACGTTGGGCGATTCCGCTGTTGGCGCGCCAAGGCGATGAATTAATCCCACGACGATTCCTATGTTTTTCTCATTCCGTTTCATTTTGATCTCGTTGCTCAGTGTTATGCTCGGCGTGGCCGTAGGCTTTTCCCAGTCGGATGTGGTGCGAGGGCCGATCCTTGGCTTTGCGCCAAACAGCGCCGGTTCGGTGATATGGCCCATTGTTGGTGTTGCAGGCGCCTCCATTCTGGGAGAGCCGCTGCTCTTGGATTCCGAGGTTTACGGCGCAAGCGTTTCGCCGAAAAATGATTATGCCCTGGCAATTCGCCGCGAGGACGCTCAGCCGGTCGTTATCGACCTTCGTGGCGATTCGCCGGAATTGAGGGTTATTACAAGCGCCGAGCCGGCCGTGGACCTTATCGCGATCAGTCCCGGCGGATCGGCTGCCGCCACATATAACAGCCAATCGAAAATGATTCAGGTGTTCGGGGGCCTGCCGGGTGCTGCCGAACTCATTTATCAGTTCAACGCAGCAGAAGCTTCGGGCTGGGCGGCAACCCAGATGGCGGTGAGCGACGATGGCACAATTGCGCTCGTGAAGTTCGCGTCGGATGGCGAAGCCGGATTCTGGGGATTCGATTCATCCGGCAGATCATGGCGCGTCTCATTGAATCGTCCCTCGGCAGCCGCTTTCTTCATCAACAGTCACGATGCGATCGTCGCTGATGAGGAAACGCAGACAGTATTTGTCGTAACGGATATCGCACGCACGGCCGTTCAACTTCCCCTCATATCCACGCTGGGAAATCTCGACAGCGTGTCCGCACTGGCTATTTCGGCGGACAACCGGCAAGTGCTTGCCGCGGATGCGAACACTGGGATCGTCCTGGTTGTAGATGCGCAGACTCGCACATCGGTACCGGTCTCTTGCTACTGCCATTTAACCGGGCTTTCACATCTGAAAGGCAATTCGGTATTACGCCTGAACGAACCGTCGGAAACAGCGATGAGTGTGCTCGATAGCTCCGCAGCGAACACGCGAATTTTGCTCACGCCTCCCCGGAGGCCGCAGTGATTTTATCGAATGAGAACCTGCACCTTGCCGGCGCAAGAGCCTTTATAAACCAAGCGCCCATCTTATTCGTTGTGCTTTGCCTTGGTTTCCTGTTTTCCGGCCAATTATCAGGACAAGGCGCGTTGACAATCCTAACGGCGTCGTTGTCCAGTGCAGCTACCGGTACTCCGTATGCCACACAAACGCTGTCCGTGATAGGCGGCACAGCACCTTATTTCTGGGTTGTTCTATCCGGCTCACTACCCACCGGTCTGACGCTATCCAACACAGGAGTCCTTAGCGGAACGCCGCTAAGTCCGAACACGTACAGTTTCGTTCTCAGCGTCACGGACAGCAGTTCGCCTGTGCTGACTACCGTCAAAGCATTCACAATCGCGATAACAGCATCTGTGTCCATAACAGACGGCGCTCTACCGAACGGCACCGTGGACACTTCTTATCCGGCTACGACGTTAACAGCGGCAGGCGGAACGTCACCCTATTCGTGGTCCGTGGTTTCACGAGCGTTACCTCCGGGTCTGGTTCTGTCGGGCGATGGAATTATTACTGGAATACCTTCGGCGGCCGGCACATTCGTTTTTACCATCTCTGTTGGCGATAGCTCCAGTCCGGCGCAGACCGCGTCGAAAACATTCACGATCGTGATCCAGCCAAGGTTGACGATCACGACCAGTGCGCCCTTGCCGGTCGGCGCCGTTGGAGTTTTTTATACGCACCCGTTCTCGGCTTCGGGACCCACGCCGCTAACCTGGTCTACGTCTTCGGGAAGTCTTCCACCTGGAATGACGCTGTCGAGCAATGGGACTATTGCTGGTACTCCGACGCTAGCAGGCTCGTTTGATTTCACGATTCAGGCAGCCAGTAGCAACCCCGTACAGACCGCCACGCAATCATTCCGGATAGTCATCAATCCAGCCCTGGCAGTCACAACCAATGCAAGTTTGGCCGATGCCGCGCTTGCCTCTCCTTATTCGGTCACATTAGAGGCGACCGGTGGAGTTCCGCCGTACACGTGGACAACCCAGGCCCGGCTTCCAGCCGGCCTTACACTCAGCAGTTCCGGTACGATTAGCGGCACGCCGGTCGGGCTTGGTACATTTTTGTTTGCCGTCCAGGTCTCAGACAGTTTCGTTCCCCGGCAACAGGCGGTCCAGACCTTTTCCGTCACAGTGGTGTCCCCGCTGTCGATAAGCACGATCTCGTTACCGAGCGCTCTGCAAAATTCCGCCTACTCTCAACAATTAAAAAATATCGGCGGCACTGCGCCTTTTACTTGGGTAGTGACGAATGGGCTGTTGCCGGCCGCTCTCACATTGACAACCTCCGGTTTGCTGCAAGGTACGCCCACAACTGTCGAGTCGCAAACGTTTGATGTAACAGTCACCGATTCTCGCGGAACATCGTTTGCGAAAACTTTCAGCTTGGCGGTTGACCCACCGCTGTCGACGTTTTCGGCGCCGTCGGTTCCAGCAACCGCGAAAGCAACACAACAGTTGCCGATCGCGATATCGCTGGATGCGCCCCACCCCAGCCCGCTGTCGGGGCAGCTTAAGCTGACCTTCACTTCGAAGGCAGAAGTTCCGGCTAACGATCCCATGACGCAGTTCTCGACAGGATCGAGAAGCGTGAACTTCACTATTGCAGGCAACAGCAAAGACGCCGTTTTCACATCACCGGTTTTACTTCTGATTGGAACGGTGGCCGGAACGGTTGTCTTGGCGGCCGATATTGAAAACGGGCCAACGGCGTTACCGGTAGCGACAATTGAGGTCCTGCCATTTCCACCGCAGGTCACCCGTCTTGAAGCTCTGACTACGCCTCAAGGAGTGGACTTGATTATCACGGGGTATTCGCCCGCACGGCGGATAACCAGTGTCGACTTTAATTTCGATATAAAGAGCGGCGGCAAAACGCGGCGCGTCACGCTATCACGCAATGTGGACGCGCAGTTCGCGGCGTGGTACCAGAATCCGGCTTCAGTCGCCTTTGGCAGCGCATTCTCCTTCACACAGTCGATCGGACGTCAGGGCAGTGGCACAATCGAAGCCGTCACCGTTACATTGAAAAACGCACAAGGTAATTCGTCGTCGGCTCCAGTCCGGCCGCAGTGATGCTACATAAACGGGCAGTGATGCTACATAAAAGCAGGCCAAAAATACCACAGGACAAAAATACTGCTTGACAAATCCCTGACCTTACGTGTAGAAAAGCAGACCTTATAAGCTACTTTCGAACAAACTCCACAATGGCGGAGCCTACCTCCACGGTAGAACTCAATGGCGGTAGCTTGTCCTTGACTGGTTGACTGGGTCCAGGAAATAGATGGGACTCAAATGGCGGTAGCTTGTCCTTTTTCATAACACGTCCGCGACTTGACGGTTCCTTCACTTAAGGCATCGTGTCGGGTTTCAAAATTGTAAGTAGGATTTCCCGTATTGGATGTAAAATTCCCCGTCATTTTGCACCCTTTTGATACGTCGTCATAGGATTTCATTGAAGATATTCTAATCAGCTCTTTTGCGTAGCAACTTTAATACCTCAAACAGACTGAGAGGCCCCAAAATGCGTCGCGATTTTGTGCGCTACTGGCTGCTTTTGTTCTTCGCAGTGTTGCTTCCGCTCCGGCCGGCGCAAGCACAGTCGCTTACCTGTGACGAAACGCCGAATCTCAAACCGGCAAAGTCTTCGGCCGTACCGGCATACATTGTTCAGGCGAACGATGTGCTCGAGATTTATGTGTGGAAGGACCCTAATTTAACGCGGAAGGTAATCGTCAGACCGGATGGACGCATCTCGTTCCCTCTGATACAGGATATGCACGTGTCCGGCCTCAATCCGGAAACGATCAAGCGCGACATTGAAGAAAAGCTTAAGCAATATATCGAAGCGCCAAATGTCACGGTTATCGTCGAGGCGATCCAAAGTTACAGGGTGTTTGTAACCGGAAAGGTTGCCAAACCCGGAGCCATTATGGCGGAAAAACCCATCTCGGTACTTCAGGCATTGGCGTTGGCCGGGGGTTTTCAGGAATTCGCCAACCCGGCAGACACGGTCATCATTCGCAGTACGGGTGAGGACAGCAATTTGTTCCGATTTAATTATGTTGAAGCCATCAAAGGAAAGAACTTCAACCAGAATATGCTGCTCAAATCCGGGGACGTGATTGTCGTTCCGTAGTGCCCATCCGTAGTGCCCATCTTCGATGTCCCTTGCCTCACGCTTACTCACAGTTCTGTTACTCATCTCGGTGCAGATGAACGCGCAAGGACGCAAATATACTTTCGGGCCGCGGCTGGATTTGGCTGGTGGCGGGGGCACGGATCCCTACTTTGCCGGCACACAGCACCGCGGCTCCTTCTATTCCGAAGTATATCCTTCCATGGTAATGCGCTCTGACGGCGAGCGGGATACGATTTTAGCCACCTACGCGTTCGGTTACCGCCGAACGATTGGCAGTTCAAATTACCAGTCGAATTCACACGTTGCATCTGCGACGTTTTCCAGGGCATTAAGTCCCACCTGGAAATTCACTCTTTCCGACTCGTTTCAGATCACGCCGGACTTCGCAACCTTCAACAGCACGCGTGGCGACACCACTGCAATCGACGGTTTTCGTTTCGTGTTCTCACCTCTATCCACTGGCCGGTCAACCCGGACGAACACTGCCACCATCGGGACGGAGTACCGGTGGGGTGCTGATTCGGCGTTGTCGCTAAGCGCG
>Ga0209470_1000122_pt1 | contig 56115 bp, 57 predicted proteins | sample GraSoiAngelo_125_FD_185882 | JGI IMG/M metagenome (GOLD analysis project Ga0209470, IMG submission 185882) | Grasslands soil microbial communities from the Angelo Coastal Reserve, California, USA - 14_0927_05_40cm (SPAdes) (version 2) | ecosystem: Environmental > Terrestrial > Soil > Grasslands ... | reverse complement strand
TCTATTGGGCGAGGATCTTGCAGCTTAAACACGCGCGCGGCTCACGGTGCGAGTTGCGGGGCCACATACGTATAAAACATCACCACCAGCCCGATGATGAAGGTGAGAAAGATGCTGTGCTTGAGCGTAAACCCAAAGAGCCGGCTTTCATCTTCCCGCTTCATTGTCGTTGCGGCAGCGGCAACGGCAATGCTGGTCAGGCTGATCATCTTTCCCATCACGCCGCCGGCAGAGTTTCCTGAAGCCATCAGGATCGGATTCATACCGAGTTTTGTGGCCGTCACGGTTTGCAGTGTGCCAAACAGCGCATTCGCAGACGTGTCGCTTCCGGTAAGGAAAACTCCCAAGGAACCAAGCACTGAGCTGAACATCGGAAACAGCACGCCCGTGCCCGCAAAAGCGAGACCTAACGTCGCGGTCGCACCTGAGTAGTTCATCACATAGGCGAGAGCGAGCACGGCTGCCAGCGTCAGTTCGGCCAGCGCCAGTTGCTTTACGGTCTGTCCAAACACACGAGCGAACCGCCCTGGACTCAAGCCCACAACGGCGGCCCCAAGAATGGCCGTGATCAGACACGCCGTGCCCGACGCGGAAAGCCAGCTGAAGGCGAAAACCGCTCCATAGTTGGATGGCTGTGCGACGACAGGCGGCATTCGTTGAATGAGATTGTGCAGCCCGGGCCAATTGATGGGGATGGTGAATGAATCCAACCGAGCTTTGACCGGCGGATATCCCCACAGCAGCACCAGCACCACAAGGATCATGTAGGGCGCCCAGGCAACGGCGAGATCACGTCCCTTGTGAATGACTTTGCTCGGAGGTAGATGGCCGAAGTCAAATCTGTCGCGCGGTTTCCAGAATTTTACAAGTACAAAGAGTCCTCCCATAGCCGCCATCGAAGCCAGGATATCGGTGAGCTCGGGACCGACGAAATTCGAAACAAGGAATTGCGTCCCGCCAAATGCGATCCCGCATACAGCCGCGGCAGGCAATACGCCGCGCAAGCCCGACCAGCCGCACACCACCGCAATCATGTAGGCCGGAATGAACAAGGAAACCGGCGCGCAGATCCGGCCGACACCTGCGCTCAGACGATCTAAAGGAAGTGCGGTAGTCGCTCTGAGGGTGAGGATGGGCGTTCCGATCGATCCAAATGCCACGGGCGCCGTGTTGGCTAACAAACAGACCGCTGCGGATAAGAACGGTGAAAATCCGAGACCGGTCAGCATTGTGGCGGCGACCGCCACCGGAGTTCCAAATCCGGCGCAACCTTCAATAAATGCACCGAACGCGAACGCCACAAGCATCATTTGTAGACGGCCGTCGTCGGTGAGATGACCGATGGAGTCTTTCAGCGTATTAAATTTGCCGCTCTCTTGCATCACGCGATAGAGCAAAATCGCGGAGAACACGACCCAGCCGATGGGAAAGAGTCCAAATGCCGCCCCGAATAAAACAGACGAGAACAGCATCCCCGCAGGCATCCCATAAACCACTGCCGCGAGGATGACCGTCGCCCCCAGACCCGAAAGCGAAGCGATCCAGGCAGGCTTGCGCCGGATACCTATCAGATACAGCAGAACAAAGATCGGCACTGCCGCCACAAGCGCAGACAAAGCGAGACTACTCGCGATTGGTGTGTAGTTTTGTTGCCACATGGCGCGAACAATAGCACAAGTCGTTTGCGGACCGATGAAGAAAAACCTCTTCGAAGCGGAGCAAATTCCCCTCCTCGCAGAGGAGGGGAATGGAAATCTGATGACCGCTAACGACGTTTGAATGGAGCAGGCCGCGAGAACTTCGCCGCATCGATGGTGACGTTGGCCCGCACCTCTTTCAGCGTAAAGGTGTTTTGTCCATCGGTCCAAGTCATCAGGATGCGAAACGGCAGCTTCACACCCGCGACCTCGCGGTAGTCGGCGTAGTCGATTTGCGTGGGTACCATGCCCACCGCAGTTTTGTTCCAGCGCACCAGCCGCACCAACAGGCCGGTTTCATCGAAGTAAAGATTGACCGGAGTTTCCCCCGAGTTCGTGCCCTGAAGAATCTGAATCGCACGGTCGTCGATGACGGTGCTGCCGACTTTCCAGTCGCTGAACGATTTCTGGATGCCGGCCGGAAACGATATCATCGCGTCCAGGCGCGCTCCGGTCAGGTTGCCTCCTGTCAATGTGACGAGCGGCACAGGTCTCCATTCTTCGGCAACCCAGCCATTCCGGCCATCGTACGTTTTGACCCCGTCTCCAATATCCATATGAATGATCTGGGTCCGTTGGTCGGGTGCGCGGGCATAGATTTCTACAGGTACATCTGCCCCGCCCGTATTGAACCCGGAGTAGGTTCCTGTGGCGACAAACGAGGTCAAGCGGGCCACCCGGTCCCTTCCGCCGAGAGCCTGAAAGTATTTTTCAAACACCTGATCCGCCGTTACCTTTCGATCGGGATAAATATTGGGCGAGTTGGGATCCTCTTTGAGCTCGCCGTACTGCAGAGCCAGGCTGGGAATGAATTCCGGGTTGTAGTTGCCGCGGTGGCAGGTGAAGCACGATACGCGAGGCTCGCTGCGGAAGTAGTTCCGGTTGATGGCATTCACCATCGTAATCATGCCTCGCGCTCTCTGAACCAGCGGGGTTTCGACGGCGAACGCCTCGCGATTGGTGCGGATATCCGGAGAGTGGCAACTGCTGCAGTCATAGCCGAGGGAGGATGCAAACATTCCCATCGTGTCCATGAACTCGTCGACGGGAATGCCCTTCAGGACTTTAACGTTCTTGAAGACGGTGTCCGAAACCTGCGGGTTCTGCTCGGGTGCGGATCGGCCGGACGCAACCTGACCCGGCCCAGCCCGGCCTGCCGCCATCGACAAGGCAAGCAGCAACGCAGTGATTGTTGTCATGTTTGCGAGCTACTGCTTAGGAAAGCCCGGCTGCTCAGGTCCACCTGCAATAAAAAGCGGTTTGTCCGGACTTTCGACCTTGGCAATCCTCGCCAACGCGCCCCTCGTTTCGATGACCTTGCCGCCGTATGCTTCAAAGACCACCTTCTCTCCAGGCAGAAGATCTTTCGGCCCCCAGCCCTGACGCCGAACCGTGTTCGGGCTGGTCAATTCCAGATTCCAATTGGCCACAGTACCCTTGGCATCGGTGACATCGATGTAGACGCGCATATGCGGATTGAGCCATTCAATCTTCGTCACCACACCGGTCAATTTGACCTTCTTGTTCGCGTCATATTCGGTATCGAATCCATGGTGGGCGAAGGCCGTGATCGTAAAACAGAGAAAGCTGAATCCAGCGATCATTAGCCCGAGTTTGTTTTTCATGGCAACACCTCCTGAACGTCGGTTATTTATTAGTCTTCGGATCAATCGTATTACTCGTACCGGTTCCCGGCACGTAACCCCCTGCTTGGCCGACCTGATTGTTTTCCAAACAGATGAACTCCATCAAGTCGAGGTCTGGACGCATCAGCTTCGCCGTAAACTTCAGATGAACCGGCTTCGAAAAGGCACCAGGATCCTCAATCGTGAAATCGTTGACGAGCGTTCCATAGTTGATCCGGGTCCATCGTTCGATCGTGTGGAGTTTCTCGGTATGCGGGGTGCCGCGACTATCGAACCAGAACTTGTCGTTATAGCCAACAGTGTCGATGACGAGGGTGTCGCCCTCCCACCGCCCGATCGAGTGGCCCCACCAAGTCGGAAGAAGATCGTCCGGATGCTTGCGGCCATCCATGTAGACCACGCGATGCGCGCCGGCGTCCCCGGTCTCGTGCAGGATGTAGATGTACGTCAGCCCCTTGGACGTGTACGACATTGAGAACTTCCAAGGGTAGGGGTTGACTCGCGGGACACTCATCGGCAAACAGGCCGTATACGGCTCGTCCTCCTCCTTGCGTTTATCCCGGAGTTCTTTCGCCCACGGTAATAAGGGAAGCTCGCCGGGTTTCAGGCCGCCGTCACGCTCGATGTCGGCATTCGAACCGCCGCCCATCCACGGGCCAGTCAGATCCGGCTTGCCGTCGGGTAGCCGCGGCACTGGTCCGTTCACAAGCTTGTCTGGAACCAGAGGAGTGCCGCCCACATTCACGGATCGCACGCGGTCCTGCGCTTGCGATTGCAGAGGCAGCAACAGGGCCAGCACTATCAGTGTCATTGAGATGAGGAAGAATTTCTTCATGTGCATTCTCCTTAAAAACGAAACAGGGAATTCCCTCACTAATACTCTGGAGAGTTATGTCGGTCTTTTTAAGGTTTGTCAAGCAATCTGATGCCACACGACCGGATCGCCATTAGCTTAAGATCATGATACAGCGTCGATCTGTGCAATGCAGCTATCTGTGGTCCGAGCTCATGAAACGGGTGAAGGTCAAGATGGAACGTCTGTGCCGTCAGAAAACGGGGCTCTTCCCGACGCCCGCTGAGATGAAGTTCAACTGCAGTTGTCCGGATTCGGCTCGGATGTGCAAACACATCGCGGCGGTGTTGTATGGAATCGGTGCCAGTCTGGATGAGACCCGAACTGCTTTTCACGCTTCGGAATGTCGATCAGCAGGATTTGATCACGAAAGCCAGCCACGGCATGGTGAAGTTCAAAACTTCGAAACTCCTCGAAAATGAAAATCTCTCCGAGCTCTTCGGTATCGATATTGCCGAGTCGAAACGAAAACGCGACAAAACGGCCGATCGCAATCACAGCATCTGAAATGTATCTAACTTTCGAAGTGCCGCATCAAACGTTACTGTCGGTTCACATCCGAGGGAAGCGTGAATCTGGCCGATAAGACAATCGGCGAAATCGACTTTTGCACCGCGATATTCCTCAAAAGCCGCAGAGACGATGTCCTTGGCTTGGAATTGAAAGGTGCTGGTTTGCAGAAGCTTCTGGATGACACTTTCGATTTCCTGTGTGGCGTACCCGTACGCGGACTCGAGAACCCATACCGTTTCACACAATACGATGTTGCTGATGAGGATCTGCTCACGTGCAGCCGCGGCCGCTTCGATGTAAGTTGCCGCTTTACGGCCCTGGGCCGGGTCGTCTTGGACGAGATAACGAATCAGAACATTGGTATCAAGCGCCTTCATCGCGGCGCTCGGAAGCGCTTTCGAATGGCATCGTTCATCGCATCTACGGACACAGGTTTCATGTTCTTGCGATGCAGGATGCCTTTCAGCTCTTGGACAGGGAAACTGGCGGGACGCAAAACGACAGTGCCGTCTTGCCGAATCAAGAAATCAATATGATCGCCTGTCTGGAGCTTTAGATGATCGCGGACTTCTTTAGGAATCGTGGTTTGGCCTTTGCTAGTTAATGTTGACGAAGGCATGCGAAAGTGTCCTTACGATGAATTATATTCCTTACTCCGAGGTAAGGCAAGTCAACCGGCATTTCGGTAGTACGTCAGTTTGAAGTGTGATCGTTTTAATCACGGGATTCCGCTGCCCTAGCGTCTAAGGGACGGCCGCTGTTCCCAGGGGTTTTCGGTAGGCCGAACACGGCGCAGCATCTATCACCAGCCACATGCTCAAAGCAAGCCTGTAGCCGAGATCGACGCTCACGGGATTTGCCTTGGAGGTTTGATCCTTGGTCGTGTGTATGATCGACTGCCACTCATTGGATAAGCCGGACAAGGTCACGGCCGGGATATCCGCGGACAGCGACGACACCCGTCCAATTGTCCACAACTCCACAACCGAGCTCTGCAAAGTGATAGTGCGCGCCAATTACAATGGTTTCGTCCGAAAGGCCCCGTTGTTGCAAAACAAGATTCTCCACGCCGTGGAAATTAGCGGCCTGGAAACCGAAAGTCGCAGCCGTTCGCGACGCCGCCGCCCACCCCGGAAGAAAATAGGGCCAGACCTGGGAGACCGCCCGTGAAGCTGCCCGGCGGGTTACATAATGCCAGGGCGGGCATTCAGCGCGTCAAGCGTGCGTCACGATTTCATGCCTTCCGTCGAGCGATGGGAAAGGAAGTTCGAAAACGAGCGTTTAGAAGTCGCCGCTGTGCAGTTGTCACGTAAGAACATGTTTCGCGTTTGAAGCGATGGAAGAAAGCCGGATACCGAGTCGAAATTATTTATCTGACTTTGTCCTTGCCCGAAATAGCGTTACGCAGAATTGCATTCCGTGTTCAGCAAGGTGGGCATGGTATTGCGAAAAAGGACGCCATGCGCCGCTTTCGTAGAAGTTGGGATAACTTCAGAACGATTTATCAACCGATTGCCGATGCTTGGATGATTTACGATAATTCTGGAGACAGACCTGTGCTGATCGAAGAAGGACCATGAAGAAAACACGCGTAACTTCAGAGAACAAGCGATTTTTCGATTCCGTGAAACGAGCCATGCCTGCGGCTGCCCGTCGTGCTCGAAAAATTGCTAAAATGTATGGCACGCCAATATGCGTCGTGGAAAACGGAAAAATCGTCGCGAAAAAACCGTAGTCCTGCTGTTTTGAAGTTGTCCATTCCCATTCCGATTCAACCTGTTCGGACTTTCAACAAAGACTTCGGTGCGAATCCCGTCTATTCGTGAAAACGAAATGTCGTGTCGCCAACGGACCGTACATGACCACTAGCGGGACGTAAACTCGAGTCACGAATCCGCGGACAGAGAGAAGAGCAGCATGTCTGCCAACTGGAACGAAAGAATTAAGGCGATAATCGACAAGGTAAAAGCGGATGACGATGCCGCCCGAGCGTTCAATTATGACCCACCCTACGACGAATTCTTTCCCGCCGAACGGATCGAGTCATGGCAAGCATTAGAACAATGGGTAACGCAACTCGACGGCTCGTGGTGTTTTCGCAGACAGCGTGATGCAACCTGGGTCTTGAGCACGTCGCTCGATCGCGCAGTGAAAATAGAACACCAGACCGAGCACAGCAGCGGGTGGTACCACCTGCCGCGCCGACCCATCGAGCGTGACTACCTTTTCAGGTTCCAGCAGCAGGCACAGAACTGGGACATGCATCTCCCATTGAATTAATCCTCGAGATTGATGACTCCTTCTATCGGTATGCGTGGCAGCCGGAGCAAGCGGGGTCCACGGGACCGGTCAAGACAAATGGGGTCTGGCGCTGCAGGCATATCGGGGCCATCCGGTCGATCTGTTCTCGTGAAAATCGTCACCTGTGCTTCAAACGACGATGTGGGGTCATCCACAGCGACGGCTTTAACGGATACCCAACCTAAAGGCGGAATCGTCCTAGGTGCGGTATAAAGTCCGTCGGGCCGGATGCGGCCGGTTGAAGCAGTGCCTCCAGGCATTCCATCCACGGACCATTCCACGTCCTCAATTCCGTTTCCAGAAACGTTTGCATTGAATTGAACCGGCTGTCCGACCGCGACGGTGATCTTCGAAGGCGTAACACTGACGACCGGCTTTTCGGACGTCAAGGCAAAGGAACCAAGACGTGAGATGCTCGCGGACGCACTCATGCCATCCGAAGCAATGATGGCGGTGCGGCCGTTCGGGATGTACTGATTATCAGAAGCAGTCAAGGATTCCAGTGGTATCGAGGAACCTGGCTTCTGTTTCCGGAGAAGCAGCATTTTGATTGTTGCGGGAAACAAAAACTCCAAACCCGCAGGCGAATTTCGGTTGCTGCAAGAAGCCGTCGATTGGCATTCACAGGGGGCGCCGCTACTGGGGAGAGTCCATTGATCTGAATGGCGGCATCCTCTTTGAGAGCGTTTAATGGAACAGAAAGCGAAATCGTCTCATCCTTGGATAGGACCATCCCACCGCTGACGCGGCTCAGGAGTTGCCCACTCGAGTAAACAGCTCTGGATTTGAAAACCTGTCCCGGGATAATGAAAAAGCCCTGGTCACTTGATTCAATTTGAAGGCCGGTGAGCGGCTGGGCCGAGCTCATCAGAACCAGATTCCCAATCTCGGTCGCCTTTGTGAGTTCGCGCAGACTGGCCGACAACGAGGTGCGCGCATTGATCGTGATTTCATTTTCTCCCACGATCTTTCGGCCGGCACCGATCATGCTGAATCGAGTCTTGTTCTCCCCATTCTCGCTGTTCACCAAGGACATCGAACCCTGAGCGCTGATCGGTGAAAAAATCGATTCACGGCCTTGCGCCGGAGTCAGGGCGAAGCTTGCGAGGCCGCTGAAATCGTCGCCGCTTAGTTGGGCCAATCCCGAGGTTGCCGGCCTAACGCCATAGATACGAAAAAGGCCCACGTCCATCGTGATGCTGATAACGCTGCCCCCGGGCACAGCACCAAAAAGGTCGGCAATCGAAGCAATCCGCTCGGCATGCGGCTTCAGCAAACGGTTCACAGCGCCCGCTGAGACCTCGGATCCAAAGGCTGCCAGGCTGAGGTTGACTTCGTAATCTTGAAGATTCACTAGTGCGATCTTTGCGGAGAGTCGCTTTCCTGCAGCCGGAATGGGAAGAACAAGTTCGGATGCGTCCTGCGCGATTTGCATCGGAACGGCGGACCATCGATCGGCTTGGCTGAACGTCTGAAGCCCCACGAGTCCCACATCGGACTCCAGTTCGATATGACCGGCCGGGACGGTTGCTTGAAACAGATCGTTCACGAACCACGCGCGATGTCCGTGAGTTGGAATTTCGAAACTCCCGCGCCTCGGCGAGTATTCCTTCGGAGTAGAGACTTGCTTTGACGTGAGCGGTCCGGCTATCGGGATTCGCAAGCCCGATCGCAGTTACCGTATCGCTTCCCTCAAACACTGCCGAAAAGACTATCTTCTGGCTCACTTCATCCGTTGCTGCAACGGCATCCAGTTTGTCTCCGGGGATGTTGCCAAGCAATATCTGCATCCAGGCCGTCAGTTGAGGTCCTTTTCAGAACCGAATGTTGAGATTATACGCGCGCCCGGAGAGGAGTCGAACCCCCCGACCTACGGATTCGAAGTCCGGCGCTCTATCCAGCTGAGCTACGCAGTTCATGGACGAAATGCGCAAACAGGCGATGCGCTTCGGCAGCGAAGTCGTTAATGGTTTCGTTCATGACGTGAAGCTAAACGAGCATCCGTTTCGCGTCTATTACGGCGACCAGGAAATTCTGACCAAGACGATTGTGATCTCGAGAGGTTCCTCCGTGAAGCTCATGGACGTCAGAAAGACAACAAATGCGTCCAGCGGTAGCGATGATCCGGCCGGGACGAGGTATCGGCGCCAGGCGCGCCATCACGCCGACAAAAAGAAGATAGACTCCCGCCAGGATAAGCGTCAGCGAATTCTGGATGGCGGTCCGGGAAAGGTAAATATCCACGTTCAGCGAACGGCCCCGGACCAGGGAAAACGAGAAGAGCAGGTTGGCCGCGATCAGCGCTACGGCGTTTATGGGCCCCAATCTGGTATCCACTCCGGAAAAGAGCAGCGCTTGGCTGGCGAGATAAACGCGTAATGCAAACAGCCCGCCGGCGCCCAGGGCCATAAACTTGATCTGCCACCGCATCCGGCCCGTCGAAGAGCGGACGGTGCGTTCCAGGTTGAAGAGAATGAGCAGGGAGACGAACAGAACGAAGAACTGGAGCGCGCCTCCCGGCCAACCCATGGGAATCGACCATCAACCGGCGTCTCGGAGGACGATTGAGCCCACAAATAGGCACTTCCTAAAGATGACAACAAACGGGATCGATGCAAAGGTTAGGAGCAACAGCCACTTCCATTTCGAGAGGAAGCTGCGGACGCCGGCGCGCGCATAGCTAAGGCTAAAGGCGAGCCAAACCCCGGGAAGGAGCGCCGAAGCAGCGATGACCCGTTTCTGCCAATAGATCACGTCCTCGGGCAACACCGCCCCAGAGCTGATGCCACGAAATATCTCTTCGGCGGCAAACAGCAACATCCCCGCAGCAACCACGCGGTGGACAAACGACTCCCGATCCCGCAACAGCACGGCCGCGGCGATGATCAGGCTGAAATAAGCCCCGGCGAACGATAGAACCGCGAGGGTTGTCATCGTAGAAAAGACGGAAGATCCGTATCGATCGAATCGGTTCGAAATCTCAGACTAGAGCGGCCTGGGAAAGTCTTTCGTTGGAATTGTGAGGATAGCTGAAAGTTAATCACACGGAAAGCCCTGGACTCACCCAGGGCTTTCCGCAGTCATTCCCTATGAACGGACTAGACGATCACGCGGCGAACAAACACAGCGAGCGCGCCAACGATTCCGGATGCAAGCAGCAACACGAGCGAATTCGGTTCAGGGATAGACGTAGAGGAACACCCGGAGCTTACCGTTTCTCCTGAACTTGTTCCCGCGTTCGCGGCGTAGCCGGTGCATTGTGAGGCGGTGCTGGCACGGGCCATGTGAGCCGCAACGGTGGCGCCGCTGCCATTGGCCGCAAGACTCACACTGTTCCCAGTGGTGAAAGTAAGCGTGAAGCTGCTGTAAGGTGCCGAGAACCCACTACCGTTGTCTATTGATAGCGAAAAGCTGCCAAAGCCATCTGCATTGTTGCTACCGTTGGTCGAAAACGTCCCACAAGTTCTCAGATTACCTGCGGCGTCCGTACACGACAAAGCGGTTGCGATTATCGGCACCGCGCCAGCCGTGCCAGAGGTAGGAATTACGCCGTTGATGGTACCGGGGCTGCCACTGAAGTTAAGGTTTATGATTTGTGCACCCCCGAAAACAAAGCCGTTCAGCCCTTGTGCTGTAACCGTCCAACTCGTTGCAGTAGTGCCCGCTCCAGTGCCGGTTACCGTGACCGTGCCATAGGCTCCGGAGCCCTGCGATGCTAAGTTAGGGTTTCCGACGTTTAACGTGAAGGTCGCCGAGACATTCGCTAGCGCACTGGGAGGTAACCCGAACGCGAACAGCGTTGCTGCAACCAAACTGAGCATGCAAACTTTTTTTGCAAGCCTGAATCTCCTCATTGATTTCTCCTTCTGTTTCGAACCTGAGATTCCACAACCTCGGCGCCTCATTGGCAATCAACCTACCAATTTCTTAAACCTGAAGGTTTATCCTCCGGTGGGCCGCAACCTCCAGCGTTCAAATAGGTTGTCGCGGTCCTGCTCATAAGGACCTGAGGCGAATTTGACTCGGGTCACCAAACAAGACCGTAAGACATCCCGACAGTCACTCGGCAAGATGCCTGTGCGCCGAGCAGGGACGCAGGCTAACTCATGCAAGATACGATTGTTAGCTCGGGGAAGGCGCACTCGCTCAAAATTCGTTAAGCATTCCGACGGCATTGGTAACGCGTACCGTGTCGCAGAACGTAGTTGAGAACTACTTCGAGTTTCCGATTTCCCTCAGCGCCGCCTTGGCGAACTGCTTCTCCTTAAAGTCTCTTGGGCTGGCGAGCGCCTTCTTCAGTGCGCTTTGCGCTTCGTTGATTTGCTTGGTTTCCTTGTAGATCATCGCAAGGTGATACAGGAAAAGGGGATTGTCGGGCTCTTTCGAAACCGCAAACTTCAGCTGATCGCTAGCCAAAACGTGATTTCCGAGTTTGTATTGAACCCATCCGAGCGTGTCTGCATTATTGGGATTCTCTGGCTGTTTCCTTCGAGCCATCTGAGCCCAACTGAGAGCAGTTTGGAGGTCCTGTCCTTGGTCGGCGAGAATGTAGGCTAGGTTATTAGCTGCAGTTTCGTAGTTCGGGTCGACCTTCAACGCGTGCGCGTAACTCTGCTTTGCCTCTTCAAGTTTTCCTTGTTTTTCAAGGACGAACCCCTTCGTGCTGTGGAGACTTGCATTGGAACCGCTCTTTTGGATCATTTCATCCAGTTCCTTTAATGCTTCGTCCAGACGTCCACCCTGAATGTAATCCGCGGTGAGGTAGGCCTGTGTGGTGGCACGATCGGGATCTTTCTCCAGCGCCTTCTTATACGCCTTCTCGGCATCTTGTGGTCTGCCGGCCTGCGAAAACACGAGACCCATGAGCTCATGGTGAAAGGCCTGTCTCTTGGCGTCCGGTACGGCGTCTATTGCCTGAATGGCTCGATCCGTCTGCTTTCCCCGAATGTAGAACTGGGTGAGAGCCTGCAGGGCTTCCGGTGAATCAGGCTGTAGTTCAATCGCGCGAACGAAGCTCTTTTCCGCATCTGGTCTGTGGCCGCGGGCCTCGTAATAGGTTCCCATCTGACTATGAACCAAAGCGTTATCCGGCTGTTCCCTCACCAAAGCCATTAACTCCTTCTCCGCTTCGGGGTAGTTCTTCTCCGCAGTATCGAGTGCAGACTTGAGTATCCGCGCCGGGAAATACTCCGCCTCAGCGTTTAAGACCTTGCGGATCTCTTCTCTGGCGTCCGCAAGCCTGCCTTTGTTGAAAAAAATCTGCGCCAAACCTACTCTGGCGGATAGAGATCCACTGTCCAAGGCAAGTGATTTCTGATAATGGTCTTGCGCCTCGTCGATTCGCCCATTTCTCATCGCGATATTGCCGAGAAAATAGTGGGGTTGGGGGTAAGAACTGTTGATCGCAGGAACGGTTGCGAGTGTCGCCTCAGCGGCGGCGTATTGACCAGTCGTGAATTGGAGCTCGCCAAGAAGTATAGGCCCCACGGGATTCTTCGGGTCCGCTTTGAGAATTGCATCGATTTCGGCACGGGCGCGGTCCGGTTGGTCCTGCATAAAGCTCACAGCGACCTTGGCGGCAACGTCAATATTTTGTGGGAATTTTTGTTTTAGCTCCATTACGAGCTTTTGGGCCTCCGCAGTTCGATTCTTGTTCAGATAGATATCTGCTAACAGGAGCAAGGGACCGGGATCTTTCGCGTTCCTGGACTGCACGACTCGCAGAGTGCGATCCACCTCGGCGAAGCGCCCCTCCTGGTAGTAGAACTGAACTACTTGAAGATAGATATCCTTTTCCTCAGGAAATGCCTCAAGGGCCTCCTGGAATAGCGCCTCTGCCTTAGCTGTGTCGCGGACGGCGCGATAATAGTTCGCAAGCGACATGAGGGCGTCTTTGTCCTTGGGATTTATTTGCCGCGCCTTAAGGTAGGCTTGCTCCGCGTCTGGATAGTTCCTCTGAAGCATTTGGGCCGTGCCCAGGCTGACAAATGCCGGAGTATTCCGAGGATCGAGACTGATGGCCTTTTCGAATTGTTCCACCGAGGAGCGATAGTCTTGCAAACCCGCCGACGCGTTTCCCGACAGGACCAAGGCGGCTACGTTCTGCGAATCTTTCGCGAGGACCTTTTGAGCGATCTCAGCGGCCTGGCGAAAGAAGTCTGGGGTGGAGCGCCCTCCGGTCAGATAGATGTTGCCCAGTTCCAGGCTGAACTCCGTATCGTCGGGAAAGTACTCCAGAAGAGCGATCAGTTGTTGGGCTGCCGCATTCAAATTCTTCTGGTTGGCATACGTCAGCGCCAAAAGGTGGCGTGCATCCCGATTCTTCGGATCCTTCTGAACGGCGTTCAAAAACTGCACGGTCGCTTCGGAATACTTCTTTTGCTCGTAGTACTTCTTTCCACTCTCGAAGTACTGCTGCGACGTGACGGGCGATGCCTTCCAAATCGAATACGCAAGCACCCCGCCGGTCAGGATCGTCACGATCAGGATGGATGGGTAAAGAATTCGCTTCATAAATGGCCTCTCTAAGAATCAGTTCAATTCGGCTGTAGACCAGTGCGGCTCTGTGGTTGTCCGTTGTGAGTTGGCTGTTGTCGAATGTCTAATGCACTTGTTTCGCTGTTAATTGTTCGGCTGGTCTGATGTTAAATCGGACATCCGATTAACCGACCATCTAACAGCGCAACAAGTGCATTAGACATCGCACAACAATTCAACTCACAACGGACAACCGCAGTGCATGAATCAAGTATGTTAACGCCCTCCTGAAACAGGAGGTGAAGTCCGTGCATCGAGCTCCTGTGTTTCAGACAACTTTTTTTCGGATTTCACGAGCACCACCAGAACGGGATAGAGCAAGCACAATCCGAGCAGAAAAAAGACAACGCCTCCGTCCGTGTGCAGAGAGCTTGTGAGGACCCGCTTGTCCCAATGGACAGCCAGCACCGACAGAACGGCGATTCGAACCGCATTTTTGAAGAACAGAACGGGAATCGCAACGGTCAGTAGAAACGCCTTCCTCCATAGGGATCGCAAGAAAACGTGTCCCGCGATGAGGCCGGAGATAAAAATAGCGATGGCGGAGCGAATCCCACTACAGGCTGGCGCCACTTCGATCACAACATCGGGCATCGCAAACACGAAACCCTCCCGGTACACCGGCACTCCAAACAACTTGATGAGCCTGTAGGCCATTTCAGCGGAGCCGGCCTGCAGCAGCGCAATCAGACGGTCTAAAAGCGCGGAGGGAATCGGGACCGCCGAGAAGAGGAAGAGAAGAGGGAACAGTGCCGCCCGGAAAGCCGCCGGACCGTAAGCCATCAGAAAACCGCCGAGCCATAAGACAATCAACGAGCCGGTGAGGAGCGATAAGACGTCATTCGCACTGAGCCCCACAGCAGAGGTTTTGGCAAAAACAAAAAGAGAAACGCCTAGAGCCACCACAACTCCCCCGGGCAGCACCGAGGGCCGAGGGTTTTCAAAGAGGGTCTTCCGTTTGAGCCAAATCAGCCAACCGCTGACAAACGGGACGACGAGAATCTGGGACGCGTGGCCGTTACTCCAATCCGTGGCAAGCTCAACCACCTTACGGATCGTGTCGACGCCGAGGAGAAGCAGGAGCGCAGAAAACAACGTGAAACAAGCATCCACCCCTTCTTTACCAGGGAGGGGAATGTCACGCTGCGAATTCATAAACCAGACGGTCCCCATCCCGACATGCCCAAGCCAGCGGGGCGCGCTCGCTTAGTCACGTCAAATGGCAAGAGAAGTCCTCGCCCGTTGCGCCGCACATGCGGAGATGCATCGAATGCGGAGATGCATCGAATAAAGGTCCAGCTGCAGTTTGGCTCGCCTTGACCACTGTCTGCCCGTAGCACATCACGGTCTCACCGAATCGAAAGTAGCCACTAAGGATAAGCGCTTCCGTCGAATTCATCCACCAACTAGATTGAAAAACCCGACTCAGTGTCATCTAAGCTGCTGATACTGTCAAGGTATTGTGATCGGAGAGTGAGCTGCTTTAAGAGGCGGTCAAGCAGTAGGCAGGTCTATGCAGGGCCAGGAAGGCGACGTGGTAGCGCTGCTTCAAGTTGGACGGTGCGAATCTAGGAGCCGAATACACCGCGGCGCCGTATTCGATGGCATGGAATACGACGACCGTATCCAACGGCTGCCACACGCTAAGCGCAGTTGCACGGGACGCCGTGGGAAACCAAGGAGTATCCGCTCCGCTGTTGGTCACCGTCAGTAATCCGTAGTATGGACCCACGTAACAGCTGATGCTTCGCCTCGGATGAGAATTGAGAACTGATTTGGGGGACCCTCCGAAAAATGCGGCAGACCCGCGCCGCCCTCGCCTCAAAAGTTGACATACAGAAGAGCATCTTTTTCCAACCGCCGCGGCGATCGACATCTCGTCCCGACCTATCCATGGTTCGCCGCGGCGCTCGAGCTGGCGCTGCGCGCCGGCTCCCCCTCCTCAGCTGAGGAGGAGGCTTTCCACACCGGGCGAAGAACCTGTTTTGCGTGTCGCAAACTCCAAATCTGTGCATAATAAGCCGGTCCACAGGAGGTGTTCAGATGAAAGCGCGGATTTCCCAGATCTGCCGGCGCTCACTGGTTGTGGTGCTCTGTCCACTGTTACTGCTCCAGCCGCTGTTCGCCCGGCAAACCAGTACACAGTCAGGCATCCGGATTGTGGTCGTCAGAGGCGACCGGGCGAGAAACGTCATCCAGCAAATCCCTGCCGAACCGCTTACGGTGCGCGTCGAAGATCTCAACCGGCAGCCAATAGCCGGTGTAACAGTAATTTTCACCGCGCCCGCTACCGGTCCTAGCGGCGACTTCGCCACCGGTTCAACGATTGCTAATGTGATTGCAAATCAGGACGGGCTCGCCATTGCCGAAGGCTATCATCCTAACGGGATCCTCGGCGGCTATCTGATCCAGCTTCGCGCACAATATCGCGGCGAAGTCGCCAGCCTCGCTGTTGAACAAACAAATATTGAAGCCGGCAAATCGCACGCGAAACTGATCATTACGCTGCTATCGATTGCGGCCGCAGGCGGCGCGATAGCTCTGGCGCGCCGCAATCCCGGAGATTCAACTCCGACATTAACGTTGGGCGATTCCGCTGTTGGCGCGCCAAGGCGATGAATTAATCCCACGACGATTCCTATGTTTTTCTCATTCCGTTTCATTTTGATCTCGTTGCTCAGTGTTATGCTCGGCGTGGCCGTAGGCTTTTCCCAGTCGGATGTGGTGCGAGGGCCGATCCTTGGCTTTGCGCCAAACAGCGCCGGTTCGGTGATATGGCCCATTGTTGGTGTTGCAGGCGCCTCCATTCTGGGAGAGCCGCTGCTCTTGGATTCCGAGGTTTACGGCGCAAGCGTTTCGCCGAAAAATGATTATGCCCTGGCAATTCGCCGCGAGGACGCTCAGCCGGTCGTTATCGACCTTCGTGGCGATTCGCCGGAATTGAGGGTTATTACAAGCGCCGAGCCGGCCGTGGACCTTATCGCGATCAGTCCCGGCGGATCGGCTGCCGCCACATATAACAGCCAATCGAAAATGATTCAGGTGTTCGGGGGCCTGCCGGGTGCTGCCGAACTCATTTATCAGTTCAACGCAGCAGAAGCTTCGGGCTGGGCGGCAACCCAGATGGCGGTGAGCGACGATGGCACAATTGCGCTCGTGAAGTTCGCGTCGGATGGCGAAGCCGGATTCTGGGGATTCGATTCATCCGGCAGATCATGGCGCGTCTCATTGAATCGTCCCTCGGCAGCCGCTTTCTTCATCAACAGTCACGATGCGATCGTCGCTGATGAGGAAACGCAGACAGTATTTGTCGTAACGGATATCGCACGCACGGCCGTTCAACTTCCCCTCATATCCACGCTGGGAAATCTCGACAGCGTGTCCGCACTGGCTATTTCGGCGGACAACCGGCAAGTGCTTGCCGCGGATGCGAACACTGGGATCGTCCTGGTTGTAGATGCGCAGACTCGCACATCGGTACCGGTCTCTTGCTACTGCCATTTAACCGGGCTTTCACATCTGAAAGGCAATTCGGTATTACGCCTGAACGAACCGTCGGAAACAGCGATGAGTGTGCTCGATAGCTCCGCAGCGAACACGCGAATTTTGCTCACGCCTCCCCGGAGGCCGCAGTGATTTTATCGAATGAGAACCTGCACCTTGCCGGCGCAAGAGCCTTTATAAACCAAGCGCCCATCTTATTCGTTGTGCTTTGCCTTGGTTTCCTGTTTTCCGGCCAATTATCAGGACAAGGCGCGTTGACAATCCTAACGGCGTCGTTGTCCAGTGCAGCTACCGGTACTCCGTATGCCACACAAACGCTGTCCGTGATAGGCGGCACAGCACCTTATTTCTGGGTTGTTCTATCCGGCTCACTACCCACCGGTCTGACGCTATCCAACACAGGAGTCCTTAGCGGAACGCCGCTAAGTCCGAACACGTACAGTTTCGTTCTCAGCGTCACGGACAGCAGTTCGCCTGTGCTGACTACCGTCAAAGCATTCACAATCGCGATAACAGCATCTGTGTCCATAACAGACGGCGCTCTACCGAACGGCACCGTGGACACTTCTTATCCGGCTACGACGTTAACAGCGGCAGGCGGAACGTCACCCTATTCGTGGTCCGTGGTTTCACGAGCGTTACCTCCGGGTCTGGTTCTGTCGGGCGATGGAATTATTACTGGAATACCTTCGGCGGCCGGCACATTCGTTTTTACCATCTCTGTTGGCGATAGCTCCAGTCCGGCGCAGACCGCGTCGAAAACATTCACGATCGTGATCCAGCCAAGGTTGACGATCACGACCAGTGCGCCCTTGCCGGTCGGCGCCGTTGGAGTTTTTTATACGCACCCGTTCTCGGCTTCGGGACCCACGCCGCTAACCTGGTCTACGTCTTCGGGAAGTCTTCCACCTGGAATGACGCTGTCGAGCAATGGGACTATTGCTGGTACTCCGACGCTAGCAGGCTCGTTTGATTTCACGATTCAGGCAGCCAGTAGCAACCCCGTACAGACCGCCACGCAATCATTCCGGATAGTCATCAATCCAGCCCTGGCAGTCACAACCAATGCAAGTTTGGCCGATGCCGCGCTTGCCTCTCCTTATTCGGTCACATTAGAGGCGACCGGTGGAGTTCCGCCGTACACGTGGACAACCCAGGCCCGGCTTCCAGCCGGCCTTACACTCAGCAGTTCCGGTACGATTAGCGGCACGCCGGTCGGGCTTGGTACATTTTTGTTTGCCGTCCAGGTCTCAGACAGTTTCGTTCCCCGGCAACAGGCGGTCCAGACCTTTTCCGTCACAGTGGTGTCCCCGCTGTCGATAAGCACGATCTCGTTACCGAGCGCTCTGCAAAATTCCGCCTACTCTCAACAATTAAAAAATATCGGCGGCACTGCGCCTTTTACTTGGGTAGTGACGAATGGGCTGTTGCCGGCCGCTCTCACATTGACAACCTCCGGTTTGCTGCAAGGTACGCCCACAACTGTCGAGTCGCAAACGTTTGATGTAACAGTCACCGATTCTCGCGGAACATCGTTTGCGAAAACTTTCAGCTTGGCGGTTGACCCACCGCTGTCGACGTTTTCGGCGCCGTCGGTTCCAGCAACCGCGAAAGCAACACAACAGTTGCCGATCGCGATATCGCTGGATGCGCCCCACCCCAGCCCGCTGTCGGGGCAGCTTAAGCTGACCTTCACTTCGAAGGCAGAAGTTCCGGCTAACGATCCCATGACGCAGTTCTCGACAGGATCGAGAAGCGTGAACTTCACTATTGCAGGCAACAGCAAAGACGCCGTTTTCACATCACCGGTTTTACTTCTGATTGGAACGGTGGCCGGAACGGTTGTCTTGGCGGCCGATATTGAAAACGGGCCAACGGCGTTACCGGTAGCGACAATTGAGGTCCTGCCATTTCCACCGCAGGTCACCCGTCTTGAAGCTCTGACTACGCCTCAAGGAGTGGACTTGATTATCACGGGGTATTCGCCCGCACGGCGGATAACCAGTGTCGACTTTAATTTCGATATAAAGAGCGGCGGCAAAACGCGGCGCGTCACGCTATCACGCAATGTGGACGCGCAGTTCGCGGCGTGGTACCAGAATCCGGCTTCAGTCGCCTTTGGCAGCGCATTCTCCTTCACACAGTCGATCGGACGTCAGGGCAGTGGCACAATCGAAGCCGTCACCGTTACATTGAAAAACGCACAAGGTAATTCGTCGTCGGCTCCAGTCCGGCCGCAGTGATGCTACATAAACGGGCAGTGATGCTACATAAAAGCAGGCCAAAAATACCACAGGACAAAAATACTGCTTGACAAATCCCTGACCTTACGTGTAGAAAAGCAGACCTTATAAGCTACTTTCGAACAAACTCCACAATGGCGGAGCCTACCTCCACGGTAGAACTCAATGGCGGTAGCTTGTCCTTGACTGGTTGACTGGGTCCAGGAAATAGATGGGACTCAAATGGCGGTAGCTTGTCCTTTTTCATAACACGTCCGCGACTTGACGGTTCCTTCACTTAAGGCATCGTGTCGGGTTTCAAAATTGTAAGTAGGATTTCCCGTATTGGATGTAAAATTCCCCGTCATTTTGCACCCTTTTGATACGTCGTCATAGGATTTCATTGAAGATATTCTAATCAGCTCTTTTGCGTAGCAACTTTAATACCTCAAACAGACTGAGAGGCCCCAAAATGCGTCGCGATTTTGTGCGCTACTGGCTGCTTTTGTTCTTCGCAGTGTTGCTTCCGCTCCGGCCGGCGCAAGCACAGTCGCTTACCTGTGACGAAACGCCGAATCTCAAACCGGCAAAGTCTTCGGCCGTACCGGCATACATTGTTCAGGCGAACGATGTGCTCGAGATTTATGTGTGGAAGGACCCTAATTTAACGCGGAAGGTAATCGTCAGACCGGATGGACGCATCTCGTTCCCTCTGATACAGGATATGCACGTGTCCGGCCTCAATCCGGAAACGATCAAGCGCGACATTGAAGAAAAGCTTAAGCAATATATCGAAGCGCCAAATGTCACGGTTATCGTCGAGGCGATCCAAAGTTACAGGGTGTTTGTAACCGGAAAGGTTGCCAAACCCGGAGCCATTATGGCGGAAAAACCCATCTCGGTACTTCAGGCATTGGCGTTGGCCGGGGGTTTTCAGGAATTCGCCAACCCGGCAGACACGGTCATCATTCGCAGTACGGGTGAGGACAGCAATTTGTTCCGATTTAATTATGTTGAAGCCATCAAAGGAAAGAACTTCAACCAGAATATGCTGCTCAAATCCGGGGACGTGATTGTCGTTCCGTAGTGCCCATCCGTAGTGCCCATCTTCGATGTCCCTTGCCTCACGCTTACTCACAGTTCTGTTACTCATCTCGGTGCAGATGAACGCGCAAGGACGCAAATATACTTTCGGGCCGCGGCTGGATTTGGCTGGTGGCGGGGGCACGGATCCCTACTTTGCCGGCACACAGCACCGCGGCTCCTTCTATTCCGAAGTATATCCTTCCATGGTAATGCGCTCTGACGGCGAGCGGGATACGATTTTAGCCACCTACGCGTTCGGTTACCGCCGAACGATTGGCAGTTCAAATTACCAGTCGAATTCACACGTTGCATCTGCGACGTTTTCCAGGGCATTAAGTCCCACCTGGAAATTCACTCTTTCCGACTCGTTTCAGATCACGCCGGACTTCGCAACCTTCAACAGCACGCGTGGCGACACCACTGCAATCGACGGTTTTCGTTTCGTGTTCTCACCTCTATCCACTGGCCGGTCAACCCGGACGAACACTGCCACCATCGGGACGGAGTACCGGTGGGGTGCTGATTCGGCGTTGTCGCTAAGCGCGTCCCATAGCTTGCTGGCATACCCCGATAGCGGCACTTTTCGCGGAATCCTCTCCAACCAGCAGCGATTTTCCGAAACCGTGACGTACTCCCACAGAATCAGCGAGCATGGCACCTGGACTGCGGGCTACACCGGCGCCATCCTCACCTTCAAGGACTTCGATACGATTCATTCGCATACCGCAAGCGTCGGATATTCACACCAGATCGGCCGCGATCTTACAATCCAGGTGTCCGGCGGACCTTCGTACGTTCAAGGTTCTCAGGCATTTTATACTTCCACGGGGACCTATTCCGGCTATAACGCAGCGGCCAGCCTAAGAAAAACGATAAACGGAAAAGACACGGTATCCCTGCACTACAACGATGCCATTGGCGACACGAGCGGGTTGGGTTCGGTATCGGATATACGCAGCGCAGGTTTTGGCTGGACGGAAATGATTGGCCGGTCAATGAATGTTTTCGCGGATCTTTCCGCATTCGACTCGAGAAACCGGATCGGCAGCATCTACAACGCGCGTGGTATTTCGGCGGCTGCCGGTTTCGGGATGGTGCTGACGCGTGAGCTATCCCTCAATGCAGGCGCGCAGTACCAGCGATATGACCATACATCTCTATTTGGTTTCAATCAGAAACGGGTTTTCTTCTCTCTCCGATATAACGCTCCCGAACTTTGGAAGTTCTCCCGATGAAACGCTTGAACTTCACAAGCGCTCAGGATTTGCTGGCGCTCTTCATTCGCCGAAGATGGTGGCTGGTGTGGCCTTTTGTAGCGCTCTCCGCGGCGGTCGCGCTTTTCACCTATATGCTGCCCATGGTTTACGTCTCGGACACCCTGATTCTGATTCGACCCCGCGATGTTCCCAATGAGTTCGTCAAGGATCTTATCGCAGGGACAACCGAGCAGCGCCTCAGCGCAATCGAGCAAAGGGTTCTAAGCCGGACCAACCTTGTTCAAATACTGAACGAGTTCGACGGGCAGCTCCCCGAGTATCAACGGCTGAACATGGACGACAAGGTTTCGAAGCTGCGTGACATGATCAAAATATCCTTCGATGTCGACAAACGCATGGGAGCCCCATTACCCGTGACGTATTTCCACGTCTCGTACCAGAATCGCGGCCCGGAACTGGCGCAAAAAATCGCGTCCAAGCTTGCTTCATTGTTTATCGAACAAGACAATCGCGCGAGAGAAGATCAGGTTTTCGGCACAACCGAGTTCCTGAACGCGGAATTGGACAAAGTGGGCGTGCAACTCAAGGAGTCGGAGACGAAGTTGAAGGAGCTGAAGGAACGGCGCCGCTACGAATTGCCGGATCAACTCGAAGCCAATCTCAGGACGCTGGATCGCCTCGGGACCCAACAGCGCACCAACGCCGAGGCGTTGGACCGTTACGCTACGATTCGCTTGAACCTGGAGCGGCAACTTTCAGAGACGCCGGCGGTGCTTCCGGTGCAAATGGCGCCAGTGGCAGTCACGCCGAAAAAAGGCTCCACCAGCGTGCTGGTCGAAGAGTACCGGAAGAAGCAGACCGAATACGAAGAGCTGACAGCCAAATATACGCCGAAACATCCCGAAATACAGGCGGCAAAGGCGGAACTCGGCCGGCTGCAGGCGAAGATTCCGCCCGAAAGTCTTGAAGAATTGAACCAGCAGGAGCAGGAGGATGATCCGAAACCCAAGACAGTTCCAAATCCTGTCTTCCGGAGCTTGACTTCTCAGGTCCAGGAAGTGAAAACGGAATTTCAAATCCGTGAGGATGAAAAGAAATATATCGAAACGGAAATCGCAAGATACAGCAAGCGCGTTCAGGCTGCGCCTGAAAGTGAGCAGGAGATTGCGAATATCATGCGGCAGAACGCCGACCTCAACAAACAATACACGGAGCTGAAGGATCACCTGGCGCAGGCAAAATTATCTGAAAGTTTGGAAAGCCGGCAGAAGGGCTCGCAGTTCCAGATTATCGACCCCGCGAACTTGCCGTTTGCGCCCGCGAAGCCGCAGAAAACAAAAATTCTGCTCATCGGAACGGCCCTCAGTCTAGCAGCGGGAGTACTCATGGCGATAATCGTCGATTTGATGAGTCAACGAATCTGGTTGCAATCCGAGGTCGAGAGTATTTTCGGTATCGTCGTACTCGGTGAAATTCCGACCATCATCACCAAAAGCGATCTGGCGGCCAACCGCCGGAAAAAGCAAATCTTCGCCGCTTCATCCCTGGCGCTTGCCGGCGCGTACAGCGCCGCTCTGTATTTTGTATACGTCCACAAAGTCTACGTTCTCACGAAGTTCGATCCGCTGATTCAAAGGTTGATGCAGTGAATTGAGTTTCCTGATGAAGAAATGACGATTCAAACTAACCCGGAACCAAACGCCACGCTGGACCACATCCAGCGAGTCTATGATGACAAGAGAAACGGTGTTCTTTCTCTTGCAAGAGACGGCCAATCTATCGATGTTTTTTACCGCGAGGGCGTAATCGATGCGGTCTCATCGACCCTCGCATCAAATCGATTGGGTCAGTATTTTCTACGGGAAGGTTATCTGGAGGCAGGAGAACTCGAGCCGTTGGTTGCAAAATCCAATCGCCAGAAAATCGTCCTGGGTGAGGCCGCGCTTCGTGATGAAGTTGTGGACGCAGTACAACTGTCCGATATTTTGCGGCTGCAAGCATTCGAGCTGCTGAAGTACGCGATTGAAAATGACTTTACACAATCCGGCTTCCGGCCGGGCCTGCGTTCATTCCAGGTTCCCGCCCAGATCCATTTCCCGCATGTGTTGCTGGAGCTGTCCAGAACCAGGGCCGAATCCTTTGAAATCGGCCCGAGACTGCTCATCGCGCTTCGCGAAGGCAAAGATCTTTCGGAGCTGACGTGGTATCCGGAAGAGCTCTTTGTTCTGAACAATCTCCGATATCCGACGACGTTTCCGGAACTCCTGGCGTCTACAAGCCTGCCCGAAATAAACCTGCGGCGCATTCTTGGTGTGTTAGACGACCTTGGTTTCATCCAGCTGCTCGAGAATGTTTCAGAAACACACAACACAGGAAAGGATGCCGAGACGAGCGCAATTATCAAAAGAGCGCGCATTCCTCTGGAACAATTGATTCCGGTCACGACAAGCGCGACCGTGAATGAACGGCTCGAGGTTCTAAACAACGGAACTTCTTTTGTGAGCGAACAGTTCAGGAATCTCAAGGTCCGCCTCAGTGAAGTAGAGTCCGCAACTCCGATCAAGGTCCTGACGGTCTCCAGCCCGAATATGCAGGACGGCAAATCGTTGGTCAGCGCGAATCTGGCGCTGTCGTTTTCAATGGAGCCCGACAGGCGGGTCATCATCGTCGATTGCGATCTGCGCAATCCCACGTTGGACAATCATCTTGCGGTAAATATTCAGCCAGGGTTGTTGCAATACCTCGACAACAGCCACCTCGGTCCCTACTGCTATGTTCGGCGCCTGAAGAATCTCTACTTCATGACTGCTGGCGGGGCAACGCCAAATCCGGTGGAGCTTCTCTCCATGAACAAGATGAAGGATCTCATCGAATACCTGAGAACCGATTTCGACACCATCATTTTGGACGTCCCTCCACTGACCCCGATTCCGGACGCGCGCATTGTTGCGGCTCTGAGTGATGGCCTGATCGTGGTGGTCCGGATGGGCAAGACGCCGTACCGCTGTATTGAGAATGCTTTTAAGTTGGTAGATCGAAACAAGCTGCTGGGCGTCGTCCTCAATGACGTCCAGGCAATGCCTTTTCATTCGTATTACGGCTATGGCTACTATGGCTATGGCCGCAATGGCTACGGGAATCGTTATCTCAGCGCGAATAATCGCAAGATTCGAAAGTCGCCGCGGAACTACCTCGGATCCTGAATCCCCAATTGTAGCTACTATGCTCAGTCACATAGCATTGCCAGAGCGAACTCGGGATGGCAACCGGCAAGTCCGCGGCGAGCGGGCTCTCGGCGTTCAAGCCGAGGGGATCTTCATGCGCATGCTCCTAGTGGAAAGGAAAAGGTCGGAGCGTACAGGGCAGCCTTTTGCGCTGATGCTGCTGAATTTGGAAACAGCCAACATCCGCAGGCGCACGATCAAGGAGATCGGAAACGCCCTTGCGTTTGCCACGCGGGATACGGATCTCACCGGGTGGTATCGATCGCCTTCCATGCTCGGAGTGATCTTTACGACTCTGAACGGAACCGACCGGGCTACGCTCCACTCTGTTCTCTTTGAACGCACATACAAAATCCTGCGGCAGGAAATGGATTCATTGCAGATTCACAAGCTGGAAGTGAGTTTTCATTTCTATCCGGAGGACAAGGCGAATGGTAATCCGGACAGCGGTTCGGACCGGACGCTCTATCCGGAGGTCAAGAGAAACGAATCATCTCCAAAGTTCTATGCTCATACGAAGAGAGCCATCGATATTGCCGGCGCACTGGCTGCATTAAGTATCGCTTCGCCGGCGTTTGCGCTCATATCCGTACTGATCAAACTGACCTCACGAGGGCCGGTGTTTTTTAAACAAAAACGGATCGGCCAGTTTGGCCGGGAATTCGTGTTCCTGAAATTTCGCTCGATGGTTGTGAACAATGACTCGTCCATTCATCAACAATACGTGCGCGATCTGATCGCCGGAAATACGCGTGCTACCGACGGTGCCTTCAAGATAAAGAACGATCCCAGAGTCACACCAATCGGCCGATTCCTTCGGCGTAGCAGTCTGGACGAGCTGCCACAGTTGATCAATGTCCTCAAAGGTGAGATGTCCCTGGTAGGTCCGAGACCGCCGATTCGCTACGAGATCGAAAGCTACAAACTTTGGCACAAACGAAGACTTCAGGAACTTAAACCCGGGATTACGGGCCTGTGGCAGGTCTCCGGCCGGAGCCGAACCACCTTTGATGAAATGGTGAGGCTGGACCTTCAGTACATTGAAAAGCGATCCCTCTGGTTGGACTTAAAAATCTTACTCAGAACCGGCCGCGCCGTCGTAAGTGGCGACGGAGCCTATTAATCTCGAAAGATAGAAACGCATCGTATAGCAGGATGCCTGGTGGTGACCATTGAACAATAACGGTAAACACGACGACAACGCAGTGAACATAGGTGTTATCGGATACGGATATTGGGGCCCGAATATCGTACGAAACTTTCACAGTGCTTCGGACGCGAAGGTCGTTTCCGTCTGTGACACGAATCCGAAATCGCTGGATCGTGTTCTGCGAACATATCCTTCCATGACGGTGACAACGGACCCGATGGAAGTTCTCGAGAGCCCGAATATCGATGCCGTCGCGATCGTGACCCCAATCTCGCACCACTTCCCGCTAGCGAAGATCGCGCTGGAAAACGGCAAGCATGTGTTCGTCGAGAAGCCTTTCACCCGGACTTCCGACGAAGGAAAACAGCTAATCGAGCTTGCCGACCGGAAAAAGCGGATGATCATGGTCGACCACACCTTCCTGTTCTGTGGAGCCGTCCGCAAGATCCGTGAATTGATGGACAATGATGTCCTGGGAACGCTCTACTACTACGATTCGACCCGGGTAAATCTTGGTCTCTTTCAACATGATGCCAATGTCGTATGGGATCTCGCGCCGCACGATCTTTCCATCATGGACTATTTGATTGAAGGCGAGCCACAGGCGATCGTTGCCACCGGTGAAAAGCACGTGAACGGCCAGGAGAATGTCGCCTTCATCACAATTTATTTCAGCGATAAAGTCATCGCCCATCTGAACGTGAACTGGTTGTCGCCGGTGAAAGTGCGCAGCACGCTGATGGGCGCCGAGAAAAAGATGTTGGTATGGAACGATCTCGAAGCGGATGAGAAGGTGAAGGTCTACGATAAAGGCGTCGAGCGGTCCAACGACAACCCCCATGATCTGAGAGTCAGCTATCGTGCCGGCGACCTGTGGGTCCCTCGCCTGGACCAGGCAGAAGCGCTGACCGTCGAAACACAATACTTCGTCGACTGCATCCTGAACAGCCAAACGCCGTTCAATGATGCCTGCGCTGGCCTGCGGGTCGTCGAGATGCTCGAAGCCGTCGACCGGTCGATCGCCAAGACCGGAAGCCTTGTGTATTGCAACCACACAACATCAAAAATGCTGCCTTCAGGGCTGCCACTGTAGGCGCGACATGTGAAACAGACTTATTTTGCCGGCCTACTGGTCCGAAAAGAACGATGGAGTCTTTCGTCACCAGGAAAACTTTTAGTGCTTGCTCTCGGAGTCGTTCTGGCGATTGCGGCACAACGGGTAGTCAATCCGTTTCTATCGGTGAGCCACCCGGTTCAAAGCGATTTCCTGATCGTGGAAGCCTGGGTCGGAAGATATGTTATGCGTCAGGCCGCCTGTGAGTTCAAACGGGGCCACTATCGAAAACTCTTTCTGGTGCATGGCTTCCACGAGGAAGACAAGACGTATGAGGACCGAAACGAACTCGTTAAGCGTGGCGTTCAGCCCGAGTCGATAGAAATAGTGTCTTCTCCAGCAGTCCGCAGGGATAGAACGTACCACCTTGCACTTGCAGTTAGAGACTGGTTCCAGGAGAGAGGAGAAAGACCGGCGTCGCTTGACGTGATTACGCTGGGTCCACACGCGCGCAGATCAAAACTGATGTTTGAAAAGGCGTTCGGAAACTCGGCAAATATCGGGATTGTTGCATTGGACGACCTGGCCTACGACGGCGAACACTGGTGGCGCTCCAGTGAAGGCGTGCGAGAAGTGGTGGGAGAAGTGATCGCTTACATTTACGCGAGATTCTACTTTGTCTGGATCTAAGATCGTATGTCTGCAGTCATCGCTGAACCAACAACTCTGATGCCGGTGAACCCGCTCGTTGATCACTTCCGTTGTCCCAGGCTTCCGTCGTTCGCGACTGGCAGCAACCCGGGAGGATCAACCGGTTTCTTTCAGTTTGGTGACGGTGCCGTCTGCTATGGTCAGGTCGCAGGCGCTGTGAGCGTCCCGGCCAGCGGGCAGATGTTCGACGCATCTAAACATGTCGCGTCTGGGGATGGCACGATCTTCCTGCCATTCGACGTCCGCCAATCCATCGACAATCTGCGGTATGAACGGTACGTGAACGGCTCTGCCGGCCATCGCTGGATGGAACAATCCTGGGTAAAGGACATCTACTACAGGCTGCGACCGATGATGCCGGTATCTCTTCGGAAGCATCTTCAAAAGATCTATCTCCGGGGATGGGAGAGTATTCCATTCCCGAATTGGCCGGTCGATCGTAGCGTCGACATTCTGTTGGAAAAACTCCTCATCGTCGCAATGAAACAAATGCAGGTCGATCGTGTTCCCTTCATCTGGTTCTGGCCTGACGGTCATAAGGCATGCGCGATTATGACTCATGATGTCGAGACCGCTTCTGGCCGCGATTTCTGCGAACGCTTGATGGACATTGATGATGAATTTGGAATCAAAGCATCATTCCAGATCGTTCCGGAGAAGCGATACAGCGTTACAGAAAGCTTTCTCGAGATGATCCGTCGGCGGGAATACGAGATCAACGTTCAAGGTCTCGACCATGACGGTAATCTATTTGCTCATCGCGAAGAGTTTCTTAAGCGGGCAAGGCAAATCAATAAATACGCAAACCAATGGGGCGCTGTCGGATTTCGCTCACCTATTCTTTATAGGAACATCGATTGGTTCCAGGACCTCGATTTCCAATATGACATGTCTATACCCAATGTCGCCCGGGTGGAGGCTCAGCGCGGCGGCTGTTGCACCGTGATGCCCTACGTTCTGCCAGGGGGTATAACGGAGCTTCCGGTCACCGTCTCTGAGGACTACACGCTGTTCCACATCCTGAACGACTATTCAATAACGCTCTGGAAGCGGCAAGCGGAAATCATCGTGAGCGGATACGGGCTAGTGAATTTCATCATCCATCCCGATTACGTCATGCCCTCCCGAGCCCAGGATGTATATAAAACGCTACTTGAACATCTCCGTCAGCTTCGCTCGGAACAGAACTTGTGGATAACGCTCCCAGGAGAGGTGGACCGCTGGTGGCGGCAACGAAACGAGATGAAGCTGGTGGCCGGAAAACAAAACTGGGTTATCGAAGGGCCGGGTAGTGATCGAGCCAAAGTGGCGTGGGCCCGCGTAGACGGAGACCGCCTGGTTTACCAAACGAACTGCAGTGCTTGACGAGTCATGACAATGCTGATTCTCGCCCCAGCTGTCCTGTCTTTTGTGGCAGCCTATTTCAGCTTTATCATCGCGGCAGCACTGCTGTTCCGTGACAGACGGTCGTATGTCCACTGGTTGTTTGCGATCGGTATGATTCTGTTTGCCGGTGAGGAGATATTACGCGCCCTCAGCTATGGGGCCGTATTGCCGGAGGACGTGATCTCCTGGCAGAAACGGGTGATGGCTTCGAGCGCGCTGATTTCTGCGGTCTGGGTAGCATTTAGCCTTGGCTATGGCCGTGTCGGTTCCCATACTTTCTTGGGGAAGTGGACATTGCTGGGGTTAACCGGAAGCTCTGTCACATTTCTTGGAATTTTTCGCAAGACGCTCTTTGCTGGCCCCGTTTTTTTGCGTGATGCTGGTCGATGGTCCATTTCTTTAGGTTCCCCCGGCCGTGCGCTGCAGTTGTTTGTGCTGGTCGCCGCCGTTGTGATTCTCTTCAACTTGGAGCGCACGGTCCGCTCCTCGACCGGCCGGATCAGGTGGCAAGTCAAATTCATGGTTCTGGGGATAGCGGGACTGTTTGCCGTCCGTATTTACCTGGCCAGCCAGTCGCTGCTGTTCTCTGCGATCGATACCGGACTGGGGTCGATCAATGCCGTTGGGCTCATCGCTGCCAACTTGCTTTTCTCGTTTTCACTGTTCCGGAGCCGGTCGCTGAATGTCGATGTCTACCTTTCCCGGACCGCCATCCAAAATTCGCTGACCCTGATTCTGGTCGCGATTTACCTTTTGACGGTTGGCGTGTTGGCGCGCCTGACGCGCGATGTTCTTCCAGGAAAGTCAGCGCTGCCGCTCGACGCATTTTTCGTTTTTCTGGCGCTGACAGCGTTAGGTGTCTTGCTCCTGTCAAACCGGTTGCGCCTGAAGCTTCGGCAATTTGTTACACGTCATTTCAGCAGACCAATATATGACTACCGCAACGTGTGGATGCAACTGACCGAGAGAACGACTTCACTGCTGGACGTTGAACAGCTCAGCGCCGCAATCAGCAAGATGGTTTCCGAGTCTCTTGGAGTGCTGTCGGTAAGCGTGTGGCTGGTGGACGACACTCAGCAGCGGCTGACCCTTGCAGGTTCAACGGCTCTCCCACAGGCTCGCGCCAAAGAATTCGAAATAGCCGGCAAGAGCTCACCCGAATTCATCCGGCACATGCGGCAACACCCCGGGCCCATCGACCTTCAGGAAAAGGTTTTCGAATGGCCGAAGGAAATCATGGGCGCTGCAACAGACTTTTTTCGCGAATTCACCATGCGGTATGCCATTGGACTTGTCGCGGGCGGTGAATTCGTCGGCATCGTGACGTTGAACGATGATCGGGTCGGGTATGAGGAGTTGTCCGGCGAAGATTTCGTCCTGCTCGAGACACTCGCCGCCCAGCTTGCCGCTGGACTTCTGAATCTGAAACTTTCCGCACGACTACGGCAGGCTGGAGAGGTTGAGGCGTTCCAGACCGTGTCCACTTTCTTTGTTCATGATCTGAAGAACCTCGCTTCAAGACTATCGCTGACCATGGAGAATCTCCCCGAGCATTTCGACGATCCGCAGTTCCGAGCCGACGCGTTGCGCGTGATGTCCGGGAGTCTGGCCAAGATCGACAGCATGTGCGGACGGCTTTCCATGCTGAAACAAAATATTGAATTGAAAGTGTCCGAATGCGACCTCAAACAACTGGTGGCCGCAACGCTCGACGAGTTCAAACCGAACCTGAAGGCGACCCTCGAACCGGATTTGAAACCGGTGCCAAATGCTTTGATCGATTCTGAACAGATCCAGAAGGTCCTGACCAATCTGGTGATGAACGCCAATGAGGCGGTAAACGGTCACGGGGTTATCCAGGTAGCAACCGTGCATGAAGGCGACACCGTGGGTTTTGCCGTCAGAGACAATGGCTGCGGTATGTCGGAAGAATTCATCGAGAAATCATTGTTCCGGCCGTTCCAGACGACGAAGAAAAAAGGATTGGGAATCGGACTCTTCCATACCAAGCTCATCGTGGAAGCCCACCGCGGCAATATCGAAGTCAGCAGTAAACCTGGGAAAGGTACGGAGTTCCGCGTTGTTCTCCCTCTTGCCTGAGCGCTCCATGGACACAAAGCCTACAATCCTGATCGTTGAAGACGACGATGAAGTGAGAACCCAAATGAAATGGGCTCTCACGCAACAATACGAAGTCGTATTGGCCGAAGATCGCCAGAGTGCCGTCGACAGTCTGAAACAGCACAAACCTGCCGTGGTAACACTCGATCTCGGCTTACCGCCTTCGCCGGGTGATCCTCGTGAAGGATTTTCCGCTTTGGCAGACCTGCTCCAATCGGATCCTGCCTTGAAAGTCATTGTCATCACCGGGCAGGATGAAAGAAGTAACGGCACGCAAGCTATTGGTCTGGGAGCCTGTGATTTCTTTTCCAAACCTGTAAAGATCGACGAGCTAAAGGTCGTCGTCGCCCGGGCCTTGAAGGTGTATGAACTGGAGCGGGAGCACCGGGAACAACTCGCAACCGGGGAGAGTGATTCCTTCGAAGGAATTCTCGGGAAAAGTAGTCAGATTCAAAGCGTATTCGCGACGATTCGCAAAATGTCCGCTTCAGACGCTTCAGTGCTGGTCGTCGGCGAAAGCGGAACGGGCAAGGAGCTAGTCGCCGGCGCAATCCACCGGCTCAGCGTGCGACAGAAGGGTCCATTCATCCCTATTAATTGCGGTGCGATACCCGAGACTCTCCTTGAAAGCGAACTTTTCGGACATGAGAAAGGCGCCTTTACCGGTGCACACGTTCAACGGCAAGGCCGCATCGAGATGGCTCACCGAGGAACCCTGTTTCTGGATGAAATCGGAGAGCTCTCGGGTACCCTTCAGGTCAAGCTACTCCGGTTCTTGCAACACCGTGTGATCGAGCGGATTGGCGGCCGCTCACTGATCTCAGTCGATACCAGGGTGATCGCAGCCACGAATGTGGATCTCACAAAGGCAATGGCGGAAGGCCGATTCCGTGAAGATCTCTACTATCGCCTCGCGGTTGTCGTCATTCCCATGCCTCCGTTACGCGAGCGCGAAGGAGATATCCTGGCGCTAGCCAACGCATTTTTGCAACGCCAGGCAGCGGCCCAACAAAAGAAACTGGTTTTCACACCCAGGGCTGTCAAGGCACTGGAGACGTACGGCTGGCCTGGAAATGTCCGAGAGCTTGAGAACCGGATTCAGCGGGCCGCCATCATGGCGGAGAACGGTAGAATCACCCCGGAAGATCTGGCGTTAACCAAACCTTATCCACAGTTCGAAGGTCAAGGGCTTGGCAAAGCCCGGGAAGCCCTCGAACGCCAGTTGATCGAAGCTGCTTTGATGAAGGCCAAAGGAAATCTCACGCGGGCTGCTGCCGAGTTGGCGATCAGCCGGCCGACGCTGTACGAGTTGATGGAAAAGTTGGGAATGCGCAAATGACGGGTACAGTGACTAACGACTTTTTGTCCATTGCTCCTGACGTTCGCCTCGGCCAGAATGTCAAGCTCGCCAGGTTCATCAACCTTTATGGATGCACGATTGGCGACAACACAAAGATCGGAGCATTCGTCGAAATTCAGAAGAATGCAGTTATCGGCAAAAACTGCAAGATTTCCAGTCACACGTTTGTCTGTGAAGGGGTCGCGATCGAAGACAACGTTTTTATCGGCCATGGTGTGATGTTCATCAACGATTCGTATCCGAGGGCAACCAGCACCAGTGGCCAACTTCAGACAGAAGCCGGTTGGAAAGTGGAACGAACATTCGTGAAGAAAGGAGTTTCGATCGGCTCGGGTGCCACGATTCTCGCAAACGTCACCATCGGTGAAAATTCGCTCGTCGGCGCCGGTAGTGTTGTGACCAAGGACGTTCCGCCAAACGCAATTGTTGCGGGGAATCCAGCACGAATCCTCAGATATTCCGTATCCAAGAAAGACTAAACGTGGCTGAACAGACAGGCATTCCATTCGTCGATCTTGTCACTCCGCACCTGGAACTCGAAGCCGAATTGCTGGAAGCGATTCGAGGCGTGTTGAGATCCGCGGGATTCAGTGGCGGCCCTATCGTGGGGGGATTTGAACGGGACTTCGCTAATTACTGCAATGTGAGCCATTGCATCGGGGTGAGCAGCGGCACCGATGCTCTGCGCTTTGCTTTGATTGCAGCTGGCGTCCGCGCTGGTGACGGGATCATCACCGTGGCGCATACTTTTGCGGCCACAGTCGAAGCGATCCTGCAGGCGAAGGCTACGCCTCATTTTGTCGAGATCGAGCCCGATACATTCAACATCAGCGTTGATGCTCTACGAGCATATCTCGAGACGCATTGTTATCGGTCCGACGAGACAGGCCTGCCAGTCCATCGCGGAACCGGCCGTCGATTGACGGCCATCGTTCCCGTGCATCTCTATGGGCAGATGTGCAACATGGATCCAATCCTGGCGATCGCCAGAGAACACCGGATGATCGTTATCGAAGACGCCTGTCAGGCGCACGGCGCCGAATACTTCTCAGCTATTGGCGGCCGCTGGAAGAAGGCCGGCTCCATGGGCAAAGCTGCCGCGTTCAGCTTTTACCCGGGTAAAAATCTCGGCGCATGTGGAGAGGCTGGAGCTGTCACGACGAATGATCCAGCAGTAGCCGAGCGAGTTCGGATGCTTCGAGATCACGGACAAAACAAGAAATACCACCATCTCGTTGAAGGGTATAACGGCCGGCTTGACGCAATGCAGGCCGCAATCTTGCAAGTCAAGCTTCGATACCTCGATGCCTGGAATGCGAAGCGGCGTAAGGCGGCAGAAACCTATAACAAACTGTTGCAATTCGTGCATGGCATCACTACGCCGTTGGAATGTACCCGCTGGAGCCGTGCTGTCTACCATTTATACGTGATCCGCTCACAGCAGCGAGATGAGTTGCAGCGTCATTTGAATGGGCTAAACATCGCAACCGGTCTTCATTATCCAATTCCTTTGCACCTCCAACCGGCGTTTGAAAATCTTGATTGTCGCGACGGCGACCTGCCAGTGACAGAGCAAACTGCTCGGCAGCTACTTTCATTGCCGATTTTTCCCCATATTTGTGAGGAGAAGGAGGCGGAGGTTGTGACGGCCATTGCCGGATTTTTTAGTGACGGAAAGCGGAAGATGCACGGCAATGCTGCGTCACCCGCAATGCGATGACTATCTCTAATATAGACCCGATCCAGGATCCCCGCTGGAGCGCCCTATTAGAGAAGCACTCGGATGCCAGCATTTTCCACACTGTGGGTTGGCTTAAGGCGCTGCAACGGACGTACGGATTCCACGCAGCCGTTTATACCAGTACCGCGGCAAGTGCCGATCTAGAAGACGGGATTGTTTGCTGTCGCGTGCACAGTTGGTTGACTGGGAACAGGACTGTTTCTTTGCCGTTTTCGGATCATTGTCAGCCGTTGGTTAAAAATGATGGCACCTTCGTCGAGCTGCTCTCTTTCCTATACCGAGAGCGGATGCCAGGGGAGTTCATAGAAATCCGGCCCGTACGCATGCAGTCCTCGATCGTACAGGCCACTGCGTCAATTCAAGAGGCGAAGACCTATTGCTTGCACAGGCTCGATATCTCCGATAGTCGCCACGATATTTTCGCGCGTTTCCATAAGGATTGTATTCAACGAAAGATCCACCGCGCCGAAAGGGAAAACCTTGTTTACCACTCGGGGCGATCGATCTCGCTTTTGAAAGACTTCTATGGATTGCAAGTGCGCACACGACGCAAGCATGGATTACCACCGCAGCCATTCCGCTGGTTCTCCAATCTATTGGACTGCCTAGGGGATCAATTGACGATTCACACAGCCACCAAAGATGAACTGCCGGTTGCAGCGATGATAACTATCAGGTTCAAAAAGACCGTCACCTACAAATACGGCTGCTCCAACCCGAAGCTCAACAACATGGGCGGGGTGCCCTTTCTTTTTTGGAACGCAATACAGAATGCTAAAGCTGGTGGCGCTACTGAATTTGACCTGGGCCGTTCTGATTTACATAACCAGGGACTTATCGATTTCAAAGACCGCTTGGGTTCCGTTCGGTCCGCGATCTCTTATTACAAGGCGGGCGACATTCAGAGCAAGTCGCAGCGGCCGAGTACGGTTGGAGGACGCGCTACTTTTATTCTACAACGGCAGGTTATGCCTCACCTTCCAGGCCGCTTTCTGATGCTGGCCGGTCGGCTCTTCTATAAACACGTCGGTTGAAAAGCGCGACTGATACGAGCTCCCAATTGCGTTCTAAAGAAGAGTCGAACGAATGAGTGATTCCAGAAACGAGAAGCGCCTCCGGCACTGCATGATCGTCCAGAATTATTACCCCTTCGCAGAGGTGCGCGTTCGGCGTGAGGCGGAGGCGCTGGCGGAACAGGGCCATCTGGTTGATGTGATCTGCCGGCTTCATGGCACTGAGCCCAGGCAAGAATCTGTCGGAGGCGTTACCGTTCACCGACTTGCAGTGGGAGAGAAGAAGTGGGGCCTCTTTTCGCAATTGTTTGATTACCTCGCGTTTGCTTTCTTGGCATTCTTGAAAGTGACGCAGCTACATATTCGGAAACGGTTCGATGTAGTCCAGGCACACAATTTGCCCAATTTTCTGGTCTTCTCAGCAATTGTGCCGCGGCTGACCGGGAGCCGGATCATTCTAGATATTCACGATTTGATGCCGGAATTCTTCTGCTCACGATACAAGACGTCATTGAATAATTTCGGGGCGCGTCTGCTTCGCTGGGAGGAGTACCTGTCCTGCCGGTTTGCGCATCGCGTGATAACAGTCACAGAACTTTGGAAGGAGACGCTCATTAAGCGTGGCGTCCCGAAGGGCAAGTGTTTTGTTGTAATGAATCTTGCCGATCCCGCTTACTTCGACGGATCTGGCTATAGCCGCCGCGAATATTCAACCGATCAGGGTAGATTACGCCTGATCTACCATGGCACACTTGCGCATCGGTATGGAGTCGATATCCTTTTGAAAGCACTCCAATTGGTTAAGGAGGACGTGCCGAGTGTGTATCTGCGGATCCATGGACGCGGCGATTTCGCAGCGACCGTTCTCGCAATGGTGCCCCAGCTTGGATTAGAACGCCATGTGGAGATCACAACAGACTTCGTTTCTCCTCGCGATCTTTCGCAGCTCATCCGCTCCTTCCACGTGGGTATTGTTCCTTACCGTCAGGATATCTTCACGGATGGAATTCTTCCTACGAAGCTCTTGGAATATGTCGCGCTTGCAATTCCCGCGATCGTTGCGAAAACGGACGTCATTTCACGATACTTCGATGCGGATGCCGTTGAGTTCTTCGAGCCCGAGGACGTCAACGATCTCGCATACCATATACTGCATTTATACAGGAACCAGGACAGACGACAACAGCTCGCGAACAGCTGTCAAAGATTCAACTCGATCTACAACTGGCCCCGGCAGAAGGCCGCTTATGTTCGTTTCGTTGAGCAGGTAGTGTGAGGGCAACTCGTTTTTTGGGTCTGGATCCGGAGGTCCGTTGATAACAGCACCCGCACGGACTTCTTCGTCCTGCCGGCAGCAGCTGTTGAAACCAGCGAAGGCCCAAAGGTTAATTACAGCCACTCCCGGCGCCATGACCAACTTAGTCAGGCTGGGGAATGGATCTTTGGCCGACGCATACACGCAAGTCGCAACGACGATATAGTCCATACAGGAGACTCGCACGGCTCTTACCTAATGAATACATAACCTCCGTCGGAGCTATCGCCTTTCGCCTTGGCCTTCACCATACCAGGATGATTGACTATGTCCCCGAGAAAATAATCACAAAGCTTCGGGAATACCGAAGTCCTTGGTATGCACAGAGGTTTCGAACCAACAGTTAGAACAGCGCTCAGAGGGCCCCGCATGCGTAGCAAGTCCAATGCCTGCGTCAAGTGTCTTTAGCGCGCACAATTCGAATGACCGATTGAGGTAGCACTATGAGAATAAACATTTATGGTCTGGGATATGTTGGATCGGTGTCTGCAGCATGTCTGGCTTCGGCAGGCCACGATGTCCTGGGAATCGATATCGACCGGCTCAAGGTGGACAACATCAACCAGGGTCGTAGTCCCGTAGTCGAACCCAGCCTGACGGAGCTTATGCACGAAGTGGTGAAGCGGAAGAATCTGCGAGCCACTGTGAGCGCGGCCGAGGATGGCGACGTATCAATTGTGTGTGTCGGAACGCCTAGCAACGAGAACGGTAGCCTTAATTTGAAATATCTTTCGCACGCAGTCAAGGACATTGGCGATTTCTTACGCGGTCGGAACGATTACCATGTCGTGTGCGTTCGAAGCACTGTGCTTCCAGGAACAGTGGAGAAATATGTGGTGCCAGTGCTCGAAAAGCGTTCGAAAAAAAAAGCGGGACAAGACTTCGGAGTTTGCATGAATCCGGAATTCCTTCGCGAAGGTTCATCGATCCGCGACTACCAATCTCCGCCTTTCACGATCATTGGACAGCTTGATCACCGGAGTGGAGATGTTGTCGAACAACTTTATTCGAATCTTGCGGCCCCTGTCATCCGAACCGAGCTCGGAGTGGCGGAGATGGTGAAGTACGCCGGAAATGTCTTTCATGCGCTGAAGATTAGTTTTGCCAATGAGATCGGCAATATCGCGAAGAGGTTAGGTATCGATGGAACGCGGGTCATGGAAATCTTTTGCGAGGACCAGAAGCTCAACATTTCGTCGACTTATCTGCAGCCTGGTTTTGCTTTCGGAGGTTCCTGTCTGCCGAAGGATCTCCGGGCTTTGCTGTACAAAGCCAAGGAACTCGATCTCGAACCGCCGCTCCTGCGGTCAATTCTTACCAGCAATGGCGAGCAGGTCCAGGAAGCGTACCGCCTTATCAGAAATACGGGAAAGAAGCGAATCGCTGTTCTTGGTCTGAGTTTCAAGCCGGGCACGGATGACCTGAGGGAAAGCCCTATCGTTTCGCTCGTCGAGATGATGATAGGCAAAGGGCACGAAGTTTCCATTTACGATCAAGACGTATCTCTTGCTCGTCTTCATGGATCCAACAAACTGTACATTGAGCAGACGATTTCTCACATTTCAGCTCTTATGAAACCATCGATCCAAGCCACAATTGAGGATTCAGAAGTCATTGTTGTGGCGAAGAAATCACCGGGATTCGCCGAGGCCGTGCGGAATGTGAATAGTGGCAGGACAGTAATTGATCTGGTGAAGGCTCTGCCGGAAGGGACAGATGGCAAAGGGAGTTACTATGAAGGCATCTGCTGGTAGAGTGTTGATGCTGGTGGAGAATTCGTTCCCCGCGGACGAGCGCGTTCGGAATGAACCCTTCACCCTGGTCTCAACCGGCTTCCGAGTAAGCGTTTTAGCGTTGCAAAAACCTGGCAAAGCGATCGTCTCATTTGACCTTGCCGAAACGCGTTATTCCGCCCAAAATGCCGCGCTCTATGTCCAACCTAATAATGAGGGTGATTTCGCCAAAGCCATTGCGACCCTGATGGATAACCCCGAACTACGGGAGAAAATGGGTGCATTCGGAGAAAGCGGGCGAAGAGCATTTGCAGTGGTCGGTAGTCGGGACGAATTTGCTGGAAGCCTATCGGCGCGTATTCGACGCATTCGTGCAAGTGGCGAGTGCAGTATCCGAGACTGAATCGAGGAGCGTCAGTCGTGCTCAACTCTAACATGCAACCGAGAAGTGCAGCCCCAACCGATCCGGTCGTCTTTATAAACACAGCGCGAGATAGCGTCCAGGCATGGGTGGAACGGCACGCGTACAGAGGATACGAACCGTTCGATGGGCTCATGTCTTACCTTCGGCCGCTAACTTTCGGCACTCAATTAGGCGATCAGCTACTGCAGCAAGTAGGTCGGCAGAGTCCGTTCAATCTTCGTCCCCTGCTCGGAATTCGTCCTCAGGAGTCCACAAAAGGACGTGGGTACATGGCCTGGGGATACCTTCACAAATTTGTCAACGACGGCGACGCAGAGAGTCTTGTTAAAGCCGAACAGGCTTTGGATTGGCTGGATCGGAACAAGTCCAAGCTGTATGCGAAACATAGCTGGGGCAACGTCTTCGATTACGTCAGCCGAAACGGTCACATTCCGCGGGATGAGTCGACGATCGTCTGGACAGGCTTGATCGCTCAAGCTTATCTCGAAGCCTTTGAACGGACGGGCAATGAGCGATGGCTGAAAATCGCGGATAGCGCCTGCTCATGGATTTTAGACCTCCCTCGCGAAAATACGAAAAATGGCGTCTGTTTAAGCTATGTCGCCTATAAACAGAACTCTGTTCATAACGCGAACATGCTGGGAGCGGCAGCGCTTGCGCGAACATGGAGACATACGGGCATACACGAATATCTGGACGCTGCACGAACGGCCATGGAATATAGCTGCAGGCGGCAATTAGACGACGGCGCGTGGTATTACGGCGAGCATCCGGGCTATCACTGGATTGACAATTTTCACACCGGCTACAACCTGGATAGTCTTAAAAGATACATCAAATACTCCCGTGACGACTCCTGGCGCCGCAATCTTGAGGACGGTTTCGGCTACTTCAAACGGCATTTTATCGCTCCAGACGGCTGTCCACGCTACTACCACAACCGGCAACAGCCGATCGACATTCAAGGCTGTGCGCAAGTCATTGATACGCTAACTCTGTTTTCGGATGAAGATCGCGGAAGTCTCGATATTGCACTCAAAGTAGCCGAGTGGACGATTCGACATATGCAGGACAAGGACGGCCATTTCTACTATCGCCGTTATCCGTTGATCACCGCGAAGGCGCCCATGATTCACTGGGGGCAGGCAACCATGTTCAAAGCCCTGGCGCATCTGTCTACACGGTTAACAGAAAACGGTGCCGGCATGCCGAACGAAGCTAATGAGTGTGTTCGATAACCAGCCCAAGACAGCGTCGATGAAGTACGTCTTGATTACGCCGGCTCGAAACGAAGCTCAATTCATCGGCGTGACGATTCAGTCCATGATCCACCAGACTGCGAAACCCCTGAAATGGATCATTGTGAGCGATGGGTCGACCGACGGAACCGATGACATCGTCGTTCAACATGCAAAAGACCATTGCTGGATCGAACTTGTCCGCCGACCGGAACGCACGGAGAGACACTTTGCCGGCAAAGTGATGGCGTTCAATGAGGGATACAGTCGCGTCAGGCGCCTGGACTGCGACGTTATCGGCAACCTGGACGCGGACATTTCTTTTGATCCGGATTACTTTGGGTTTCTCATGAGCAAGTTTGCTGGCGATGACCGGCTCGGAGTCGCGGGGACGCCTTTCCGTGAAGGAAAGGAACAATACAACTATAAGTTCACGAGCATTGAACATGTGTCCGGCGCATGCCAGCTTTTCAGGCGACAGTGTTTCGAGGAAATCGGCGGATATATTCCGATAAAGGGCGGCGGGATCGATTTGGCAGCCGTAACCACCGCACGTATGAAAGGCTGGCATACCAGAACTTTTCCTGAAAAGGTTTGCTTCCATCATCGCACGATCGGAACTGCGGGCCACAGTCGCGTGAAGAGTTTCTTCAATCAAGGCGTCAAGGACTCTGCGTTCGGAGCACACCCCCTTTGGGAGTTGCCGCGTTCTATGTATCAGATGTCCAAACGTCCGTTCCTCGTCGGCGGCGGCGCTCTCCTGGCCGGATTCCTATGGGGAATGGTCCGGCGCCGCGAGCGCGTCGTCCCGGCGGAATTGGTTGCCTTCCGTAGACGAGAACAAATGCAACGGCTCAAACAGTTCGCCCTTCGCGTCCTGCAATAGGTTCCGGCTGGATTGACTGAGTTTTCATATGCCTGGAATAGCTGGATTCATTTCCAACTCTAAAGAATCACCGTCGACTATCGACACCATGATCCGGACGATGCTGCACGAACCAAGCTACACGTCCGGAACGCTGAGCGTAGAACGATTCGGTCTTTCCGCCGGATGGGTCTGTCATGGCAATTCGTATTCCGACTGTCTGCCGATTTGGAACGAGACGAAAGATGTCTGCCTGTTGTTCGTCGGAGAGAATTTTTTCGACGAATCGGATGCGCACGACCTTCGTTCCCGAGGCCACGTATTCGATCGGCACGACGCCACAAGCCTTGTTCATCTTTATGAAGAAAACAGTGATTCCTTCTTTTCGAAACTGAACGGAGTCTTCGCGGGACTTCTCATCGACTTTCGTCGCGGCAAGGTCATCCTCTTCAACGACCGCTATGGCTTGGGCAGGATCTATTACCATCAGACAAAAAATGGCTTTTACTTTGCGTCAGAGGCGAAGGCGCTCCTGAAGGTCCTTCCACATTTGAGGAAACTCGATCCGCGCAGCCTCGGTGAATACTTTGCTTGTGGCTGTGTTTTACAGGACCGTGCATTATTCGAAGGGGTCGCACTTCTTCCATCAGGCTCCGCGTGGGTATTCGGTTCCGGCGAAGTTTTGCAAAAGAACACGTATTTCGAACGGAAGACGTGGGAGACACAGCCTTCCTTATCGACGGAGGATTACTACGCGAAGTTAAAAACCACGTTTGCTCGCGTTTTGCCGCGCTATTTTGCAGACGATGAGCGAGTGGCTATGTCACTAACCGGCGGCCTCGACAGCCGGATGATCATGGCTTGGGCCAATGGTCAGTCGTCCAAGCTTACTTGCTACAGCCACCTGGGAATTATTAATAAATGTGCGGATGCCCGAATCGGACGGCGAGTCGCGGACGAATGCGGCCGACCACACCATCTTATTCAAGTCGGAGAAAAGTTCTTTTCCGAGTTTCCGACGCTGGCTCTGCGGACCGCGTACATTACCGATGGCATGATGGACATGACCGGTTCGCCAGGCCTTTATGCGAATCGTGTTGCGAGAGACTTGGCGCCGGTGCGCATGACTGGAAACTACGGCGGCGAAATCCTGCGTGGCCAGATCATGCTCAGGCCTGCCAAGCTGCGGCATCCTTATTTTGCGCCGGAATTTGCCATGCAGGTCGCCGACGGTTATAAGACTCTTGCGGAAGAACGCCGCGGTTCTCAAAACTCTTTCATCGCCTTTAAGCAGGTACCGTGGCACCACTATTCGCGATTTGCGCTCGAAGCCTCCCAATGGACGGTACGTTCCCCGTATCTGGATAACGAACTCGTGGGCCTCGCTTATCAAGCGCCGGCGGATGTACGCGAGAATCAGCGCCTTGCTGAACGCCTGATCGCGGACGGAAACCCGACATTAGTCAGGTTTCCGACGGATCGAGGTCCGTTGGGCCGGCCAGGTTTTCTTGGACGACTCGGCGAAATGTACCAGGAGTTCACTTTCAAAGCGGATTATGCCTATGACTACGGCATGCCGCATTGGCTAACAAATGTGGATCGCGTCTTTGGACCTCTTCATCTCGAGCGCCTTTTTCTCGGCAGACACAAGTACTATCACTTCCGGTATTGGTACAGGACTCAACTCGCGCCGTTCGTAAGGGACATTCTGCTCGACTCCAGGACTCTAGCGCGCCCTTACCTGGACAGAAACAGCATACGAAATATGGTGGAAGCTCACGTCGCGGGCCGCGGCAATTACACCATCGAAATTACCAGCCTGCTCAGCACCGAATTGATGCAGCGGCAATTGATCGACGGAATCTAGTTGTCTCAACCGTGGTCGGATCTGGGATATGATTATCATCAACGCCGACGATTGGGGCCGATCAAAGAGAGAAACAGACATCCCGCTCGAGTGCTACCGCCGCGGCCGAATCACATCTATCACAGCCATGATCTTTATGGCGGACTCACAGCGGGCCGCCGAGATTGCTCTCGATGAGAAGATACCAACAGGTCTGCACCTGAATTTTATCGAGCCATTCTCCGGCGACGTCTTCTGCTCGGGCTTGGTAGAGCGTCAGCGGGCCATCATTGGATTCCTGAAGAGAAGCCGCTTTAACCAGTTGCTATACAATCCCTTGCTAACGCGCGCCTTTGAATATGTCTTTCGGGCTCAACTCGATGAGTTTTGGAGACTCTACGGCCAGGCTCCGACTCATTTCGATGGGCACAAGCACATGCACCTCTGCGCGAATATGCTGATTTCACGTCCGATTCCACGGGGAGCAAAAGTACGTCGAACCTTCTTTTTTGATCCCGACGAAAAAGGATTTGTGAATCGCAGCTATCGAACCTTGATCAATTTTTCCCTCGCTCGGCGGTATCGTCTTACCGATTACTTCTTCGCATTATCACAACAACTGTCTGCCGAACGGTTCGCTCGAGTTTGCCGTCTTGCGTCGCAAGCCGACGTTGAACTGATGACTCATCCAGCCGTCCCTGCGGAAGCCGCTTTCCTCAAAGGGCGCGAATATGAAGAGAGATTGGAAGCATTAGCAAAGGGTACCTATGTCGAATTGCGCGGGAGCGACGACGCGGTTTGACGGTTTTGTAAGTCTTCGTTGGCAAAAGATCAAGCGGACCAGATACTGCCGCTCCACCACATCAATCGGCGGCAGTGGGCGGTAGCCTAGTCAGCTGATGGCTGAGACGTTCTGCGCTGTATTCATCCCCTGACGACACAACTCGAATTAGGGAGCCCTTTTCAATGACCATGAACAATACTGCCTGTGTTTCGATAAATGGTAAAGACATAGTCGTATCTCGGTGGTTCCCGCGGATCGCGAAACTTCGAAGCGAATACTTCATTCCGCTAAGTGGCCCTGCAGGTTTTGTTGCCGCTCTGAAAGAGTCTCGGCTAAAAGCCGACGCGTTTACTTTCGTCGACCGGTTGGACGATCGGATGCTGAAGCCTCTCCCCTTCCAGGTGACAGATAAAGTCGCGGTGATGCCGATTTCGACATATCAAGACTGGTTTGAGAAACAGCTTTACAACAAACCGCGGAACATGGTGCGCAAATCCCAGAAAGCCGGCGTCGTTATACGGCCGCTCGAATTCAACGACTACCTCATCTCTGGAATCAAGGAGATTTACGACGAGACGCCAATCCGCCAAGGCAAGCGCAATAGGCACTACAAAAAGGACTTCGCTACGCTGAAACGAGAGCACAGTACGTTCCTCGAGCGCAGCGATTTCATAGGCGCATTCTACAAGGACGAGATGATCGGGTTTGCTAAAGTGACCCATACAGATACGTATTCAATATTGATGAATATCCTCGCCAAGATTTGCCATCGCGATAAGGCGCCGACAAACGCTTTGATCGCAAAGACCGTCGAAGTTTGCGCGGAAAGAAATTCAAAGTATCTCATGTACGGAGTATGGGGTGCGCGTAGTTTGAGCGATTTTAAAGCAGCCAATGGATTTGAATGTTTCGACGTACCACGGTATTTTGTTCCGATCACCTGGAAGGGCATGCTGGCACTGAAGCTGGGCCTGCACCGAAGGTTGGTCGATATTCTTCCGCAGCGGGTCATCCAACTGGCAAGCGACACTCGACGGCGGTTGTTAGCTTAAACTACTGATGCGCACGATTTAGTGACCCTGTGATGGCGCAATTCGCACTACTTCTCTGCTGCGTTTTGATCTTCTGGTTGTACCGCACGGACCGCAAGCTGCGACACCTTCCTTCTCGGGCTTTGTGGATTCCCGGCTTGTGGCTGGTCCTCGTTTGCTCCAGGCCTGTTTGGTGGTGGCTGTCGAGCATTGGATTTGATTCATACTCACGCGCGAACAAGGGGGCCGTTGACGACATCGTTATTACGCTTTTAATTATCGGTGCATTTGTCGTCCTGGTTAGACGAAATGTGGACTGGGCGCGGTTTGTCCAATCGAACCAGGCGCTCATCCTGATATATGCCTATTGGCTGGTGAGTTCTTTTTGGGCAGCGAGCGGCAGTGTTTCCGTATACGTACGGCTGTTCAAGGACTTCGGCCATGTTCTGATGGCACTAGTACTACTGACAGAGGCCGCGCCGTGGGCGGCCATCAGAACAGTCTTCGTACGCGTTGCCTACGTGCTCCTTCCCCTTTCAATTGTTTTGAATAAATATTTCCCCGAAATCGGAAGAATTCGCAATCGAGGGGGAAGCGTGCTGTATGTCGGAGTTTCCATACACAAAAACAGTATGGGTCTAACTGCTCTTGTTTTGGGGTTAGTGGTCCTCGCCGACTTATTGAGCATCCGCAACTCTGATTCAGGCGCTCAAAAAGTGGACCGATTGATCCGATATGGCATGCTGGGATTCGTCGTTTGGAATTTGGTGATGTGCGACAGCAAGACGTCATTGCTCTGTCTGATTTTCGGAACTCTCCTGATGTGGGGCACAACCCGTTTGACTGCTCTTAAGAACCCTAGCCAGGTGCTGTTTCGATTTCTCGCAGTGTTTCTAGTCGTTGCACTATTCGAAACCACGCTTGGGATATCTGATATTCTGTTGGACAGTATCGACCGTGACGAGACTCTGACCGGGCGCACGCAGATTTGGCAATGGGTCCATGAAACTTACATGAATCCATTGGTCGGCGTGGGGTTTTATTCGTATTGGGAAACGCCCGGAGCACTGAAAATTGCCGAGCGTTTTCCGGGCGGCCTTCAGACCGTACACAACGGGTTTCTCGAGACGTACTTCGACGGGGGCGCCATAAGTATCGTTCTCCTCGTCCTATTCTTGATAATTGGCTTTCTGAGAACTGTCCGCCGCACACTCCAAAACACTCTCTTTGGACGCTTCACGCTCGTCCTGTTTATTGTCGCACTCATCTATAACTATTCAGAGACCAGCTTCTTCAGGTTTGAACCACTGTGGTTCACGCTGCTAATGACGACGATTGACTATGACAAACTGCTGACGAGACGTGAAATAGTTGCCAGGGCGTCCTATGCGCGATGCGAAACCGTCCATTCCGGATCGTATTAATCGGTTCGGTTCAAATCGGCAGGACGTTACGGATTGTATGCATCTAACAAATAAAGGCAGAAATGTTTTGCGTGGGCTGAAGCAACGGTGGGGCACCGGAGAGATGAAGCGTTCGCTGTGGAATAAAGAGTTCGCCGCCGGACGTTGGGCTAATCTGGAAAACACGGCCGGAGATGTCATCTACCAATATCTTTTAAAGTACTGCAAGAATGGCAGTCTGTTGGATCTTGGCTGTGGTTCCGGCAATACCGGGTGTGAGTTGTCGGAGAGTGCGTATCATGATTACACAGGCGTAGATATTTCGGACGTGGCAATCGAGATCGCCCGAAAGCGATCTAACGCCAGCGGAAGAGAGCGGAAGAACCGTTATCATCACGGGGATATTACCACGTACACGCCCGACAGAACTTATGACGTAATTCTGTTTAGGGAATCGATTCCCTACATACCGAAGATGGCGATCAGGCACCAACTCGAAAGATACGCACGTTACTTGAAAGAGAATGGCGTGTTCATTATCAGATGGTATCACCAGGCTCAGGGTCAAGCGCTCTTGTCCGGGGCAATGAGTGAATACAAGGTGCTCGAGCACAGGCCAGAGGGCGGGGAGCCTTTTATAGTAGTTATGCAACCATGCAAGTAGGCATCAATTTAGGAGATCACATGTGTAGAGCTGAAGATGTCAGGACGGCGGAAAAAAGCCACATCAGCGTGTGCGTCCTGACGTACAAGCGGCCACAGTTGCTGGAGCGCCTGCTGAAAGAGCTCGAGGGCCAGGAGACGGGAGGACAATTTACTTATTCCATTGTCGTCGCTGACAATGATCGTCTGCGATCTTCTGAGGCTCTGGTCTCAGCGGTTGCTGCCACAAGCTCGATTCGCGTGACATACTGTGTGGAGCCTCAGCAGAATATCTCGTTGGCGCGGAACAGAGCGATCGAGAACGCTACGGGAGACTTCATTGCATTCATTGACGATGACGAGTTTCCGACGAACAGCTGGCTGTTGACTCTTTTTGAAGCCTGTCAAAAGTATCAGTCAGACGGGGTATTAGGTCCTGTCCGGTGTCACTTTGATGAGAAGCCGCCACAATGGGTCGTCAAAGGGAGATTCTATGAAAGGCCGAGTTATCCAACCGGCTACGTGATCGATTGGACAAAGGGCCGGACGGGAAATGTGCTGCTGAAACGACAGGTCTTTGCTGCCGGCGAGTCGCCGCGGGAGACCAGGACTTCTTCCGGCGAATGATCGCAAAGGGACATGTCTTTGTCTGGTGTGATGAGGCGGCCGCCTTTGAGGTTGTTCCTCCAGTACGCTGGACTCGAAAGTTCATGTTGAAAAGAGCTTTACTGAGAGGAACGATTGGAATGCAACACCCGAAGGCGCGAGCCAAAAGGATCGTGAAGGCTTTGATTGCCGTCCCGCTTTACACCGTGGCTCTGCCGTTTGCCTTTCTGTTCGGACAACATCGATTTATGTACCTCTTGATTCGGGTGGTTGATCACACGGCCGGACTCTTAGCGCTTCTGCGCCTCAAGCCGGTGAAGAACCAACTCCTTACCGATTAACTTAACAATGAACGAAGGGCCCAAACGAGATTTCATAGCAAAACCGGACGACCTGGTTCTTATCACAGGCGCGACGGGATTCATTGGATCCAGGCTCGTATCGAACCTGCTGGATCGAGGCTTTCGAAATCTTCGTTGTCTCGCACGACGCTCCAGTGGAGTGGACCGGCTCGAAGCGATTCGCCGTTCTGTCGCAGCAAGAGCCCGTCTTGAGGTAGTCTCCGGCAACCTTCTGTCCCGCGATGATTGCATGAGGGCGACTGCAGGCGCGGCCGTGATCTATCACGTCGCGGCGGGGCGCGGCGAAAAATTCATACCATGCGTTCTTGAATTCGGTCGTCACGACTCGGAATCTTATGGAAGCTGCCATCAAGCAACAATCTGTCAAGAGATTCGTAAACGTCAGTTCATTCACGGTGTATAGCAATATCGACAATCCGAAAGGACGTCTGTTGGACGAAGAAGGCGCCGTCGAAAAGAATCCGGAGAAAAGAAAGGATGCTTACTGCTTCGCAAAGGTAAAACAGGACGAAATGGTTCGCGAGTATGGTGATCAACACGGTTTACCGTACGTAATCGTGAGGCCCGGTTATGTTTACGGACCCGGCAATGAGGGCATGACGTTTCGCGTGGGGATCGGCACTTGCGGTCTTTATCTGCATCTCGGCGGCTCCAACACAATTCCTATCACGTATGTCGATAACTGCGCCGAGGCTATCGCTCTTGCCGGATTAACTCCCGGAGTTGACGGCGAGGTGTTCAATGTGGTGGACAATGACCTTCCCTCAAGCCGTTGGCTGCTGCGCCAATACAAGAAGAACGTCCGGAGGTTTGCTTCCATTTACGTGCCGCATGCCCTAAGTTATGCGCTCTGCTGCGGCTGGGAATGGTATTCAGAATGGTCCCAGGGACAATTGCCGCCTGTATTCAGCAGAAAAGAGTGGCATGCCTCCTGGAAGAAAACCCGCTACAGCAATCAAAAGCTCAAAACGCGTCTGGGCTGGGAGCCCAAGGTTCCCACTTCAGAGGGATTGAGGCGTCACCTCGAAGCCTGCCGCTTAAGGGGAGTGCATGGTTAGATCTGCGATTGTGGGATGCGGAAAGATTGCGGATTCGCACGCACATCAGATGCAGCGAATCAATGGATGCGAGATCGTCGGCGTGTGCGATACCGAACCTTTAATGGCACGGCAACTGGCCGACCGGTTTCCCGTCCGAGAGTGTTTCAGCGATCTCGCGGAGCTTTTAAAGGAAGCTCGCCCAGACGTTGTACACATCACGACTCCTCCGCAAAGTCACTTCGGCATCGCCAAGCTTTGTCTGGAAGCTGGATGCCACGTGTATGTCGAGAAGCCGTTTACGGTTAACGAGCAGGAAGCTGAGAGACTGATCGCACTCGCCGACCGCAAAAAGCTAAAGCTCACCGCCGGCCACGACGACCAATTCCGCCACGCGGCGCGACGAATGCGAAAAGTCATTCAGAACGGTTACCTGGGCGACGGTCCTGTACATATGGAGAGTTACTATTGCTATGAAATCGGCCACTCGGGCTATGCCGGCGCGATCCTCGGCGATCCGCAGCACTGGGTCCGACGCCTTCCAGGAAAGTTGCTGCACAATATCATCAGTCACGGAATTGCCAGAATAGCCGAGCATTTAGTTGGCGAAATGCCTGACGTAATCGCTTACGGTTTTGTGAGTCCGCACCTTAGAAAGCGTGGCGAAAGCGAGATTATCGATGAACTCAGAGTTATTATCTCTGACGAGCAGCGAAACACGGCATATTTCACGTTCTCGTCCCAAATGCGCCCAGATCTGCACCAATTTAGGATCTATGGCTCCAAGAACGGTCTCGTTTTGGATCAAGATCAAGAAACGGTCATCCGGCTGCCCGGCAAACGAATGATCAGCTATGCCGAGAAGTTCCTGCCTCCTCTGATAACGGCAGGGGAATACGTCAGGAATGTCGCTGCGAATCTACGGACTTTTGTTTCAAACGATTTTCATATGAAGTCCGGGATGAAGCACTTGATCGAATCCTTTTATCAATCCATCGCCGAAAACACGCCTGTACCGATCCCCTACCGGGAAATCCTAATGACCGCGCGAATTATGGATTCCATCTTTGCTCAACTCGAAACAAATGAGCCGCGTGCTAGAAAGTTTCTGGTTGCAGAAGCGCGGAAAGCGTAAGCCCGGCGGAAGAAAACACCTCGTTCAACCTTTCGAATAACATCCAGGAGAGAGTCATGAGTCGGTTGCGTATCTTGGTATTGGGACCGGACTGCAATCCCGAGCAAGTCAGCATTCCTTTCGTTACCTACTGTCATGCGGCGGCGCTCGCCCACCTCCATGATGTCACTTTGGTCGCCCGTTCGGCGGTTGAGACCCCTCTGAGCCGAGCAAAAGACCCGTTTCGCGCCATCGAGATAGTCAGGACGCCATGGCTCGACCGCATGTTCGCCTGGGGGTTGCGCAGACTTTTCAATAACAACTATGACACTCAAGTGTTGACTGCTTTTCGCTGTCCGTTTTCGCTGGCTTTCGAGTGGCGCGCCTGGCGACAGTTGCGTCGCCGGATCTTTGCGGGCGAGTTCGATGTGGTACTGCGCGTCCTGCCGATGTCGCCGGTTTTACCCAGTCTCTTTGCCTTCCTTCTGCGAAGAGGTCCTATACCTTTCGTGCTCGGGCCGCTCAATGGCGGATTGCCGTGGCCGTCCGGATTCAACCAGTTGGACAATCAAAGGGAATGGATCTCCGGCTTAAGGAATCTGTATCGGTTTTTCCCGTTTGCCCGGGCGACCTATCGGCACGCGAAGGCGATCATCGCCGCTTCATCCCAAACGTATTCCGAATTTACAACGTACCCGGACAAACTGTTTTTTGTCCCGGAGCCGGGCATCGGTCCTTCTTTGTGCCTGGATGACTCACGCAATCCGCAGCCGGGCGACAAACTGCAGCTGATCTTCGTTGGGGGACTGGTTCCGCGGAAAGCGTGTGACCTTGCGCTGCGGGCCGCCGCGCCTCTTTTGAAAAACGATTCGGCTCACTTCACCGTTATCGGTGATGGCCCGGAGGAGACCCGCCTGCAGCAGCTAACGAGATCTCTTGGGATCGACCAGGCTGTTTCTTTTTGTGGCTGGATCAGTCACTCGGAAGTCCTGGAGCGCTTGCGATCCTCGGACGTCATGGTATTTCCATCCGTTCGCGACAACGGTGCGGGCGTCATCTTCGAAGCTCTCGCGACGGGCGCGGTCCCCCTCGTCGTGGACTTCGGCGGACCCGGCGATATTGTCCATCCGGCAGTAGGGTACAAAGTGGCGCTTAGTAACGAAAGCGATATGGTCTCACAGATGGAAAAGATCCTGACCGACCTGGCGCACGACCGAGGGGGCCTTGCCCGCTTGCGACAGCAAGGGATGTCCTACGCACGGGAACGCCTGACTTGGGATGCGAAAGCACAAAGTGTCACTCGGGTGTTGAATTGGGCTGTAGGACGAGGTCCGAAACCAGATCTCCCAGCTCCAAAGATGCTGCACTTGGAGCACGCCGGCTGATCGCAAGGACGGCGGCCAGGACAGCTTGGCAGATTAATTCTCGGAGGTTCTATGTCATCAGGAGTGCCGATGAAGGCTATCGAAATAACTCACAAACCATACACGATCAAGAATCTAGTCCGCCCTTTGGTTCGGCTGACGCTATCCCCAACGAATTTAAAGGTCATTCGATTTCAGTGGTGGCGTCTGTCGTCATATCTCCCTCGGCTGCTGACTTGCTGGTTCGTCAAACGCACGCCACAAATGTGGAGCTATGGTGCGCCCCTGACATCGACTCATGTCGCGAAGCGACTCGAGAAGCTGAACGCGTGGACCCCGACAAGGCTTTGTCGAGTTATGACCAAGAATGGAAGCGACAAAGGTCGCGCTCACAACTACACAACTGCGTATTCAGCGCTGTTCAAGGATCGGTATGACGAGCCTTTGCGGATCCTCGAAATCGGACTGGGCAGCAATAATGCGGATGTGCTGTCCAACATGGGGGAATTCGGGATACCGGGTGCGTCACTTCGCGGATGGCGGGAGCTTTTCCCGCGCGCACTGGTATACGGGGCCGACGTCGACCGCAGGATTCTGTTTCACGATGATCGAATCAAGACATTTTATTGCGATCAACTCGATCGATCGTCTGTTCGTCAGTTATGGTCGCACCCGGAGTTGCAGGACGGCGTGGATATTCTCATCGAGGACGGCCTGCATACCTTTGAAGCGAACGTTTCATTCCTGGAAGAGTCGCTCCATCACCTCCGTCCGGGCGGCGTTTACATTTGCGAGGACATCATGTCGGACGTGATCGACAAATGGCGCGAGCGACTGGAGACCGTCTACGCGAAACAGTACTCTACGTATGAGTTCGCATTTGTGGTTTTGCGGGACGGCGGGAATCAGGCCAACAACTTGCTAGTGGTTCGTCGAGGCGCAGCCTAGGTTTATTACGAGGAAAGAATGATCCCATTTGACGCCAGCGGAGACTTTCACCCCGTTGCCGAGGCCAGCGAATTACGGCGTCTCGCGGTTCGAGGCGCTGCGGCTACGGTTTCGGCACAATGGCTTGGACTCGTGCTTCAGATAGTCGGCACTGTGCTGTTGGCTCGACTGCTGACGCCAGCAGACTTCGGCGTAGTGGCCATGGTCACAACGTTCAGCATGCTCCTAATGAGTTTTGGATCAAATGGTTTTCACGAGGTCGTCATTCAGCGCGATGGCATAAGTCGCTTTCAAGCAAGCAATCTGTTTTGGATTACGTCCGCAGCTGGATTAGTCTTAACGATCGGCTTTGCCGCAGCAGCGTCGCTATTGGCTCGTTTTTTCCGAAATCCGCTGGTCACACCCGTCGCGATGACGATGGCGGTGGCGATCTTTATTACCGCAATCTCTGAGATACACATAGCGCTGTTAAAACGGAGTATGCGATTCAGCGCCGTTTCCGCCAACGCCGTTGTCGCCCGCGCGGTGTACACGGTCGTGGCGATCGCGCTGGCCCAGATTGGATGGGGATACTGGGCATTGGTGATCGGGATCATCGGATACGCACTCAGTGTAACCGTTGGAGCTTGGTGGCTTTGCCGCTGGATTCCAAGCATGCCAAGGCGCGGAGTGGGAACGCGCGCCATGATAGCATTCGCCGCAAACGTCTATGGCAGATTCACCGCGAACTATTTTTCGAGGAATTTCGACACCCTTTTGATTGGCTGGCAATTCAATGCCGCGGCCCTTGGACTTTACAAAAGAGCCTATGACTTGTTCGCACTTTGGGAGAGCCAGCTTACTTCACCGCTCCACAACGTCGCTCTGGCGGCGTTGAGCCGGATGAACGAGGATGCCGCTCGCTTTCGGCGATGCCTGGCCAATTCGCTGGGAATCGTCGCATTTATCGGCATGGCGGTGGGCGTTGATCTTACTTTGGTCGGCCAGGATGTAGTGCGCTTAGCGTTTGGCCCGAAATGGTCCGAATCCGGCAGGATCTTTGCTCTCTTCGGACCGGGAATTGGAGTGATGCTACTTTATAGCATCGTTGGCTGGATCCATCTGTCCATCGGAAACCCGGGGCGCTGGCTACGCTGGACGCTCGTGGAATCGGCTGTCACGATTTTATTGTTTGTCGTGGCATTGCCGCTAGGCCCCGCCGGCCTCGCTGCGGCCTGGAGTGCATCCTTTTGGATTCTTCCGATTCCCGCGTTCTGGTACGCCGGCCGACCGGTCGAATTTGGCGTGTCATCTTTCATAAATGCTGTCTGGAGGTATACCGTCGCATCGATTCTAGCAGGTTTGCTAACTGTCGCTGTTATCCGAGGCACGCTACTCTGGGGACCTCCACCAGACGTGAAGGTAGCGCTGGCTGCAACTGTCATCATTTCAGCGCTATTTGGCTCACTCTATTTAGGCGCCGTCACCTTGTTGCATTGGGGCTGTGCGCCGCTGCGGCAGCTTGCAACGCTTCTGCGTGAACTCGCTCCTGCTGGACGACCGAAGAGGACGGCAGCCGAATCTGTTTGAGGAAGTAAGTGAGCCAGCAAACAACTCTCGGCAAAAGAACAGCCGTCGACTACCTCGCGAGAGCGCGAAGACGACTTGCTGTGGAGACAGCCACTGCGCTATGCAGGAAGCCGATCGCTATAAAACCGAATCTTCCGCTAATCTCATTTACCTTCGACGACTTCCCTAGAACGGCGTTCCTCGAGGCCGGTCGGATCCTGGGAAGATATAACATCCTGGGAACCTATTACGTATCCTTCAGCCTCATGGGCAAACAATCCCAGCTGGGGCCGATGTTTCACTTGGAAGATCTCAAGGAATTGCTCCGTCAAGGCCATGAGCTCGGATGCCACACCTTTGGGCACTGTCACTCCTGGGACACGCCGCCCCACTTCTACGAAAGGGCAATCATCGAGAACCAAGAAGCGCTGCGTGAAATGGTTCCCGGGGCACGATTCCAAACGTTTGCGTACCCACACAGCTGGCCCCATCTCGGTGTAAAGAAAGTCGCTAGCGCGCATTTCAGATGTTGTCGAGGCGGAGGGCGCAAGCCCATCAATATCGGAACAGCGGACCTGAACCTTCTCTCCGCGACTTTTTTGGAGCAGACCAGAGACAATCCACGCGCAGTGAAGGCTCTGATCGATGACAACGCCCGCGCGCGAGGTTGGCTGATTTTCGCGACTCACGACCTGTCGGGTGATCCCAGTCCTTTCGGGTGTACGCCCGATTTCTTTGAGCAGGTTGTGCAATGGTCTGTGGAATCAGGCGCTCGAATCCTGCCTGTTGTTGGCGCTCTGAAGGTCCTACAGGGTTCTTTGTCTTTCTGAATTCAGGAGGTGTTTAATGGCGCGGCCGTGGAACCCGAAAGAGTTCGATGCGTTGTGGGAACGATCCATCTGTACGGATGAAATGAATTTTGGAGGTCGCGATTACTACCTTCGCTACCGCTCACGCTACAAGACCTGCATCGAGCGGTTCGCCAGGCTGGCACCGCCGGTGGGACCTCTCGATGTGCTGGACATCGGCGGCGGCCAGCTGGCGCTGATGTGCAAACGACTGTGGGGAGATCGTGGGGTCCTTGCAGATATACCAGGTCCGGAATTGCTGCATCACTATATGGCAAAGCAAGGCGTACCTACGGTTATCTGGAATGTTTGTACATCAGACGCGCCCTTTAAGGACAAGTTCGATGTGATCTTCTTTTCGGAGGTGATCGAGCATCTGCCGATACCGGGCTATATCGCTCTGGAGCGACTTCGAAATGTGTTGCGTCCAGGCGGCCTCATGATTTGCACGACGCCCAATCTCTACCGACTGCGAAACGTCTTCTTTATGGCGCTTGGCTTACCGATTTTTGATTATTTTCAATTGCCTGATGAAGAACACTCACTGAGTCATGTGATCGAATATAGCCGCGATCATTTGCGGTGGCAGTTCGACAAGGCGGGTTTCAATCAATTCGACATTGAGTATTGCCAGATGCATCATCTGCCGATCAATCCCTTATACCGTGTGCTGTCCTGGTTGGGTTACCCACTATTCCTCGCTCCGCGTTTTCGCGACAATCTTCTTGCAATCGCCTACGCGCCGAGTACCCCCAAGTGACGTCCACGACGGCGGGTTCCTTTTTCACGGCTGGATACTAATCGAAACCGCCGGCGACGCTGAAGGAGGAGCAAACGGGAATGCCCCAACTGCAGGCGCCGTGCCGTAGAGCACCTGGATACCGCTGGAATTCTTATAAAGCCAAACCGGATCTCCGGGGCGCCTGTTGATTGCGGACGTAAGCGTGACCGTGTTCGTGCTATAGTTGATCGAAGCGATGCACGCTGGGTTTCCCGTCGTGCTGACCGCTATACAGTCGGGGGTTGTGCCCGCCCATCCGTCCTGGAACGGGGAAGCATCCACCAGCACCAACGAAGTCCCAGCACCAGCATCCCCACTCGCCACAGCGGTTAAAGGTCCGCCCGCATTTTTCGCGGGGGATGAAGTGGTCAGCGTGAAATCGCCCGTTGCCACATTCGTCATTAACGGATCTGCGAGTATGCCGTGGGTTTCACCCAAGGCGCCGGCGTCGCAGCAGCGGAGATCGTAGTCTTTATCTATTGGGCCGATGTAGGGATTATCCGAAGAGATTGTTTGAGAATTGTAAAAGATGTTGTTGCGCGCCAGGTGAGCCGTGGAGGATATGTTGTACCACATCGAATTGCCAGAAGCGTTGTTGTTCCCAACAAACGTGTTGTTGTAGACGTAACAGCCCGGAACATTCGTCCGGCCGTTCAGCGTGCATTCCATCCCGCCCGAGCTTGCGGCCGGTTGGTGCTCTGAATTGAAACGAATAATGAAGTTTCGGTCGTTCGTATCTTGACAGAGAAAGAGATGATTATCCGTCCCTGTGTTGCTGTTCGCGCGATTGCCCTCGAATAACACGTACTGTGCGCCCGCTCCACATTGCCACCCGTCAATGTGGTATGTGGCGTCCCCGATGCTTGGCCCCATCGTGTTGTTGCGAACGA
>Ga0209470_1000111_pt1 | contig 59246 bp, 54 predicted proteins | sample GraSoiAngelo_125_FD_185882 | JGI IMG/M metagenome (GOLD analysis project Ga0209470, IMG submission 185882) | Grasslands soil microbial communities from the Angelo Coastal Reserve, California, USA - 14_0927_05_40cm (SPAdes) (version 2) | ecosystem: Environmental > Terrestrial > Soil > Grasslands ... | reverse complement strand
TGGAACGGCGCGTGTCGGTTGTGCCGCGCTGGCTTCGCCAGCCGCGGCACGGCGGTCGCGCGTGCCGCGAGCGCCACATGCTCGCGTCCGTGCCCGCGACCCAAGAAGTCTTGGGTCGCGCTCCTAGATGAGCGCCCACGCAGCGCACCGAGGCGGTCACCGAGCGCGATAAGAAGAGGACGCCGGGATCCGGGGATTCACACGGCGCCGAGCCCTTCGTTTCACGTTTCCGGGTCCTGCGGTGTTATTCAACCGGGGTTCAGGCGACGGCGATGTCCGCCGCTTGCCAGACGGGGCGCACCTGACGACGTATTCTCGAGCCGAGGTCTGGTGATGTATCGCTTCAGGGGCGGCAAAATCGCCGAGCAGAGATGGGTGGAATGGGAGATCAGCGCCGCTCGACCATGACCCTCGACCCGGCACACTGCTACCAGGCCGTGCTGAGCCGCGACCGCCGCTTCGACGGCCGCTTCTTCGCCGGCGTGGTCACGACCGGCGTCTACTGCCGGCCGATCTGTCCGGTGAAGCCGGCGAAGCCGCAGAGCGTCCGGTGGTTCGCGTGCGCCGCCGCGGCCGAAGCCGCCGGCTTCCGCCCCTGCCGCCGCTGCCGCCCCGAGACGGCGCCCGGCACGCCCGCCTGGACCGGGACCTCGGCCGTCGTCTCGCGTGCGCTCCGCCTGATCGCCGCGGGCGCGCTGGACGACGGCGCCATGGAGGGCTTCGCGAGTCGGCTCGGCGTCGGGACGCGGCAGCTCCGCCGCCTGTTCGGGACGCACCTGGGCGCATCGCCCATGCAGGTGGCCCGCGCGCGTCGCGTCCACTTCGCGCGCGCCTTGATCGACGAGACGGACCTGCCCATGGCGGAGGTGGCGTTCGCGGCGGGATTTGGCAGCGTCCGGGACTTCAATTATGCCGTGAGGGCCACGTTCGGACGCTCGCCGACGGAGCTCCGGCGCGCGCGTGGTGCGCGCAGCCCGCGCGCGGACGGGGCCGGTCTCGCGGTCCGGCTGCCGTACCGGCCGCCGCTCGACTGGTCGGGGCTGCTCGCCTTCCTCGCGCCGCGTGCCACACCGGGCGTGGAGGCGGTGGCGGACGGCGTCTACCGGAGGACGATCGCGGTCGGCGATGCGCGGGGCACGATCGAGGTGCGTGCGGCCCCGCGCGAGCCGCATCTTCTCATGCGCGTCCGGCTCGCGCGTGCCGAGCGCCTGCTCCAGGTGGTGGAGCACGTGCGGCGTCTCTTCGACCTCGACGCGGATCCGGCGCTGATCGCGAACCACCTCGCCCGCAGCCGCGTGCTGGCGCCGCTGGTGGCGCGCCGCCGCGGTCTCCGGGTGCCCGGGGCGTGGGACGGCTTCGAGCTCGCGGTGCGCGCGGTGCTCGGCCAGCAGGTGACGGTGCGCGGCGCGACGACGCTCGCCGGGCGCGTGGTGCGCGCGTTCGGCACGCCGCTCGACCAGGCACAGGACGGACTCACGCATCTCTTTCCGCAGCCCGAGGCGCTCGCCGACGCCGACCTCGCGGCAATCGGCCTGCCGCGTGCCCGTGCCGCGACCATCCGTGCGCTCGCTGCCGCGGTGGCGCGCGGCGACCTCGTGCTCGAGGCCTCGCGCGGCCTCGAGGACGCCGTCGCGCGACTCGTCGCCATCCCCGGCATCGGTACCTGGACCGCGCAGTACGTCGCGATGCGCGCCCTGGGAGAGCCCGACGCCTTCCCGGCGGGCGACCTCGGGCTCCGGCGGGCGCTCGCCAACGGCGCGGGGCCGCTGCCGCCGGCGCGTGTCGCGGAGCTGGCGGAGGCGTGGCGGCCCTGGCGCGCCTACGCCGCGCTCCACCTCTGGACCGGCCTGGCGGGCGAACGTGGCTACGCGGAGAACGGGATGTTCCGAGCCCGTCACACGGCGGTCGCGTCCTCGTAACACGCGGACCGCGAAGGGGGGCGAGCGTGTGTGGTGGAGCGGGGTTTTCCCTGGACATTGCGACGCCCGCGGTGATACGCCGGCGCCCCAGAGGCACGATGCTCGGGGTGCGCCACCGGAGCCCGGACCGGTACGGGGAGGAGATGTTGCGTCGCGTCACCGCACGCGCGCCGTTCGGCTTCACGGTCTTCCTCGGCTGCCTGGCGCTCAGCACTCTGTTCGAGGTGCTCCAATTTCCCGAGCGCCGCGGCTGGATGGCGACGTTTGCCGCCGGTTTCGTATGCCTCGTCGCACTCTGCTGGACGCTCGTCCGCCAGCGACCGGCGTGGACCCTCCCGATCCTGCTCGGCTTCGTGAACGTCGTGGGGGTCGCACTCAACGGCTACCACGTGATCGTGGGGGCCTCGCTCGCCGCGTGCGTGTGGGTGTTGACGGGCCTGGTGGCCTCCGCCGCCGTGATCCTCCCATGGGGGAGCCGCAACCAGGCGCTTGCCTGCGTGGGGACGCTGCTCTCCTACCCGCTCCACCTCGTCGCCGGGACGGCCAATCCGCTCGCGTGGGACGCAGGCGGCACCTACCTCGCCGTGGTGATGTCGCTCAGCGTGTTCGGCGCGTCGCTGTTCGCGCGCCACGTGCGCGGCGAGCTCGAGCTGACCGCGGCCCTCGCCGAGCGCGAAGCGCGGCTGCAGAGCTACTTCGACCTCTCGCTGGTCGGCACGGCGATCCTCTCGCCCGACGGGACCTGCGACGAGGTGAACGACGAGCTCTGCCGGATGCTCGGCTACCCGGGCAGCGAGCTGCTCGGCAAGTCGTGGCGGGGCCTCGTGCACCACGACGACCGGGCGGCATTCGCCGCCCTGCTGAGGCGGATCCTCTCGGGCAGCGGGGCGCCGGAACGGCGGGACACGCGCTGCGTGCGGAAGGACGGCGAGACGACGTTCGCGATCGTCTCCCTGCGCGGCCTCCCCGGACGGCACGGAGCGATCGACCACGTCATGATGCTGGTGCAGGACATCACGGAGCGCAGGCGAACGGAAGCCGAGCGCGAGCGATACCTGGAGCGCGCGGAGGAAGCGCGCCAGCGCGCGGAGGAGGCAAGCCGCGCGAAGGACGAGTTCCTCGCCACGGTCTCGCACGAGCTGAGAACGCCGCTCACCCCGATCCTGGCGTGGTCGAACATGCTCCGCACGGAGGAGCTCGGTTCCGAGCGGAGGACGGTGGCCCTCGGCGCCATCGAGCAGAGCGCGAGGGCACAGGCGCAGCTGATCGACGATCTCCTCGACGTGTCGCGGATCGTCTCGGGAGAGTGGCGTTTGACGATGCGCCCGGTGGAGCTGGCGCCGGCGATCGAGGCCGCCGTGCAGCTGATGCAGCCGCCCGCGGACGTCAAGGGAGTGAGGCTCGAGCTCTCGCTGCCCGGCCTTGCCGTCCCCATCCTGGGAGACCCGGAGCGGCTGCAGCAGATCGTCTCGAACCTGCTCTCGAATGCGGTGAAGTTCACGCCGCGCGGCGGGCGGGTGCAGATCACCCTCGAGCGCCTGGAGTCTCACGCGCGCATCATCGTCCGCGACACGGGCGAAGGCATCGACCCCCGCTTCCTGCCGCACGTCTTCGAACGATTCCGCCAGGCAGACAGCTCCACCACGCGACGGTACGGAGGTCTTGGCCTCGGCCTCGCAATCGTCCGCACGCTGGTCGACCTCCACGGCGGCACGGTGCGCGCCGACAGCCCCGGGAAGGGCCTGGGCGCCGTCTTCACCGTCGAGCTCCCCCTGGCCGCGAACGGCGCGTCGGCAGCCGAGGAGGCCCCGCAGCGGGAGCACGCCGTTCGGCGGGTGACGCTCGGCGGGTTGCACGTCCTGGTGGTCGACGATGACCCGGGCTCGAACGCCGTGGTGACCGCGGTGCTCGCGTCCCGCGGCGTGGAGGTCCGGACCGCCGGCTCGACGCCCGAAGCCCTGGAGATCGCCGGACGATGGCCGCCGGACGTCCTGGTGAGCGACATTGCCATGCCCGGCGACGACGGCTACGCCCTTCTCGAAAAGCTCCGCGCGCGGGAAGGGGATCTCGGGCACATCCCCGCGATCGCACTCACCGCATACGCCGGAAGCAGCGACAGGCTCCGGTTGCTCGCCGCCGGCTTCGAGGCGCACATCGCGAAGCCCTTCGACCCGGCGGAGCTGGCTGCTGCTGTCGAGGAGGCCGCGAGCCGCGGCCGAGCGCCGGCACCGTAGCGGGACCCTAGCCTCCCCCGTCGCGGATCTGGACGAGGCCGCCGAGCGCCCCGACGTACGCGGTCGCGTCCGGCCCCAGGCTCACCGGCGCGAAGTTGTTGTTGAAGCCGAGGCCGGTGCCGGCGAGCCGCTTGTAGACCGTCTGGCCGCTCCGGAAGTCGATCGCGGTGAAGTACCACGCGTCGGTGTCGTTCGGCTCGGGATCCTTGGTGTACGTGTACACGAGGCCGGCGGCGAGGGAGACCTTGGAGACGGTCGACGGGACGCGCTCCGCGCTCGTCCACACCGTGCGGCAGCCGCGCGTCCCGAGGTCGATGCGGCTGATGCCCGGCTCGGTCGTGCCGCCGTTCTCGGTCACCGTGGGCCCGCTGTAGCCGTAGTTGTTCTCGACGACGAGCGACCGCGTGCCGACACCGATCAGCGAGTTCTCCGTGGCGCCCATGCCCGCCGCGAACACGGGCTCCGTACAGAAGAGGCGCGGCCCGCTCACCGCCGCCTCCCGCCGGTAGACGAGGACGTGCATCCGCGGGTCGGCGTTGTCGGTGATCGCAACCCAGTGGCGGCCCATCAAGGTCGGCGTCGTCCCCGAGCCGAAATTCACCTGCCCGGGCTTGAGGCGCGTGCCGCGGTCGTAGGTCTCCCGCCAGGTGACGAGCGGTACGCCGCCCGCGCCGGCGTCGAAGCGGTAGAGCGCGTGGTCCGAGACGATGAACACGCCCCCTGTCTCGTCGACAGCGAACGAGTTCCCGATCGCCTCGCCGTCGAGCCGGAGGACGGCGAGGGCGCCGCTCGCCGGGTCCACGGTGCCGACCAGGCCCTGCACGGTGACGAACCAGAGGAGCCCGTGCCAGTCCGGGAGGACGGAGACGACCCCCTCGCCCACCGCGACGACCGACGAGAGGTCGTAGGTCCGGACGAGCTCGAAGCCGGGGCCCGTCGCCGATTCGGTCTCGCCCACCACCCAGATCTGTCGGTTGTTGGTCGGCGTGACGGCGCGGTCGAGGTTGTCCAGGTAGAAGTAGCCGCCGCCCGAGAAGTCGCTGAAGACCGATCCTCCCGAGCCCGACCGCGGCGGGAGCGGCATCGCTGCCTCGGTCTCGAGCGTCTGCGCGTCGATGAGGACCAACCGCGGCCCCTCCACGCCGACGCAGATGGTGACGATCCGGCCCGTGCTGTCGAACGTGAGCGATCCGCACTCGGCGTTTTGGTACGTCGAGCGTCGCTCGGGCGTCCGCCCGAGCGGCCCCGAGCCGACGTAGGTGTCGGTCATGTAGGCGTCGTCGTGGATGTTGCTCCTCCCGTTGGGCGCCATGAACGGGTGCTGCGGGATGAGCGGAGCGACGATGCGGTGGGGCACTGCCGGCGCGCCGATGAAGGAGGGGACGGAGTTCGCCTCGGGGCCTTCGGGGATCGGGACGGGTGCCGTGCCGGCCGTCGCCGCCCGCGCGAGCAGCAGGGCCGCGAAGATGGCAGCGCCGCGAGTCACGCCTCTGGGTACGCTCCGCCGACCGCCAGGGCAATTCCCGCCGTCCCGTGATTGCGACCGCCGGCGAGTGGTGACTCGTGCGCTTCGCGACTCTACGGGATGGAAGGACAGACCGCGGGCGGCGGCGTCTTCGCCTGGCCTGCGAACAGCCCGGGACGGTCGGTCTTCGCCGTCGACGGCGGATTCCCGGTGAGCTTCGCCGGGGCGTCGGCACACCAGACCCCGGGGCCGAGGAAGAGCCTCACGGCCACACGTCCCTGCGAGGTCTCGTCCAGCGAGTAGGAGCCGATCCCCTTGGTCGTGATCTTGTCCGCCCGGATCGTCACCGACCGCACGGGGCCTCCGCCGGGCACCCGCGAGCTGCGGAAGCTGTAGCCCCTCGGTTTGGTGCTCGTCCCGAGGTAGCGCCAGCCCCGAGAGTCGAGGCTGTAGAACTGCTTGTCGTTCGTCCGGCCCGCAGAGTTGTAGAAGAGGAGCGTGCCGCTCGTCGTCGGCTGAGTCGGATCGGAGGGGTCGAGCCGCGCGGGTGGCGCGATGCGGTTCGCCGGCGCGTCCGTCCTCGTGGAGGACGTGAACGAGAAGCTCTGCTTGACGGGGTCGGTCAGGTCGTCCGTCAGCTTGAGCGCCGTCGTCTCGATCAACGTCGGAGCGGGCGCGGTGGTCGTCGTGCTCGACGTCGAGGTCGTCGTCGTGGTGATGCTCGTGGTCGTCGGTCCGCCGCCGGGGATGCTCGCGGCATCCGCCGGGTCGCTGCCCGCGTCGAGCTCGTCGCGATCGAAGAAGCCGTCCTCGTCGCGGTCGATGCCGACACGCTGCCCGGAGCCGGGCGGGACGCAGGTGTAGGTCCGCTCCTGCCCCGCCACGGCCGCCTGCGCCCGCAGCGACGCGTCGCTGAGGAGCGGCTCCGTGACCCGGTCGCTGCGGAACGTCCCGCTCGCCTGCCGGACCCAGCCGCGCTGCTGGCCGCCGAGGTTGCCCTTCACGACCACCTCGCACTCGCCCGCCGCGGCGCGGGCGATGAGCAGGTTGATGCGCCCCCCGACCGTCGCCGCGTTGGTGCTCGTGAGCGTGATCTGCTGCCCGACGATCGGCGCCAGGTTGCTGTCGAAGGCGAGCACGAACTGCTCGAGCTCCGCACGCTCGGTGTCGTTCACGCCGAACACGTTGGCGCCGTGGAAGCGGAAGAGCGTGTCGACGCTGCCGTCGTGCAGGAAGCCGAAGCCGCGGACCTGCCGGCCGAGGCTCGCGGCGTCGCCATCCCGGAAGAAGGCCACCTTCGGCATGCCGAACATGCCGACCTTCTGGTAGGCGTTGCGCAGGTGGGGGATCTTGAACTCCTGTGGCTCCCCCTCGATCGACATGAAGCCGTCGGTGCCGAAGAAGCCGGATGACGGGTTGAGCGCGTGGCAGCCGTTGCAGTTCTCGACGATGTCGGTGGTCCGTCCGAAATAGAGGTCGTGCCCGGCCTGCTGGTCGGCCGTGAGCGAGTTGTCGAGCGCCCGGTTCGGGTTCGGCGGGTGGGTGACCTGGAGGATGAAGTCGGTGAAGCGCTGCATGTCGGTGCTGCTGATCGGTCCGCCGCGGCCGAGGAGCCCGTCGAAGGCGACGATGAAGCGCTTGAAGTCTGCGTCCTCGTCGAACGCGCTGCCGCCGGGGTTGTTCGCGCCCGAGCGGTCGCCGCGCCAGTGCATGGGTCCGTGGTTCGCCATGCCGCGCAGGCTCTGCGTCGTCATCGGGCCCTTGAGGGGACTGAACGTCGAGCCGCCGCCCACGCGGAACGGGTTGTTGTTCGCGAGCGGGACGTCGTCGGGGTTGCCGAGGTCCCAGGCGAGGCTGTCGAAGTCCGCGAAGACGTGGCAGGCGGCGCACGCCGCCTCGCCGTTGCTCGAGGTGAGCTGCGCGTCGTAGAGGACGGGACGCCCGTTGCGCACGCTCGCCGGCTCGGGGCTGTGGACCGGCAGGTGCGCGGTCTCGAGCCGCGTCGCCGTGTCGATCACCGAGATCGAGTCGTCGAAGCGCGTCATCACGTAGAGGCGGCCGTGCGCCTCGTCGAGCACGAGCCCCGTCGGACCACCCCCGCTGACGGGGATGTGATCCGCGGCGTCGGGGACGAAGGTGTCGTTCTCGAGCGCGGCGGTGCTGAGCACGCCGACCTTGCTCGAGCCGAAGGCGGCGACGTAGAGCGTCGCCCCGTCGCCGCTCACCGCCAGGCCGAGCGGCGTGGCGAGGCTCCTGTCCTTGACGCCCGCCGGGCTCGGGACGACCGCATAGTCGATGTGCTTGTTCAGATGTCGCGGCAGGGCCGCCGCGCCGTCGAGCACCGTGATGCGGGCCTCGTGCAGGTGTCCGCGCACGGTGGTCGGCGCGGGAGCGCCGGGCACGGTCGCGGCGAAGGTGCCGGGCCCCTCGAAGCGGACCTCGTTCCGTGCTTCCGTGTTGCTCACGTAGACCTTGCCGCTGACCGGGTTCACCGCCATGTTGAAGAGCACCGTGCCGACGCTCGTGAAGGCGCCCGTCTCGGCCGGCGGGTTCGCCGTCGCATCGATCGCGAACACGTCCTCGTCCGGCAGCGAGAAGCGCACCGCGGGGCTCCAGTTCCGTCCGAGCCGATCCTCCCACCGGCCGCTCGACGGGTCGAACCTGACGATGAGGCCGGTCTCGGGTCCGGCGGTGCCCTGGAAGTTCCTGTTGGGCGCCGGCAGCCCGCCCGGCATAACGCTGCCGTCGGAGAGGGTACAGGGCGCGGCCGAGGTGCCGCCGTCGCAGACGAGACCCTCGGAGAGGCTCGTCGTCTGGTTGCCGGAGTGGAAGACGGCCGCGTAGACCGTGCCTCCCCCCGGGGCGACGGCGAGCGCCCGCGGCGTGTCGCCGAAGAGGGTGACCCTGGTGAGCGGCGTGCCGCCGAGCGAGGTGCCGAGGTTCGTCGCATCGAACACCCAGACGTCGGCGCGGCCGATGCCCTCCGTCGTGAGGTCGGCCAGCGCCACCCCGCTGTTCTGGCCGCGGTGCGCCGTGGTGATGAACGCCCGGTTGCCCCCCGGACCGGCGAACACGATGTCGCGCGGCTCGTCGCCGACCAGCAGCGTGCGCGTGACACGCGGTGGCACCGAGGCGACGTCGACGATGCTCACGCTGTCCGAGAGGTGGTTCACCACCCAGACCTCGCCGTTTGAACGCGCGGCGACGGCGACCGGCTCCAGGCCGACGGGCACGGAGCCCGCGTGCGTGAGCCCGCCGGCCGATACGGCGAAGATCTCGAGCCGGTCATCCGGCGTGTTGACGGCGAACAGCCGGCTGCCGTCGGGCGAGAGCGCGAGCGGCCGGACCTGGCCGCTCTCGAAGGTGACGAACGAGGCGCCGAGCGGCGGCGCAGCGGCGAGGAGCAGCGCAAGCAGGGCGGGGAGACCGCGGCCGAGCGGGCCTGGGAGCATCGAGACCCCCTTTGGAGGGGTCGAGGGATACCATGCTCGCCTGCTCGCGCGCCAACTTTTTTTCGCTTCTCAACGGGACCGCTCGACTCATTGCCAGGCGCGCGGCAAGGGCTGGCCGGCCGAGGCCACAGCGCGCGTCGGTACCCGGCGTGCCGAGGACCGGGGTGCTCACCGGCCGCGAGGAGCAGTGACCCTACTTGCGACGGCGGGTGCGTTTGGGCGCTCGCCCACCGTCGCTGGCACGATCAGGACGGCTCGCGGTCCGGTGCAGCGCCTGGTCAGGCAGGCGATCATAGGCCTCAGGCTCTTTCGACGGGATCTTACGGAGAGCTCGTTCGAACTTCGCACGGCTACCCCGGCCAGCCCGCTCACGAAGGTACTCCACGGTCATGAGCGCCGACATCTTCTCCGCCACCGCAGAGGTGATGAGCTGGTTGATTGATACGTCGTCACGCTCGGCGATCTCGCTCAACCGACGATGTAGCGAGTTCGGCAGCCTCAAGCTCAGAGTGCTCATCGAAGTTCTCCAATCCTCTTCAGGAGTCCCTGAGGGGTCAGGGCCTTGAGACCAAATTGCTCGATCCCTCCGAAGTCCTTCCGGTTGTGGGTCACGACGGCTTCACACCCGGCCGCCACGGCCACCTCAAGAACCATGTCATCCCGGATATCCCGCAGAAAGGGTCTCCAGAGGAAGAATATCTGCTGAAGTTGGGCCACGCTGCAGACGTAGTCGAGGATGTCGCGGACATCGCCCCGAGTGAGGTTGGCTTCCTCAAGATTGCGAAGCAGGGCATCTTCGTACTCCAGGATCAGCGGAACCGACAAGGCAATCTCGAACTTGCCCGATCCGACCAGGGACAGGACCCGGAAGGACGCACCGCGGCGGGAACGGACGGCTGCGACGGCGACATTCGTATCAAGAACCACCCTGGGCCCCACCACGACGGTATCGTATACGATACCATCGATGATTCGCAAGGGCCAGTCATGAGGACCGGGTGCTGGAGACTCAGAACTGCCTGACTAACTAAGGAAGCCACATGGCAACGATCGGTACGACCATCCGCGTGACGCTGCCAACCCGGGTCAAGCGGAAGCTCGACAAGGTGGCGGCGTCCACCCGACGGACGCCGTCCACGGTCGCGGCCAAGGCTATCGCCTGGTACCTAGAAGACGAGGCAGCGTTCATCGCCGCCGTCGAAGCCGGCTTGGAGGACGCTGCGGCCGGCCGCGTGGTGGAGCACGCCGAGATCCGGGCTTGGGTCGATAGTCTGCGACCCAGGCGACGTGCGGCGCGGCGTTGAGGCTCGTCTGGACGCGCCGCGCGGCCGACGACCTTGCCGAGATACACGCCCTTCCAGCCCCAGATCGTGGCCACGACATCGGGGCCCGGGGCCCCACTCTCATCGCGCAGCCGGCAGCGTCTCGGCGTCCCACGGGATGTAGCGGACGCCCGGCAGCGGCTCCGGCGCGTGGAACTCGACCGCCGTCGTGTGCCGCGACGTCAGGCGCCGCCGGCCGCCCGGCGTCACGACCTCCACCTCGCACGAGGCGACGTCGCTCTGCGCGACGTGGAGCTCGCGCCCGTCGGGGTCGCGGTAGACGTAGCCGACCAGGCTCTCCGGCGCACACCAGGCCCGCGCCGCGATCGTGTGCCGCGCCGAGGCGGCGCGGAGCTCGAGCGTCGTCGGGCCGGATGCGGCGACGCGGTTCCGCAGCGTCTGGACCACGCCGGTGAGCGCCACGTCGCCCTCGGCGCTCCGCCACACGACGGGCGTGAGCCACGGCCCGGGGATGGGGCCGAGGACCTTCCGGTCGAGGCGAGCCGAGGCCGCCTCGAGCCGCGCGCTCGGATCCTCCGCGAACGCCGGGCAGTAGAGCCACGAGAGCTCCTCCACGTGACGCGTCCCCCAGATGTGCGCCTGCAGCCCCGGCGAGGCCTCGAGGCGGCGCGCGACGCCGTCGACCGCGATCGTCCCGCTGAAGATGGTGTCCGCGTTCGGCCGGGACACGCGCACGGGCAGCGGCAGCTGGCGGAGGAGCCACGGCTCCGACTCGGCGGGCCGCTCGGCCGGGATGAAGGTGAGGTCCCAAACCAGCCGCCGGCCGCTCCCCGCCACGGCACCCGCGACATAGCCATGCTCGAGGACGCACGAGCCGATCCGGATCCCGAAACGATCCGGCTGCCCGGCGTCGTAGGCCTCGGCCGAGTGAATCGCCTTGAGCGCGATGCTCGGCTCCGCTGCCTGCGCGTCGAACCACGCGGCCCACACGATCGCGCGGGCCGCGCCCGGCGCGCTTCGGGCGGGCGCGAAGGTGGTGTAGCGGAGCCAGAGGGCGCTCGCGGTGGGCGGATGGAAGACGACGAGGAACCAGATCTCGACGAAGCCGGCGTCGCCGCGCCAGCGAGGCAGGTTGGCGCGCTCGCTCGCCGTCATCGTGGCCGGCATGGTAGCGTCCGGGTCGCATGGATGACAGGCGGGTCCCGACCGACCTCGCGACGCTCCCCAAGGCCGAGGTCCACATCCACCTCGAAGGCGCCATCCGCCCTGCCACGCTCGACGAATTCTCCCGCCGGGCCGGCCTCAGGGTGCCGCGCACGTTCAGCGACCTGAACGGCTTCATCCGCGCGATCTCGGGTGCGTGGACGACCATGATGCACGCGGGCGACTATGCGCGGCTCGTCCGCGAGTACTGCGAGGACGCCGTCCGGAGCGGCATCCGCTACGCGGAGCTCGAGCTGGTGCCAGGCGGGCGGCCGTACGACTGTCTCGGCGAGGCGGTCGAGGCGGCGGCCCGGCAGCGCGACATCGTCGTGCGCTTCGTCGCCGGCCTCAACCGCGACCTGCCGCTCGAGCTCGCGTGGATGATGCTCGAGGCGGCAAAGGGCGTCCCCGAGGTCGTCGCCGTCGGCCTCGGCGGTGCGGAGAGCGGCTTCCCGCCCGAGCCGTTCTCCAAGCTCTTCGCCGAGGCGCGCCGCCGCGGGCTCCGCTCGGCGCCGCACGCCGGCGAGGACGCGGGTCCCGCGTCGGTGCGCGGCGCGCTCGACGCGCTCGGCGCCGAGCGCATCCAGCACGGGGTGCGTGCGGTGGAGGACCCGGCGCTCCTGGCCGAGCTCGCCGCCCGCGGTATCCCGCTGGCGGTCTGCCCGACGTCGAATTTGCGCCTCGGCGTGGTCGCGTCGCTCGACGCGCATCCGCTGCGACAGCTCTGGGAGGCGGGCGTGCGCGTATCGGTCAACACCGACGACCCGGGGTTCTTCGGCTGCGACCTCGTGGGCGAGTACGCGATCGCGGGGCGGCTCCTCGGGCTCGACCGCGCGGGCTACGCGCGGCTCGCGCGGAACTCGGTGGAGAGCTCGTTCGCTCCAGAGGCGGTGAAGGCGGATCTGCGGGCGGCGATCGCGGAGTGGGTGTAGACGCGCGGATTCCGTCATCTACTGACCACTCCGTTGACCCGGCCCGCCGCGCGGGCGGGCCGGGAGTCGAACCGAACGGAACGGGCGAGGGCTACGCCTTGCTCATCGACCAGGCGACCTTGGTCTCTTCCTTCGGCTTGATCGAGACCTTCTCGGTCTTCTTGCCGAGCTTCTCCTGCCAGAGCTCGACCTCGTAGTCGCCGGGCGGCAGGTCGGTGATCTTGAACGCGCCGGTGGCGTCGGTCAGCGCGACGTAGGGCTGGTCCGTGGCGACCCACCACGCGCTCATCCAGCCGTGCACGTCGCACTTCACCGGGATCGTCTCGGGCTTCTCGACCTTGATCTGGATCTTCGGCTTGAACTTGGGCTGCGCCTGGTTGCTCGGCGGGTTCGCGGTGCCGAAGGTGTGGATGTTGTGCAGGATGCCGTCGCTGTTGAGGACGTCGACGGTGCTGCCGGCGGGGAAGAGGAGCACGTGCGGCTTGTACTCACACGTCTTCTGATCGAAGACCGGGTCCTGCGCGGGCAGCTCGAGCTTCTTGCCCTTCTGCGCCTTGACCGTCACGACCACGTTGGCGAGCGCGCCATCCGACCCGACCACGAGGTCCGGCGACATCTTCTCCTTGCCGCACACCTCGGGATCCTTCGAGACCTCGAGCTTGGCGGGGGGCGGCGGCGTGCCCTGGAACTTGACGGTGCCGGAGAGCGTGCCGCCGTCGGTGACCGCCATCGCCTCGTAGGCGGCGGCACGGGCGGCGAGGCCCGCCACGAGGGCGACGGCGAGCGCGGACGGAACGAGGTATCTTCTCATCGTCTCATCTCCTCCTACTGGCTCGGGCCGGGCGCGCCCGTGACGACACGCGCCGCCTGCTGCGGCGACGGCGGCGCCTCGGGCATTCCCAGCGACAGGATGTAGTCGCGCAGCGCGCGAATCTGCGCCTCGTCGTCCCCGCCGAGCACGTCGGGTGGCCCGCCGGGGAAGAACGACGGCATCTTGGTGCCGGGCATCACCTTCTGCGGGTCGTGGAGCCACTTGACGATCCACTCGGGGCTCAGGCGGACGTGGGCCAGCGCGAGGTCCGGCGCCCATCCCTCGGGCGGACCCTGCGGCTTCTGCGCGCCACGCTGGTGGCAGGAGAAGCAGTCGAAGTAGTCCTTGGAGGTGAGGAGCCTGCCGGCTTCCACGTTCTCGGCCTTGAGCGCCGCGCGCTCGAGGTGCACGAACGGCACCTGCACCCGGTCGAGCGCCTCGAAGTAGCCGACCACGGTGTTCGCCTCCTCGTCGGCGAGGCCGAAGGTGGGCATGCGGACCTGGAGCCACGGCCGGATCGGCACCGGCGCCTTCACGAAGTTGAAGAGCCAGTCGGCCTGCACCTTCTCGCCCTCGCCGTTCAGGATCGGCGGGGCGAGCGTGGGCTGCTCCTGGTAGAGCCGGCGGATGTCGCCGCCGCGTCCCTCGATCACGTGGCAGCCGGTGCAGTTGTAGCGCGCGACCAGGCGCCGGCCGGCGACGATCCGATCTTCGCCGGGCGGGCGGTAGAGATACTTCACCGGCACCTTGCTGTCCGTCCGGCTCGAGAGAAAGGCGCGGAGCGCCTTGATGTCGTCCTCGGCCAGGTCGAACTGCGGCATCACCTGCTCGATCCACTTGGTGGCGTAGGTGCGCGGGCTCGCGAGCTTGTTGTACGTCCAGTCGTCCCACGTCTCCGGGATGTCGGTCCGGTCGCCGAAGAAGAGCTCCTCCCTGGTCTTCGAGCCGAAGGCGGAGAGCTCGACGCCGATGCGCGACTCGTTCTCCATGCCCGGGATGTCGTGGCAGCCGGCGCAGCCGTACTTGCGGACGAGCTTCTCGCCCGCCTCGGCGCTGGCCGGGTCGGCGAGCCGCGCTTCGAGCGCCGCGGGCGCGGGCCGTTTCTCGCCGAGCGTCGCCAGGTAGGCCGTGATGGCGCGCGCCTCGTCGTCGGCGAGGCGGAGGCTCGGCATGCGGGCCACCGGCGAGTAGCCGCGCGGGTTCTTCAGCCAGTGGTAGATCCAGCGCGTATCCGTCTTCTCCGCCACCTTCGCGAGGTTCGGGGCGATGTCCTTGTTGGCGCCGAGCTGGCCCGCCACCTCGTCCGCGGCGAGCGCGTGGCAGGCGCGGCAGCCGAGCGTCTCGACCAGCGCCTTCCCCTTGGCGGCGAGCTCGCCGCCCGCGGCGCCCGCCGGTGCGGGGTGCGCCGCGAGCCATTCCTCGCTCGGCTGCCTGGTGTCCGAGAGCAGGAAGGCGGCGATCTGGACCGCCTGCTCCTCCTCGAACATGAAGTTCGGCATGCGCGTGCGCGGCCGGAACTCGTGCGGGTTCCTGATCCAGCGGACGAGCCAGCCGTGGTCGACCTTCGCGCCGATGCGCCGGAGCGACGGCGCGATCGACGTGACACCGCCGATCTTCGCGAGGTCCTCGTAGCCCTCGGTCAGGTGGCAGCCGTGGCAGCCGAGCTGCTCGAAGAGCCGCTCGCCCCGCCCGATCTCGTCCGCCACCTCGAGGTTCTGCACTCCGGCGTGGCACTTGATGCACTGGGCGGTGATCTTCTCGCCGCGCAGGAGCGGCCGCTCGATGAACTCGACGTTCTCGAGGTGCCCGTGCTCGTCGACGAAGTTCCCGTGCGCCGTCTCGGGGCTGTTGACCGCCGGCCCCTGGCCGCCGTGGCAGGGCGTGCAGCCGAACTTCTCGGGCGGATGCTTGGCGAGCAGCAGCTCGCGACGGGGATGGGTCTTCCACGGGTTCGGCTGGTCCTCGAATCCCGGCTTGTTGATGCCGGCGTGGCACGACATGCAGCGGTCGACGCGCGCCACCGGCTTGTCGAAGTTGTTGCGGTCGAACTCCTCGAGCACGACCTGCTGGATCTTCGGGATCTTCGGCTGCCAGTCGAAGCCGAAGAAGGGCGGCTCGGCCTTCGGTCCGGGGAAGTAGCCGAGCGACACGCCCTCGAGCTTCTGCTGCAGGTCTTCCCTGGCGGTGGTGAGCTTCGCGACCTCGTCCTCCGCCGTCTTGACGGCGCCCTCGACCTGCTTGATCTCGTTCTGCAGCGCCTCGATGTGCTGCTGCGAGTCGGTGTAGATGCGCTGCCGCTCCGCCCGGACCTGCTCCTTCGCCTCGATCTCCGCGAGGAGCGCCTCGGTCGGCCGGCCGGCGTGGAGGGCGTCGTCGTACTTGAAGCGCAGCTCCTCGAGCTCGCTCTTGATGAAGCGCAGGTTCAGGTCCTTCGACTGGTCCTCCTGCTGCGCGCGCCGGAGCTCGCGCTGGAGGTCGGCGATCTTGCGCGCGTTCTCGCCGGACGACACGCTGGCGTGAGCGTCGGCGAGCGCCTTCGTCGCCTGCCGGTAGGCGGGGTCGGCGTCGAGCCGCTGCTGCTCGGCGGCGATCGCGTCCTCCAGGGGAAGAAGTACCAGGCGGTTGAACTCGGCCTGGTACTTCTTCCACGGCCGGCGGAAGATGTTGTCGTCGGCGATGCACCAGAGGGCGCCGACGAAGAGCAGCAGCGAGGTGACGAGCCAGACGGCGCCGTAAGACCGCTTCTCGTCGTCGATCGGGGCGTCGCGGCGGGGCATGCTAGCTCAGGCCCGGCGCTCGAGCAGGCGACCCACCCAGAAGAGGGCGCACCCGGTCGCCGCCATGTAGAGCTCCTTCCACTGATCCCCGTGCGCCACGCCGACCCAGAGCCCGAGGCCGACGTCGGCAAAGCCGATCGCCTGCAGGAGCTTCGCGAAGAGGAGCACCGGACCCCGCCATCCGTGGCGCGCGCACGCCGTCAGATGTTGATGCTGAAGTACGGCGTCTTCAGCACCATGATGTACTTGATGTTGAGGAGGTGCCGCATCAGCATCTTGGCGACCACCGCCCACATGTTGAGGAAGAGGAAGCCCGTCAGCCCGAAGCGCGCCCACCCCCAGCGCTCCATGAACGCGGAGAAATTCGCGCCCTGCACCCACCGGCAGAAGGCGTAGAAGCCCACGTAGCCGACGACGAAGTAGCCGCCGACGATCAGTGCGCCGACGAGGGTGGCCATGGTCTCGTCGCGCACGCCGAGCAGGAAAGGGAGGTCGACGTTGGTGAGCGCCTCCACCTTGTGGGGGTCCCACTTCTCCCAGAACCAGAACCAGTTCCACCCGGGGCCCCGCAGGAACGTGCCGATGATGATCAGCGACACCCAGAGGATGTGGAAGCCGACGATGAACGTCATGATCTCCCACTTCCGGTCCTTCCAGCAGTAGTAGCCGTTCCCCTTCGGGTTGATGTCGAGGTACGGGATCACCATGAGGCCGAGGATGATGAAGGTGGGCAGCACGACGCCGGCATGCCAGGGGTCGAAGAAGACGAGCATCTCCTGAAGGCCGAGGAAGTACCACGGCGCCTTCGACGGGTTCGGCGTGCGCGTCGGGTTGGCCGGCTCCTCGAGCGGCGCGTCGACGAGCAGCGACCAGACGATCAGCAGGATCATCACACCGCACGCGATCAGAAACTCGTTGCGCACGAGGTGGGGCCAGGTGTGGATCTTGTCGTCGCCGGGGCCGGTCGCCTTCTTGATCGGGACCTCGATCTGCTTGGCGCCGGACGGTACGGCCTTCAAGGGAGTCGCCATGGCTTCCTCAGGTGTTCTCGCGCTCGGCGCTCCGGCGTGCCGACCAGAAGAGGGCGACAATGATCAGGACGAAGACGAGCGGGACGGTGAGCACGCGGCCGCGCGGGAAGACGAACGTCAGCACGATCAGGATGATGGTGCCGATGATGCCCTTCGCCTCCGGCGGCATCTGTCCTACAGGGCCGGGCCCGAGAACCCGTCGCGCCGGATGCGCCAGAAGTGGACGGCCATGAAGAGGCTCGCGACCAGCGGGATGAAGATGCAGTGGAGGATGTAGAAGCGCAGGAGCGTGTGCGGACCGATCTCGCCGCCGCCGAAGAGGAAGGCGCGGGCGTCGTACACGTTGTTGAGTCCCGGGATGAGTTCGTGTCCCGGGCCCTCGTGCCCCAGGAGCGGTGTAGCCCGTCCCATGTTCGATCCCACCGTGACCGCCCAGATCGACAGCTGATCCCACGGCAGGAGGTAGCCCGTGAAGGAGAGCAGCAAGGTCAGCACGAGCAGGATCACGCCCACCACCCAGTTGAACTCGCGCGGCGGCTTGTAGGAGCCGGTCAGGAACACGCGGAACATGTGCAGCCAGACCGCGATCACCATGCCGTGCGCCGCCCAGCGGTGCATGTTCCGCATGAGCATCCCGAACGGCATGTCGAACTCGAGGTACTTCATGTCGGCGTACGCATACTCCGCCGTCGGGCGGTAGTAGAACATCAGGTAGACGCCGGTGACGACCGTCACCAGGAACATCATGAAGGTGATGCCACCCATGCACCAGGTGAAGCGCAGCCGCGTGGCATGACGGCGCACCTTCGAAGGGTGCAGGTGGAGCCACACGTTCCCCGACACCATGAGGATGCGGTTGCGGGGTGTGTCGTCGTAGCCGTGGCGGAAGATCGACTTCCAGACCTCCGACTCGGTGACCTGCTCCTTGATCTCGTCCCACTTCGACATCAGTCTCCTTCGCTCAGACCTTGAGGAACGCGCCGGGCTTGGTCCACTCGCCCTTCTCGTAGAGGTACTTGACGCTCTTGTCGATGAGCAGCTGCCCGTCCTCGGCCCGCGTGATGCGCAGCCGCTCGAGCGGGCGCGGCGCCGGCCCCTCGAAGTTGACGCCGGTCTTGTAGAAGCCGCTCCCGTGGCACGGGCACTTGAACTTGTTCTCGGCCGCGAGCCAGCGCGGCGTGCAGCCGAGGTGCGTGCACTTGGCGAACAGCGCGTAGAGCCCCACCTCGGTGCGGATGATCCAGACGCGCTGGTCCTTCTTGAACTTCTCGCTGACCTCGCCGATCGCGTAGTCGGTCGGCAACCCCGCCTTGAACGTCGACGGCGGCGTGAACAGCACGCGCGGGAACGCCGAGCGGATGGCGGCGAGGAGCGTGACGCCCGAGAAGGCGGTGAAGACGCTCCACCCGAAGCGTCCGAACACGTCGCGCCGCGACCATAATCCCCCGAGCGCGGCGCGCTCGCGCGCGCGTTTGTCGCGCTCGCGCTGCTGCTCGACCCGCCGCCGCGCCGCGAGCGCCTCCTGATCCTCCGCCTGCGCCTCTCCCTTCGCCATCAGTGGCAATTCCCCCTCACCTCGACGACATTAGCTCAAGTCGAAACGCGAGCAAGCGGCACCCCGTCTCGCCTCCCCGCCGCACCTCGGGTCCCGCACCTAGCGCCGACGGACCAGCGTGTCGACAAGGCCCCATACGACCATCACCCCCGCCAGCGTGAGCATGACGAGGCCGAAGGGCGCAAAGAGGAGCAGCAGCGGGAGCGAGACCAGGCCGAGCAGGAGGCCGAGGGCGAGGGGGTTGAACGGGGCTGCGCGCGCTCCGGGAGCCTCCCCAGGCGGCGCCTCCGCGAATTCCGTCTCCTCTCTGAGCAGGCCGATCGCATACTCGCGGAGATCTTGCCGGTGCTCGGGGCCCGCGCGGCTCACCACCTCCGCGAGGCGCCGCGTGAGGTCCTCGACTTCGGCGTCGAGCTCGCGCTGTCGTTCCTCCGCGGCGTCCGGCGTGCGCCGATCATCCGTCAAAATCCTTCGCCTTCTAGGCCGCGACGCGGGGCGTTGTCAAACGAGGAACGCGGAGAACTCAGCGAACGGGAAAGGTAATCGTGAGGTCGCGCGCGCCGCGTCGGAGCAGCAGCCGGATGGGTTCGCTCGTCGTGCGCGCGCCCGCCCGGTCGGCGAGCTCGCCCACCGAGCGGACGGGCTCGCCGTCGAGTGCCGTGATCACGTCGCCGCGGAGCGCCTCGTGCGCGGGGGCGTCGTCGCCGACGTCGGAGACGAGCACTCCCTTGGCCTCGGGCGCCTTGAAGAAGACGGCGATCTCGGGAGTCAGGTCCTGGAGGGTGAGGCCCCAGAGGTGCGCCGCCGCGGGCGTGGCGTGCGCGGCGCGCGACTTCACGAAGACCTCGTCGGCCACCAGGATCGGCCCGTGCAGCCGGAGCGCGAGCGCGATGGCGTCGCTCGGCCGCGCGTCGAGCGAGATGTCCTTCCCGTCGGCGCCCGCGAGGTGGAGGGTCGCGAAGTAGGTGTTGTCCCGCAGGTCGCCGATCACGACGCGGTCGAGCCGGGCGCCGAGGCTCTCGACGAGCCGCTTCATCAGGTCGTGCGTGAGCGGCCGCGGCAGCGGCACGCCCTGTATCTCGGCGGCGATCGCCTGCGCTTCGAAGGGGCCGATCCAGATCGGCAGCTCGCGCCCACCCTTGCCCTTCTCGACGAGCTGCACGACCGGCGAGCCGGTCGTCGGATCGAGCCGGACGTCGCGCACCTCGACCTCGACCGGTGCCGCCGCGGCCCACGCGAGGCCGGTTGCCACCGAGACGAGCAGCGCGGAGCGCCCGAGCATTTCCTTGCATTCTACAGGCGCCGCCTGCGGCGGCAATACCGTTTTCAAGTCGGCGGGGCCGCGTGCCGAGATCCCGACCGGGGAACCGATGCGCACCGACCCGAAACGGCAACCGCGCCATGCCCTCGTGCTGGCGGGAGGCGGCATCGTCGGGGGCCTCTACGAGGTGGGGGCGCTGCTCGCGCTCGACGCCCTGCTCGAGGGGTTCACCGTCTGCGACTTCGATCTCTACGTCGGGTCGAGCGCGGGCGCCTTCGTGGCCGCGCTGCTCGCGAACCGCGTGACGCCCGAGCGCCTGCGCGAGACGCTCGAGCACGACCGGCGCACCCTCCCCCGTCTCTCGGGCTCGCAGTTCCTCTCGCTCCCCTGGCGGAGCTACCTCGCCACCCTGCCGCGGCTGGCGGCGAGGCTGCCGCGCGTCGCCGTCGCGCTCTGCGTCAACTGGCGGGAAGCCCTCGTGCTCGAGACGCTGACCTCCCTCCTCGGGCTCCTGCCGCACGGCATCTTCAGCCTCGACGGCCTCGAGGCGTACGTGCGCGACGTGCTGACGCGCCCCGGGCGCACGAACGACTTCCGGCGCCTCAGGCGCCGCCTCTACATCCCCGCCACCGTGCTCAACACCGGCGAGGTCCACGTGTTCGGCGCGACCCCGCGCGAGCGCACGCCGATCTCGGCCGCGGTCGCCGCCTCGGCCGCCGTGCCGCTCCTCTTCGAGCCCGTGCGCATCGACGGCATCGACTACGTCGATGCGGCGGTCACCAAGACCGCGCACGCCGGGCTCGCCGTCGAGTGCGGGGCGCGCCTCGTCGTCATCGTGAACCCCGTCCGGCCCCTGGTGCTCGAGAGCGCCGCGCGCGGGTCGATCCGCGACGGCGGGCCGCTCGCCATCGCGGGCCAGGGCCTCCGCGTCGTCCTCCACCGCCGGCTGCGCGACGGCCTGCGCCGCCACGCGCGCGAGCACGCCGACACCGACCTCGTGCTGCTCGAGCCCTACGAGCGGGACATGCGGCTCTTCGACTATCATCTGATGACGTACGGGCACCGCCACGAGGTCATCCGCCGCGGCTACCGGACCACCGTCAAGACCATCCTCGCCGATTTCGACCGCTACCAGGCGCTCTTCGCCAAGCACGGCATCACGATGGCGTCGCGGGCGGACATCGAGCGGCGGGCGCGGCGCTGGAGCAGCGCGGCGCGGCGGGCGGCGTAGCTCGCGTCGTACCCCGTCGGGTGACGGGCCGGGAGGGCGGAGGTGCTACCGCGCGCGCATGACAAGCGGCCCTTCAGTGCAGGCCCGGTCCGCTCGACCTAGGACGGTCGACGGTGCGCGGCGACCGAAAGTATTAGTTCTCGCGTACAAACGTCCGTGCGGCTGCACCGCAGATTTTTTTATTTTTTTTCTTGACAATCGAAGCTGGGCGGGAGTACGTCCTACCCCGCGTCTTCAGAGCGAGGTCTCCATGTGGAAGCGGGCGCCGCCGGTCAGGGCCTGGGAACATCCAGGCAACTCCCTACGTGATCAGTGAAGGCACGCAGCGGCGCATGGCAAGGAGGCCAAATGAGACCGATGACGGTTGGATTCCGGGGGGCGATCGTGGCACTGGCGCTCATCATCGCCTCCCCCGCACGCGCGCAGTTCAACATCCCCACGACGATCACCAACCTGTCCGGGTTCGGGATCCCGCTCGACGGGATCCTCGTCGAGGCGGCCCAGGGGCATAACGACGACCTCGCGACGTTCGCCGACGGCCAGCTCACCTTCACCGAGGTGGACAGCCTCCCCGAGCTCGGACCGATCTTCAACAGCCGATCGTGCGGCGCCTGTCACTTCCAGCCCGCGCTCGGCGGCTCCGGACAGTTCATCAACGAGGTCCGCGTGCGCAACAACACGGCCGGCGGACCCCTCCACATCTTCGCGAGCGACAACATCCTCCGCGCGGGGCCCCAGAAGCAGGGCACGACGACGATCTTCCCGGCGGGGCTCGAGTCGACGCCTCTCGGCTGCCAGATCACCGCGCCGAAGTGCACGCAGTCGGTCTGTCAGACCGAGGAAGCGAGCCGGACGACATTCGTGACGACGCTCAAGATCTGCAATCCGACGAGCAGCGCGTTCCTCTCCGGCACGAACTGCACGGCCGAGCGGCAGTCGACGCCGCTGTTCGGATTCGGCCTGGTCGAGGCGGTCGCGAACTCGACCTTCGTCGCGATCGCCAACAGCCAACCGCTGGCCATCCGCGGCACGGTGAAGACGGTCGTCGAGCTCGGCGCGACCCGCGTCGCGCGCTTCGGATGGAAGGACGACGTCGCGACGCTGCGCGGCTTCGCGGCGGACGCCTACCTGAACGAGATCGGCATCACCAACCCCGACGCGCCGAACGAGCGCAGCAGCTGCGCCCTCGGCGTCACCAAGTTCGGCGTGCTGCTCGACGCGGCCGACGACCCCGAGGACACGATCCAGAGCGACGGGCGCGCCGACATCGACCGCTTCGCGGACTTCATGCGGGGACTGGCACCGCCGCCGACTCTCAACCAGAGCAACTCCGCCCAGGCGGGGCACACGCTCTTCAACCAGATCGGCTGCGGCGGCTGCCACGTCGAGAGCATCACGACCGCCGCGAACCCTGCCGCCTTCGTTCCGCCGACCAGCGGTGGCGTGCCCATCACCTCGAGCCTGAACAACATCCTCGCCAACCAGACCTTCCACCCGTTCAGCGACTTCCTGCTGCACGACATGGGCTCGCTCGGCGACGGGATCACGTCCGGGGCTGCCGGACCGCGCATGATGCGCACCGCCCCGCTCTGGGGCGTACGCGGCAAGTCGCGCCTCCTGCACGACGGGCGTGCGGAGGAGGTCGAGGACGCGATCAACCTGCACGACGGCCAGGCCGCGGCTGCCGCGGCCCAGTTCCAGGGCCTGACCGACGGCCAGCGGCAGGCGGTCCTCGACTTCCTGAAGACGATCTAAGACGATCTAGGGTCGAAGCCCCGTCGCGCGGCGCGGTGCCGCGCGACGGGGCGATCTCCCCAGTGAGGGTTTCCGTCGCGCTCCTGTCCATCCTCGTTGCGGCCGCGCTCGGGCCGACGGGGACGAGCGCCGGCGATGCAGGCTCGCTCGGTGTCTACGTCGCCGGCGAGCTCGACCAGCAGGGCAAGCTCGCCGAGGCCCTCCCGCTGTACCGGTCACGCGCCGAAGAGACCGGCACCCAGGCCGACCGGCTTCGCTACGCGACGGCGCTGCTTCGCGCCGGGCAGCGCGAGGCCGCCGAGGCCGTCCTCGGAGAGCTTCGTCGCAAGGACACACATGGCGAGAGCGGCGCGGTCGTCGCCTCGAGTCTGCTCGCCGCCGGGTTCCCGGCGCTCGCCGTCCCCCACGCCCGGGCCGCTCACGAGGCTGCGCCGCGCGATCCCGGGAGGACGCTGCTCCTCATCCGCGCCCTCACGGCGGCCGGCGACCGGGAGTCCGCGCGCGCGCTGATCGCCAAGACGCGCGGCGAGGCGGCCCGTTGGGCCGACGGGGAGCGCCTCGAGCTCGCCCGCTGGCAGATCCGGATGGGCGACGTGCGACCGGCCCGCACGCTGCTCGACCGCGAGCCGCCCGAAGTCGTCGGGCAGATGTTCCGCGACTCGATCCGTGCGGACGTCGCGCTCGGGCAGCGCGACTGGCCGGCCGTCTCGGAGCTCCTCGGGCGTGCGGAGCGCCGCGTCCCCGCAGGCCTGACGGGCAAGCGCGTCGCCCGCGCCTGGCGCAACGTGCAGCGCGAGCTCTACAGCGTGCAGCTCCGGCGCGCCCTCGCCCTCTGGCGCGAGGGCCCGCGCGACCGAGCGGTCCCGGAAGCACGCAGCGCGCAGGCGAGCGACGAGGAGTACGTCCGCTCGGCGGCGATCCTCCTCCTCGCCGCGTCGGACTTCGCCGGGGGGCGCCGCGCCGAGGCGCAGGCACGGCTCGACGCGCTCGCCGGCCACGACCGCCGCTTCGCCGACCCGGTCGCGCACCTCCGGAAGGCACTGGCAAGCGACGCCAAGGAGGATCCCGTCGCCCCGCTCCAGGCCGCGCTCGCCGGCGAGGATCGGTCCCTCGAGTTCGTGACCGCACCGCTGGTCGAGAGCCTGCGCGAGTCGCTGGTCACCCCATGAGCCAGCCGCCGTTCACATCGAGGTTCTGCCCGGTGATGAAGCGGGCCTGGTCCGAGAGGAGGAAGTGAACGGCGTGGGCGACGTCCTCGGGGGTGCCACGGAACTTGAGCGACTGGCGCTCGATCACCCGGCGCGCGTAGCCCTCGGGATCGGGATGCACCTGCTCGGCGTCGGTCGGGATGGCGCCCGGGCTCACGGCGTTCACGCGGATGTTGTCGGGGCCGAGCTCGCGCGCGAGCGCGCGCGTCATGCCGAGCAGCGCGCCCTTGGAGGCGACGTACGGCACGAAGTTCGCCCACTCGCCCCCGAGCGTGATGCTGCAGACGTTGACCACGGCACCCCCGCCCCGCGCGCGCATCGACGGGACGAGCGCCTGCACGAGCGCGAAGGCAGCGTGCGCGTTGACCCGCTGGATGCGCTCGTACTCCTCGAGCGTGTAGTCGGCGATCGGCTTGAGCGGCACCACCGCGGCGTTGTTGACGAGGCCGTGGAAGCCATTCACCTCGCGATCGAGCGACAGCGCCTGGCCGCGGGCGCCGGCGAGGTCCGCGAGATCACCCTGCACGAAGCGCACCGGCGCCCCCGTGCCGTCGGCGTTCAGCGCGCCGGCGACGGCCCGGCCGCCCTCGGCGTTGACGTCATGGAGCACGACCCGCGCCCCCGCCGCCCGCAGCCGCCTCGCCATGGCGGAGCCGAGGCCTCCCGCGCCTCCGGTGATCAGCACCGCGCGCCCTTCCATGTCCATGGCTACTCGATCCGCGCCTGCGTCGGGACGATCGCCGCCTGGCGATGCTCGGCCGTCGGTCCCCCGAGATCGATGCTCGCCGACCCGCGGATGTCCGCCGACGACGCGCCCACCATGAACGTGAGCACGCCGGGCTCGGTCACGAACCGCATCTCCGGGTCGTAGAAGGCGAGGCGGCTCGGATGCACCGTGAAGTGGACGGTGCGCCGTTCGCCCGGCGCGAGCGAGGCCCACGCGAAGCCGACGAGCTGCCGGTCCGGGCGCGCCACGGATGCCACCTCGTCGCGCACGTAGAGCTGGATCACCTCGTCGCCGGCACGCGTGCCGGCATTGGCGACACGGACCGACACCTCGATGGGCTCGCACGTGCTCGCGCCGCGCACACGGAGCTGGTCGTAGGCAAACGCCGTGTAGCCGAGACCGTGGCCGAAGGGAAAGAGCGGCGTCGCCGGCGAGTCGGTGTAGTCACCGTGAAACGCCGACCGTCCGCCGCCCGCCCGATACCGGTAGTAGACCGGCACCTGTCCCACCGAGCGCGGCAGCGACACGGGGAGCCGCCCGGAGGGATTCACCGTACCGAAGAGCACGTCTGCGATGGCGTTGCCGCCTTCCTCCCCGGGAAGCCAGGCGTAGAGCAGTGCGGCCGCGTGCACCGCGATCCGGGGAAGCGCGAGTACGCGGCCGCCGATCACCACGACGACGGTCGGCGTCCCGGTGGCGATCACGCGGTCGACGAGCTCGGGTTGCGCGCCGGTGAGCCCCAGGTCGGTTGCGTCGCGCGCCTCGCCGACGGTGCAGTCCCCCGTGAGCCCGGAGCGCCCGCCGACGCAGACGATCGCCACGTCCGCGTCCCGCGCCGCCCCCACGGCGTCGGCGATGCCGCGCGGGTCGGGATCGCGAACGTCGCAGCCCCGGGCGTGGAAGACGCGCGTCCCGGACCCGACGGCGTCGCGGATTCCCGCGAGCGGAGTCACGTGCGGCGTGAAATGCGCTGGCGCCGGAAGATGCATGATCTCCAGGTGCGCCGGGTAATGATAGTCGCCCTGCAGGAGACGCGGGTCGTCGGCGGTGGGGCCGACGACGGCGATCGTCCGCCGATCCGCGCCGAGCGGCAGCACCCCGGAGTTCGTGAGCAGGCAGCACGAGCGCGCGGCAACGGTCCGCGCCAGCGCGCGCTGCTCGGCCGTGTCGTACACCCGGCCCGCCGCGCCGGCGTCGGCGTAGGGCCGCTCGAAGAGCCCGAGCTGGAGCTTCTGCCGCAGCACGCGACGCGCCGAGCGGTCGACGAGCGCCTCGCTCACCTCGCCCGTACCGACCAGCGCCGCGAGCTCGCGATAGCAGTCGAGGACCGGCAGCTCGAGGTCGAGGCCGGCCTCGAGCGCCTGGCGCGCCGCTTCGCGCCTGCTCCCCGCCGTCCGGTGGGCAAATTCGAGCAGCGCGACGGCGAAGTAGTCGGCCACCACGACGCCGTCGAAGCCGAGCTCGTCGCGCAGCAGGCGGGTGAGGATCTCGGCGGCGCCGGCGCACGGCAAGCCGTCGACGGAGCTGTAGGAGTTCATGACGCTGGCGAGCCCGGCGTCGCGGATCGCGGCGGCAAACGGCTCGGCGAACACCTCCCGCAGCTCGCGCGGGCCGACGTGCACCGGGGCATGATTCATCCCGCCCTCGGGCAGCCCGTAGGCGAGGAAGTGCTTGCCCGTGCAGACGACGCCGCCGCCGAGGTCGTCGGTCTGGAGACCGCGCACGTAGGCCGTCCCGAGCACGCCCGCGAGGTAGGGGTCCTCGCCGTAGGTCTCCTCCACGCGGCCCCAGCGGGGGTCGCGCGCCACGTCGAGCACCGGCGAGAGCGTGTGTCGCGCGCCGACCGCCAGCATCTGCTCGCGAATCACGCCGGCGACGGCCTCCACGAGCGCCGGGTCCCAGGTGGCCGCGAGACCGATCGCCTGGGGGAACACGGTGGCGTCCCGCGCACAGAGGCCGCCCACCGACTCCTCGTGCACGATCGCCGGGATGCCGAGCCGCGTGTCCTCGACCAGGAAGCGCTGGATGTCGTTCAGGAGCCGCGCCCTCGCCGCTGGGCCGAGCGCCGTGGACGCGCCGATGCGCGTCACGTGTCCCGTGCCATGCCGCAGCCGGACCCGAGCACGCTCGACGTCGAAGCCGTCGTCCGTGATCAGCTCGGTCACCCACACGCCGCCCAGCTGCGCGAGCTTCTCGTCGAGCGTCATGTGCCGCAGGAGATCCTCGACGCGGGCGTCGAGGGAGGCGCTCGGGTCGCGGTAGAGCGGGGTGGCGCCCACGACGACCTCGACCTCGCCTACGGTGCGGCGGTGCCGTCGAAGTACGTGAGCGCCTTGTTGAGCGCGGCAATGCCGATCTGGTCGCCGACGCGACGTCCCGTGAAGTCGTCCGCCTCCACGTGGATGCCGCCCCACAGGCGCGACTGCCCGGCCTGGTCGGCGGCGTCGAAGTAGCGCGCCCACTGGAGCGTCACGTCCCCGGACGGCCCGGCCTCGAACTGCAGGAACCCGTTCTGCCGCACGACGAACTCGCCGAGTCCGCCGGGGAAGAACTCGCTGCCCGTGATGAGCGTCAGCACCTCGGCGGCGGAGCGGCTGAACGTGCTGTGGCCCGAGAAGTAGCCGGGGAAGGCCGGCGTGACGAACGTGGCGCGTTGATACGGCACCCATCCCTTTGCCAGCACCCATCGCGTGCCGCTGTGCTGCGTCTTCGGATCCGCCGGCCCGCCGGGCCACGCGACGATCGCGACGTCGCCGAGCTGCGCGCCCGCGGCGACGAGGTCGGCATGGCGCTCGCCGGCGGCAGAGCTCTCGGCCGTGATGAGCTCGATGACCCCCGGCTCGAGGGGGAGCCCCATGGGGTGGAACGACGCCTGCCCCGAGTCGGACGACTGGCCCTTCTTCCCCATGTAGCGGATCATGGTGATCGGCCGCACGCCGTCGTACTTGCGCTTCGCCCCCCAGCAGGCGATCGCCGCATCGTGCACCGCGGCATTGAGGGCGAGGTAGGTCTTCACGTCCCACTCGAGCGGATCCAGCACGGGCCCGGCGCCGCGGAACCGCCGCTCGAATCCCGCCGTGTCGGCGACCGAGTTCGCGAGCACGTTCCAGTGTCCGGGCGGTGTCTCCGACGTCGGGCCGTCGGCCCAGTACTCGGCGATCAGACGGCCGAAGTCGCCGCGCTTGACGAGCTCGGGCGTGTAGGGCTGCCCGGTCGCCGGGTTCACGGGGTAGCCGTGGCCGTCGTTCGTGCCGAGGGGGTTGTTGCCGAGGGACGCCGGCGAGATGTCGATCATCGTCGGGTCGTCGGGGGTCAGGCGGCTGCTCAGCTCGATCACCTGCTGCACCTGCGCCTTGAAGGTGAGGTCCGTGGCGTCGCCCAGCCCGGTGAGCTGCGGCTGCGGCCCCGGGTCGAGGTAGAGGTCGGTCGGGTTCGCCCGCGTCAGCGCAAACGGCGTCACGTCGCCCCACTGGGAGCCGACGAACGTCTGGATCTTGCCGGGGAGCGGCACGCCGTTCTGGCCGATCATCTTGTCGAGCGCGAGCGGCTGCCAGCGGTTCGGGTCGGCGACGGTCGCGAAGTCGATGTCGGGGACCTTCACGATCAACGGCTGATTCACCGGGTGGTAGCTCGGGTCGGCGTAGTTGCCGTCCTCGTTCGAGCCGTCGGTCTTGCCGGAGGCGATCACGGCCGCTGCGATCCGATTGCCGAGGGCGGCCGGGCCCGAGCCCGTCGTGTCGGTGAACGTCTTGTCGAGACCGAGGGCGTTCAGGCGGGTGTCGAAGCTCACCTGCGACGCGCCGGCGTTGAGCGCGAGATCGGGCGAGTAGCGTTCCGAGAGGACGCGGTAGGCGGCGAAGCTGATCGCGATCGCGCGGTCGCGCTCGACGTCGGTCGAGGTGGCGCGCTCGTGCGTCAGGTAGGGCCTGGCGGTGGCGTCGTACGCGGCCCAGGCATCGTACATGGCCACGGAGACGTGAAAGAGGTTGCGTGCGTGGACGGGCGGCCGGGGGTTGTCGCGGCGGATGGCCGCCAGCATCTCCTCGTCCCATTGCCGGGCCACCGACTGGGTGGTGACGGGGCGCTCACCACAGTATCGCGTCGCAATCCCGACGTCGTTGAACTGGTGGCAGGCCCTGCCGACGTGATCGCCGCCGTTCACGGCGTTGCACGTCCCGCAGGAAGCCTGAAAGCCGACGCAGGCGAAGAGGTCCGGCAGTGCGTCGGCAGCGCACTCGCCCGGCGCGGCGGCGGCGAGCGCGACGCCCTCGCATTTCCTGCTCACCAGCGCCTGGGCGGCATTCCGGGTCCGCGCGAGCCGGCCCGTTTCGACCCCCACGCAGGTCTGGAGCGCGAGTGCCGACGTCGCGCCGTGCCGGAGCTTGAACCGCTTGCAGCGGTTGAACTCCCCCAGCTCGGCCAGGGTCACGAGCGCGAGCCCCTTCGCGGCCGCGATCTGGCAGCCGGCCGCGGCGCGATCGGTGGCCGTGGTCTTGAGCACCGCGGCCAGCTCCGGACCGAAGACCGCGTGCAGGCGCAGCGGCGCCGCGAAGGCGTCGTTCACCTCCTGCGCGCTCTGCGGGCCGAAAGGGGGCGCCTCCCGACACTTGCGGCCGGCGACCGCGACGGTCCTCCGCTCCGCGCGGCCCACGGCGCCACCGCGGTCGGCCGCCAGGCACTGGTCGGCGGTCTCGCCTCCCGCGAGCTTGCCGGTGCACGCGTCGCGCACGCAGCGCGTGGCCGCGGCAACGCTGACCGCTGCGACGTGCGCCCCCGCCGCGTTGAGCGCGAGCATGCAGGCGACCTGCTTCCTCGTCGGCCCGTCGGCCTGAGCGGCCGGGACCAGGAAGACACCGACGGCGGCGAGGATTGCCGGGTATGGGAAGCGGCGCGGCACGGAATGCTCTGCCCGTTCAGTGGGTACCAGATTGAGAGGAACGACTCCATCGGACTGACAATGGCGCCATGCCGCCAGCGTTGTTTGACCCGCGCCTTGCTCTGAGGTCCAATGACACGTGGGGGACCCAGGGATGGAGGCGGCGCGGCGGCACAGCATCCTCGTCATCGACGACGAGCCCGACGTGGTGGAGAGCGTCCGCGATCTCCTCCGGCTCGACTACCGCGTCCTGGGCGCCACGCGCGCCCGCGAGGGCATCGGCATCCTCGCGCAGGAAGCGATCGACGTGGTGATGACCGACCAGCGGATGCCGGAGATGACGGGCGTCGAGCTGCTGCATCACGTGCGCGAGACCCATCCGGATGCCATTCGCCTGCTGTTCACCGGCTACGCCGACATCCGCGCCGTCATCGACGCCATCAACCGCGGCAGCGTCTACCGCTACATCACCAAGCCGTGGGACCCGGACGAGCTGCAATCGATCATCCGGGACGCGGTCGAGCGGCACGACCTCATCGAGGAGCGCCAGCGGTTGCTTGCCGAGCTCGAGCGCAGCAACGAGGAGCTCCGGGCGGCCAACGCCGCGCTCGCCCAGGCCAGCGAGCTGAAGTCGAGCTTCATCCAGGTGGCGAGCCACGAGCTGCGGACGCCGATCACGATCCTCCTCGCCCTCACCTACCTGGTGAAGCGTGCCCCCAGCGTCCCGGAGCCGCTGAACAGCTGGCTCAGGGGCATCGTGAACGCGACCGATCGGCTCCACCACCTGGTCGACCAGCTCACCACGATGCTGTCGCTCGAGCGCTTCGAGCGGCCGCTCGTCCGGGGGCCCGCGTCGCTCTCCGGGTTGCTGCGGGAGGCCGCGAGCGACGTGCGGCCGTTCGTCGATCTGCGCGGCCAGACGCTCGCCTGCGACTTCGACGACACGCTCGGGACGATCGACGTGGAGGCGCCGAAGATCCGCGACGCCCTCAACCACCTGCTGCTGAACGCCATCAAGTTCACCCCCGACGCCGGGCGCATCACGCTGCGCGCCCGCCGGACGCCGGAGCAGGGCGCCGAGATCGAGGTCGTCGACAGCGGCGCCGGGATCGACGCGGCGAGCCTGCCCCGCATCTTCGAGCCGTTCTTCACCGCCTTCGACGTCTCGCGGCACGCCTCGGGCGTGTTCGAGTACGACCGCCGCGGGCTCGGGCTCGGGCTGAGCGTCATGAAGGCCTTCGTCGAGATGCACGGCGGGTCCGTGAGGGTGCGGAGCCAGGTGGGGCGCGGGTCGACGTTCACGGTCGTCCTGCCACCCGGTCCGCGCGTCGCCGGTCCGCGCGTCGATTGACCCGCGGACCGCATCGTCAAAAAACTGCACGTCCCGTCCGCTCTGGTACGATCCGAGCGACGTGAGCTCGCGGCGGCGGGCCTCCGCAGGCGGCACGCATTCTGCTCCCCGCCGCCGCCGTGCGACACCCGTTCGCCTCTCTGGGCGCCCTCCTCTGCATCATGTGCTGTGGCATCGGCGCAGCCGGGGCGACCGTCCTCGTCCCGATGAGCGATGCCGACCTGGTTCGCACCTCGCACCTGATCGTCGTCGGTCACGTGCGGCGGATCGAGACGCGCGAGCTGCGCGACGGCCGCCTGCTCACCGAGATCGCACTCGCCGTCGAGCAGACGCTCAAGGGCAGGCTCCGCACCGGCAAGGTCGTCGTCACGTCGCCCGGCGGGCGCATCGGAGAGCGGAGCGTCCAGGTCTACGGGGCGCCGAGCTTCGCCGCCGGCGAGCGCGTGCTCGTCTTCCTCAAGCGCACACCGGAAGGCCGCCTGCGCACCAACGCCCTCGCCCTCGGGAAGTACCATCTCGACCGGGCGTCGGTGGCCGTGCCGCTGGCGCGCCGCACGGAGCCCCGGCTGGACGCCCGTCACCTGGGCGCGTTCGTCACGCAGCTGCGGGCGCTGGCAGCGTCCGAGCCTCAGGACACGATGCCGTCCGGGCGCGCCGCCTCGCGGCGTGACGAGGTGCTGCAGCGCGCGGTGACCGAACGCTTCACCTTCCTCGGCAACCCGCCCGTGCGCTGGTTCGACGGCGCCGTGACGTTCCGGGTGGCGAACGCGGAGCCGGCGCTCGGCCAGGCGACGACGTTGGCGGTCGTCGGCGGCGCGTTCGCGGCCTGGACGAACGTCGCATCGGCCTCGATCGTGCTCGGGGCCGGACCCGCCACGGTGCCCGCGCGCTCGGTCGCCGGCGGCGTCTGCGACGGCGTCAACACGATCCAGTTCGACGACCCCTTCGGCGAGGTGAACGACATGGTGGGGTGCTCGGGCGTCCTCGCCATCGGCGGCTTCTGCAGCTCCGGCGAGCAGATGACCGTCAACGGCATGACCGTGCACCGCATCGTCGAGGGCGACGTCACGCTGAACAACCGCGTCGGCTCGTGCTTCGGGGCGACGAACACGGCCGAGGTCCTCACCCACGAGCTCGGACACGCGATCGGCCTCGCCCACCCCTCGCAGAACTTCAACGAGCCGAACCCGGTCCTCAAGGACGCGACCATGTTCTTCGTCGCCCACTTCGACGGGCGCGGCGCCTCGGTGCACGCCGACGACGTGGCCGGCGTCTCCGCCCTCTATCCCGTCGCCGTCGCCGACGCCGACGGGGACGGCATCCCCAACGCGGCCGATCGCTGTCCCGGGACGCCCGCCGGCGCCGCCGTCGGCGGCGACGGCTGCGCGTGCGCCGATCCGGGGCACGCGTCGTGCGACGACGGGAACGCCTGCACGAGCGACCGCTGCGACCCCGCGACCGCGGCGTGTGTCCATGCCGCTCGTCACGACGGCATCTGCGACGCCGCCGACGACAGCGACGGCGACGGGCTGGTCGACCTGGTCGACCTCTGCCCCAACACCCCCGGCGGGCACGCGGTCGATGCCACCGGGTGCGCGTGCGGCGAGGCCGGGCACGCGTCGTGCGACGACGGCGACGCCTGCACCGAAGATGCCTGCGATCGGGCCACGGCGGCCTGTGTCCACACGCCGCGCGATTGCAGCGACGGCGATCCCTGCACCGCGGACAGCTGCGATCCGCGGAGCGGCTGCCACCACGCGGCCGAGCCCGACACCGACGGCGACGGCGTCTGTGACCCGATCGACCCGTGCCCGCGCGTCCCCCACGCCGACCCGACCGACGTCGACGGGGACGGCATCGGCGACGCCTGCGAATGCCGGGACGCGAGCCCGGGCCGCTGCATCCCCGCGCTCGGACAAGCGAGCCGCCGCTGCGCGGTGGAGTGGCGCCCGATGGCGCGGCCGGTCTACAGCCGCGGCCTGCCCGCGTCGATCGTCCGCTGCACCGACGGCGATCAGGCGTGCGACCTGGACCGGGTAGCCGGCCAGTGCACGTTCCGCGTGCTCGTCTGCATCGACAACACGGACCCGCGCTTCCCTTCCTGCGCGGCGCCGGAGACGGACGCCGTGCAGGTCGTGTCACCGGGCACGCGGCGTGGAACCGACCGCGTGAGCGCCGCCAACACCGCCGCCCTGTCCGATGCGCTGGACCGCCTCACCGGGGTCCCCGACGAGTGCACCGCCCCCGTCGCGCTGGTCGTCCCGACGCGCGGCAAGCGACCTGGCGGCCGCGCCGTCGCGCTCCGCGCGCGCACCCGGGCGGGCACCGTGCAGTCGAGGCTGCGGCTCGTCTGCGACCCGGCACGCTGAGCTCGCTCGTCACCCGCGACGCCTACGGGACTCCCCGCGCGCCACCGCACAGCAAAGCGCAACTTTTCTAACCGAAGCCAGCGCTCGAGACCCGCCGACGCAGCCGTCCCGTCAGGGAATCCCCTCGCTCCGGTTCGGGAAAGAGCCAATTTACGGCGCCGCCGGCGCCCGCGATGATCGCTCCGCCAAACGGGAGACGCCCGGTGGGCAGAGAGGATCATATGAAGATCGCTTCGCTGGGTCGTTCCCGTCGCATGTCCATCCGTCTCGGAGTCGCCGCCGCGGTCTTGGTCGGCAGCGGCGTCGGCGCCTGGGCCATCGTCACCGAGGTGAGCCTGGTCGAGAAGCTCCAGGGCGGGGTGATCGAGCACGCCGACCAGGCGGCGCTCCACGCGATGCGTAACCGCGACGCCTACCAGGACGCGTTCACGCACGGCGACGCGATCTTCTCGGACCTGTTCAACGCCGTCGACGGCGCCGGAGCGAACGTCGGCAACGGCGCCCGCTTCACCCGCTTCCCGCGGCCGGATCTGGTCGGGCAGGACGCCGAGGGACGCCTGATGTGGGCCAGCCACATCCCGAAGCGGATAACCGGCCCGGACACCAACTCGTGCAACAGCTGCCACAGCCTCGGGGGCGGTGACGGCGCCGGAGACACCGGCAGCAACGTGATCCGCGACCCCGGGCGCACCGGGAACCCCGCGCTGTGGATCAGCCGCAACGCGCCGCACGTGTTCGGCCTCGGCGCCATCCAGCGACTCGCGGAGGAGATGACGACGAAGCTCAAGGGGATCCGCGCCGACGCCCAGCAGGCCGCGTGCACGTCCGGCGCGCCGGTGACCGCGGCCTTGACGGCGAAGGGCACCAGCTACGGCTCGATCACCGTCAGCTGCGACGGCACCGTCGACACCTCGGCGATCGAGGGTCTCGACAAGGACCTGATCGTCAAGCCCTTCCAGTGGAAGGGCTCGAAGAAGTTCATCCGCGACTTCGTCCGCGGCGCGGCCACCAACGAGGTCGGCATGCAGGGCGTCGAGCTCGTGGGCGAGGGGGTGGACGGCGACGGTGACGGCGTGGTCGACGAGCTGACCGTGGGCGATGTGACCTCCCTGGCCATGTACCAGGCGTCCCAGCCGCGCCCCGTGACCAAGCTCGAGCTGGCGAGCCTCGGCCTGATGCAGCTGTCCGACGACGAGAAGGCCGCGATCAAGCGCGGGACGGCCGTCTTCAGCGACCTGCAGTGCGACACCTGCCACAAGCCGCAGATGAAGATCAGCAACCCGACCTTCAGCGAGCCGAGCCAGATGGCCGAGTACCGCGACGCCAAGTTCCCGAGCGGGGCGGACCCGGTGTCCGTGGGCGTCGACCCCGCGCACCCGATCACCTTCGACCTCACCAAGGACACGCCCGAGAACGTGCTCACCGGAGCTTCGTGCGAGCAGTGCAAGGCGCTGGGGGACCACACGATCCACCTCGGCGCCTTCAAGAAGGACTCCTCGGGGCGGGCCATCGTCAACCTCTACGGCGATCTCAAGCGCCACGACATGGGGCCGGGGCTGGCCGAGGCCGTCGACGAGGTCGGGACGGGCGCCTCGGTGTTCCTGACCCGGACCCTCTGGGGCGTCGGGAGCACCGCGCCGTACCTCCACGACGGGCGCGCCTCCACGCTGACCGAGGCCATCATCGAGCACGGCGGCGAGGCCGCCGCCGCGCGCGACGCCTTCACGGCCGCGTCGTCCCGCGAGCAGGCCGACCTGATCGCGTTCCTGAACAACCTCGTCCTGTTCAAGCCCAACTGACATCCGCGAGCTCGATCGGGGGCATGGTGCGCATCGCGCCATGCCCCCGCGAACAGCGCCGAGCTCGACCCAACCGTTTGATCGCCCGCGTCATCTGGCGTATGGAGCCACGTCCCCTACAGCATGGCGCTCGTGCGGCGACATCGGCGCGCGATCGAGCTCGCGTTGCTGGCGCTCGTGGCCTACCTCGGCGCGCTCGGCGTGAGCACCGCGGTGCGTGGCGCGTTCGAGTCGGCGCCTCCGGACACGCCGGACCCTAGCACCTCGGCCGATGCGGCGTCGCCTGCGCTCGCGCCGCTCGCCGCCTACGCCGTGATCGCCGAGCGCGACCTCTTCAACCCGCCGCATGGGACGGCAGCCCCGCGGGGCCGCGGCGCGACTTCCAGCCGCCTGCGGCTCTGGGGCGTCGGCTTCCGCGGCGGCGAGGCCCGCGCCGTGATCGAGGACACGGCGAGCCACCACCAGGACCTCTACCGCGTGGGCGATTCGGTCGGAGGCGCGCGCCTCGCCACGATCGACTGGGATCACGTGACGCTCGCGCATCCTCAGGGCGAGGAGACGCTCGAGCTCGCGACGGCCGAGCCCGAGGCTTCGCCGCCGGCCGACGCCCGACCGGCCGACGCGCCGCAGGCCGCGCGTGCCGACGCGCACATCCGGCGCACGGCCGAGAACGCCTTCGTGGTCGACCGGCGCGAGATCACGGGGGCCGCCGACAACATGAGCGGGCTCTTGACGCAGCTCCGCGCCGTCGCCGAGGTGGCCGAGGGACGGCCCGCCGGCTTCCGCCTCTTCGAGATCGCGGCGGGGAGCCTCTTCTCGCGGCTCGGCCTCCAGGATGGGGACGTCGTCCAGCGCGTGAACGGCACGGCGATCGGCGACCCGGCCGCGCTCTTGGGCTTCCTCCAGCGCCTGCGGACCGAGCCCCGGGTCGCGCTCGACATCGTGCGCGGCGGCGTGCCGCGCACCCTCGTCTACGACCTCCGATGAGGCGCGCCCTCGCCAGCCTCCTCTTCCTCCTCGCCTCCGCCGCCCGCGCGGCCGACGAGGCCACCATCGCGCTCAACTTCCAGGACGTCGAGCTGCCCGTGCTGGCGAAGTTCGTGAGCGAGGTGACCGGACGGAACTTCATCATCGACGACCGCGTGCGGGGGAAGGTGACGATCCTCTCGCCGACGCGCATCACCGCCGACGAGGCCTACGTGGTCTTCCAGTCGGTGCTGCAGGTGAAGGGCTTCACCACCGTGCCGAGCGGCGCGTTCGTGAAGATCCTGCCGGCGCGCGACGCACTCGCCGCGGGCACGCATGCGGCCGACGAGGTCGTGACCCGGATCCTGCCACTCCGTCACGCCGAGGCGACGGCGCTCGTCCCCGTCCTCCAGCCGCTGGTCTCCAAGGACGGCCTCGTGACGCCGTATCCCGCCACCAATACGCTCGTCGTCGTCGACGCCGCCGCCAACGTCGAGCGGGTCGCGGGCCTCCTCCACGACCTCGACGCGCCGTCGAGCGAGCGCGCGGTGGAGATGGTCTCGCTCCGCTTCGCCTCCGCGGACGAGCTCGCGCAGCGGCTGCGGGAGGCCTTCGCCGGCGAGGGCGCGGGTGGGCGCGGGCTGCGCGCCATCCCCGACCCGCGCACCGACACGCTCGTCCTCGTCGGCACGCCCGACGAGGTGCGCCGCGCGCGCGCCGTCGTGGCCCGCCTCGACGCGGCGCCGACGCCCGGCGCGACGCGGGTCAACGTCTATCCGCTCCGCTACGCCGACGCCCCGAGCCTCGTCCGCGTCCTCTCGCAGCTGGTCGGCGGCCCCGCGCCGCCCCCTGCGGAGCCACGCCCGCACGGCAGCTCGCTGGCGCGCGGCGGGATGCTCCGGACGGAGAGCGCGCTCGGCTACGACGGCGGGCTCGGCGCACCGCCGCCCGCCGCCGTGCCTCCGCCGGCGCAGCCGGAGCCCGCCTCGGCCGGCGCCGCGGCCGCCATCCCGCTCGCGGCGCCGGTCCGGATCACCGCCGACCCCGCGACCAACACGCTCATCGTGAGCGCGACACCCGAGGACTGGGAGACGCTGCGCGCCGTCATCGAGAAGCTCGACGTGCGCCGCCGCCAGGTGTTCGTCGAGGCGATCATCCTCGAGGCGACGATCGACAAGCTGCGCTCCCTCGGCGTCGAGTTCCAGGCCGGTACCGCGTTCGACGGGCACCGCGCCCTCGCCCAGGCGAACCTCTCGCTGCCGCCGGGCGGGGCGCTCGCCGATCCGACCTCGCTCCCGGGTCTCATCCTCGCGGCAGCCAGCAACCACATGGTCAAGCTGCCCGACGGCCGCGAGGTGCCGGCGCACACGGTGCTGCTCACGGCGCTCGAGACCGACTCCGACCTGAACGTCCTCTCCGCGCCGAACATCGTCACGACGGACAACGAGGAGGCCGAGATCGTCGTCGGCCGCAACGTCCCCTTCGTGGCGAGCCGCGCCACCAGCGCCACGAACCTGCAGAACCTGTTCACCACCATCGAGCGCCACGACGTCGGCATCATGCTGCGCATGACGCCGCAGATCACCGCCGACGACTTCGTCCGCCTGACACTCTTCGAGGAGGTCTCGGACATCGACCCGACGTCCGTCGGCGACCCGACGCAGGTCGGGCCCACCACCACGGTCCGCACCGCGAGCACGGCGGTCGCGGCGCGCGACGGGCAGACGGTGGTGATCGGCGGTCTGCTCGCCGACACGCTCCGCCAGGACGAGCGCTCGGTCCCGTATCTCGGGAAGATCCCCGTCCTCGGCGCCCTCTTCCGCAAGCGCGACGGCCGGCGCATGAAGACGAACCTGCTCGTCTTCCTGACGCCGCACGTGATCGCCTCGGACGAGCAGATGGCCGACACCTCGGTCGAGCAGCGCGAGCGGATGCGGGCAGCGATGCCGAAGGCGCTCGGCCGCCGCCCCGAGCTCGCCGGGCCGTCGTGGCAGCCCCGGGGGCGCGGGCCGCGGTGACCGGTCTCGAGGACGCGGCCGCCGCCCGGCTCGCGATCTCGCCCGAAGCGCTGGAGCGCGCCCGCGCCCGGCGGCGCGAGGGCGGCACGCTGGCCGAGGCGCTCGCCGACCTCGGGGCCGCCGATTCCGGCGCCTTCACCCGCGCCCTCGCCGACGTCGCCGCCCTGCCCTTCGTGCCCGTCCCGCCGGCGCTGCCGGCGCGCGAGCTGGTCGACGCCCTGCCCATGCCCTACGCGCGCCGCCACCTCGTCCTGCCGCTCGCCCGCGGCCCGGAGGGCCTCGAGGTCGCGATCGGCGATCCGGGCGCGCTCGCGCCGCTCGACGACCTGCGCCTCCTCTACGGCACACGCGTCCTGCCCGTCGTGGTCCCGCCCCCGGCGCTGCGCGACGCGATCACCCGCGCCTACGACGCCGTGGCGCGCTCCGCCGCCGACACCATGGAGGCGATCGAGGAGGAGCGGCTGGAGCTCGCCGACGCGGCCGAAGACGCGCTCGGCGAGCCGCTCGACCTCCTCGAGACGGGCGACGAGGCGCCGGTCATCCGGCTGGTGAACGCGCTCTTCTGCCAGGCGGTCAAGGACGGCGCGAGCGATATCCACGTCGAGCCGTACGAGCGCGCGGTCACGGTCCGCTTCCGCGTCGACGGTCTCCTCCACGACGTGCTCGCCCCGCCCGCGCACCTCCACGCGCGCCTCGTCTCGCGCCTCAAGATCATGGCGCGGCTCGACATCGCCGAGCGGCGGCTGCCGCAGGACGGCCGCATCCGCATTCGCGTCTCGGGCCGCGACGTCGACGTCCGCGTGTCGATCGTGCCGACGGCGTTCGGGGAGCGCGCCGTGCTCCGTCTGCTCGACCGCGCCACGGCGCCGCTGGACCTCGAGCGGCTCGGGCTCGCGCCGGGGCTGGCGGCCGCCGTCGACCAGCTCCTCGGGCAGAGCCACGGCCTCCTGCTGGTCACCGGCCCGACGGGCAGCGGCAAGACGACGACGCTCTACGCCGCGCTTCGCCGGCTCGTCACCGGCGAGCGCAACATCCTCACCATCGAGGACCCGATCGAGTACCAGCTGGCCGGCATCGGGCAGATGCCGGTGAAGCCGGCGATCGGCCTCGACTTCGCGAGCGGGCTGCGCGCGATCCTGCGCCAGGACCCGGACGTCGTGCTGGTGGGCGAGATCCGCGACCGGGAGACGGTGGAGATCGCGCTGCGCGCGGCGCTGACCGGCCACCTCGTCTTCTCGACGCTCCACACCAACGACGCACCCGGCGCCGTCACCCGCCTCCTCGACATGGAGGTGGAGCCCTTCCTGATCTCCTCCTCGGTCCTGGCCGTGCTGGCGCAGCGCCTCGTGCGGCTGCGCTGTGCCGCGTGCGCGGGCGCCGGCTGCAACGGCTGCCTCGGCACCGGATACCGGGGCCGGACGGCGATCCATGAGCTCCTGGTGATCGACGATGCGGTCCGCGCCCTCGTGATGGCACGCGCCGACGCCGCCGCCATCCGCCGCCACGCGATCGCCGCCGGCATGACGACGCTGCGGGACGACGGCCTGGCCAAGGCGCGCGCCGGTCTCACCACCGAGGCCGAGGTGCTGCGCGTGACGCAGGACGAGCGCTGATGCCGGTCTTCGCCTATCGCGCGCTGCGGGCGAGCGGCCGTGCCGAGACGGGCGTGGTCGACGCGACGAGCGTGCGCGGCGCCTGGCAGGCGCTGCGCGCGCGCGGCGTGTTCCCGACCGAGCTGCGTCCGGAGGGGGCGCGCGTGGGCGGGCTCGCGCGGCGAGTCGCGGCCGCCGAGCTGGCGGCGGCAACGCGGCAGCTCGCGACGCTCGTCGCCGCGGGCCTGCCGGTGGCCGAGGCGCTCGAGGCGGTTGCCGAGCAGGCGGACGACTCGGTGCTGCGCCGGGCGATCACGCTCGCACGCGGGCGCCTCGGCGAGGGCGAGCCGCTCGCCCGCGCGCTCGGCGCCAGCCCGCGCGTCTTCTCCGCGCTCTACTGCGACCTGGTCTCGGCGGGCGAGGCGAGCGGCGCGCTGCCGACGGTGCTCGAGCGGCTAGCGGAGCACACGGAGGCGGCAGCGGCGGTGCGGGCCCGGCTCCGGGCCGCGCTCACCTACCCGCTCGTGATGACCGGCGCCACCGGGCTCGTGCTCGCCTTCCTCCTCGTCTGGGTCGTCCCGCAGGTCGCCCAGCTGTTCGCCGACACGGGCACGCCGCTGCCGCTCGCGACGCGCGCGCTCCTCGGCCTGGTGAGCGTCGCGCGGGCGACCTGGTGGTTGGCGCTGCTGCTCGCGCTCGCCGCCGCCGTCGGCTGGCGCCGCTGGACGGCGAGCCCCGCAGGGCGCGCCCGGGTCGACGCCACGCTGCTGCGCCTGCCGGTCGCGGGCCGGCTCCTCGGGCGGGCAGCGGTCGCACGCTTCGCGCGCACGCTGGCGACGCTGGTCGCGAGCGGCGTACCGCTCGAGGCGGCGCTCGACGTCGCGACGGCCGTCCTCGGCAATCGCACGCTGGTCGACGCCGCCACGGCGGTGCGCGAGGCGGTGCGCCGCGGCGAGGCGCTCGCCCCCGCGCTCGGGCGCACGGGCGCGTTCCCCTCGCTCCTCGTTCGCCTGGCCGCCGTCGGCGAGCGGGGCGGGAGCCTCGCCACGTCGCTCGAGCGCGCCGCGAGGAGCTACGAGGCCGAGGTCGACGCCGCCGTGTCGGCGGCCACGGCGCTCCTCGAGCCGCTGCTCATCGTCGCCATGGGCGGCGTGGTGCTGCTGCTCGTCGTCGCCGTGCTGGTGCCGATCTTCGCGCTGAATCAGGTGGTGCGATGAGACGCGGCGGCGGGTTCACGCTGCTCGAGGTCATGGTCGTCGTGTTCATCCTCGGGCTCCTCGCCACGCTCGTCGCGCCGAAGATCATGGGCCGCACGGACGACGCCCGCCGCATCAAGGCGGTGGCGGACATGAAGGGCATCGAGCAGGCGCTCAACCTCTACCGGCTCGACAGCGGCGGCTACCCGACCACCGAGCAGGGCTTGCAGGCCCTCGTGTCGCGGCCGACCACGCCGCCGGTGCCTCGCCAGTGGAACCCGAACGGCTACCTGGAACGCGCGCCGCTCGACCCATGGGGTAATGCCTACGTGTACCTGAGCGACGGCGCGCGATTTACGCTCAAGTCGTACGGCGCCGATGGCGTGGAAGGGGGGGAGGGAAAGTTTGCGGACCTCGACAGCCGGGGCTGAGCGGCGGGGGTTCACGCTCCTCGAGCTCGTCGTGACGCTGGCGGTCATCGCGCTGGCCGCGGGCCTGGTCCTGCCGCGGCTCGGCGACGCGCGCGGCCTCGCGCTCGGGGCGGCGGCCCGCCGGCTCGCCGACACCCTCGCCTATGCGCGCGACCGCGCGATCCTCGGTGGACGCCCGATGCGTCTCGTCCTCGACCTCGACCGCGGCCGCTGGGAACTCGGGACGCCCGCACGCGATCCGGCCGCCGTCATCCCGGACGTCTCGCCGCTCGGGCGCGGCACCGTCCTGCCCGCGGGCATCCGCCTCGCGGCGGTGACGGCCGGCGGCACGCCGGCGGCAACGCGGGGCATCGCCGCGCTCGACCTCGAGCCGGACGGCGACGCCTTGCCCGCCCGCATCGACCTGGCGGACGCCTCCGGCCGGCGCGCCAGCGTCGTCGTCCCTCCCGCCGGCGGCCGGCCGGTCGTCCAGGGCCCGGACGGATGAGGAGCCGCGGCTCGACGCTCCTCGAGGCGCTCGTCGCCCTCGCCATCGCGGCGCTCGTCCTCGCCGCGCTCTCGGGGGCGACGGTCCGCGCGCGGTCGGCGCGCGCCGAGGCGACGGCGCGCGCCGACCGGCTGGGCGCCGGCCGCACCGTGCTCCTCCGCCTGGCCGCCGAGCTCGAGTCCGCACGTCGGCCCGGGACGGGAGAGCGCTTCGCGCTCGAGCCGCCGGCCGACGGCGCGCCGCCGTGGTGGTCGCTCAGCTTCCCGACGGCGGCGCACGGCCCGGTCGCGGGCTCGACGCCGGCGGCGGACACGAGCGTCGTCTCGTACCGGGTCGAGCGGGATGTGGACCGGCCCGGCGTGGGAACGCTGGTCCGGCGCGAGACGACGGCTCCCGTCCCCGCGTCCGAGGCACCGCCCATTCCCGTGCTCGCGGGCGTTCGCGCGCTCCGCGTGCGCTGCCTCGATAGCGCCGGCTGGCATCCGGCGTGGCAGGCCGAGGACCTGCCCCACGCCGTCGAGATCGCGATCGGTCAGGACGACGGCCGGGGCGGGACGGAGGAGTTCGTGACGGCGGTCGCGCTGCAGGCGGCGACGCCCTAGGAACGTGGCTGTGAACTGACATGCGAATCTTGGCGATCGACGTCGGCGAGCGAGAGCTCCGCGTGGCGAGCGCGGTCCGCGCGTTCGGCGCGGTGCGGCTCGGCGCGGTCGAGCGGATCGCCTTCGCGGACCGTGCCGAGCTCGCCGCCGCGCTCGAGCGCCTGGCGGCGTCACGGCCGCAGGCCATCGTGACCGCGCTTCCCGCGGCGCTCGTGACGCACCGGATCCTCACCTTTCCCTTCCGCGGCCGCCACCGCCTCGCCGCCACCGTGCCGTTCGAGCTGCTCGGACAGCTGCCGGCCGCACCCGATGACCCGGTGGTCGCCTTCGAGCGGCTGGCCCGGACGGAGAGCGGCACGGTCGTGCTCGCGGCAGTCGCGCGGCGGGCGGACGTCGATGCGTCCCTCGAGCCGCTGGTCGCGGCGGGGCTCGCACCCGCGCGCGTGGACCTCGCCCCGCTGCCCGTCTGGAACCTCGTGCCCGCCGCGGCGGGCGACACGGCCCTCGTCCTCGCCGACGGCGAGCGGAGCGCGCTCTCGGTCCGGCGCGGCGGGCGGATCGCCGGCCTGCGCGCGCTGGGCGCGGCGGCGAGCGAGCCCACCGAGCTCGCCGCCGAGGTCCAATGGGCCCTCGCCGCGCTCGGCGGGGCGCCCCCGACGATCGTCGTGACCGGCCCGGACGCCGGACCGGTCGCGGCGGCGCTCGGGGCCGTGCCGCTCCGGGAGCTCGCCTCGACGACCGCCGACATCGAGGCGTGCGCCGTGGCCGTGGGCCTTGCGGCCGCCGGTCGTCACGGTGTCGGCTTCGAGGTCGGCGCCGGCGCACCGGGCGCGTCGCTCAGGCTCGTCGCCGCCCTCGGGCTCCTCGCCCTCGTGCTCGGCGCCCTCGACCTCGGCCTGGTCCGCTACGACCTCTCCCGCCGCGACGCGGCACTCCGCGCCGCCATCGCGCGCACGGCGGGCGAGGCCCTGCCCGGCACGCGGCTGGTCGCGCCACGCGCGCAGCTCGAGGCGGCGGTGGCGAGCGCGCTCAGGCAGCGGACGCGGCTGGGCGACGGCACGAGCATCCTCGAGGTCCTGCGCGAGCTCTCCACGCGCGTGCCCGGAACCGTCAGCCTCGACCTGGATCAGCTCACGATCGACGGCGACTCGCTCGACCTCCGCGGGCGCGCGGCGAGCTTCGACACGGTCGAGGCGCTGCGCCGGGCCCTCGCCAGCACGCCCTTTCTCACCGAGGTGACCGCCGACGAGACGCGGGCGACGGTCGACGGCCGCGGGGTCGAGTTCCGGCTCCGCGCCGCGCGCCGTCCGAGCGGGGCGAGCTCGTGACGGACCGGGTGGTCGCCTGGCTCGCGGGACGCTCCGGCCGCGAGCGGGTCCTCCTCGCGGCCGCGGGCGCGACGGCGGTCGTCGCGGCGCTCGCGCTCGCGGCGCTCGCCGTGCGCGACGATCTCGCAGCGCTCCGCACGCGCGTGGCGGCGCACGAGCGCGAGCTCGCCGGGGTTCGCGTCCTGGCGCGACGGCTGGCCGCCGGCCGGCCGTCGGTGCCGGCAGCCGATGACGCCTCGCTGCTCGCCGAGGTCCAGGAGGCGGCGGACCGGGTCGTGGGCCGCGAGCGGATCGCGAGCCTGACGCCGTCCGCCGGCCCGGTCGCGGACGGCGTCGCGGAGGACCGGGTCGCGCTTCGCCTGGGCGACGCGGCGCTCGCCGAGGTGGTGGGCCTCCTGCACGCCCTCGAGACGGCGGCTCGCGTCGTCCGCCTCGACCTCCACAAGCATCCCGACGACCCCGCGCGCTTCGACGCGACCGTCGAGGTGGCGCGCCTGCGGGCGGCATCGTGAGCCGGAGGAGGCTCGGCGCTGCGGCGGTCGTCGCCGCGCTCGCCGCGTTCTTCCTGTTCCTCCTCTTCCCCGTCGACGCCGTCGTCCGCGCGCTTCTCGCCCGCGCCACGCCCGCGGGCTGGCCGGCCGTCGTCTTCCGCCGTGCCGCCCTCCGTCCCACCGGGCTCGTGCTCGACGACGTCACGCTGCGGGGACGGGACGGGGCGGCGCTCGCGCAGGCCGAGCGCCTGCACCTGCGTCCGTCGCTCCGCGGTCTCTGGCGCGACGGCACCGGGCTCCCCTGGCACGTCGAGGCGGTCGCGTGCGGCGGCGACGGCGTGGCGACGGTGACCGGCGAGGGCGCGCCATCCGCGCTCGCACTCACCTGGCACGACGTCGACCTCGCCGCCTGCCCGCCGCTCGCCCTCGCCGCCGGAGCGCTCGCGGGCCGCGCGACCGTGACGGCGCGCATCCAGTTTGCACCACTCGGCGGCGAGGGGACGGTCGACGTCCGCGCCGGGGAGTGGCGGAGCACGGCCGGCCCGCTGCTCGCCGTCGGCACGCTGCACGCCGAACGCGCCTCGCTCGGCTGGCGGCTCCTCGGTGACCGGGTCGCCCTCACGTCGCTCGAGCTGCATGGCCCCGAAGTGTCGGCCGAGGGCGAGGGCACGGTGCGGCTGGCCGCGCCGCTCGAGGCGAGCGGCCTCGAGCTGCGTCTGGCGATCGCGGCGGCGCCCGATGCCCCCGCCCAGGTGCGCGCGCTCCTCGGTTTCCTGCCGGCGCCGCCGGGAGACGCGGCGGGGCGGCGCCAGCTACTGGTCGCGGGCACCGTGGCGAGCCCGCGGCTCCTTCCCTGGTGAACGATGCGGCGGCCACGCGGCATGACGCTCCTCGAGGTGCTGGTGGCGCTCGCGGTGCTCGCCATCGGCGTGACCGCGCTCCAGGGGCTGCTCACCGCCAGCGTGCGTGGCATCGCGACCGATGTGCGTCTCACGGAGGCCCTGCTTCTCGCCCGGAGCCTGCTCGCCGAGGCAGAGGTGCGGCCACCCGAACCGGGCCATGTCGAGGGCGAGCGGCCCGGCGCGCTCCACTACGTGCGCGACACGGCACCGACCCCACATCCGGGGCTCCGCGAGGTGCACGTCCGGGTGTCCTGGGAGGCGGGTCAGGCGTGCGAGCTGGTGGAGATGGTGCGTGTCCCGCCGCCGTGAACGCGGCGTCGCGCTCCTCGCCGCCGTCGCCGGGCTCGCCGTGCTCGGCGTGCTCGCGGTGGGGCTCGCGCACACGAGCGCCGTCGATCAGCACCTCGCGCGCAACGCGCTGGCCGCCGTCCAGGCGGACGCGCTCGCGCGCTCGGGCGTCGCCGCGGCGGCCGTGTTCCTCACCGAGCGCGACCCGGATGCGATCGACTGGCCGCACGCGCCGTGGGCCCAGGGGTCGGGCCGCCAGCCGCTCGGCGCGGGCTGGGTCGAGGTGACGGTAGAGGACGAGGCGCGGCGTCTTTCCCTCGGCACCCCCGACCTGGCCGACGCGCTGCCGCGGCTGCTTCGGCTCCTCGGCCTCGACGACCCGGCGCTCCTGGACGCGCTCCTCGACTGGACCGACGCGGACGACGCGCCCCGGCCGCTCGGAGCCGAGCGGGCGTATTACCTGGGCCTCGCGCCGCCGTACGCGCCGCGGAACGGGCCGCTCGCCAGCGTCGGCGAGCTGGCCCTCGTGCGCGGCTTCGCGCGACCGGCCGTGGAGCGGCTGCGGCCGCACGTGACGGTCGCCGGCGAGGCGCGCGTGAATCCGAACACGGCGTCGCGCGAGGTCCTGCTCGCCGTCCTGGAGGATGCGGCGGCGGTCGAGCGCCTGCTCGCCGCCCGCGCGCAGGCGCCGATCGACCCCGAGAAGGACCTCGCTGCCCTCCTGCCCGGCGCGAAGCCCGAGGCGCTCGACACGCTCCGCGCCCGGCTCACCGCCCGCGGTGCCACCTACACGGTCCGTACGCTCGCCGGCGTCGGCGACCTCCAGCGCGCCGCGGAGGCGACCCTGTTCGCCCCCGCCGGCGCCTCGGCTGAAGTGACCGCCTGGCGCCCACTCCGCCCTTAGCTTATGGGCCGTTCGGCCTCGGAGCCAGCGGACCGTCCGTGACGGACGTCCTCAGACCCCGATACAGTCGAACCCTAGTGCGCGCGCGGCTCGCGCCTGCTGTGGATCGTGGGTGGCAAAGGAGAGTTCGGCAGCCCGCCGCTCGCGCCAGAGCAGTGCGCTGGCGAGATGAAGGGCGTCGAGCGTCTTCACCGGCGTCGCCATCGGCAGTGCCGCCCGTCCGAGCACGAGGCGTGTGAGGCGGATGCGATCGATCGTCCGTTCGATGGCGGCGAGCGCCGCGTGAAAGGCGCCGACCTGCTCGTCATCGAGCACACCGTCGAGCCGAAGGCGGTCGAGAACGCGCCGAGCCTCCACGCCGAGCAGCTCGCTCGCGCATGCTGCGTCCCACTTGCCCCAGATCGTGAGCGGATCCGCTTGTCCAAGCACTACCCGGAGCACGGTGCTCGTGTCCAGGTACACGGTCATCGGGCGTCGCGGTCCTCACGCAAAAGACGCACCACGTCGATCGGCCGTTTCGGCCGCACCCGTCGCACCTTCTTGAGGTCGGCGACGGGTCGGGACGCGGGGAGGACGTCGAAGCCTTCGTTCTCCTCGGGCTCGTACGGCACGAGCCGGGCGATGGGCGTGGTACGGTCGCAGACGAGGACAGATTCCCCTCGGCGAACCTCCGCGAGATATGCGCTCAGATGGGCCTTCAGATCGGACACCATGGCCCTTTTCATGGTCTTATCATGGTCTGATCTAGTCCTGAGATCAAGCGCCGGATCTCCCGAGGACGACGCTTGCCCTCGTACAAGCGAAGCACGTGATCCTCGTCCACGAGAGCCAGCGGCAGGCCCCATGGCCGGAGCTGGCGGGCGACCGCTGACGACGCCGGCCGCGCCGGGCCGCGCCCTGATGATCTCCGACGTCAGGCGACCGACCCTGCGCGCGCGACATGGGCGCGGTAGTACGTCACGCGCCCGAAGATCGTGACTCGATGGGCAACCTCCGTCGGATCTACGAAACCTGCGTTGCGCATGAGTGTGAGAATCCGGTCTTCCACGTTGTCCCGCAGGTGCGCGGTTCGGTGGAGCAGGCGCGCGATGAAGCCGTCCGAGCCCGCGTCAGCGCCTCCGAAGTCGAGCAGGTGCAAGGATCCACCCCCGACGAGCACCCGCCGTGTCTCGCGCAGTGTCTTCTCCTTCTCGGGTAGCTCGAGGTGGTGGAACATGAAGGCGGACAACACGCGATCGAACGACGCGTCCGCATGCGGAAGCTCGTCCGAGAACCCGCGGTCCAGCTGCACGGAGAGCGCGTCGCGCTCGGTTTTTCGCCGAGCGCGAGCCAGCGCCTTCCGGTCGGGATCGAGCCCGACGACTTCGGCGCCCGGATGGAGACGTTTGACGAGGATCGCCAGGTTCCCCGTGCCGCAACCGATCTCGAGCACCCGCTGGCTCGGCCGAATGTCGGCTTGGTCGACCAGCTGTCGGTGCAACGACTCGCCGCCCATCCACTTGCAGAAGGGGTCATAGAGGGGGAGCAGCCAATCGTGCCCGGCTGCCGGGATGAAGGTCCGTAGGGTCTCTTCCATGATCACGCTCCTCTCAGGAGTGTTCCGACGCGTCGTGCCTGAAGCAGCGCGGCGACGTGGAGCATGACGAACAGCGGCACGAAGTACGCCGGGACGAGCACGAGGGGCAAGCGGTTGAGCGCCCCCATGCTTACGGCCACGACGAGGTCCAGTATGCCGAGGACATTCCAGGTCATGAACGTCCAGCTCGTCGCGAAGCGTTCTTGTCCTATTTCACGCTCATCAACGGACCCCGGCCCGGGTGGCGCGGTCGAAGGTGGCGGGCGGTCGGATCGGGGACGAGGTCGAGCGCTTCGAGAGCCAGCACTCCGAGCAGAGGTTCCGAGCGCGCCGGCGCGCTCACCGCATCGAGCACTGCGACGCGTCCGTCGATTGCCACGAGCAGCGGAGCAACGATTGGGCGGCGCTCCCTGCGGCCGTCGGCGTACTCGACGCGGGCTTCGCCGATCTTTCGGAGGCCGAGGCGGCGGACGAGCGGGCTCGGCAGGTAGATCCGCGTCGCGCCCGTGTCGACGAGCATCTCCGCCGTAGCGGCGCGCGCTCGGTCTCCCAAGTTGCTCAGCTTCGCGCGCACGCGGATCTCGCCCATACGCCGCATAGCGTAGCCGAGCGCGTTCCGCACGCAAGGGCAGCCGAACGCAAGTCGCTCCGGCACCCCCGCTGCCGCGACGGACGCCGCGGCGCGCCCACGGCGTGCAGGGAGGGAGGAGGCGCCGCCGGCGGGGCCCCGGGGCTTCGCGCCACCCCGCCCTCCGCAGCTCCCGCGCGCGCGAGCAGCTTCGGGGGGACGCTGCAGCTCCGAGTCGGGCGTGGAGCGAGGGACGCGGGAGCGGCGGTGGCGCCCGTCCCACCTCCCCGCCGCGCGCTATGGCACGACCCGCGCCCGGATCTGCCTGAGCAGCGCCGCGTTGTCCGAGTGGCCCGTCATGCGCGCCGTCACCCGCCCGCGCAGCGGGCGGCCGAGCAGGTAGAAGTCGCCGAAGATGTCGAGGATCTTGTGGCGCACGAACTCGTCGGGAAACCGCAGCGGCGCATTCACCACGCCGTCGGGACCGACCAGGATGCAGTTGTTCAGCCGGCCGCCGCTCGCGAGCCCCATCTGCTCGAGCGTCTCGATCTCCTTGACGAAGCCGAACGTCCGGGCCGGCGCGATCTCGCGCCGGAAGGTGTCGACGTCGGTGAAGCGAAACTCGTAGGCCTGCCGCCCGATCGGCGGGGGGTAGTCGAGCGTGTAGTGCACCTCGAACGCATCAGCGGGCTCAATCGCGATGCCCTTCTCGCCATTCCCCTCGGGGCCGAGCGCGTAGACCCGGTCGATCACCAGCTCCTCCACCGTCGCGGGCTGCTCGACGAGCCCGCCCTCGTCGAGGAGCGCGCACAGCTCCAGCGCCGAGCCGTCGAGGATCGGCACCTCACCCTGCATCTTCACGAGGACGTTCGTGATCCCGTAGGCGTGGAACGCCGCCATCAGGTGCTCGACCGTCTTGGCCACCATGCCGCCGCGGGCGAGCGTGGTCGCGTAGTCGGTCGAGTCGACGTGGTCGATCAGCGCCGGCACCGTCTCGCCCGACGAGATGCTGCCGAAGAGGATGCCGCTGCCGGGCGGCAGGGGCTGCAGGATGAGGCCGGTGCGGACGCCCGTGTGCAGACCCTGCCCGTTCACGACGACGCTGCGGGCGATGGTTCGCTGGGGCAGGCGGCGGGCAGGCGCCACCGCCGTGGAGGCCGGGGTGCCGTCGCGCTCGACGGACACGTTCCCCTCGCCGAGCGCCCGGCTGACCACCTGGAGCAGCGCGTCCAGCTGGAAGGGCTTCTCGAGAAAATCGCACGCGCCCAGCCGGATCACGCGCACCGCGGTCTCGATCGTCCCGTGGCCCGAGATGACGATGATCGGCAGGCGCGGCGCGTGCGATCGCATGCGCTCGACCAGCTCGATGCCGTCCACCTCCGGCATCCACACGTCGACGATCGCCAGCCGGGGCTCGACGTGCTGGAGCAGCTCGAGCGCGCGGCGGCCATCGGCCGCCTCGACCACCTCGAACCCTTCATCGGCGAGGACACCGCGCAGCGTGCGGCGGATCTTCTCCTCGTCGTCGACCACCAGGATGGTCTCGGGCATCGCCGTTCCTCTCCTCCCTCACGCGCCGTAGGCGCCGAGCCGCGCGCGCGCGGCCAGCTGCGCGGCCTGCTGCCGGACCGGGAACTCCATGATGAACCGGCTGCCGCGCGGCAAGTTGTCGCGCGCCCGGATGAACCCGCTGTGGTCCGCCACGATGGCCGAGACGATCGCCAGGCCGAGGCCCGTCCCCTCGGGCTTGGTCGAGAAGTACGGCTCGAAGAGCCGCGCCTTCACCTCGGCCGTCATGCCGTCGCCGTTGTCGGCGATCTCGAGACGGACGATGCCGAGGCGGGAGACGTACGTCGTCTGGAGCTCGACGCGCCCGCGCTCGCCCGGCGCGACCGTCCGCCGGGCCGCGCAGGCGGCGACGGCGTTGTCGAGGACGTTGATGACGGCGCGCTTGACCCCCTCGCGGTCGAGCTCGAGCTCGGGCAGGCCCGGCTCGGGAGCGAACGCGAAGTCGATCTCGCGGTGCCCCTCGCGGAAGAGCACGAGCGCCTCCTCGACCACCGCGTTCAGGTCCTGCGGCGTGTGCTGGCCGGCCGGCATGCGGGCGAAGGTCGAGAACTCGTTCACCAGCGCCTTCAGCTCGTCGACCTGCTGGACGATGGTGCGCGTGCACTCGTCGAACACCGCGCCGCCGTCGCGGAGCTGCCCGGCATAGCGGCGGCGCAGGCGCTGGGCCGAGAGCTGGATCGGGGTCAGCGGGTTCTTGATCTCGTGCGCGATGCGGCGGGCGACCTCGCGCCAGGCTTCCATGCGCTGCACGCGCAGGAGATGGGTCACCTCCTCCAGGAAGAGGACCAGCCCCTGCGGGCTCCCCGCGTCGTCGAGGAGGCGGGTGCCGGTGAGGAGCACCGCCACGTCGTGGCCGTCGCGCCGGAGCCGCATCTGCCGCTCCACCGTCGCGCCCCCGTCGGACGGGACGTCGAGCCGGGGAAGCGGTGGGCCGAACGTGATGGCGTAGGGCGGCCCGTCCGTCCCGTTGGCCAGGAGGCCGGCGCTCAGCTGGCGGATCTCGGCATAGGGTTCGCCCGCGAGCACCTCGTCGAGCGGCCGCCAGATGCACGCGGCGGCGCGCACGCCGAGCAGCGTCTCGGCCGCCCGGTTGAGCGTCGTGATCCGGCCCTCCGCGTCGGTCGAGATGACCCCCGCCGTGATGTTGGCGAGCAGGATCTCGAGGTAGCGACGGCGCGAGTCGAGCTCCGTACGGCTCGTCTTCAGCTCGGCCGTCATGCGGTTGAAGGCAGTGACCAGCGTGCCGATCTCGTCGTGGCCCTCGCCGGGGATGCGCTGATCGAGGTCGCCCTGGGCGACCGCGCGCGTGCCCTCCGCCAGCCGCTGGATCGGCACCGTGATCCGGCGCGCGATGTAGAAGCCGACCCACGTGGCGGCAAAGAGGACGACGACCGTCGCGAGCCCGAGCGTGATCGTGTAGGCGGTCTTGATCGGCTGCCGCTGCACCTTCAGACGCAGGTACTCGTCGAAGGCGCGGCTGATCTCCTCGCGACGCTTGGCGACGCTGTTCGGCACGTAGGTGTCGACGACCACCACCGCCACCGCCCGGTCCCCCACCACCACGGGCGCCGCGGCGCGGATCATCTCGGCCTCGCCAACGGCGTCGACGACGGTCGCCTCCTGCCCGTGGCCCACGCGGCGGACGAGGTCGGACCACGGCGCCAGTCCGATCCCCCCGGGCAGCTCGCTCCGCCGGCTGCGCGCGACCGCCTGGCCGCGCGCGAACACCTCGACGACGTCGAGCTGGTACTCGGCACGGCGCTGGTCGACGAACCGCTTGAGCGTGTCGCGCCGTTCGGGCGCCAGCAGGCCTTCGGCGTGCAGGCGTTCGGCGAGCCCGCGGGCAAAGCCGAGTGCCGTCTCCCCCAGGCCGCGGTAGTAGGTCTGCGCGATCTCGCGCGAGCCGGCGAGCGAGCTTTCCACCTGCTCGTTGAACCAGCGCTCGATCGAGTTGCCCACGAACACGAGCGCGACGAGGAAGAGGAGCGTCGCCGGCAAGAGCGCCACTCCCACGAACGCGCCAACCAGCCGCGTGCGGAGATGGGAGCCCATGATGCGCCGCCGGCGCTCGAAGATGAGCTTCATGATGTTCCTGCCGACCAGGAAGACGAGCAGGATCAGTAGGATCATGTTCAGGTTGATGAGCACGACGAGCACGGCGTTGGTGCCGACCGAGCCCGTGCCCGGGGACTGCGGGAGATGGAACTCGAAGACCGCGAAGAGGACGACCGCGAGCGCGGTCGCGACGATGATCAGCCCTTCCAGGCGCCGCCGGCGCGACTCGGGCGTGGCCGCCTTTGCCGGCGACGAGTCGGACGGGGCGGGCATGGATCCGCGCGATGATAGGGGGAAGGGGAGGCGAAGGCAAGACCGCCCCTCCGGGCACAACACGGCAAAAAAGCTCGGGAAAATGCGTGAAATCCGGCGCCCGCCGCGCCGGGACGCGCGGCTTCGCTCCGGAGAGGCTACCGGCGCCAGAAGAGGTTCAGGATGAGGGTCAGGATGATGCTCACCACCAGGCAGGTGACGAGGGGGAAGTAGAAGGTGAACGTTCCGCGACGGATCAGGACGTCGCCGGGCAGGCGACCGAGCCACGGGATGCGGGGGGCGAGCACCAGGAGCACGCCGATCAGGACGGCCGCGGCACCGAGGACGATGAGAAACCGTCCGAGATCCTGCATGATGCGCAGCATGCCCCACGAGCCGGGCGGCGAAAAGCACCGGGCCACGGTGCGGGCCTCGTTCGACAAGCAGGCGGTGGAGTTCTCCGAGAGCCCGGTCATGACGGACGCCGCGGCGCTCGCGCGGCTCGTCGCATGGGCCGGGGTCGCCGGTTCGGAACGCGTGCTCGATGTCGCGTGCGGCCCCGGCCTGGTGGCCGCCGCCTTCGCGCCGCACGCGGCGAGCGTCGTCGGCGTGGACCTCACGCCCGCCATGCTCGCGCGCGGCAGGGCGATCGTGGGCGAGCGCGGCATCCGGAACGTCGCCTTCGTGATGGCGGACGTCGAGCGCCTGCCCTTCCCCGACCAATCCTTCGAGCGCGTCGTCTCGCGCCGCGCGTTCCATCACTTTCCCGATCCGGCGCCGGTTCTCACCGAGATGGCACGCGTCTGTGCGGCCGGCGGCGCGATCGTCATCGAGGATCAGGCGCCGCCGGCGGATGCGACCGCCGCCGACGCGATGACGGCGATCGACCGGCTGCGCGACCCATCGCACACGCGCGCCGTCGATCCGGGCGCGTGGACCGCGCTCTGCGCGGCGAACGGGCTCGCGCTCGAGCGTGTGTGGCTCTCGTCGCTCGAGCTCGAGTTCGACGAATGGATCACGCGCGCGCACCCGGCGGCGGCGGACGCGGCGCGGGCGCGGGAGATGCTGGAGTGCGCGGCTCGGGGAGAGATCCCCGGCCTGCACGCCTGGCACGCCGGCGGGGCGCTGCGGTTCACGGTGGGGCTGCAGCTCGTACGGGCGGCGAAGATGTCTTGAGTCAGAGCGGGCGGGTCAGCGGCGACCGGTCGTAGAGGGTGTCGAGCGAGAGGTCGGCACCGATGGAGGCGAGGTGCAGCGTCCCGCCGCGGGTCACCTGCAAGGTCTGCCAGGCATCACCCGGATCACGTCGGCGAAGCTCAATGCGGCGTTCCTGGTGCGAGACGAGCACGTACTCGCGGAGGTGCGGGATCTGCCGGTAGTGCGCGAACTTCTCGCCGGCGTCGTACGCTGCAGTGCTGTCGCTCAGAACCTCGATCAGCACGGTGGGATTCACCGCCGCGTTGGGATCCTCGGGATCGCGCTCGAGGTCGCCGCAGATCACCGTCGCATCGGGGTACGTGGCGAGGCCGGTCGCGCGGACCCGAACCCGGAGGTCGGAGGTGAACGTCGTGCATGGCCCGCCTACGAGCTGCCGGCTCAGCTCCGCGATGACCGCGGCCGCGAGCGCCGCGTGCTCGGGCGTCCCACCCGCCAGCGCGAGGATCTCCCCGTCGATGTACTCGTGCTTGGCGTCCGTCGCCTCCTCGAAGCGGCGATACTCGTCGTACGTGTACCGTGCGCGCTCCGCTGCGCGACGCATGGCGCCAGGTTACCACCGGGAAGGGGCTGGTCGCCACTCACCCCCGCTACAGCAGCTTCTGCTGCGCCGGCGGCGCGCCCGCCCGCCGCCCGAAGTGCGCGTACGCGAGCGCCGTGGCGACGCGCCCCTTCGGCGTGCGCGCGAGGAAGCCCTCCTGGATGAGGAAGGGCTCGTAGACGTCCTCAATCGTGTCGCGCTCCTCGCCGACGGCCGCGGCGAGCGTGTCGATCCCGACCGGCCCGCCGCTGAACTTGTCGACGATGGTGAGGAGGAGGGCGCGGTCCATCTTATCGAACCCCGCCTCGTCGACGTCGAGCAGGGCGAGCGCATCGCGCGCGACGGTCCGCGTGATCCTCCCCTGGGCACGCACCTCGGCGAAGTCGCGCACGCGGCGCAGCAGCCGGTTCGCGATGCGCGGCGTGCCGCGCGCACGGCCCGCGAGCTCGGCCCCACCGTCCTCGTCGAGGGCGACGCCGAGGATCGTCGCCGAGCGGCGGAGGATCTTCTGGAGATCCTCGCGCCCGTAAAAGTCGAGCCGGAACGTCGCGCCGAAGCGGTCGCGGAGCGCCGAGGTGAGGAGGCCCGCGCGCGTCGTGGCGCCGACCAGGCAGAAGGGCTTGAGCGGCAGCTTGATCGAGCGCGCGGTCGGCCCCTGGCCGACCACGAGGTCGAGCTGGAAGTCCTCCATCGCCGGGTAGAGCGTTTCCTCGACGACGTGGTTCAGGCGGTGGATCTCGTCGACGAAGAAGACCTGTCCACGCTCGAGGTTGGTGAGGATCGCCGCCAGGTCACCCGGCCGCTCGAGGACGGGACCGGCGGTCGGACGGATCGCGACCTCGAGCTCGTTGGCGATCACGTGCGCGAGCGACGTCTTGCCGAGGCCGGGCGGTCCGTAGAGCAGGACGTGGTCGAGGACGTCGCCGCGCGAGCGCGCGGCCGCGATCTGCACGCGCAGGTTCTCGCGGATCGACTCCTGGCCGATGTAGTCGTCGAGCGTGCGCGGCCGAAGCGGCGTCTCGACGACGAGGTCGTCCTCGACGGGCTCGGGCGCAACGGGGCTCGGCCAGCGGGCCATTATGCACTCAGCCCCTGCAGCGCGGCGCGGATCACCTCCTCGAGCGGCGCGCCGGCGCGGCCCGTCTGCTCGACGGCGCGCTCGGCCTCGGGCCGCTTGTAGCCGAGGTTGACGAGCGCCGAGACCGCCTCGTCGAGGATGCCGTCCGGGGCGGACCGGGCTCGCGTCGGCGCGCCGGCCGCCAGCGCGGCTGCCGGCTCGCGGCACTCGACGACGATCCGCTCGGCGTACTTCTTGCCGACGCCGGCGATCGTCTGCAGCCGGGCGGCGTCGCCGGCGGCGATCGTCCGAGCGAGCTCGGGAAGCGGCATCCCCGAGAGGACGACGAGCGCCGTGCGCGGGCCGAGCCCCTTCACCTTGCGCAGCAGATGGAAGAGGGCCCGCTCGCGCTCGGAGAGGAAGCCGATCAGCTCGATCGCATCCTCGCGCACCTCGGTATGGATGAGGAGCCGCACGGGAACGCCCGCGGGCGGGAGGTCGGTGAAGGTCTGCAGCGAGACGTGGACGGCATAGCCGACGCCGCCGACGTCGACCACGAGCCGCTCGGGGGACTTCTCGGCAAGCGTGCCGGCAAGCGCCGCGATCACCTCGTCGTCCCCTCGCGGGCGAGCGCGGTCGCGATGCGGCGCGCGAGCGGCGCGCGGTCCAGGTGGCAGAGCGCCAGGGCCAGCGCGTCGGCCGCATCGAGCGAGAGACGCGGCCCGACACCCAGGCGCGTTGCCACGCCGCGCCGGATGGACGACTTGTCGGCGCCGCCGTGGCCGACGGTGGCGAGCTTCACCTCGGCCGGCGTGTACTCGTGGAGGGCGGCTCCCGCAGCGGCCACGGCCGCGAGCACGGCGCCGCGCGCCTCGCCGAGACGGAGCGCGCTCTGCACGTTGCGCGCCACGAAGGCGCGCTCGACGGCCACCGCGCCGGGCGCCCATCTCCCGACCAGGCGGAGGCACTCGGCGTGGAGGCGCGCGAGCCGGGCCGCGGGCGCGCCGCGAGCGCCGAGCGCGATCGTCCCGCTCGCCACGTGGCGGAGCCCCACACCGCGCTCCTCCACCACCCCCCAGCCCGTCAGCCGGCTACCGGGGTCGATACCGAGCACCCGCAACCCCTCCCCTCCTCCCGTCACGCCGCCGACAGCCGCTCCAGCTCCTCCGCTGCGATGTCCATGTTCGAGGACACCGACTGGACGTCGTCGTGATCCTCGAGCGTCTCGAGCAGCCGCACCATCTGCTCGGCCGTCTTGCCGGAGATCGGCACCGTCGACTGGGGCATCATCGTGACCTCGGCCGACGCGAGCGCCACGCCCGCCTTCTCGAGCGCCGTCTTGACCGCCTCGAACCGGTCGGGCGCCGTGACCACCTCGAGGATGTCGCCGGATTCGCGGACGTCGTCCGCGCCCGCGTCGAGCGCCACCTCCATGACACGGTCCTCGTCGACGTTGGCGCGCTCCACCGTGACGAGCCCGCACTTCTGGAACATCCAGGCCACCGAGCCCGACGCGCCGAGGTTGCCGCCGAACTTCTGGAAGGCGCTGCGGACATCGGCGACGGTGCGATTACGGTTTTCGGTCAGCGCCTGGACGAGGATCGCGACGCCGCCTGGACCGTAGCCCTCGTAGGTCACCTCGTCGTAGGTGACGCCCTCGAGCTCACCCGTACCCTTCTTGATCGCTCGCTCGATGTTGTCGGTCGGCATGCTGTTCTGCCGGGCCGTCTGCACCGCGGTCCTGAGGCGCGGGTTGGCGTTGACGTCGCTCCCGCCCATGCGGGCGGCGACCGTTATCTCCTTGATCAACTTGGTGAACAGCTTCCCGCGCCGGGCATCCTTGAGAGCCTTCTTGTGCTTGATCGAGCTCCACTTGGAATGGCCGGACATCGGACCTGCCCGTCGTTACCACAAGGCCCCGGGTGAGTAAACGTGAAAGTTCCCGTGAGCTTGAGCCGGTGGAGCGCGCCCGACATAATGCCGCGCTGGGATGCGGAGGTCGTGGTGGGGTGGAGTGGTCGTGTCCCTGGTGGCGGGCTGCGCGCCGCTCCGCGGCGGACCGCCCGCGCCGCCGCCGATCGTCGACGGCGTCCAGGTGGGCGTGGCTTCCTGGTACGGCCCGGGGTTCCACGGCAACCGCACCGCCAACGGCGAGGTCTACGACCAGTACGAGCTGACCGCGGCTCATCCCTCCCTGCCGCTCGGGACCCGCGTCATGGTGACCAACCTCGCGAACGGCCGCTCGGTCGACGTCCGCATCAACGACCGTGGCCCCTTCGTCGACGGGCGCGCAATCGACCTCTCCTACGCCGCGGCGCGTGTGCTGCGCATGGTCGGGCCGGGCACGGCGCGCGTGCGTATCGAGGTGCTCGCATCCTCGACGCGCGTGGCCGAGCGAAGTGCCACACTGGTGCCGCCGCCCCCGCGCGACCTGCCTGCCGTCCGCTACCTCGTGCAGGTCGCGTCGCTGTCGGACTCCGCGCGGGCCGAGCATCTCCGTCGCGTCCTCGGGACCCGCTTTCCGGACGCGCACGTCGCCCCGCTCGAGACAACCGAGAGCCGCTACTACCGGGTGGTGATCGGCCCCTATCCCCTCCGGGTCGTCGCCGTGGCGCGCGGCGAGATGGTCAACCGCCTCGGGTACCCGGCGGTGATCACCGAAGACTCGGGCCCATGAGCCGTGCCACCGCGCTGCTCGCCGTCGCGTTCGCCGCCGGCTGTGTCCGCGGCCGGCTCGTGCACGAGGGGCAGGTCAACGCGAGCGCGCTCGCCGCAGTGGTGCACGACCTTCCCGCCGTCCGGGGCCTCGACTTCCTCCGTCCCGTCCCGGCCGTGGCGCTCCGGCCCGACGACGTCGCCGCCTGGGTCCGCCGCGACATCGACCTCTCGTACCCGGGGGACGACCTCGACCGCGTCTCGATGGTCTACGAGCGTCTGGGGCTCCTGCCCGCGGGCGTCACGCTGCGAGCGGTGCTCGAGGAGCTCTACCGCGGACAGATCGCCGCCTTCTACGACCCGCGCTCGAAGCAGCTCGTCCTCGCGACCGAGGCGCTCGGCGTGGGCGGGCTCGGCGTGCGGCTCTTCTCGCTGCTCACCGGCCGCGACCTGGTCGGCGAGCTGCTCGTCGCGCACGAGCTCACCCATGCCCTCCAGGATCAGCGCTGGGGGCTCCCCACCGAGCCGGAGCCGCTGGCCGACGCCCACGGCGACCGGCTGCTGGCCCGCCGCGCGCTCCTCGAGGGCGACGCGACACTCGCCGGCTTCGCCTACGTGCAGCGCGGCACACCGACGCGCGAGACGATCGACGACATCGAGCGACGCCTCCACGGCATCGCGCCGACGCTGGCGGCGGAGTATCCGCGGGTGCCCGAGATCATCCGTGCCTCGCTCGCCTTCCAGTACGACGCGGGGACGGCGTTCACCGGCTGGGCGCTCGCCGAGGGCGGGTGGAGCGAGGTGGACAGGGTCGAGGCGGATCCCCCGGCGTCGACCGAGCAGGTCCTCCACCCCGCACGGTACTTCGGCGTGCGCGACCGGCCGATCGAGATCACGCTCCGGGGCACGGAGGAGATGGAGGCGGCGGGCTGGCACCGCATCCTCGAGGACACGCTCGGCGAGCTCACCATCCGCGTCCTGGCCCGCCGGGGCCTCACCGAGGACCGCGCGCGCGGCGTCGCCGACGGCTGGGGCGGCGACCGCCTGCGGGCGCTCGTACGTGGCGACGAGCTCCTCCTCGTGTGGGTGACCGCGTGGGACGGCCCGCCCGACGCCATCGAGTTCTTCGAGGCCATGCCCGACGTGATGCCCGCGGCGCGCGTCGAGCGGCGTGGCGAGCGGGTGCTGGTGCTGATCGGGCCGCCGGCCGTCCTCGACGGGCTTTCGGCGCGGGTCTGGAACCGGACCACGTCGGCGCGCGGCGGGTGAGCGGAGGTCTTGCCAACGCGGCCCCCGCTCCATATGAGGCGCCCA
>Ga0209470_1000106_pt1 | contig 59849 bp, 59 predicted proteins | sample GraSoiAngelo_125_FD_185882 | JGI IMG/M metagenome (GOLD analysis project Ga0209470, IMG submission 185882) | Grasslands soil microbial communities from the Angelo Coastal Reserve, California, USA - 14_0927_05_40cm (SPAdes) (version 2) | ecosystem: Environmental > Terrestrial > Soil > Grasslands ... | reverse complement strand
CCATCAATTCGCCAATCAGGGGCAACGAGATCTTTCCATCCGGTCGGACTACAACTGTTGGTGAGAGCTCCGGCTCCTTGTAAACAAACACTTCCACGACGTCGTCCGGACCAAGCTTGAACTCGGCTTCGCCATAGGCGCGTGTGACAGGATTCATTGCCGGACGCTGTGCAAAAGCGCATGCGATGAAACCCGCAAGGGTAACAACTGCGAAGAAGATGGTAAATCTCATCATGTCTCCTGTTTTCGTCTCGTGAGAAAAGTTGCAAGAAGATTGCCTTAAGAGAACTCTGCGCTTTTCAATAAATTACAGCGCCGGCGGTGAGAACGGCTGTTCTACTTGTGAATGGGGGGGTGTGCGAAGGGAAGGAGAAAAATTTTAAAATCGGACGAATTTCAACCCGTCCGATTTCAAAATTTTGTCAAAACGGAATACTTTGGAAATCCCGGCCTGCAGGGGAACGGCCGGCCGAGCCGATGCTATGCCGGTTGTCAATTTGCCAGCGCTTCAATTTATTCAACAATGCCTTGTAGCAAATATTCAACCGCCGCGCAGCCTTCTTGCGGTTCCAGCTCGTCTCTTCCAGGACGCGTAAGACAAGTTCCTTTTCTGCTTGCTCAGCGGCGCGTGTTCCGACGTCTTTCAAGGACATGCTGTCTTCTTTCGGTTTCACGGGCACTGATGCAGGATTGGTCTGCTGCTCTTTCAGTTCCGAAAGATTCACATTCATCTCGGGAAGGATGAGATACCGTTTTATCGCATTCTCGAGCTGGCGAACGTTGCCTGGCCAGTCGTATCGCAGGAAAGAATCCATCAGGCTTGGAACAATTTCGTCGATCGTGCTCTTGTAGCGATCGCGATATTTGCAAAGGAAATAATTGCACAAGATCGGGATGTCCTCACGGCGCTCGCGAAGGGGCGGAATGTCGACCCGGATCACGTTCAACCGAAAATAGAGATCCTCGCGGAATTTTCCACTCCCGACATGTTCTTCCAGATTCACGTTGGTCGAAGCCAGAACGCGCGCGTCCACGCGAACTGTACGCTTGCCGCCGAGGCGAGTGTATTCGGAGTCCTGGAGGACGTGTAGAAGTTTCGCCTGAAGGTGCGACGTCATCTCGCCGATCTCGTCCAGCAAGATTGTGCCTTTGTCGGCAAGCTCAAACTTTCCCGGCTTTTCGTTGAGGGCACCTGTAAATGCGCCCCGTTCGTAGCCGAACAGTTCCGACTCCAGCAGGTCGTCAGGCAGCGCTGCGCAGTTCACCTTGACGAAAGGCTTGTCATGCCGAGACGAATTCGCATGGATAAATCGCGCCAGCACTTCTTTGCCGACACCCGATTCACCGCTAACCAGTACAGGAACATCCGTATCCGCTACTTGCTTGGCAATTTCTTTGATGCGGAGAACCTTGGGATTGGTGGAGAGAATATTACCCGCGTCCACATAAGAATCCAGTTGGCGCTTTAGGGTTTTGACTTCCTCCTTCAATTTTTGTTTTTCAAGCACATTCTGGATAGCCAACTCGAGCTCCTGCTCTTCGAACGGTTTGACGAGGAAATCGGCCGCTCCCATTTTCATGGCTTCGACAACCGTTTTCGTTTGTCCCGCCGCAGAAAGGATGATGACGGGAATGGATGGATTGATTTTCTTTACACTTTCCAAAACCTCGATGCCGTTGATGCCGGGCATGACGATATCGAGAACTATCAGGGAAGGTATGTAACCAGCGGAAAGGCGCGCCACTGCCTGGTCTCCAGATTCCGCGCATTCGATGCTGTATCCGCACGATGTCAGAAAATCTGAGAGGTAGCTGCGAACACTTCGATCGTCGTCAACAACCAAGATCGATCGCTTACTCATTTAAGATGCCTACCCTCCACTCTTTAAGTTCCCGCTGGGCGCACATGCCGCTCTCTACAGGTACGCCGCGGTTTCCGTAGAGGGGTGCAATGAGAGTTCCAGTTGTGCAGATCGAGAGATTATGGCGAAACCGACAACCGTAAGTGTCTCTGTGTAGTGCTTGTTACGAGTCTGTCGCCGCTTGTCTTACAAGGAGGAACCGCGCGTCTTCTCGGACTGAAAACTGGAGATGGTGGACCTACAGACCCACCGGGTGTCTCCGGAGTGCTCCTCACCCTCCTCCCGAAAGGGGGGTTTTACCCTGCCCTTTTCCAAACAGAGGGCGATCCATCGGCGGGAAAAAGGACACTGAACGTGGATCCTTTGCCGGGAGCGCTCTGCACTTGAAGCTGGAGGCCCAGCAAATCGCAAAGCGAACGGCAAATCGAAAGACCCAATCCGCTCCCGCTGGATCGCAAATTCGCTTCTGTTCTGAGTTGGAGAAACGGTTCGAAAATCTTCTGGAGGTGACCGGACGGAATTCCAATCCCAGTATCGCTGATATCGATCCGAGTAGGTTGAAAGTCGATCGGATTCACAATCAACTCCACTTTCACTTTTCCTTCCTCGGTAAATTTCAGAGCATTATCGATCAGGTTTATCAATACTTGCTTGAGTTTGTTCTTATCCGTCAAAACCGGTGTCACCGTCCCTGGAATCGAAACTTCGATCTCAACCTTACCGTTTCGCCGCTCGCCTTCAAACTGCTTGACAACCTCGCTCACGACCGAATCAAGACTTGCAGGAACGATATTCAGCTCGAGGCGGCCTGCTTCTACTCTGGAAAGATCAAGGATTGTGTTGATCAGATGAAGTTGGTCTTTCGCGTTTACCAAAATCCGCTCGAGAAAATCGATGTTCGAGGCCGTTAGATTGCTTCCTTTGTTCTCCAGCAGAAGATTCGTGAAACTCATAATCGCGTGCAGCGGCGTCCGCAGTTCGTGACTCATCCTTGCAACGAAGCCGCTCGTGGCTCGGTTGGCTTCTTCGGCTGCCTCCTTAGACCGGCGAAATTCTTCGGAACGCTTTCTTTCAGTGATATCGCGAATGATGGCCGTAAAGTACGTGCCTTCACCGCTCGTCCATGACGCCAGCGACAGTTCAATCGGAAAGATCGAATTGTCTTTTTTCATTCCCTCGAGTTCGATCGTTTTTCCCACCAGCTGGGATCGCCCTGTAAGTCGATGTCGCTCGAATCCGATGCGATGCCGTTCACGATAGGCTTCCGGCACGAGCAGCTCGATGGAGGCTCCGATGACTTCGTCTTCTCGATAACCAAAGATGGTCTCCGCTCCCAGATTCCAGAAAACGATTCTACCGTACTCATCGGTAAGGATGATCGCGTCGCCCGCCGATTGAACGACCGACCAAAAGCGAAGTTCGGAAGCCCGCAGTCCGTTTCTTTGACATTGCAATTCTTCGAGCGAGCGAGCCTGCGCAATCGCATACCGGATCGAGCGCTCCAGCAGTGGCGGTGTAAGCTGGTCTTTGAGAAGGAAGTCCGCTGCGCCGAGTTGCATGGCTTCAACGGCCAGGCGATAGTCGCTAACTCCGGTTAGGAGAATTACCGGAAAGTGTTGGGAGACTGCACGCGTTTCCCGAAGCAATTCCAGACCATTACCACCGCCGATCCGGTAATCGAGCAAACAGATGTCGTGGCCAGCGCGACGAATCGCCTCGATACCCATTTGCCAGGAAGACGCCCACTCCAAATCGAAAATTTGGTTCTCGATTGAACCGAGCAGGTGGCGAGTAAGGAGGTAGTCGGATTCCGAGTCTTCGATAAGCAGGACTCGAACCGGTTGCCGGTCCATATAAGCCGGCGGAGCAAATCACGTACCAGCAGCCCAGCGTTGAATTGTTGAAAACAATATATTCATGTCCAGGATAGGTTTGGCAATGTAGTCGTTGAAACCCGTCGCCAGGTACTTCTCACGATCGCCGACCATCGCGTGTGCGGTAAGCGCGACAACAGGAAGATCGTGGAGTTCAGAATCATCCCGAATGCGGCGGAGAATCTCGGTTCCATCCATTTCCGGAAGAGAAATATCGAGGATGACTATGTCGGGTTTGTCTTTCCTGAACCCGTTTATCGCTTCAATTCCATTGGAGAACTCCATAACTTCGTATTTGTCCTCCAGGATCGTTCGGATGATCAGACGGTTGTCCGCATTGTCGTCCACGACGGCAACTTTGCGCATTCTAAAAGGAATGATATCACGTGCAGATTCTCCTCCCTGCGAGGCGCGTTCAGATCAAGCACTCGCATTGAGAAAGTTCACGTACCAACCGGCCATCTTCGAAATGAACTCAACCGTCACCCGTGGACACTCAATACCTGTATTCCTCAGCGCTTCCAGCGCCCTGCGGCAATCGAAGCGAGGTTCTCCTTGCAGATATTGATAGTAGAACGCCATCTGCTTTTGAAAGAGCGATTCCAATTTTGTCATCGGCGATTTCAAAAATGAACTCTGTCCGACGAGCTGAATTCCCTCAACACGCAAGATGCGGCAAATGTTCGGAAGCCAGAAGCGGTTCTCCGTTGGTACCGGATTTGACAAATGATACGTACCGCCGTTGCTGTCGGTTCTGCGTGAAATTTCCACGATTCCGTCGACCACGTAATCGATCGGAACAAAATTGAGCGTTTGGTTCTCAACTCCGAGAACGCGCAGCGGCAGTTTTATGAAATCAAGATGGGGCGTATGGCGGCGCAAGTGTTCGAGCGCAGTCCACAAGGCTCGAATGAAAGCATAAACGCCGTGGAAATGGGTGATGCGCCCCGATTTGGAATCCCCAATGACAATGCTGGGCCGATATATCGACGCTCGGACGGCATCAGCCTGATGCGCCGCGGCAATCATAACTTCCGCGCGGCACTTCGATTCTTCATAGGCATTTTTGAACGATTGGCCGACATCGATTTCCGTTTCCAGTGCCAAATCGGATCGATTGCCTGCGATATAAGCCGTGCTCACGTGCTGCAAGCGCCGCCCTGGCAACTGCTTTACAAGATCCAGGACGTGGCGCGTTCCGTCAACGTTCATTCGAAAAATTTCAGCTCGATTCTGCCGCTCAAACGAGAGAGAAGCTGCGCAATGCCACACCTCGTCTGTACAAGATCTAATTTCGGCGCGCGCGGCATCGCTCAGTCCCAAATGAGGCAGGGAAATGTCGCCTTCCAGAACACGAAGATCTTCAAACCGAGCAACACCGGCCGCACCGAGGATTGTTTCCACTCGCTCTCTTGCGGACGCATTCTTCGAGGACCGCGCGAGAGCTGTCACGCGGCAGCCATCTTGCAACAAGCGCGCCGTCAGATGGCTGCCGATGAACCCGGTTGCTCCGGTCAGAAAGACGTTTTTAGGGTGCGGCATGCGCGGGTTGGATCCTTTCCAGAAGGTCGGCTGAGGTCCGCTCGTAAAATCGGCAAATCGCTGGGCGTCTTCGAGCCCACTCCTGAGCGCCTTTCCCGATAATTGCCTCGAGCTCGTCAAACGTCCTCGCGGCGAAGCCGAAATCATAGTGCACGGCTGCATCGAACAAACCGGATTCCTGCGGCATCAGAGAGGACAAACCCGTCAGAAGTACCGGAACGTGACACGCAAGAGCCTCATAAGTCGACAACGCTCCCGGCTTTGTTATGACGATGTCGGCGGCGGCAACGTAGCGGTAAATGTCGTCGAGGAAACCAAATGTCCGCGTCCGCGGATGGTGCATGCGCGCAATGCGCCAGCGCAGACGCTTGTTGCTTCCACAAACAATCAAAATGTTCGCGCCGCTGGCAGCGCTCCGAACGCTTCGATAAATCTTCAATAGCGGCCCGCCGCCGCGCGCGCCTCCATTAATAAGGATGATGTTCGCGTCATCCAGTTTCAGTGTGGCACGAAGATCGCGGATCTCCTTCATCATCGCGGGAAGGAAACGAGATCTTACCGGCATTCGGACACGTTCGATTCGCCCGGATGGGATCCCGCTCGCGGTCAGAGCCTGAAGTGCCTCCTCTGTCAGAACAAAATATCGGTCGACGTATGGCGAGAACCATCCTCGCCAGAATGGCGGAAAAGGGTCCGTCACCAGTGTGTAACAGGCAATCCCGAGCCCTTCTTCTTTGATGAAGCGTTGGAGAAAATGGTTCAGCATCGGATGCACAGACAGCACGATGTCGGGATTTTCCGAATTGATAAATCGGCAAATATATCCCCGCACTCTGGAATAAAAGCAATCGCGCTCGTTCGGTTGTACGCTGTCGATCATCCAAAAGTACCAACCCATCCACTGCGGCCGGTGTGTCAAGAGCGTGTTGTAGAAACCAGCCAGCCAGCGATTGACTTTCGTGGATTCCTCGAGCGGCTTGCGAATAGATGTGGCGAATCCCGCGGATTTGGCTGCGTTTGCGATGGCCGCCGCCGCGCTGTTGTGTCCTTCCCCGGTATCCGAGGACAGGATTAGCAGTTTTCTCACGGCTGTCATTGTAACTGCGTCCAACCGCATAAGTCATTGGGGGGTTCAGGATCGGGCAAAATCTCGATCATAATGGGAGATGAGATGCCGACTTGGAATGCCGACCAATACCTGAAATTCGAAGACGAGCGCACGCAGCCATGCCGCGATCTGGCCGCGCGCGTGTCTTTGGCGGATGTCCGAACGGTGATTGATCTCGGATGCGGTCCAGGGAACAGTACAGGAGTCATTGCTGAACGATGGCCCGGCGCCGAAATTACCGGTCTGGACGATTCAGCATCAATGATCGAAGATGCTCGCCGCAGGCAGCCGCAGTATCGTTGGATTATCCAGGACATCACCCGCTGGGCATCGAACCCGTCGAGCGAAACGTTCGACGTCGTGTTCTCTAATGCGGCCCTTCAATGGGTGCCCAACCACGCATCGTTGTATCCTAAAGTTCTGGAGCGAGTCATTCCTGGAGGCGCCTTCGCTGTACAAATTCCTTGTAACTTGAACTCGCCCGCACAGGTGTTGATGCGTGAGATCGCATCTCCAGGAACCCAGGTGAAAGAATGGCATGCCCATCCGCGGGATTTTTACTACGATCTGCTCGCTCTGCAATCCGCGCGCCTCGACATTTGGGAAACCGAATATCTGCACGTTCTGCCGAATGCCGAAGCAATCGTCGAGTGGTACAAGGGATCGGGATTACGCGCGTTCCTGGAGGCGTTCGACACAGAGTCGGATCGTACGCAATTCTTGGCGGAATATTCGAAACGGATTCGCGAGGCCTATCAACCGCGCCCGGACGGGAAGATTCTGTTTCCTTTCCGCCGCCTGTTTATAGTGGCGTATCGCTAATCCCTCTCACTTTCCCGATGAACTGTTTAAAGCGCTGGCCGAGGCGCTCCGGACGGAATTCCAGGCGAAAGCGATCAAGCATGGATTGTACTTGAGCGGCGCGGAAGGCGGGGATGCGCAACAGGCGATCGGCAATGTCGACGTAATCGGCCTCACCCCGCGCGATCAGCTCCCGCACACCGACAAGTTCAGCTCCGCAGGTGTCGTCAGAACCGGGAGGAGATTTCAAAACGACAACGGGTTTTCCCGCTCCCATGGCGTCAAGAATTCTCTGGGAATCAGACTGTGGGAATGACGCCAGATAAACATCGATCAGCCCCAACAGCGGAGCAACATCGGCCATATGTCCCAGAAATCGGACCCGCGGTAACACTCCCCCAGAGTGAAGATGTGACCGGATCGGTTTTACGGTCCCCTCGCCAGCAAAGATATGGAAGTGTTTCGGGAATCGCTTCATGATCTCAGAAAGAGCTCTTAGATATCCGTTTCCCGCCATCTCGCGTAAATTGCCAAAGGTTGCGGAAATCGTGCTCGCCGATTCCAGACCCATGCTTTGCAATGTGACGGGCTTAGTTGTTCGCAGGCGGGTTTCGATATCCGATGCCGGCGGAATCCATTCGGCCGGTTGCAAAAAACGCGTCCTCTCCGACGCAGCCTGAAAAAGATAAATGCGGCCGTCGAACAAATCGGCCTCCATTTCAGCGCCATGATTCACGTTGACTTGGATCGGCGCCGGACGCATTGCTGCCACACGTGCGGTAATCTGCTCGGTCAGATCGGCGTGAAAAAAAGCGATCCTGGTACCCCACTCACGAATCGATTGAGCGATTCGCTCGGCGCGCTCTGTGAAATCACCTTCGACGGAGGCAATACTTACGGTGGCATCGATATCGGGGTTCTGCGACTGCGCCAGACCAACGGGATTAAAAAACCAGGAGGCCGACCACTCTGTCGTAAAAATCGCCGATTCGATTCCCTGTAATTTCAAGCCGGACACGAGCATTTTGATGTACTCGGTGGACGATGCACCGGGCATTAGACATCCCACCACATGCGCGACCCGATCGGTTGCTCCAACGGGCACCGGGTCTACCGGAGGTGCGGAGACCGCCCAGCTTTCGAAAATCCGTCCTATATGCCGGACCCGCTCGGCGTCCAATCCAGCGATGAGGGCGCGTTGAAAGTAGTCCATTGCCGAAGATGGATCGTGCTCCACGAGCAAATTCGCCACACGAAAAGCAATGTCGGCAAGCCGGGATTTTTCCCCGGCTCGATAAAGCGCCAGCGTCAGAGCGTGATTGATGATATCGGAGGTGTACCCCGTTTCGAGAGCTGCCTTCTGCAAAAGAGTTACTGCAGTGCAAAAATCGCCGTTCTTCAGAGCTTCGAAGGCTTGCTCATAACTCACTCAGCGGTTCCTAATGAATAAGGTGGAAACACGGGGGGCGTGTGAATAAATTAAGCGGTCTGTTGACCCTTACGAGTTTGGAAATGTTCTTGGGCCCGCCGTTTGAGGCGCGCTTTTTTCTTGGCGCGATTGACGCGGCGCTTTTTCAGGATTTCGTACTTCGTTGTCATGATTTCCCTATAATAACGGTTCCGGAAGTGAGTAGGGTCCGGTGACTCTCCTGGCCTTCAAAGCCTGTGGGGCGTCGGGGAACTGGCGTCCGGTGGGTTCGACTCCCACGCACTTCCGCCAATCTGCCCGGAGCGCTATGCCGATGTCTGTGAGCTTTTTAACGCCTCGATTGCCTTCGCTTCGTCGTCATATACGTCGAAGACCGTTAACAATTTCGTCATTTGCAAGAGGTCCTTTGCCTTTGCCGTCAAATTCAGCAGCTTGACGTCACCCTGCTTATTGCGAACCGTGGTGTAGGCCGAAACCAGCTCTCCCAGTCCTGAGCTGTCGATATAGGAAACGTCGCCCAAATTTAGGACGAACTGACGCGCTCCATCATTGACCTGCACTCGAAGAGTCTCGCGAAGTAAAAGTACAGGCTCACCAATCGTGAGTCTACCGGACATATCCACGACTACCATGCCACCGACTTTTCGAGTTTTTACATTCAAACTCATACGTCCTCCCTCGATTTAATTCCACGGCCCTCGCTGGCCAAACAGCGCTGAAAGCGAGGGCGTAGGTTACCTTTATCCGCGTCACGTTTACAAGCGGATTCAAGGCGGCTGCGCAGGGGGATTCAGGGACGCACCCCGAATTCTGAAGTACAAGAATTCGGGGTGCGTCCCTGAATGCCACCGCCGATCCGCATCAGGCCAGCTTGCCGTCCACGTCGAAGTAGACCAGGAGATCCGTCGCTACGGGCTGAGCCCCGAGCTGACGAAGAAAATTCGTGACTTGCCCACGGTGATACGAGCCGTGATTGACGAGATGCTGCATCTCACGGCCAAGGGGATACTCAAACACTTGGCCCTTTAAGTTCACGTATTTCAGGGGCTGTTGAAGCAAAGCGTCCGTGATTCCGGCAACGAACTCCATTTGCTCGGCTTCGATCTCAGGCCACCTGTGTTTAATCGAATTCAGGTTCGGAAATTCTGCGGCGCTCAATAGGGCGGGCGGCGATACGCCTTTCCAGCGCCTTAGCCAAATCCATTCCGCTCCCATAATGTGAACCAGCGTCTCCCGCACGGAAGGGAAACTGCCCCCCAATTTCCGGCTGAAGTCATCCATGCTGAGCGGCGCGACTGCATTGAGAATCGTCGCATTCGCCCATCGGTTGTACCTGTACAGCAGTTGGATGTCGTCTTTGTTCATGCAATTCACCTACGCCTGATCGTAGAATTTCACCGCCAGCGTCCCGTGTGCAGCAGCGCCACCGGCTCGAAGCGCCGCGGCGAGAAGTACCGCCTCAACAACTTCTTCTTTGCTCGCCCCTGCTTTTTTCGCATTTTTCGTATGGACCTCTATACAATAAACGCACTGTGTTGTATGCGCCACTGCCAGCGCAATCAACTCGCGATATTTCCGAGGAATACGTCCATCTTCTCTACCGACGATTCCGTCCAGATTCGCCCAAGCCTTGAACTCTTGCGGCGCAAGTCTCGATATTTCTTTCAATAGCTTCAGATCGTTTTCGTCGTGATAGTGGTTAGCCATGATCCTCCTTCTTACAGCTTCCCTGACCATTGATCATAATCAAAGGCTGGACAATACGGAAGGCGGAGAGTAAGTTGGCGATAATGCCTATGCTGGAGGAATTATGCTCAAAGTAGCAGGTGCTGTGGTTCTTTCTTTGTTACTTCAAACGTCGAACGCCGAAACGCGTATTGTCGAGTATCTTAAAGCCAATGTAGTGCCCGGGCGGGCCGTCGTCGTTTCGGATCTTTATAACAATGTTTTCAAAACACCCGAAGAGCGAAAAGTCCTGGACCGGCTGTACAGCACGTTTTTCAAGATTCCAATGTTCATCGTCCAATACAACACCGCAACGAAGAATATTCCTACGCTGCGGGAACTTTCCGAACAGTTCAACTTCACAGTGCCCGGTGAGGCCGACGTCATTCTGCGGATCATGGAAGCGGACCCGCGCGTTCCGAAGTTCATCGAGCGCAATCCAAAAACCGGCGAGATCACCCGAGTCGATATCGGCGCAGTTAAAGCGAGCCCGCAGTTCAGTAGAGTGCTCGAACGGACGATCGCCGGATGGCCGGGAAAAGAGGCCCCTGTATTCTCACTGACCGGATATGATGGCAACCTGATCACTTCGGCTCAGTTCAGCGGCCAGCCGCACCTCGTGTATTTTTGGTTTACCAACTGTCCTCCCTGTGTCAAAACGTCTCCAATTCTGACGGAGCTTTATAACAAATACGCGAAGCAAGGCTTCAAGATCGTGGGCGCCAACGCGGATAAAGTCCTTGAACTACCCTACGACGACAAGGCTCGCGCAGATTACGCGAAAAAATACGGGTTCACCTTCACACTCGCTCATCTCAATGCGGAAACCCAGCAGGCTTACGGCGGCGTCAGTGTCTTTCCTACAATGTTCTTTGTCGATAAGACGGGAACAATCGTTAGACATTTCGTGAATTTCCAGGAAAAACCTGCGCTCGAGGCGGCAACTCAACAAATACTGGGGAAGTGACTTCAACACCCCCTTACACTCGCAATATCTCCCGTAACGCGGTCTCCAGATCTTTATGCCGGAAGAGGAATCGCGAAGCCAAAAGTCTCGCGGGTTCCACTCGGGCGCTTGCGAGCAGCAACGCATCTGCCATTTCACCAAAAGCGAACCGCGCGGCAAAGGCGGGCAGGGGGAAAATTGTCGGCCGACTCAGAACACGTCCCAGCACCTTTGTGAATTCCAGGTTTGTGACGGGCGACGGCGAAACGGTATTCACCGCTCCATGCAGTCCGCTTGCTTGAATACAGTGAACGATCGCCGAGGTCAGATCGTCCAGCAGAATCCAACTCCAATACTGTTCGCCTGAACCGATTCTCCCGCCGAGTCCGATTTTGAAAGGCAGTAGCATCTGCTTCAGCGCACCGCCTCTCTCACTTAAGACGATACCCGTTCGCAGATGCACGACGCGGATACCGTTGCGCGTTGCGGTATCCGTTCCAGCTTCCCACTGGCGGCAGACATCGGCAAGGAAGCCATGCCCCGGTGAACTGTCTTCCCGGAGCACTTCCGAGCCGCGGTCGCCGTAATATCCGATTGCAGAAGCGCTCACCAAAACCTGCGGCGGCCTGGCGATTTTTCCGACAGTCTCGGCAATCAGCTTTGTTCCCTTAACACGGCTGTCGCGGATTCGGGTCTTTCGAGTTGCTGTCCAGCGGCCCTCGGCTATGTTCTCACCTGCCAGGTGCACAACAGCATCAACGCCGTTCAATACAGAGGCATTAACGGTTCCCGCGTCTGGGTCCCACTCGGCAGGACGTCTCATCCGAACCACGTCATGGCCGCCGTTCGTCAACATCGTAACGAGCGCAGAGCCTATGAGTCCGGTCGAGCCCGTTACGGCAATTCTCATGAATGAAATTATAGAGGGAAACTACGGATAGAAATGAAAACGAGGGGTGTTATGGCTTTTTTCTCTATAACCCTCCAGCGTGTGATGCTCCTTGTAGTACCTACCGGCATCATTGAGGTCCGGTTTCCCGACTCCGGTATGGCAGTACACACACTGCTTGTTTTCTTTCTTGGAATACTCGGGAGTCGCAGCCGTAAATGGCGCAAGCAGAAGAGTCACAACCCCGGTTATCGCCAAAGTTCGTAGAATATTCTTCACGTTTATCTTCAAACTCCCTCTGGATCGTGTTGACTCCACGGGACCGGCTCTGATGTTAGGATAGCACATCGATGCCGTGCATTCTTAGACTCCCAATAGTTGCATTTGTAAGCTGGGCGTGGCTTTTAGCGCAGCAACCCGATTACACGCTGAGAGTTGACGTGCCGTTCATATTTGTCGACGTCACTGTTCAGGATGCGGGCGGAACCATTATCAGCGATCTACCACAGCAACTTTTTGAGATATATGAGAACGGAATTCGCCAGCAAATCGGCTACTTCGGCCCTGTATCGACGGCCTATAACATTTTTCTACTTTTTGACCGGAGCGGCAGCACCCAAGACAAATGGTTACTCATGCAACGCGCTGTTGCGGGATTCATTGCAAATTTGCGGCCGCAGGATCGAATTGCCATCGCAAGCTTCGATACTGATTTCGCCAAGCAGTTGAATTGGACCAGCGACCGGCAGAAGGCGCTACTGGCGCTTCCCCAATTGATTCATCCACAGAAGATCGGCGGCACCGATTTCTATGGCGCCGTCGACCGGGTCCTGCGGCGTGAATTCAACAAGATCACCGGCCGCCGGGCGCTGGTTGTTCTAACGGATGGACGCGACACGTCCATCTACAGAGAACTGATGACAAGGAATCGATTGCTGGAACGAGAGGAAGATCGGCCGTACCAGAGAGTGTTAAAAACAGCACGCAACCAGCGGATACCGGTGTACCTCATCGCGTTCAATACGGACAGGAATCTTGAAGTGAACAGTCTCGGCGCCGATGAATATCGGCGGCTCCAAGTTGTCTTTCCGAATTCATCCTTGCCGGAACGGTACCTGAGTGGTGTACGCAACCGCATGGAGGACCTTGCGGAAGTTTCCGGAGGACGCATTGTCTACCCGAAACGTATCGAAGACATTGTGCCCTTGTACCAGCAGATCGGCCGCGACGTTGGTAATTCGTACACGCTCGGCTACGTGTCGTCCCAACCCGAAAAGGATGGCTCGTTCCGGCGCATTGAAGTCCGCACAACCGATCAGCACTTTCGCCTGACCCAATCCCGGAACGGATACTACGCGAAGTAGGGAGGGGTCACTGTAGCGGCGGTTCACGAAGCGCAAGCGCAATAGCGCGCAGCGCTAAAGGATGACCGCGACGATGTTCAGCCTCAAGATCGGCGGCGGTCATAAGACCGCCGCTACAGCGTCCCCGAATCCCCCCAAGAAGGAAGGTATGACGGCCGTCAGTTGGTCTGGCGGAAGCTGGTTGCTTTTAAGACGCGCACTTCCACACGCCGGTTTTGTGCGCGGCCATCGCGAGTCTTGTTATCGGCAACGGGCTTGTCTTTGCCTAATCCGACAATCGAAACGCGGAACAGCGGAATGTTCTTACTGACGAGGTACCGCTCAACCGCTTCCGCACGGCGTTGGCTGAGTCCGATGTTGTATTGTTCGTCACCGGTGTTGTCGGTATATCCCTGTACCTCGATCATGTATCCGAACCGTTGGTCGCCCACATCGCTCGCAATCCGGTCTAGAGTGTTTTTCGCCTGTTCTGACAACGCCGCGGAATTCAAAGCAAACACCACCGTCTGCATTTCACTTTGCGCATAGTTGTCGTTGAAGTTGATGCTGCTGACCTTCGTATCGAGTGTGCTGATTCTGTTGTTGGCCTGCTGCACACCTTCGTTGGCGGTCTCGGCCTTTCGATCGGCGGTCTGCGCTTCGCTCTGAGCGGTCTGCGCCGACTGCTGCGCCTGGACGGCCTTCTGATCGGCGGTCTGAGCAGCGCTTTGGGCAGCTGTTATTCCCTGCTGAGCGCGTTTATCGACCGCGTCGATTCGTTCGGCATTCTCTTTCGTTGCATTTTGGGCTTCTTGAATCGCGGGCTGCGCGGTTTGAACTTGCTCGCGTACATACTTCTTGGTTGCGCACCCCGACAAGACAAATATTCCTGCCAGCAATGCAACGCACAGAACTGAAAATCCTCTGTTACGACTGGTCATGAAACCTCCCTCCTTGTTGTTCTGTGAGCTTTTGTCCTGAGACTCACCTGCGGGACAATCTCCTCACAGGAATGGCCACTGTTCAGCATTCTTTTTGCCAACGATCTTCTAAGATAAATCAATGACTTGTCTGACACAACTTGGCAAAACGATGCCGCGGGAGGGGTAACAGTAGGGAATTTTTGCCAGAAACTAGGGTAACCCTCTAACTCCCGCTTCAGACCATGTGAACTCCACGGGACGCTCCCTGGAGTCGATGTTACCCTCAGCAGACTTGGACAGCTGCCCTAGTTTCCGGTTTCAATTTATGGAATGCAGGTCTTTTTGCCGTCAGTTTCTGCTGCGAAAAAGATTCTAGCGGCCGCGGTTGACGGCTTTTTTCAGTTCCGCGCCGGCGACGAACTTTGTCACTTTTTTGGCGGGAATTTTCAGAGGCGCACCGGTCTGGGGATTACGGCCGGTTCTCGCCTTGCGAGAGCTGACCGAGAAGGTACCGAATCCGACCAAGGTCACTTTGCTACCTTTCTTCAGCGTCGACACAACTCCGTCGAGTGCGGAATTCAGAGCGTTGCTTGCCTGGACTTTGGAAATCTTCGCGTCCTTCGCGATCTTGTCAATTAACTCGCCCTTATTCATGGCTCCTCCTCGAAGATTCGAACGTTTGTCGTATACAACCAATCGGTGCGCTTTATATCGCACGCCATACGCGGTGTCAAGCAACTGTTCATACGAAAGAACGCGGAAATGCACGGCTGACGCGGGATTCAGAGATTCCATTTTGAAGAAAGCTTGACAAATCGATTATGGCTTACCAAGCTCCAAGCATGGCCCATCGAGTGACGTTGATACCCGGCGACGGTATCGGACCCGAGGTATCGGCAGCGGTTTTGCGCATTGTCGAAGCCGCCGGAGTCGACATCGAGTGGGAGCAATACATCGTCGGCGGCCACGCTCAGGATTTGGCTGGATCATCGTTGCCCGATGAAGTCGTCGAATCGGTTCGCCGCAATAAGGTCGCCCTTAAAGGCCCCGTCGAAACGCCCATCGGCAGCGGGTTTGAGAGCGTGAATGTCCGTCTGCGCAAGGTCCTCGATCTCTATGCCAATCTGCGGCCCGTGCGAAATCTTCCGGGCGTGCCGTCACGATTCGGAGATGTGGACCTCGTCATCGTCCGTGAAAACACGGAAGGATTGTATTCGGGACTGGAACACGAGGTTGTTCCCGGCGTTGTGGAATCACTCAAGGTGATGACAGAGAAGGCGAGCACGCGAATCGCGGTGTTCGCCTTCGAGTACGCGACGAAATTCGACCGAAAAAAGGTGACCGTCGTCCATAAAGCAAACATCATGAAAAAATCAGACGGCCTCTTCTTGAAGTGCTTCCGCCAAGTCGCGGTGAACTATCCGATGATCGAACACGACGAAAAGATTGTCGACAACACGTGCATGCAGCTCGTGCTGAATCCGTACCAGTTCGACGTCATGCTGATGGAAAACCTGTATGGCGACATTGTTTCCGATCTCGCCGCGGGCCTCGTCGGCGGCCTGGGCGTTGTTCCCAGCGGCAACATCGGCGAGAAGGCCGCGCTATTTGAAGCGGTACACGGAACGGCTCCGGATATTGCCGGAAAGAATATAGCCAATCCCACGGCCTTGCTTTTGTCGGCAATCATGATGTTGCGTCACATCGGCGAAGAAACGGCGGGGAACCGCATCGAGTCCGCACTGAACCAGGTCTTGCTTAAGCGCGAGAAGGTTACGCGCGACCTGGGCGGTACGGCTTCAACAAGCCAATTTGCGGAAGCGATCATCGAGGCTCTAGAGTGAGCGTCTCAGATCTGCGACCCTCATCCGGCGCTTCTCTTGAGGCCTCGCCCAATCGGGCTACCGCTTCGCGGCGCCGGCCCTCTCCCGGAGGGAGAGGGCCTCGAATTCAGATTGCAGCTAGTGCAGATTGTGTGTAACCTTCCATCGGCCTATACCATTTTGCAATGCTTTCATATTCGGTTCGAACAAAATTTTTGACCGCAGGATTTCTTGTTCCTACGTTGTTCATTTCCGCATGCAGCAGCAATAGTGTCGCCGGCAAGCGAGCAGACTCTGAAGTCCGCGACGAACACGTTCAAGTGCATGCCATACCGGTCAAGCTCCAGGAGCTCCGGCGGAATGTCGAATCGGTAGGATCGCTCTTCGCGCTAGAAGAGGTGACGGTCAGCTCTGAGGTGGACGGAAAAGTCGACGAAGTGTTGGTCGACGTCGGCGACCGGGTAGAGCGTGGTCAACCTCTGGTCAATGTCTCTACCATCGAGTTGAAGCTGGCGCTGGATCAGCAGCGCGCTCTTTATCAACAGGCGCGCGCTCGCCTGGGCATAACGGAAGACTCCGACGATATCAAGAACGTGCTCGATTCTGCCGAGGTCAAGAAAGCCGCCGCTGATCTGAAAGAAGCCGAGGAAGCGTACAAGCGATCGCAACAACTCCTGGAGAAAAGGCTCATCCCGCGGCAGGACTTCGATCAGGTCGACGCCCGCGTGCATTCCGCCAGGGCGGCCTATGATTTGGCCGTACAGTCCGTACAGAACTTGCGCGCGCAGCTCCCTCAATACAAGGCGTCGGTCGAACTTGCCGAAAAGAAATTGCGCGATGCCGTCATTCGCGCGCCGTTCAAAGGCCAAATCAAGGAACGTGTCGTATCGCCCGGCCAGTATTTGAAGGTACAGACGCCCGTAATGGTTATTGTAAGCGTGGATCCCTTGCGGGTTCGCCTGAAGATTCCCGAGACCATGGCAGGATTGATTCAGATTGGAGATCGGCTCCAGGTCACCGTGGATGCTTATCCCAATAGAACGTTCTCCGGAAAGTTGTCGCGCATCAACCCTTCTGTGGATCCCCAGAGCCGCACCTTCGAGGTCGAGGCTTTGTTGGAAAACGCCGAGGGCCTGCTAAAGCCCGGCTTCTTCGTGAAAGCACGCATACCATCCGCAAAACTCGATCCGGGCATGGTTGTTCCGCAAGACGCGCTGCAGTATTCGTACGGGATATACAAAATCTTTCTCATTCAAGGCGACGTTCTTAAAGAGCAGGAAGTAAAGGTGGGCGACCTGTCGGCTGAGCAAATCGAAATTGTTTCGGGAGTCAAAGCCGGGGACATGATCGGGGTTCCTGTCAAAGGCCAGGTACTCAAGGATGCAGCGAGAATTAAACTCGTGGACTAGAGCGGAGAAGGGGAATGCTTTGATCTCATATGACCATTAGCGAACTCTCCGTAAGACGTCCGGTCTTCGCTTTAATGCTCATCAGTTTCCTCGTTGTCCTGGGCGTGTTTTCATTCCGCGATCTGGGCGTCGATCTCTTTCCGCGATCAGACCCGGCCACGGTCAATATAAGCATTCAACTGCCGGGTGCTACGCCTGAGGAAATGGCGACGCAGGTCGTGCAGCCCATCGAAGAGGCAGTAAACACGATCAGTGGTCTGGACGAACTGAGCGCGCAAATCTCGGAAGGATCGGCCAGGATCACCTGCACATTCGTTCTCGAACGTGATCTCGAAGGCGCAGCCCAGGACGTCCGCGAGAAAGTTGCCGGCGCTCTGCGATATCTTCCGCCCAACATTTACCCGCCAGTCATTCAGAAGGCCGATCCTGACTCCGCGCCTGTGCTGACCATCTCTGTCGTCAGCGACAAGAACCTTCGCGAAACGACTGAAATTGCGGACAAGCAGATCCGGCGCGTGCTGGAGACAGTGGATGGCGTCGGTACTGTGACAATGAGTGGAGGACGTCCGCGCCAGATCCGCCTTTTCTTTGACGCCGAGAAATTGAATGCGTACGGCATCACCATCAATCAGGTTCAACGTGCGATACAAAGTGAGAACGTTGAGATTCCGGGAGGCCGCATCGTTCGCGGTGCGAGCGAAGAAGGTGTGCGGACCCTTGGCCGCGTGGATGCCGTCGGCCAGTTTGCCGACATCATTATCGCAAATGTCAACGGATCCCCTATCCGATTACGCGATGTCGGGCGGGTTGAGGACAGTTTTGCGGAGCCGAACACATGGAATATGGTGGAGGGCAAAGAAGGGGTACGGCTCGATGTCCGCCGGCAGTCCGGTACGAACACAGTTGCGATTGTTAATCTGGTCAAGGAAAGGCTTAACCAAATCAAAAGAAGCTTGCCGCCGGGCGTAGACACGAAGATCATTGCGGATAGATCCATCTTCATCAACGCTTCCGTCGCTGCACTCCAAGAACACCTGCTCTATGGCAGCTTGCTGGCAAGCCTGGTCGTCTTGCTGTTCATACGTAATCTTCGATCGGTTGTGATCGCATCGCTTGCGATTCCAACCTCCGTCATCGCCACGTTCACGCTGCTCAGAGCGATGGACTTCACCCTCAACAACATGACGTTGCTCGGCTTGACGCTCGCGGTGGGCATCGTCATCGACGATGCGATCGTCGTGCTGGAAAACATAGTTCGATTCATCGAAGAAAAATACGAGTTGCCGAAGACGGCGGCAATCGACGCTACCAAAGAGATTACGCTGGCCGTCGTGGCGACTACCATTTCGCTCGTCATCATTTTTGTTCCCATAGCTTTTATGACCGGCTATGCCCGGCGCTACGTCAACGAATTCGGCTGGACAATGGCCTTCTCCGTCATGGTTTCCATGCTGGTCAGTTTCACGTTGACGCCGATGTTGAGCTCGCTCTTCCTGAAGCCTTCTAAAGCAAAAGCGGGCGAAGAGAAACATAGTTCCCGAGAAGTAGGGTTTTTCCACTGGCTTTCGAAACAGTACGGTTGGCTTCTGGCGTGGTCTCTCGACCACAGATTCGCGGTTACAGTCTTCTCCTTGGCAATTTTTGCAACGTCAATCCCCCTCAACTCACGTGTTGGCAGAGATTGGATCCCGGCAGACGATCAGAATGAATTGACGCTCTATATCGATATGGCGATCAGCACGTCGCTTGAAGCGAATGTAAAGATACTGACCGAGATCGCCGAGCAGGTAAAGCAAGTACGTGGGGTTGAGTTCGTCAATCCCTATGTCGGCGTCGAGAAATCCGGACATTCACACACTTATATTCGACTCGTTGATATCTCCAAACGCGACTTCACGCAAGAAGATGTCGCCAAAAACATCCGGAAGATCATGGCTCAATACCCGAGCATTCGCTCGCGCGTAAACTGGCCTTCCGCGCTCGGAGAAGGCGAGAGCTACTCCGGAATCAACGTGCGAATGCTCGGCCCGGATCTGCAAAAAGTCGGGGAATATGCGAGAAAGCTCCATACCGAGCTGAAAGGGACTTCGGGATTTGCGGATGTAGACATGGATCTGGACATCAACAGTCCGGAACTCCAAATACAGATCGACCGTCAACGCGCTTCCGATTTGGGCGTGCGTGCCGCGGATGTTGCAACTGCAGTCCGGCTGATGATTGCCGGTGAGGATCAGATATCGACGTACAAGGAGGCGGGCGAACAGTATCCAGTGACAATGCAACTGTTGCCCGAGCAGCAGAAAGATCCGAAGGTCCTTGCACGTTTGATGATTCCCTCAACAAAAGTGGGCCAGGTTCGCTTGGATAATATCGCGACGGTTCAACGCGGCCTGAGCCCCGGCCGAATCAACCGGTATAACCGCCAATTCCAAGTTGCGGTCCGAGCAAACCTCAATTCCGACATAGCCCTTGGTGCAGCCGCGGAAAAAGTACGCGAGGCGATAAGAAAGGTGGGCTTGCCACCCGGCTACACGAGCCGGTTCTCAGGTACTGTAAGAACCCTCGATGACACCAATAAAAGCCTGATCATCGCTTTTCTCCTCGCATGTATCTTCATGTACATGGTGCTTGCCGCGCAGTTTGACAGCCTGCTGCATCCGCTGGCCATTATGATGAGCTTGCCGATGTCTATCCCGTTTGCGTTGCTGACTCTCTGGTTGACGGGACGAACACTGAATCTGTGGAGTTCCTTGGGCGTGTTGCTGCTGTTGGGCATCGTCAAAAAGAACGGAATTCTTCAGATCGATTACGCCAATAAACTCCGCGACCAGGGTATGCCTCTTCGTGACGCCGTTCTCGAAGCGTGTCAGGTCCGGTTGCGTCCCATCTTGATGACAACATTTTCTATTATCGGAGGCCTCATACCAACGGCCATTGGAAACGGTGCCGGTGCAGCGCAACGCTCCGCCATTGCGGTGACGATCATCGGCGGGCAGACGCTGTGCCTGCTGTTGACGCTGATCGTTACGCCGGTGACGTACTCGTTATTGAGTCAATTGAGCGAACTGAGACTCGGGAGTGCGTTGAGGGCGTCGCGCTTACGAGAATTCCCCTCCTAGGAGCACTGAAATTGCGGAAGATCCACCCTCTCCCTCTGGGAGAGGGTCAGATTCACGCGATCAGCTCTGCTTTGCGCACACTTTCAATCAATGAGGACCGCATCAGAAATTCCTTATGCCGTACAGGATCCTCGGCCCGTGCCCGCAATTCATCCAGGTTTGCGCGGCGCACGTTCGGATCGTTTTCCTCGAGCCGCCTTTTGTTCGCTATGGTCGCTTCCTGAACAAATTGGATATTCATCGGCCTGCGCCGCCGTTCATACCTGTCCAGCAGCGACTCGTCGGCGAGGCCGTGGACTACTTGATCGAGCGTGTCGGCCAGCTCCATCGCATCGTGAATGCCGCAATTGAGACCGAGGCCTCCGATCGGATTGTTTACATGTGCAGCGTCGCCAGCCAGAAATACTCGTCCCACCCGGAATTTTGCGGCAACGCGTTGATGCGTCTTATAGAGGTTGCGATGAACGAGATTGTACGGTGCCGTTTTTGGAAATGCGCTCTGAAGACGGCCGTGAACGATTTCATCGCTGAGCGCGTGCTCGTCGGCTTCATCGATCTGGGCTGGAAAGCAGGCGCGCCAACGTCCCTTCCCATCATCTCCGGCGATTTTGAATAAGTTCACCCACTCTTGCGGATCGGCAAAGTAATTCCGATAACAGCATGCCAAAAGCTGCTGAAAATCATCCATAACTGTAAAAATCAAAAATCGCTCGGACCAGGTGTATCCCTCGAAATCGATCTCGAGTGCTTTCCGGATCGTGCTGCGTCCGCCGTCGGCTCCGATCAGGTAATCGGCTCGAAACTCTTCGATTCCATTCGGACCTTCGGCCATGGCGATGACGGTGGCCGCATCCTGCCGTACAGAAGTGACACGCGTTTCGAACCGAATATCGGCGTCAGCGTACTGCCGCAATCGCCTCAGACCCATATTGGCAAGCTTGTGTTGCTCGGTCTGCACAACAAATGGAAACTTTGTCTCGTCGCGCAGTAGATCGTGATCGAATTCGGCGACGCGGGTTCGCGTGGGCCGGTCCCAGAAATGAAAGTAGCGCGCGACCAAGCCCTGCTCGATAAAAGGTTGAATCAGGCCAAGGCGATCGATCATCTCCAGGGTGGCCGGATGGGTCGTCGCCGCTCGCGGGCTGTCATCTACCTCAGACTCAGCCTCCAGGACTATAACGGCAAAATCGTGTTGTGCGCACGCGAGCGCAGCAACGACACCAACGGGACCTGCGCCTGCGACGATGATGCGTGACCTCCTCATTTCGTTTGTTTCAATGAACGATTTGACTGAAATCGTGAAGCACTCGATTCTCCAGAACACGGATTTTCTTGATCGGCGCCGGAGTGTTCCGGCTGCGTCCCACGAATCTCGGCACGGCGTCGGTGATAACGGCAGCCACGGCGGGGATGTCCCCATTCCGCAGACCATCCAATGCATCTTTCTTGGATCCGCCCAGGCACGCGTCAAGAACCACAACATCGGCATCACAACCTGGTTTCAAGAACCCGCTGTTGAGCCGGTATACCCGGGCGTTGTTGCCTGTGGCTGCGGCGATTGCCCATTCCACCGGCATATCGGAAAGACTCGCCAGATACGTGATCATGTACAACATGCCCAGCGGCATGATTCCGCTTCCAGTCGGTGTGTCGGTCGCGATGAGGAAACGATCGAACTGGTTCGCTTTACGGCAAAGATCGCCAATCATCAGCGTCGTTCGAAGATTGCCCGCAGTGACGACCTGCAACGCGATCTGGCTTTCATTAATCAGGAGAGGATAGTTTTCGTCCGGCATCGCCACCGGTCCGCCGTTGACGTGGAAGGAGACATGAGGCTGCATTGCCATAAGGTGCTCAGCCCAAATGCCTGCCGAGCCCGGTATGGAAGAACCGCCGGTATGAACGGTGGTTATCATGCCGTATTTCTTGGCCCATGCGATCAATGGCACGTAATCGAATGGCGTTTGTACCGCGCCGAAACCCGCTTTCGTTAACCACACTCCTTTGGCCGCCATTTCCTTGAAGTCGTCTTCCTTCAAGCCGGGTTCGAGGATAATCGATCCCGCATACACGCGCATTCCGCCTGGCCGGTAATTTTGATAACACTTGAACGCCGCCAGAGCGAGTGCCTTTACCCCCTCCGGATCTGCGGGTCTGCCCGGCACATGGACTTCCGAGGCCGTGATGGCGGTAGTAGTGCCGCCGTGCGTGTAGCTCTCAAGAAACCCGACCGTCTTCTGGCGCGGGGTGTAGTCACCGAACGTGTTGTGCACCTGTGAATCAATCAACCCGGGAATAGCGACTGCGCCATCGGCATCGATCACGACATCACAAGATTTCAGTGCTTCACTCGAAACGCTTCCAACCTCAATGATTTTCCCTTGATCCATCAGGATCGAATCGCCCTTACTAATGGGATTTCTCCATTCACCGTTGACGATCGTGCCTAGATTAACAATTGCGGTTTTCAACATTGCCTCCAAGAAATTCCCCTCCCCATGGGGAGCGGGATCGCTCACAACTTACACCAGGCCATCTTCCCCCTTGACGTCCTCAATCTTCAGTCCGCCGACGCGCGCATTCAGCCGTCCGCGATTTGCGATACAAACAATGACGGCGATTTCGTTGGGCAATGGCGCATCCTGGAGCGTGATGGTCATGCCGTCATAATGCGAGCGGACGTAAAGCGCATCTTTGCAGGCGAGCGGAATGTCAATCGATGTACGCGGCCCGCCGCGCTTGGTCATCGAGGAAATCCACGCCCTTCCGCCCCCGACTGCCTCCCGAAGGGGGTTTGCAAACGTCGTCGTGAGCAACGCGTTGATGTGCTCCTGTTCGCCGGCCAACCCGACGATGCCTCCTTTGCCGTAGCTTTGAGCCCGATAGGGATCGAGCGCCCGCACGGCAATTTTTGAGAGTTGACGCCCCAACTCTTCACTTGCCTCGATCATCGGCTTGAGGTCCTCAACGTAACGTCCGGCATTCGGATTGTCGACGACCGCAACAGCCGCGACCTTTCGCAACGGCGGTTCACCAGGTCTTCCTGCCTCGCTCATCTCATCTTCGATAAACGTATAGAATTTTCGGATTTTCATGGTCTCCATCCATTCGCGAACCAGTATCGGGAGAAAGCCCAACGCAGCCGGCTACTATGATAAACTGCCGACAATTCCTAAAGGAGAATCAGCCGATGAAACGCCTCTTTTACACCATGGTGGCCGCGCTGTTGATACCGGCGCTTGCGGGTGCCCAGAAGCCGTCAGCCACGCACCCCGACTTAAGCGGATTGTGGCTCTTTTCGATCAGTCTGCCTTCAACGGCGTTGAAAAAAGAAGTCAACGGTAAAGTTGAAATCAACAGGATCGATGCCAGCGGCCGCCGGGGAGTGAGGTCCGACATTCCCGGAACCCTGCCGTCAGCTCCTGCGCCTTCGTATAAGCCGGAGTTTCAAACGAAGGTGAAACATCTTTCGGACAACGAAAGCAAGCTCGATCCGGTCTTTTACTGTGACCGGCCCGGCATTCCGCGGATCGGATCGCCGCGGCGGATCATCCAGCTTTCGAACGAGGTTGTCTTCCTCTATGAAGACATTTCCGGCGATCCATACCGCGTTATTCCGACCGATGGCCGTGCTCACCGCAAAGATGCGAATCCTTCATACTACGGTGACTCGGTTGGGCACTGGGAGGCGGACACACTGGTGATCGAATCCATGAATTTCGTCGAAAGTACGTGGTTTGGCGAAGAAGGATATTTTCATTCCGACGCTATGCGCGTTACCGAACGCTTCTGGCGCGTTGGCGAAAATCTGGCGTACCAAGTAACCGTCGATGATCCAAAAGTTCTCACTGCACCTTGGACGTTGCCAGTTCGGGTCGTCAAGCCGACCAACGAGCCCCTGGAAGAATCGCCCCGATGTGTTGAAAGCGACGGCCCGCGGTTGCTAAATAACGATCATCACGGCCAGAGGTAGAACTCGCGAAGTAATTCGGGGACAGACACCTAATTCACCCAAATTCGGTTCAAGGAAAATATTTATGAATTTGGGCGAATTAGGTGTCTGTCCCCGAATTACTTGGCTGGCGCCACAACAGGCGCGGCGGGCGCAAGCGGTCTCGCAAATTTCGCCGGATCTATCGTGACGTTCGGCTGCACCTCATCCAGCTTGTAGGTGGACTGTCCGTCAGTCCAGGTCAAACGCCACTCGAAAGGCATCTTCACTCCAGCCACCTCACGATAATCGGAGTAGTCAATCTGGATGGGAACGGCACCAACGACCGTCTTGCTGTATCGCACGACTCTGGTCAGCAGTGCCGTTTCCTTATCGAAAAACAGTTTGACACGACTGCCGCCGGCCATCGCCTGAACGACTTGAACCGGGCGATCGTTGATTATGGTGGTCGGGAAACCTGTACGCCAGTCGGTGAGGGCTTGTTTCAGACGGCCTGGAAAAGCAAGATCCGAGTCCAGTTGGATACCGTCCAGGTCTCCTCCCGGGACAAGCTGCAGCACCGACACCGGCTTATCCGGCCCCACGATCCAGGCATTATGCCCGTCGTACGCGGTGACGCTGTCGCCATTTTGTGTATGAGCGATGACCGTCCGCTGTCCTGTGACATTCGCGTACTCCTCAAAGGGAACCTTCCCGTGATAGGTATCGAATCCTTCGTAGCTCCCTTTGCCCACGAAGCTGGTCAGGGCCGACAGGCGGTCTCCGCCGCCGAGTGCCTGGATGTACCCGTTGAGAATGACCTCAGCCGCCGGAGCCGCAGGCGCCCGGCGGTTGATCTCGACTTCATTCGGATCGTCCGCAGGCGGCTCGCTGTATTGTTCGAGCAGACTCGGAACAACTTTTGGAGAGGGGCTGCCGCGATGGCATGTATAGCAAGTCACCGCTTCACGCCCTCCAAACAGATCTTTATTAATCGTGTTGACCACTTGAATCATCCGGCGGGCGGTGCGCTTCAGCGCGATGTCCACGGCATACTTTTCCCAATTGCCGAGGACCTCATCGCCGTGGCAGTTCGTGCAGTTGTAACCCAAAGCCGCGGAGAAGAACCCCATCGTCTCCATAAACTGATTGACGGGAATTCCTTTCAGCACCTGAACGTTTTTGAAGACGTCCTCGGCCATCAACGGTTTTTCTTGAGCTCCAGCCTGGCCATATGCCGGCAATAAAATGCAGAGCGTGGAGACAGCAAGCGTGCGCGCTCCAATTATCAAAAGTCGTTTCGCGCAACTCATCGGTTCCTCCTAGGACATGACAGATGATAATTGAACATTGAACATTGAACGTTGGCAATTTTCTGAAAAACTGCGCCTTCCCGGAGGGAGAGGGTATAATCGCGGGAACACTTAAACCAAAGGCGGGACCTATGAAACGATCCATCGTTCGGCTCAGCTTTATCAGTTTACTTGTGACAGCGCATTGGATTTGCGCGGCAACAACGGCTCACGCGTACATAAAGAAGATCCAGATCACAGCGAAACAGTCTCCGGCATTCGGCGGCTATTCGTGGCCCGGCGTCGGGCAGTACGAGAAGATCGCCGGAAAGGCCTTTGGTGAGCTGGATCCAAAAGATCCGCGAAATCGGGTACTCGTCGATCTGCAGCTGGCGCCGAGGAACGCCAGCGGCAAGGTTGAGTATTCATTCGACTTTTATCTTCTGAAGCCGGTCGACTTGAGCAGGGGCAATCATAAAATGCTGTATGAGCCGCCGAACCGGGGCCGCAAGACGATCGTGGCGCTAAATCGCGGAGTCGGTGGGAATGATCCGGGTGCCGTGACCGATGCATCGCTCCTCGGAGACTCTTTCCTGCTGCCGCAGGGCTACTCCCTTTCGTTCAGTGGGTGGGATGCTTCGGCAGGAACTAGTAGTGCCAACTTCAATACGACGATCACGCTGCCCGTTGCCCGGAATGCCGACGGTTCACCGATCACCGGTCCGGCATACGAATACATTGTCAATGGCGGCACTTCATACGAGCTGGCATATGCGGCCGCGACGCTCGATCGATCCAAGGCAACACTGACGCACCGCGTTCATCTAAACGACAAGCCCGAAATCGTTCCGTCGTCCGGCTGGCAATATAACGCGGAGGGCACCGCCATCAGCCTGCTGCCTGCCGGGACATCATTTGTCCCGAATGATATTTATGAGTTTAGTTACACGGCGAAAGATCCAACCGTGAACGGCGTCGGGTTTGCGGCCGTTCGCGATTGGAACGCCTGGCTCCGGTATGAAACGAAAGACAGCGCTGGAACTGCTAATCCCCTTGCGGGCGATATTACGAGGATCTACACCGAGTGCAGCTCGCAACCGTGCCGTTTTTTCAACGACTTCCGGTATCTCGGTTTCAACGAGGCAGAGAACGGGAAGCTGGTATTCGACGGCATCCTGCAGTGGATCGGTGCGGGCGACGGCATCAGCATGAATTATCGCTGGTCTGATCCGGGACGAACGGAGCGGAACCGGCAGGATCATCTCTACCTCGAAGGCCGCTTTCCATTCGCGAATGTGATGACCAAGGATCCGATTACAGGCAGGAGCGACAGCCGTTACGCAAGATGCGAGAAAACTCACACGTGCCCATACGCGATGGAGATTTTTTCTGCGAATGAATATTGGGTCAAAGCCGGTTCACTCATGACTACGGATCCCGCCGGCGAAAAGGATTTGCCCGACTCGCCGTTCACGCGCATTTATTTCATGTCGAGCATGCAGCATGGAACCGGCAATCCGGCATCGAAGGGAAACTGCCAGCAGTTCCAGAATCCGCTCGATCAACAGGGAGTGCAGCGGGCGCTGTTTGTCGCGCTGGATAAATGGGTCACGACCGGCGCGTTGCCGCCGCCCAGCCAGTTTCCGAAGCTTTCCGACGGAACGCTCGTGAAGCCCGATCAGGCCTCCACGGGATTCCCCCGCATACCCGCCGTGACATATACGGGCTTCAAGACAACCCGGTACCTGTTCAACTACGGTCCGAATTTCTATAAGACGGGCATTCCAACAATCAACCCGCCGCTGTTCGCGCCGCCCTATCAGGACAACCCGGCGAACGGTCCGATTTATCCGAGCTTCGTTCCCAAAACGGATGCGGATGGTAACGATATCGCCGGCATTCGTCTGCCGGAAGTGCAGGTGCCTCTCGCGACTCATACCGGATGGGCTCTGCGCGCCGCCCCCCACAACGACGACGGCTGCGAAGCGGCGGGCCAATATATTCCGTTTCCAAAAACGAAAGTAGACCGCATCGAGAGCGCCGATCCGCGTCTGTCGATTGAAGAGCGATACGGGAATTTCGAGACGTACGCGGCCCGGTTTGAACAAGCGGTCAATGATCTCGTCCGTGCGGGACTTTTACTGCCCTTCGACGCGGAGAGGATGCTGAAGAAAAACCTCGACGACGTGCGGAAGCGGAATCTGTTTTCGAAGAAATAAGCAGCGAAGCTCAAGCGCGCAGCCCGGTCACGGTGACTTCGAAGCCGATGGTGTGCGGAACTCCCGCAGGAACGATAATGATGTCGCCCGGTCCCCACTTTTGCGTTTTATAGTTCTTGATCGTGCCGGCAACGCCGGGTCCGCTGACCTGCTTGAAACTGACGGTGTTCTCCGGCCTCCACGCTGGGTTTTCCAGCTCGCCGCCGAGTAAGGGTTGTTCCTTCACCTCGGGTCACATAATATAGTTCGCTGATTTCACTGTGATGGAAGCTGGCAGGCGGCATCAGATTCTTGATGGGCGGATAATGCAGGATGTATTCGCCCATATTGGCCCCGCCGCTGGCATTCACGACTCTCGCTGGCCGGGTCGCCTCGCGTCGGCCCCATTACAGCTTCTAGGTCCGCTTTAGGAATAAATGTGAAGGTTCCGGGAATGTTCGGAGGCGCCGGTCTTCCCTCGCCTCGCGCCTGCGCCCAAGTAACCTTCGAGGTTGATTGAACAATCAGAAGCGCGAAGAGACTCCAAATCGTTTTCTTAAACATTTACCAGCGGTTGCGGCCGCCGCCACCTCGATGCCCTCCGCCGCCTTCACGCGGGGCCATCGGACGGGCCTCAGCGACGGTCATATTCCGGCCGCCGTATTCGGCGCCATTGAACTTCTGAATGGCATCTGCCGCTTCTTGATCGCTAGACATCTCTACGAAACCGAAGCCCTTGCTTCGGCCCGTATCGCGATCAGTAATAATCTTGGCGGACTGGACGTTTCCAGCCTGAGCGAAGATTTCTTGAAGAGCTTCATCCGTCGTGGTGAACGGAAGATTACCGACGTATAGCTTCTTACCCATGTACCTCCTTGGAGCCGCAGAGGACATGAGCACCATGCTCGAGGACTCTAGGCGACTGTCAGGAATCCTCAACCTTATACCACCGGTCGTCTCGTTATACAATTCGGTTTATGACTCGTTTTCGCGTGGGGGATCTGGTCCGGGTGTCCAAGGAGGATATTCTGCGTCCCGGCGACGCCGGCATCGTCCGGAAGGTGCTGGATAACCCCACGGGTGACGAGTCGCTTCAGGAATACATTGTCGAGTTCGGTGATCGCGTGTACGACCAGGTCTCGGGGGAAGGATTCCGGCTCCGCGTTCATAGCGACGCCCGGGTGCATTGTTACCTCAGCATCTACCTGGAAGATGCGAATGAGCCGGCGCAGGAGTGAGAAGGAAATTTCAAAATTTCCCTTAGTTTCCCTCCAGCCACGCCGCGCGTAACTTCCTTGCCTCCGCGGGCGCTGCAGGCATCTCCTCAATTCGATACTCATAAACCTCAGGAGGTCCAAGCTGAATGGTGAGCTGCAATACCTGGTCGAACCGCCGGGCAGTCACAGGTATCCGGTCCCCTTCCCTGTATCGATTGAGTACACTATGCCAGTTGTCGCGGCTGGCGGCCGTCCCGCCGATCGATACCAGGATGTCACCTTGCTGCAACCCACCGTTCTCGGCGGCGGAGCCGGTATGGAGTGTGCCCAGCCGGAGAGCCTGCCGGTCTTCGCGGTCGATCCTAATGCCTGCGGTGTAGGGCTCGCTCGCGGCCGTTTTCACTAAACGCAACCCGACAGAGGCAAGGGATTCGTCATACGGCAGAGTCTCGAAGCCGCGAACATATTTCTCAAACCATCCTGTCATATCCGTTCCGGCGACTTGTGAGACGATCCGTTTAAAATCCTCGACGGTATAACCGCGGCCTTTCAGGTAATAGCTCGCATTCGGGCTTTTTAGATAAAACTCATCGTATGCACGCCGCATGACGTCGTCCAGCGACCGCTGGCCTTTTGTCCATCCACGTATGAGCAGATCGAGATTCAAAGCGATCAGCTCTCCTTTTAAGTAGTAGCTGAGCGAACTGTTATCGAGGTTGGTGCGGTCGTGGTAGGAAGCTCTGTCGATAAAAGGCGCCGCCATCGACGATGCTTCCGCGCTCATCAGTTTGCTTGCCGGCGAATTTTCGATCGTCGCGATCGTGTCGGCAAGATCTCGCAGGAATTCTGAGGAATCTTCGAACCCGGCGCGGTGGTACATTTCAACGCCGTAATACTGCGTAAAACCTTCCGCGATCCACAAAGCCCGTGTCGCCGCGGGTTTTGTCCAATCCCAAGGTCCAAATTCGACCGGCCGTAACCGTTTCACATTCCAGACGTGGAAGAATTCATGGGCTGCCGTGCGAAGGGCAGAATAATAGCTGCCGCGATCGGCGAGAATGCCGGACTGGATGATCTGTGTTGAATTGAGGTGCTCCATACCATCGCCCGAGCGGTTATCAGCAGCGAAGTGGAACAGGAAAGCGTAGCTGTCGAATTCGGGTGCTCCCCACATCTTGGTCTCAGCGCGAACGATCTTCTCGATATCGCGGACAAATGCCGGGCGGCGTCCGCCTTCGTCCCCGCGCGAGTGGACCACGACGTGATATGTCTTTTCGCCGAGTCTGAAATCATCGATCGTCCAATCGGGTCCGATCTCGGTCGGATTGTCGATCATCAGCTCGTAATTTGGATATTTCCAGTCATGCTGATCGAGCCGCTCCGTCCGGCCATTGATAACGCGCCAATTCGGCGGCGGTTCGACATGCAACTCGACGGAGTCTTGCTTGCGCCCCGCGACGTACATGAAAATTTCGCCACCCGTGTAGTTCCCGTGGCCTACATCGAGTTGCGCGTATGTTCCGGAGAGATCATCGCCAAAAACTTTGTAAGCTGCTGTGATGATCCGCTGGCCTCGCCGTTGGATCCGCCAGGTCTGGTCGTCCACCTTGTCCCAGTCGAGTGGCTGATTCTGCGATTGCGCGCTGAATTGCTGAACGTTTTTCGCAAAATCGGCAACGGAGTAGCGGCCGGGCTGCCACCTGGGCATCTGCAAATCGACGAATGCGGATGTGTCTGCCGCGGGGATCGAAATATCGATTGTCACTTCGAACAAATGGGAAGCCGGACGAGACATGGCGAGTCTGTAGCTGATCAGATACGAGGGAAGAGTTTGAGCACGTGCAAGGAGCGCTAGGCTTAAGATGAATAGCAACCGGATTGTGTGTCGCATATGTACTATTCCCTCCTCGTAAATTGGACGAGTCCTGCATCTCAAATCCGAAATTTCGAAATCTCAGATTGGACTGTCGCAGTTCGCGTAGTCCAATTTGCAATTTCGGATTTCGGATTTGAGATGCAAATTCGTCCAATTTCAAAATCTCCTATAATCCGTCCTCCTCAGTCGTTTCGTCTCTTTCAATCGAACTCCTTCCTTGAACGTTCCTGTTTAACCGCCGCCCGGTTCTTTTTCGCTTCGATGCGCCGTTCGTGTGCGCCCGCAGGAGTCCGAGTCTTCACACGAGCCGGGCGTGGTGTGAGCGCATGCCGGATCAAGTCCGAAAATCGCTCGATTGCATCCGACCGATTCAACTCCTGGCTTCGTGTGCGTTGGGAAACGATACGCAGCACACCGTCTTTATTGATTCGCCCGCTGAGTGTCTCCCTGATCTTACGCTTGTGTTCATCCGAAAGAGTTGTTGAGGCTTTCAGGTCAAACGTCAGAGTGACACGGCTGCTGACTTTGTTCACGTTCTGGCCGCCCGGCCCGCCGCTTCTGGAAGCGGCGAAACGCAGTTCGTCTTCGGGAATGGCGATGCCCGGCAGAAGATGAATCATGAGGAAAGCGCCTTCACCAGCCGGTAAAGAAAGTCAATTCCTTCGTAAAACTGTTTCACGCCGAGGCGCTCGTCGCGGCCGTGCGCCCGAGTGTCGTCGATGTCCTCGAAGAATCCCGAAATGCCGTAAGTGGGAATGCCTGCGTTTCGGAGGTACGAGCCATCCGTGGCTCCTGTCGACATCACAGGTACAACAGGAATGCCCGGCCACATCTGATTCGTGAGCTGTTCGATCGCGGCGAGCACATCCGCACGCATGGGAGACGGATTGCTCGCTGTCGCATCGCCGATCGTTGTAACCGAAATCTTGGAATCCTCCAAAACGCGAATCAGCGTAGACCTCACTTCAGCCGGCGATTCACCGGGCAGCAACCGGCAGTTCACGATGGCCCGCGCCGTTTGCGGCAACGCATTGTCGGCATGTCCGCCCTCGAGTCGAGTGGCGACGCATGTCGTTCGCAGCAGTGCATTCTCATACGGCAGCGCGGAAAGCCGCGCGATGGCAGCTTTGTCGCCCGGATTCTTACTGATAAGGCGCATATCGGCGGCCAGTTGGCCCCTGAGGATGAGTGACATTCTTTGGAAGTAGCCCGCAGTGACTTCATTCAGGTGGATCGGAAACTGGTACTTCGCCAACCGCGTCAGTCCCTCGGCAAGGTGATAAATCGCATTGTCCTTCACCGGGCGCGAACTGTGCCCGCCCGCATTTCGCACTTCGAGGCGGAAGCTTTGATACACCTTTTCGCTCGGCTGAATGCCATTCAGGAGGTACTTGCCGTCTTTGATCAAACTCTCGCCCCCCTCATTGAGCGCGAAATCGGCATCCACGAGATCCCGATAATTTTTCAGAAGCCATTGCACACCGTTGTAATCGCCGCCTTCTTCATCAGCCGTGAGCGCGATGATCAAGTCACGATCGGGTTTGTAGTCCTCTTGCCGCAGACGAATGAAAGCCGAGACCCAAGCAGCGGCCATGGCTTTGTCGTCCGTCGTTCCCCGGCCGTAAAAGTAACCGTCTGTTTCGGCAAGCGTGAACGGATCGAGTGACCAGTCCTGCCGTAACGCTTCCACAACGTCAAGGTGCGCCAGCAGCAGTAACGGTCTCCCCTGGCCCGTTCCCCGATAGCGTGCGACCAGGTTTCCTTTGCGGGGATGAGGACCGACTACCTGAACGTCAGCCTCCGGGAATCCGGCAGCCTTCAAACGCGCGGCTATGGCTTCAGCCGCCCTTGTCGTACTGCCAGCGGAATCGGTCGTGTTGATCCCGATGAGTTCTTTGTAGACATCGCGCGCGATCTGGTTGTGAGCGCCATTCTGCGCGAAACCAAATAACAATAGGCCGGCGAGGAAGCGCGAGATCACAGTTCTGATTTTCCTCCAAAATCGACATCATCCGGCAGTTCGTCCACATCCGTGGCAGCGGCGTACGGAAAATGGGTTGAGAGCTGCTCGCCAACTTCTTCGATACCACGAATGAGGCCGCCGGTGAAATCACCGCGGCGGAATCGTTCGGAAACAACCCCAACGACGCGGTGCCAAAATTCCTGTCCGACGCGTTCATGAATCCCGCTATCGCCCAGCACTACGAACTTCCGGCGAGCGGGAACGACGAAGAAAAGCACGCCGTTGCGATCTTTTGTGCGCGTCATGCCTAACCTGACGAAAGCCTTCTCGGCAGCCTTGTGGACGTTGCCCCAAAACAATCGTGCAACGGAAACCCGGATCTCGCCTGAAGTGCGGAGTTCCGCTTTCAGGATGGCTTCTTTGATCCTTTCGTGGTCGATGATCCGGATCATTTTCTTGTGTGTCATTACCATGATCCGCTTGCTCCGCCTCCACCTGACCTTCCGCCGCCTCCGCTGAACCCGCCACCGCCCCAACCGCCTCCGCCTCCCCAGTCGTCGCGATCGCGCCGGCCGCCGCCTGAGAAAATGTTAAAAAGAAGAAGCATAGCGAGACTGGGGTTTGTCACAAACATAACGAGAGCGATAACACCGATGATGGCAAGAAAGATGAACTGCGCCAACGGTATCGGTTGTCGCTCACGCCGGCCCCGCTCGGCGGGCACCGCTCCGCCGCCAATAACCATCATCACGGCATCCATACCCGACGTGACGGCGCCATCGCGATCACCCGCCTGAATCCGCGGAACGATGACGTCGTTGATTACACGCGAAGCGATCGCGTCGGGCACCTGAGCTTCGAGACCGTAGCCGACCTCAATTCGCAATTTCCGGTCCGCCGCCATGATGAAGAGCACCAGCCCGTCGTCGATGCCTTTCCTCCCAACCTTCCATCTCTCAAAGGCGCGGACGGCCCAGTCATCGATGGGAGCGTCACCCGTTGTCTGCCCAATATAGACAATCAGTTGATGTCCGGTGGACTGTGCGTAGCCTGCAAGGCGTGAATCCAGCGAGCTTCGAGCTCCAGGCGACATGAAGTTGGCTGTGTCTGTAACCCAGCGGGAAGGAGGGGGAGGGATCGGTGTTTCGGCTGCGTTCAGTCGGACAAACAAAACACCGGCCAGGACAACAAATAAAGCCGCGGCCCGCAAACTGCGACGAAATTTCAAATCTAAAACTTCACCTCGGGAGCCTTCTCCGCGCCGGCCGCCGCCTGGAAGTAGGGCTTGGTTTGGAACCGATCGCCGAAGAAGCTGGCGATGATTACCGTTGGAAAGGAATTCCGCCTGGTGTTGAATGCCTGCGAAGCTTCATTGAATCTCATTCGCTCCACCGAAATTCGGTTCTCTGTTCCTTCCAGCTGCGCCTGCAGGTCGCGAAAGTTCTGCGTGGCCTTCAGTTCGGGATATCGCTCCGCAACAACCATCAGGCGCGACAGGGCGGAGGACAAGCCAGCCTGGGCCTGTTCGAAGCGCTGGAAGGCCTGCGGGTCTCGCGTTATGTTTTCGAGCGCGCCGGATGTGACCTGTCCGACTTTTGCCCGTGCCTCAGTAACTGCGGTCAGAGTTTGCTGTTCAAAATTTGCCGCGCCTTTCACCGTTCCAACGAGATTCGGCACCAGATCCGCACGCCGTTGATAGACGTTCTGCACCTGAGCCGCTTGCGATTGCACGGCCTGATCGAGCTGCACGAGCGAGTTGTACGTCCCAGCAACAGCTCCGCCAAGAACGACAACGAATAAAACGATTGCGGCCAGTACGCCCAGCGCGATCTTTAACCCAGTACTCATTCATTCCTCCGTATACCCCTCTAAATGACTATTGGCTATTGAACAGTGAACATTTCTTCCCAAATTGCCATTGTTCAATGTTCAATTGTCGTTTGGGCAACCCACGCTCTCCCTGAGGGAGAGGCGCGGCCGCTCGCTCAATTCGATGTTCCCTTTCCCTGCGGGGCAATTTTCGCAAGCTCGCGCAGTGGCGCAACCTCTCCATGTCCGCCGACAATCCGGTCAACCTGGATGTTTGCATTATTGATGCCGGTAAAGAGCGCGACCGCGTTTTCAACGCCCAGAGTATTCGTCGGATCAACGGGAGTGCCGGGCGTAAACAGATCGCTCTCGAACAGCATCTTCTCCTTCGGCAGATAGACCATCAACATTCCGGAGGAGTGCGGATTGGGGAGATCTCGCAGTTCAACCGTGCGCTCGCCGTCCGAAAGCGACTTCACGTCCTTCACGCCTTCGACCTTTGGCGTGATACTGCCCGCCTTCGCCAGCGAATCTGGGTTCATTGTCTTTGGACGCGAGAGAAGCGTTTTGAGAAACGGCATGTTCGTTTCCTGCATCAGAATCGTCGCGCCTTTGGCGGCATAAGCGCGGATTCCACCGGAATGGTCAATATGAAAATGCGTCACCACAAGGTATTTGATCGGTTTTCCCGGAATTTTCTGTTCCACAGCCTTGATGACGGCGACAGACCGTTCCTCGAAAAACGGCGCCTCGATCATGATCACGTGGTCCTTCATTTCTACGGCCATGCTGTGATGATCGCTGCCCTTGATGTGATATACACCTTTCGCTACCTCGACGAGTTCCACTTTCTGCTCGCGCCCGAAGTCCAAATAGTTCACGCCCATCACCAGCCTGCGCAGCGGCCATTGCGACACGATGCGCTCCCCCACTTCAGGCTGCGAACGGATTTCGGCGGGGATGGTGAGACTGTCGTCTTCATATTTCGGATTGTTGATGAGAGTCCGGACGCGTTCCTCGCGAATTTTGTTGCCATTCAGGAAGGTGGCCTGGGATTGCGGCAGCCGGACGCCGTTGTAGTCGCGCCAATCGAAGAACGCAAGCTCGTTGAGCGTATCACCGTAGATGGGATCGTCCTCGGTGTAGATGACGCGCAGCGGCAGTTTGTTAAAGCTATCGAGCTGAAGTTCTACAGGCTGACCGCCATCTTTGAACCGGAGAACGTTGATGGTTACTTTGCCATCGATCTTATCGGGGTCTCTGGTCAGATCCGGCGCATTTTTGGCGGTATAGAGGATGCGTATCGGCATGCGTCGCATATCGCGAAGTCGCGTCGCATACCGGCTCGGATGCATGCGTTCGCGCGCGGTCTTGCCATCGGGCTGAGGCGTTTCGAGCATGCCGCCATCGCCGTCGACGGTTTCGACGAACTTCACCGGTTGACGGCTGGGGTATTCCCGGATTGCGTCGAAGGAGAGCCGCATCCGGTTCTTCGCGAAGTCGGCGACGATGTCTTGACCGAATTGATTGATGACGCGCGGCTGACCCGTCGGTTCGACGGCCTGCAACGGTTCCACATCCGCGCCGCCCGTGATGATCTCCTGAGATTTCACGGAATCCAGCGCCGACCAACCACCCATCGCCGCTGCCGCCTCATCGACTAAGGCGCGCCCAGCCGCTGGACCGGTCGGAGCGGCCGATGAGCAGGCAGATAAAAACATCAGTAGGGTCAATGCAATTGCAAACATAGATACCTCCCGCTACAAAAGGGAGCCTACGGCAGGACGGGACTAAATATCAAGCGAAGTGCACAACAACGTCATCGTACAGGAATCGTTGTTTGAAGACGCCTGCGGATAGGAAAATATCCATAGCCGTCTCATACTGCTCCCGAGGTATCCTGGGGTCCAGCCGCCAGGTCCCGAGTTGTTGGTAACGTGCGATTGCAGCTTCCAGCACATCCAGGGGCACACCTGGAAAGAAACCCGACTCAGCCGCCGCGATTTCCTCGGGAGATGACTCGATCACAAACCGCAGTGAGCGCCGATAAGCGCGCATGAAGGCCTGAGCCGTTGGCGTCTCCAGAAATTCGCGGGTCGCCATAAGACTGCTGAATGCCACAGGGGGAATAACATCGCCCATGGCGGCAACGATCTTTCCAATCCCGTCTTTTTCCAGCTGCTGCGGAGCGGGCCCCTGGAGATGAACATAATCCGCTTCTCCTTCCCGGAACGCGTTCTCCATCGCACCGGGCGAACCGGCGTTCATCAGTTCTACCTGCTCTAAATCCACATTCTTGAGGTGGAGACCATACTTGAGCATTGCAAATGGCTGCTGTGCATGATCGGCAAGCAGCCGTGCTCCTTCAAGATGATCCCATTCGAAGGCGCCCCGGCCGGCGCGCCCGACCAAGAAGAATCCATCGCGCTGGTTGATTTGTGCGAAATGAACCGGAATATCGCGCTCCCCTTTCGACAGCGGATTCCAACTCGTGGACACGGCGGCTTGCATGATGTCCAGTTCCCCATTCCGAAACATTTCATACGGATTTCGCTGAGGGAGTTTTGGAAAATATACTGCGGCCAGTCCTTCATCCTCGATAAAACCTGCCGCGATCGCCGCGATCAATGGACTGTAAAAGACGGAGTGGCGGTACACCATGATCCCCAATTGATCTTTCGGCATGATTTTATAAGTCCCGCTCTGGGTCTATCGTGACGGCCCCGTGGAGTCAAGATAAACCCAGAGCGGAACTTGAAAAATAGCACCCTCGGCAGGCGTCGAGTTAGCTGTGAGCAGCCTTGGCCTCGATTTTCCGAATCTCATGCTTCAGTTTGTGCACCTGGCGCCGCACATCATGCAATTTCTTATGGTCATGGACCTGAAGCACGTTTTCACGCTCCGTTTTGAGTTCCTTAATTTTGTGTTTCAAGTCTGACTTTGTATGAATGACCTTCTCCGCAAAGTGGACGTGCGGCTTCTCGATCCCCAGACTCTTCGCGAGCTCGTCCATTAGTTGCTCTTTGTTCTTTCCATGCACGCCCTCGATTTCGGGGAACTTCAGTGCTTCCTCACGCAATTTGAGGACAGTCATCTTGTCGAGATCTTTCCATTCCATAGAACTCCTCCGGAGTTTGGGTTAACGTTCCATTTTGACGCGGATGTTTACCACAAAAGGCGGAAAGAACCAAGAGTATTGGAAATTGCATGTTGGAAATTGCATCATTGGAAATTTTTGTATTTTTCAATTTTGGAATGCAGAAAATTTCGAATGATGCAATTTCCAATTTATTTGAATCTCACACTATCGACGATGTCCTCAAAGGGGCGGCGGTAATTGCTGAAATCGTTCTGCGGTGCAACGCCCACAAAGTAATACATGGTGCCATCGCCCCGCATGGTCGTAACGATCCAGTCGGTCTCCCGCCCGCCCGCAGGCGATTGATTGGATGCTTCCGCAATCAAGGCTGCCTGGCCACCGACTCGCGTTCGCTCGTGGTTTCGTGTAACGCGCATGTTCGGATTCGATTTCTGCAGGTTATTCAGCAGCTGATCGGTTGCTTCGTCCAGTGATATGCGGCCTTGCCCGTGGTAGTCCGGCTCGAATTCAGCGATCATCATACCGTACGCCAATGAACCATTCGCAATGCCGCCGTCCGGCGCAATCGTCGTCGCGCTTCCCTCCCCATACTGACGCCAGTTGTCGGGATACCGGAACTGCAGGCCGTTTCCACTAAAGGTCGCCAAGCGGCCCGATGGCGACGCCGGCTTTCCATTTCGCGTATCGGCAGGGCGGTTGGCTCCTCGCGCACTTTTAGGAGGAGCGGGCAATCCGGCCAGAAGATTCTTCGTCGTATGAAACTCGGTGGAATCCTTCCGGGCGTTGGCAGGCGCGCCGCCGACTCTTTCGATTTCATGTTGGATGTTGCTGATGCGGTTTTCAGGGTTCGGGTGGTCGCTGAAAAACTGGACTGCGCGCCCCTTGCTCTCAGCCTGAATCTTTTCGAAAAATTCGACCATCCCGTTGGGATCGTATCCGCTATCGTGAAGGATTTGCGTGCCCATGAGGTCCGCCTGGCTCTCGGCATCACGCGAATATTTCAAAAACAACGAATTGAGCCCGAACCCTACACCCAACTGCGCCAATACGGAACCGATGGAATTACTTCCCAACACACCTCCCAAGATAGCGAGCGGCGCCTGCGCCAGATACGCTTTTGAAACTTGGTTGGTGCCATGCCGCAGAACAACGTGGCCAATCTCGTGTGCCATCACTCCAGCAATTTGATTCTCCGAATCGGCAGCCTCAATGGCTCCACGATTGACATAGATGAAACCGCCCGGCAAAGCGAATGCATTGATTGCGGTATCATTCACGATCTTGAATTGATACGGGTACTTTTCACCAGGCGCGTGGGAGGCCAATTGTTTTCCAAGCGTGCCGATATAGCTGGCGGCCTGCCGGTCATTGAGGATAGGCAGCTGCATTTCAGCTTGTTTCGCGGATTCCCGCCCTATCTCGACATCCTGCTGCGGCGAGAAGAGATTCCAGCCCGGCTTCAATCTCGTCCGGCTGTCTGCGGCGTATGCGGTAAGCACTACCGCGAGAATGAGTCCCAATATCATGACGAATCTGGAGTTTTGCGAAACCATACGTTTACAGCTCCTTCCGGGCCAAAAAAAGCCTGAAAAGGAGTAGACGAGTGTTCCAGAAGAATATGAGACATTTTGTTTTTAGTACATTCTCGCCTTTTTCAAGTCTGCCCCATTAAAAAGCGGGACAAAACGGGCAGGAAATGCTAAAGACGCAGGCTGAGGAGGCTCTTGAAAAGGGCACAAGGAAGAGGTAATGGCCGCAACGCCGAGATCAAAGCGCGAGCGCGGAACTTTGAAAAGCAACTGCAGCATGCAGAGCGGCTGGCGGGTGGATCCGCACGGCATCTGGAGCAAGAGGACACGTTTTTCAATGTCCCCGTGGGACGGTTGAAACTCCGGAAATTCGAAGATGGCTCTGCGGAATTGATACAGTACTCTCGACGTGATTCGCCAGGACCCACAGAATCCGAATACACGGTCCTTCCTATTCAAGATCCAGAGCGCCTTCGACAAGTTCTGGCGAAAGCGTTGGGTATTCGGGCCGTCGTTCGAAAGAGGCGAGCAGTATTTTTCGTTGGCCAGACGCGGATTCATCTGGATCGCGTGGAAGGACTTGGGGCGTTTATTGAACTCGAAGTCGTACTTGATTCAGACGAAGACATTCGACATGGAGCTGCCGTGGTAGAAGACTTGATGCTCAAGTTGGAAATTGAAGAAGAGGATCTTGTGCCGGCAGCGTATGTGGATTTAGTTATATAAGTCCGCTGCGGATAACGTCGTGTCCACGAGGCTGTCGCGTGAGTCGGCGTAATCCTATACGGAACTTATAATCCTCAGGAGCCGAACATGAATTACCGACCATATTTTGTCATCGTTTTTGCCGCCGCAGTGGCTCTCGCTGCGGCATCGACTGCATTAGGCCAGGCCGCGACCAATGCAGCATTGAAAAATCCTGCGGCTCTGAAGGAAATGGCGCCGGCACAATTCAAAGTGAATTTCGACACGAGCGCTGGAGTCTTTGAAGTTGAAGTGCATCGCGATTGGGCTCCGAATGGCGCCGACCGTTTCTACAATCTTGTCAAGAACGGTTTTTTCGACAATGCTCGGTTTTTCCGCGTGATCTCCGGATTCATGGTGCAGTTCGGGATCAACGGCGATCCTTCACTCAACTCGGTGTGGCGTGAAGCCCGAATTCCTCGTGATCCCGTCAAAGAAGGTAATAAGCGCGGCAATATCACTTTTGCAATGCAAGGCGGCCCGAACGGACCGGACACACGCACAACGCAGGTGTTCATCAATTTCCGCGACAATTCCAATCTCGATCCGCTCGGCTTCGCCGCGTTTGGCCGCGTGACCAAAGGAATGGACGTGGTCGATAAGATCTATTCCGGATATGGTGAGGGTGCCCCTAGCGGCGCAGGCCCGGAACAAGGCCGGCTCCAGTCAGAGGGCAATGCGTATTTGACGAAGGACTTTCCCAAGCTGGACTACATCAAGAAGGCGAGCATTGAGAAGTAATTCCCTCTCCCTCCGGGAGAGCGCGAGTGGAAATTGTGAAATCGGACAAAAAGTCCAATTACAAATTTCCGATCTCGGTTGTTAAGATGCAGGATTCGTCCGATTTCAAATTCCCTCGCATCAGTGCTCGCTTAGTCGGACCTTTGCCGTCCTGTAGTTTTTAACGCTTTGGGTTAATACATTTGGGTTAATATATTTGGGTTAATATATCATTGGCTACGTTGCTCCGCAGCACGTTCCCCAGAACTGAAAACGCTTCAGGAGGCATCCATGGGCACGTTATTCATGGTGAACGTTCCTCACAACTGCAGCGAAGAAGAGTTGACTTTATGGGTCGAGCTCTCGGGAATCGAAGTGAAACACGTGCGAGTGATTCGCGATACGGTATCGGGAGCGTCGCCCAGTTTCGCGTACGTCGATATTACGGAAAAAATTCCGATCGCGGATGCTGTCGGAAAGTTGAACGGCAACAACATTCGCGAGCGGACGATCATGGTGAGTGAGGCTCGCCGGCGCCAAACGGCAGCATAAGGCCCTACGGGCCGGTCGTACCTGTCCAGGACGGCGCGTCACTTGCCGGAAACGAATCTTCCGAAGCCGTGTCGACGGTCTCGGTTGAGTGCGCCCTTTTGCCTTCCTGAGTTGTCGTGGCGATCTCGCCAGCTTCCATCAATTGTTTGAATTTTCTCAATGCTTCTTCGATCTGGCTGGATGGTTTTTCGCCAAGTATAGCCGAGAGCACCGCGCCGAATTTACCGGCGGGCGGATTGTACTGGAGCGCAACGCGAACCAAGGTACCCCGCCCGCCGGTCGCGCGCTCGAAGCGCACGTATCCCGCATTGTCAAGATCGGCTCCATGGAGCGATCGCCAGCCAATCATTTCGTTTTTCCTGTCGGTAGTGATCTCGGCATCCCATTCGAGCGTCACACCGCCGGGCGCTCTCAAGCTCCAGTGCGACCTCCGGTCGTCTTGCACCTGTACGGACACGATATTCTCGAACAATGACGGAAGATTCTCGACTTTCCTCCAGAATACGTAGAGACGGCCGGCAGGCGCATTGATGGTGACAGCATTTTTTATCTTTATGCCGTATCCGTAAGGCAGCGTCTTGATGCGTTTTCCACCGAGAAGTCGTATCAGGCCATAAATGCCGGCCGCCGCCCCTGCCCCGGCGAGAATCACTTGAGCCGTCCGTTTCATCTTTCACCTGCCCTCAAGCCACGCGTTTCTGTTGTTCCTTAGAAGCTGGAGTCTCGACTCCGACTCCGTGAACGTAGACAAGGCTGCCTCCAAGCCAGCCCGAGACCGCCAGGAGTGCAGTCGCAATAATCGACAAGACGACCCCAAAAGTCTCACTATCGGGTGAAGCGTTATACCGGATACCGAGATTGAAAGGGAATAATGCCACCACAATGAGATTAAGTATCAGATGCGTGGTTGCGATCCGCTTCACTCGCCGGTTTGTCAGCGAAACGTAGTCGATGAATCCGGGAATCGCGGCTAACAAAGCGCCAACCACGCCGCCCACTATCGTGTAAAAGGCAACTCCCTTCCAAAACAGGTTGTGGGAGCCGGCATGGTAAATGACATCGCAAACCAATGAAAAAATCCAGAGGCCGATGGGAAAAACGATCAGCATTGGATGAATCGGATGACTTCGAATGCTTGCAGGACTACTCACCGTGAACCTCCTCAGAATCTGCCGAGCGCGAGCATGATGATCAGAATGATCAGAATCAGGCCGATCGTGCTCGACGGGTAATATCCCCAGTCTCGGCTGTATCCCCACGCGGGAACCGAGCCAATTAAAAGAATCAACAAAAGAATGAGTAGTAAAATCATGACATCGATCCTCCTTATGCAGCACGTTGCAAAATGCGGATCCGGTCGTACGCGTCCTTGATATCCATATATTGCCTCTTGACGACGTATTGGACATCGAGCGGCAGATCGGCCTTCAGGGCCTCCTGATAATCGTTCACGGCCGCTTCCTCCTCGCGCTGGCATTCCGCGATGATGGACGCTTCATCATGGACCCCATGCGATGACGGCCGCTTAAACGGGATGGTACTCGGCGGGGCGCTCGCTTCGGAGCTGCCGGTTTTTCCAGCCTCGGCGCCCAGGCGATGGATCTCCGCTTGTAGCTCCGAGATGAATTGGGCGCGTTGCTGGGCAAAGATGTTAAACGGCCGTCGAAACTCGCTATTCCGAACACTTTCGGCAGCGCTCCGAAAGCCACGTTCGCCGCGCTCACAGGTTTCAACTAAGCCGTTGAGAATCGAAATAACTTCATTATTGCTCATATATGAGTGCCACCTTCTTCTGACGAAGGCGCAATTGGTGTACCACTTGGAGCCCCTTCCCATTCCATTGCGATGTCAACGGATTCCATCAGTTCCTTGATTTTCATTCCGCCGACCGAGGAACAATTACCTGCAGCCCGGGGACAAACTTTAGGTACATGGCTTGCAGAAAAATTGAAAAGGGCGGGGACTGATCCGTGAATCAAAGAACCATTCTCATTGTGGAGGACAACCCCACTGATGAAGAGTTGTTGCGTCGTGCACTGAAAAAAGCCGGTATCCCGCATCGGTTGGTAACGGCCAGAGACGGGCTCGAAGCGATTCAGTATCTGTTTGCGCAGGGCCGATACGAATTCCGTGATCCCGCCGAGGCGCCCGCAGTCGTTCTGATCGATTTGAATCTTCCCAAAATGGATGGGCTGGAAGTCCTGCGGCGAATGCGCTCCGATTACCGCACCAAACTTATTCCGGTCGCGATTTTCACATCGTCATTAGAAGAGCAGGATCTCATCAACGGATATAGCCTCGGAGCAAATAGCTACGTCCGCAAGCCGACCGAGTTTTCCAAATTTTCGAAAGTCATCGCGCAGCTGGTAGCGTACTGGACCACGCTGAACGAACCGCCTCCGCCCGGAGAGAAGATCTGGGCCCATCACTTCGATCGCCCGGCGTAAGCACAATCTCCGACATCGCCGAGACAAAGCTTGGCGCGAGTGCTTGTGTCATTACAGCAAGCTTCGCTTGAGGCGTGATCACCAATTCTCTTTTTCCGCCGATGGATGAGATATTTACGATCCTGCCGCCGCCTTGACGGCGCATGTGTGGAACCACGGCGAGTATGGAATAACGAAGAATAATCCGGACGACGACGCCAGAGCGCGACAGCGGCGGTGGCTCCGGCAGCGCTCGCTCCGGCGACCACTATTCATGTCTTCATCACCACCTTGATGCAGTCATCGGATTTTTCCCGGAACATGCGATAGGCACGAGGCGCTTCCTCCAAAGGGAAATGATGGCTGATGACAAAGGAAGGATCGATGTCGCCTCGGCGGATTCGCTCCAGCAGTAGGCGCATGTATTTGTGTGCATGGGTTTGTCCCATTTTCAGCGTCAGACCTTTCGCGAAGGCGGCGCCGATTGGAAACTTATCGATGATCCCGCCATAGACGCCAGGTATGGAAACGGTGCCTCCTTTCCGGCACGCCTGGATCGCCTCACGTAAGGGTAGTGGGCGGTCGGTCTCCAGCATCAGGGTTTGCTTCACCCGGTCATATAGATGTTGGATGCCGGTGCCATGCGACTCCATTCCGACGGCATCGATGCAGGCATCAGGCCCGCGGCCTCCGGTCATTTCTTTCAGAGCCTCGAGAACGTTCACGCGCTCGTAGTTGATGGTCTCTGCACAGCAGTCATCGGCGGCTTTTCGAAGCCGCGGTATGATCCGATCGATTGCGATGACTCGCTCAGCCCCCAACATGAAGGCGCTCTTCATGGAAAGCAGACCTACAGGCCCGCACCCCCAAACGGCGACCGTATCGCCGGGCTGAATGTTACAGTTCTCGGCGGCCATATACCCGGTGGGCAAAATGTCGGACAGGAAGAGGACTTGCTCGTCATGTAAATCCTCGTAGATCTTTACGGGTCCGATGTCGGCGAACGGTACTCGAACGAACTCGGCTTGCCCCCCCGGATATCCTCCATACATGTGCGAATAACCGAAGAGGCCCGCTCCAGAATAGCCGTACGCGGCATCGGCAATCCATGCATTGGGATTCGTGTTGTCGCACAACGACCATAGCTCGCGCTCACAGAAGAAGCATTGGCCGCACGCGATCGAGAATGGTGCGACGATCCAATCACCTTTCGAGAGTTTTTTGACTTCGCCACCGACCTCGACCACTTCGCCCATGAATTCGTGGCCGAGGATATCGCCGGACTTCATCGTTGGAATGTAGCCGTTGAGCAGGTGCAGGTCAGACCCGCAGATTGCTGTAAGGCATACTTTCACGATTGCGTCGTGCGGATTGAGAATCTCCGGATCGGGAACGTTACGGATTTCTATTTTACCTTTGCCTTCCCACACTACAGCCCGCATAAATCACGCCGCCATCTGCTGACCAAGAGTCTTTTTGCGATCTTCAATCTGCTGTCCCAGCTCCTCGAGCTGACCTTCGGAACAATTTTCCTCCGCAAATCGGAAAATTTCCCCCTCTTCTTCTTGAACGTGGTGGTCCACGTTTTCGATCAGCGTTTCCATTTTGTCGTCGAAATTTTTGCCGCAGGGCTTCAAGCGCGAAATTTGAGTCAACAGTTCATCTACATCCCTGTGTTCCTTCAGCGCTTCGGAAACAAGCCTTCGGCCCTCACCGTTCAACGCTTTCAATGCCGGATAAAAAATTTCTTCTTCCGCTCTGGAATGGAGTTTTAACTCGCGGCGCATCTTCTCAAATAGTTCGGTTTTCTTTTCCTGCGAGGACTTGTCGGTCCGATCGAATTTCTCGAAAAGACTCTTCACGTTGGAGTGGTCTTCTTTGAGCAGTTCCAGGACGTTCATTCCCGATACTCCTAGTACAGATTCAGTTGTTGGTGGACTACTGAGTTCTTTGCACCTCTCCTGCCAAACCTCTCCTCTGGGAGAGGTTTGGCGCGGCAGCGCCGGGTGAGGGTATCGCTTCGCTCCCTCTCCCAAAAGGGAGAGGGTTTTGCACCCCTATGCAGGGAGGTCAACCAGGCATGTCTACCGCCCTTCTACGGCGGTTCCCGATCGGAAGAAGCGCGGCCACCCGCCTTTGATCTGAAACCCGCATCGTTCGTGAATTACCTTGAGAATCACGACCAGATCGCGAACTCGGCCTATGGCTTGCGGCTTCATGAACAGACGAGCGCGGGCCGTTATAAGGCAATCACCGCTCTGTTGCTTCTGATGCCGGGCACTCCTTTGATTTTTCAAGGACAGGAATACGGCGCCGCTTATTGTTTCGACCGAGCCGTGGGAAAAGATTCTCGCTCTGGAACCCGAAGACGCGTATCGCCGGGAACTCACGCGGCGATACAAGCTTGTCGAGATCGCCCGGCCCGAAGTCAAGACCAGTTGGCCGGCAGAGATCATCCTCGCAGCGGATCAATTCATCATTACGCCCAACACACGCGTCGCGGATGCCGCCCGAGCGCATGCAACGGGCGATGACGTTGGGACCGTGATTGCGGTTATCACTGGTTTACCGATTGGGGGCGCGACACGATGGTCAGTCTCGAGGAACTCACGTTGGTTACCGGCCGTTACATCGAGGCAGGATACATCTTGCGGACGTTTGCGCACTACGTCCGCGACGGATTGATACCGAACATGTTTCCAGAAGGTGAGCAACAAGGTTTGTACCACACGGCGGATGCCACCCTGTGGTACTTTCATGCCATTGAAAGATATCTCGCGGCAACCGGTGACCGCGACACGCTGGAGCTTCTGCTTCCGAAGCTGGTCGACATCATCGAGCATCATATTCGCGGCACTCGATTCGGTATCGGGCTGGATCCAACCGACGGCCTGTTGAAGCAAGGCGAAGAAGGTTATCAGCTTACCTGGATGGATGCGAAGGTCGGCGACTGGGTCGTAACTCCCAGACGCGGAAAGACAGTCGAAATCAACGCCCTCTGGTACAACGGGCAGAAGCGTCGCTAAGGCCGAATCAACTATTCGCGATCTCGCTCTCCAACCCTGTACTCGAACCGCTTCGATGGAAGCACGTCCTCGATGTCGTTCAGCAGTATTTAGTGACGCCGCACGGATTACGCAGCCTTGCCCACAACCACCGCGACTATAAGGCGCAATACTATGGCGACTTGAGTTCGCGCGATGCCGCCTATCATCAAGGCACCGTCTGGGCCAGGCTGATCGGGCCATTTATTGATACGTGGCTGCGCGTTAGTGTTGCGGGGATGGGCGAAAACGGCGCGAAATTCTGGGAAGGAACCACCGTCTTAAAGCGATTCCTTCCTCAAAGAGGACAGAAATACCTTCCTGAATTTTGTCACGCGGCGAGCTGCGTCAGGATTTTTCGCCGGTCTTCTATCTCCAGTCCAAGTTCTTCGAGACGGTATTCGGCGAGGCTTTTTCGCGCTTCGTCAAAAATTTCCGCTTCTTCTTTATCGATATGGCGGATCACTTCATCCATCATGCGGGCCATCTTTGTCTCGAAACTCCGGTCCGAAGGATTCAGACCGTTCAACTCCTGAAGCAGCTTTTCGATCGCGCGATGATCTTCTATTGCCCCCGCGACGAGGCTCGCGGCGGTGGTCGAGGCGGTGGAAGTAAGAGCGGAATAGAAGATCTCTCGTTCGATTTGAGAGTGCACCATGATTTCCTTGCGGATGTCGTCGAACAGCTCTTTTTTTCCGTTTGTTCGCCGTGTATCGGGCTTCTTGTACCTATTGAATAAGGATTTGACGTTCTCGTGCTCGTTTCTGAGAACCACCGTGACCTTCATTTGGCTCTACCTCCTCGCGATAGAATCGAATCGTTTTGCAATTGACATTCCCTTTCTCTCTAGAAGAGGTCTTAAATGAAGGGTAGGAAGATTTCGCATTCTGAGACCCTCAGCCGGCGCTCCAGCCTTATTTGAGCCTTCGCTCTATTGGGCCTCGCGGTTCGCGCGCTCACGTCCCGTGCGGCTGTCGCGCCGCCCTTCCTAAGGGAAGGATCGCTTCCTCTATGCCGTCCGACGCTGCCCGCCCTCGGGACGAGTCAGGAACTCATTCAGTTCTCTTTCGGCTTGTTCACGGCCGTAACCGTAGCGCTCTTGCAGCTTGCCGATGAATTTTTCAGTATCACCTTGGATCTGATTCACATCATCGTCGGTGAGCTTTCCCCACCAACTGCGGATGTCGCCCTTCATCTGGACCCACTTGCCTTTCAGTATGTCTTTATTCATCCATTCCTCCTAATTGCGATCAAACTCACTAAAATTTGCACCTGGCGTGCCAATGGAAGTTCATGGGTAAGGCGTACATCGGGACCAGCGGCTGGAACTATAAGCATTGGTCACAGGGCGTTTTTTATCCGAAGGATCTGAAGCCGTCAGAGTGGTTGAAGTACTTCGTCGGGTACTTTGATACCGTTGAAATCAACAACAGCTTCTACCGGCTTCCGAGCGAAGCCGTATTCCAAAGCTGGCGCACTCAAGTTCCACATCATTTTGTCTTCGCCGTCAAAGCCAGCCGCTTCATCACCCATATCAAACGGTTAAAAGATCCCGAGGAACCTCTGGCCTTATTTTTTTCACGCCTGAAGTATCTGAATGAACGTTTGGGTCCGATCCTTTTTCAATTGCCGCCGTTGTTCCAGCTCGACCTGGAACGGCTCGCCACTTTTTTGCGCGCTCTCGAGACCCACGCTGCGGGCCAGCGCCGGCGTTGCGTTCTCGAAGTACGCGACGGAACGTGGCTGGTTCCGCCTGTGTACGAGCAACTTCGAAAACACAATGTTGCACTCTGTTTCGCAGACTGGCGAGCAACCCACGTCACGGAACCGATAACATCAGACTTCGTTTACATTCGGCGCCATTACGGCCCTGGAAAAGGGGGAAACTATCCCAGGAAGTCCTTGGATCGAGACGCTACGCAAATACGCGAGTGGCTGGGGCGTGGACTAGACGTTTACGTTTACTTCAACAACGATATGGGCGGTTATGCCGTTGCGAACGCGAAGTACGTGCACGCACTTCTAGATCAGCGGCGGCAACGATAGACCAAGGCCGGCGGAACATTCCGCCAAATGACAGGACTTTTCGAAACGACTCGAAAATACTTTTGCAATAGGTTGGCGAAACGCCTTCCGGTCGGCAGGGCAAGTCCGTGGATGTAAGCAAAAGTGACGAAGCTACCGCCGGGCTTTAGGACGCGCATTGTTTCATTGAGAACTTTCACCTGCATGGGGTGAGAAAACGTCGACCACGGAAGTCCCGAGACAATGCAATCGACCAAATCCATACCGGCATAATCACAAATCATCCTGGCATTCGCAACGGTGTCCTGGAAGAGCCGCACGTCGGGATGGCGCTGTTTGAATAGCGCCGCCATTCGCGGATTGATTTCGATCGCCACCAAGCTCGTGTGCGGCGAAATCTCTCTCCGGATGTGATCCGTTACAATCCCGGTCCCCGGCCCGTACTCCAGAACGGCCCGTGCGCTTCGGAGATCGAGACCGGCCAGCATCGTTCGCGCCAGATGGTCAGAGCTTGGCGCAACAGCTCCGATAACAGCAGGCGTTGTGAGGAATTCCCGCAAAAAATGCACGTGGGATTTTAACGGAAAATGCTACGAGTGGTCCACGAATGAAACATCGGCGACGCATTCCCCTCCCGCAGGGCGCCGGAATGCGGCTCTGCCGAACCAGCTTCTACCCACCTACACCTTGGTGCTAGTTCCACCTACGCACCATTCTGTATTTCATGTCCTCGACCTTAGTCCTATTTTTCGCAGTTACCATTTTCGATTATCGTGGGCGCAATCCGGGGTTGAGCTGAAGATCACGGACATCTTGGGCTGTCTTTGAGTCCGTACGTGATCGGAAGCTGTGGAAGCCTTCCAAGGCTTCCCAATGTGTGCCGAACGCACGAGGTGAACGGTTATTTGCCATGATGGCAATGGGCAGGATGCCCACAGAAATTTAGGATCGCGCTGGATGCGCAACTCGTGCAATCCCTCGCTAAAGCAGTCTCCTGGTCACCCAAGCATCCTAGGCTCATTTCCCCGGATTTCACCAGCAACATTGAAAAAACAATTTTTGAAAGAGAGGAAATATGAGTTTACCCAAGCTCGGGTTACGGTCCCTTATGGCGATGGCGCATGCCGTCAGAAGCCATGGAGAGATGGGGCCGGCCAGAGATAGAAACACAACGTCGCGTTCAAGGGGGATGCTGAAGGGAACTCGGGCATTGCTGCTTATCGTTATGGCTTTATTGCTTGCCATATTTGCGGTGTTTGCAAAGCCGGCTTCACCGCGTCAACAGTCCAGCCTGGGAGAACGCGAGCAGTCCGACGCCGTCATCGGCACGGACAGGCAAGTCTATGTCGCCGGAGAAACTGTAAACGTTTCCGGCAGCGGCTTTTCGCCATACGAACGTGTTGGCCTTCGTGTGACGCATGCCAATGGCACCACGGAAGCGAATATGGGTCACGAAATGTGGTGGACCAACGCCGGTTTAGATGGCACGGTTAAAGCCGCATGGACAATGAGCTCGGAGGATTCCGCAGGAACCGGTTTCATCATCGAAGCGGCGGGCTCTTCGGGTTCTACAGCACGGGCTATGTTCGTCCGAGGCGCAGTTATAAGCACGGACGGGTCGTACGAGTCTGGAGAGAAAACCTGGATCACGGCGCGTGGCTTCAACCCGGGTGAGCGTGTGAACATCGGGGTTCAAGACGGACGTAACCGCGCACCTCTGAGCCGATTGGCCGACGAAAACGGTCAGGTCCGAGCCCAAGTAGAACTGCCCGCGGACAAGCCGGCAGCCGGTTTCGTAACCATCCAAGCTATGGCAACACAATCGGGCGTGATGTCCAGTATGACCATACCCTATACGTTCTTTTCGGTTACGGACCAACAGGGTGCCAATGATCAGCCCGCCCAGAGCGACTTGACTCACATGGGACGAGACAACAGCGACCCCTATTATTACAAGATCTTCTGGAGCTGGGATTCGATCGACCAGTGGACCGGTACCGGTTCTACTGGTGATGCCTGCGCTCTGTTCGACAGCGATGGCGACGGCAAAGTCAACTATGCTGTCTGCGGCCAGATTACCAACCAGAACGCGAATCCGAACGTGGTGGTCCAGACGACCGGATCACCCTTTGCTTTTTCATGCAACAACGCTCGAACGGATCGTTGCGGAAGCCCCACCTCAAAGAGCTTTACCAGCACGGATATCCAGGCTGGTCCGCTTCCTGGGTCAACGGCAAGCCCTGCAGGCAATCTCATTACAGATACGGATCCATTTGGTCCGACTGCGCTAAATGGCCCCGGGTCTAACTATCCCTCCGATGCGACGTTGTATATGAGGATCCGAAAGGCTTTTTTGCCTGCAAATTCCGCCCTTGTCAATGTCTGCTCGTATCCATCGGCCGGAAGCGGCGGCAACAACAATCCGTTTGACTGCATCGTTTCACCCGGTGGCGGTTTACTCGTCATTAAGAAAGTGGCCAACGGGATCACAACCACCAACTTCAATTTCCTGGTGAGCCCGGTTCCGTCGCCTGAGCCTTCGAATTATACGATCACTGGTTCGGGTTACACTCCTGCCATCGGCGTCGCCATCGGAAACAGCTCTGAAACGGTTACCGAGACAGTCCCTCAGAATTGGAATCTCACGGGAGCGAGCTGCGCGCTCGAAGGCGGAGGCAGTACCGGGTATTTTGACAGTGCGAACCACAAAGTCACCGGTATTACGATTGAGTCCGGCAAGACGACAACCTGTACATTCACGAACACCGAGAACATACCGAAGATCTCTCTCACGAAGAGCGCGAGCTCGACGAGCTACAACGCGGTGGGACAAGTTATTACGTACACGTATAAGATTACGAACACCGGGAACGTCACGCTGGCTGGACCGTTCAGTGTAAGCGATAACAAGCAACCTGCGGTTTCGTGCCCAACTGGTTCGCTGGTGCCCGGCGCATCGATCACGTGCACCTCCACCCGCACGATCAACCAGGCGGACATCGACGCCGGCTCGATCACCAACACAGCGACCGCTTCCGGCAATGGTGTCACTTCAAATCAAGCATCGGCGACGGTGACTGCCGTCCAGACCAAGGCCCTCACGCTCGCCAAGAGCGCAAGCCCCACAACGTACAGCAAAGTCGGACAAACCATCACGTACACCTACACGGTCACGAACAGCGGGAACACCACCCTTTCTGGACCGTTCAGCGTGACGGACAATAAACAGGGGACGATCAGCCCGTGCGGCAGCGGTCCACTGGCACCAGCTGCTCAGACGACCTGCACCTCAACGTACACGATCACCCAGACCGACATCGACTACGGCTCGGTCACCAACACTGCCACCGCTTCCGGCAATGGTCTCACGTCCAACTCGGCAACAGCGACCGTGACGGCTACGCAGGCGCCCGCTCTTACACTTGTCAAAAGCGCAAACCGAACCATCTACGACACGGCTGGACAAATGATCACCTACACCTACGTTATTACTAACAGTGGGAATACGACCATGGCTGGACCGTTCACCGTGACCGACAATCAGCAAGGTACGATCTCGTGCGGAACCGGTCCACTGGCGCCGGGTGCTCAGACGACCTGCACCTCAACGTACACGATCACTCAGGCGGACATCGACTTCGGCTCGATCACCAACACTGCCACCGCATCCTTCGGCACCATCACGTCCAACACTGCGAGCGTTACGGTACGCGCCAATCGGACGATGTCCGTCGATTTGGTAAAGACCGCGACGCCGAACTTCAGCAGTCCGCCGGTGGCGGGCGACACCATCAACTACAACTTCAAGATCACCAATACGGGCACTGTCACCCTTACGGGAGTGGTCCTAACCGACGCAAGCCTGAATGAATACGCGAGCGGTGGGTTCTGCAACGCAGTGACGACGCTCGATCCAGGCAAGTCCACAACCTGCTCGGGCACCTACACGGTCCAGGCTTCGGACATCAGCGGCGGACATGTGAGTGTCACTAACGGGGCACAAGCATGCGGGAACCCGCCCAGCGGTAGCCCCGTCTGCGATTCTTCCAACGTCAGGGCATTACAGTAGAAAAAACGCTGTCCCTCTCCCTCACGCGGCGCGGAGCGCCGCGTGAGGGTCGCGCAAAGCGTTCTTGAGGCTTCGCCCTATTGGGCTCGAGCTTCGCGCCCTCTCCCAGAGGGAGAGGGTAATTTTCCGAATGCGAACCGGTCGTAACACCTTCTCCTGAATCTCAAAATCCCCCCAGCATCGGATTGGAAATAGCACCTTCGTGTGAGAAACGTTCGCCCTGGCTGCTTATACCTCCGTGGCATCACCTTAGGTCAATTGAGGCTACACCTACCGGCCATAGTTGAATAGCAACAGCAAGAAGGGCCAATAGGCCAATGTGGAACCCGCGCCGCATCTCGGAATGGGCGCAGGAAGTTCGACAGAAGGAAAGAATACAAGCATCAGGAGCGCCCGGTCTCCGGGAGTTCCCGGAACAATCAGTGTTCTGATCTGAGGAAAGATCAATCGATGGATAGGATTCCAAGAATATATTCAAAAAAGATAGTGGCCGGAGTGTTGATACTCCTGGCCGGCGTATTAATTTGGTCTGGTTTTAATACGTTGCGTCTGAAAGCGGCGAACATACCGGCATCGTTCTTTTCGACGAACCCGTTCTTCATCATAAATGATGCGCAAGGCGTCAACGACGTCCCTGGTCAGAAAGACTTGACCAGGATGGGCCGATGGGAACACGACGGATACCTTGACGTTTTCTGGAGTTGGGACGAGATCCAACCCAAGTCTCAAACCTTTGACGCCTGCGCTCTTTTCGCCAGTACGGGTTCGGGCAACCCTAACTATGCCATTTGCGCTGAGCTCATCAATGTGGGTGACAACCAGAACAACCCCAGCCCCCGACTGAACACTGCCGGCGGTTTCCCCAGGTTTTATAGTTGCAATGGTACCCAGCCGCTGAACTGCGGAGGAGCGGTGCAACTGACGCTGCCCGCAAGCCTTCAGATGGGTGACCTGCAAACGCTGGACCCCACCAAGGACCTGATCACGGACACCGATCCGTTTGGTGCTAATGTGCCCCTCGGGCCAGGTGACGCTTATCCAAACGACACCACGGTGCGGATGAAGATTTTGAAAACCGACCTGCCCGGCAAGCTCATTAATGTCTGCACCTATGAATCAGCATCGCCCACGAGTAGTGCCAGTGACTGTCTGGCCAATCCAGGTGGCGGCTTCCTTAAGATTGTAAAGAATACAACCGTCGGTGATGGGACGTTTACCTTTGATGTCAACCCTGTTCCATCGTCGAACGCAGGCAGCCCTTGTAACCCGGTCGTTGCTGGGTGCGTTTCATACCAGGTCCAAACCCAGAACTTTACAGGCAATGTAGGAATTTCGATGGGGATCAGTCAAAACTCCGCAACTGTGACTGAAGAGGATCCGGCGCCTGCCTTCTCCTTCACAAATGCCAGTTGCCAGTACGAGAACGACGGCCCGACGGGAGCTGTGAACACCAGCACTCGGACTGTAAGTGGAATCGGAATCCAGGCGAGCACGGTGACAGTATGCACCTTCACGAACGCCAAGCAGCGCGCTCACGTTACCGTGACCAAAGTTGTTGTCAATGACAATGGCGGGACGGCTAGTGTGCCGAACTTCACACTAAAGGTTGGTAACAATGTAGTGACCTCAGGCGTGTCTGCCGACATCGCCGACGGTACATACGCCATTACGGAGAGCGGGCCATCCGGCTATACGTCCTCATTCAGCGGCGACTGCGACGTGAATGGCAACATCACGATGGGGCCAGGCCAGTCGTATTCGTGCACAATCACTAACAACGACATCCCGCCATCCCTGACGCTGTCCAAGATCGTGAGCAACAATTATGGTGGCTCAGCCGGACCAGCTGCATTCACCGTCAGCGCGTCCGGACCCACACCGATTTCCGGAGCGGGCGCCGTGACCAGCGGTTCCAATTTTGTCGGAGGAACATACACCCTGAGTGAGAGTGGACCAGGCGGCTATTCCGCCGGCTCATGGAGTTGCACCGGCGGCTCGAAAAATGGCAATCAGATCACTCTGATGGCCGGGCAGACTGCAACCTGCACCATCACCAACTCCGACATCCAGCCCCAATTGGTCGTCAAGAAGACCGTAGTTAACAATAACGGCGGAACCGCCGTTTCTTCCAACTTCACGATGACTGTGACGGGCAACTCGGCGAACCCCAGTTCATTTCCGGGTTCCCCTACTGGTACTTCGGTTTACTTGAATGCAGGCAGCTATTCGGTTGCCGAAAGCGGCCCGAGCGGCTACGCGGGTTTGTATTCAGCGGACTGCTCCGGCACGATTGCTGTCGGTGAGGTAAAGACCTGCACGGTCACCAATAATGATGAGGCGGGAACCTTTACAATTATCAAGCACGCCGTTAATAGCTACGGGGGCACCGCGACGGCGAACCAGTTTACAATGGTTGTTAGCGCAGGCCATCCCAGCGACAACAATTTCCCCGGCTCGGAAACCGGCGTCCCCATTCTTATCGACGCGGGTAGCTTCAGTGTGACAGAGACCGGCGGGCCCAGTGGTTACATCGCCAGTTACTCCGGATGCTCCGGTACGATGACAAGCGGAGGAAGTGCGACCTGCACCATCACCAACAGTGACATCGCCCCGCAGTTGACCGTCATCAAGAAGGTGATCAATACGCATGGGGGAACCGCGCAGCCAGGCGCCTTCTCGGGTTCGATCAGCGGCACTGCCGGAAGCTATATGTGGTCCGGCGGTTTAACCACCAAAACGCTGGCAACAGGTAGCTATAGCGTCACTGAGAACCCGGTAACAGGCTATACGGCTTCCTACTCTGCCGATTGCAACGGCACCATCTCGATCGGACAGACGAAGACCTGCACGGTTACCAATCAGGACCAGACACCGGTCTTGAATCTAATAAAAGTAGTGAATAACGTGAATCCATACACCAATGACGGAACGGCGACTCCGACTGCTTTTACAATCCTCACCACGGGCGGACCGACCAACATCAGCGGCCTTGGATTCGCCTCCAGTGGATCAGCATTTTCGGCAGGTACGTATACGTTGGGCGAATCGGTACTGGCCGGGTATGCAAATGGGGGCTGGACTTGCACTAAGAACGGCGGTACGCCGACGGCCGCTACCTCAATCAGTTTGAGCATTGGGGACACGGCCGCGTGCACCGTTACGAACAATGCCGTGGACGTTCCACCAAGCATTTCCGTCAGTAAAGTCGGAGACAAGACGAACCTGACGCAGGCGGGAGGCCCCGTCACGTTTACAGTGGCGGTGAAGAACACGAGCAATCCGCTGGATCCGTTCTGGATAACGTCATTAACCGATGACATTACTGGAAACGGTAACCCTGTTGATGTGACGACTGTTCAGGCGTATAGCGCGACAGCGCCGTACATCAGCGCTACGACCTGCGCTTTGACGCCGGCCGGCAGCCCCATCGCTCCCGGTTCAACCTACAGCTGCCAGTTCACCGTGCAGTTCCCCGTCCTGACGAACAACTCTACTATGACGTACCACGACATCGTCAGGGTCACCGGCCGTGCGGACGACACTCTTTCGACTACAAACACAGCAACCGGTCAGGCCGACGCGTTTGTCACCGTAGCCGTGCCGATGCAGGTCACCGATTCGTCGTTGTGCGTGTTCAATACGGGTTCGAATCCGTCGATGCGGCAGTTCGATCGAAACTTCACGCAAAACGGATACTACACACTGGGAGCAACAAACCCCGGCCAGTACTATTGGAACGTGAACGTCGAGGGCACGCCGGGAACTCAGAAGTCGGTCACGCTGACGCTGCCCTGGCCGTTCGTTACGCAAGGAAATATGCCGGTGCACGTCTATGACGGCGTTTTCTTCAATCCGACAACGCAGTGCTACATTCCAGGCCATGAGGTTGCGTCGGTCAACAATCTGGTGCAACTGGTCACGTACATCAATCAGACCGGAAATACGCCGCTAATGGACGTCACGTCACCAACCGATTGGGGATATCCGTACACGGCAGGACCGTCGACATTGACAACGACGTCCTTCACTCCGACGCCGACGAAGTTCGTGACCGTTACGATTACGTTCACGATGCCGGCAACGGGATTCGCCTACGTCAACCAGCACCTGGACGATGGCTTGAAGGGACCGAAAGTTGATGTCAACGGCGACGGCGTTATTGACAACATTCCGTACAACAAGGACGGCAACCTCGACGCGACGAATGCGACCAATGTTGCTCAGATTCTGATCCCCGACAATGTCAAGCACACATTCTCGGTGGCTGACGAAACCGGCCCATTGGGCAGCGACGCGGTCTACAACAACAACTGGTTCAAGAAGGGGGCAGTCGGCTTCTATGGATTCGTTTCGTATAACACAGTGTACATGCCCGGACAAACCGTTCAGGTATGGCAAGGCTCCAAACTGGTTGGTTCGGCGGTGACCGACAGTGCTGGGTACTACACCATCTCTTATAAGGCTACCGGCAAAGACACGTACACCGTCACACTCGTGAATCCAACGTCGAATGTCTTAGTGCAGTCGGGAGGAGGAACCATCTCCACCCCGACGACCCAGTCGGTAACACCTAAGTCGAATGGAAGCCAAGAAGTGGACTTCCTCTTGATGCCGTAAGCCGGGAACCTTCGGCTCGCCAGCCCGCTCTCGCCTGAATGCGAAAGCGGGCTGGCGAGTTGAACGTTCTACTTCCATGAAAAAAGACCAAGAAGAAAATCGTTGATAAGGAGCTAAAGTGAGTACGATAGCAACAGATGCCCCGGGTTTCCGGGATTATTACGAAACCCTTCAGTTGAGCCCGAATGCGGATGAGGAAACAATCAGCCGCGTGTTTCGCATTCTCGTCAAGAGGTATCATCCCGACAACGCGGACACCGGAAACACCAAAAAATTCAATGAAGTGATGGAGGCGTACCGGGTCCTGTCGGATCCGGAAAAGCGAGCCGCCTACGACGTCAGATACGATGAGAATCGCGCCACCGTTCTGAAGCTTTTTGACGAAGCTTCCGCATCCGACAGTTTTGAGTCGGACCGGCGCGTTTGTGAAGGCATCCTGTCACTGCTGTATGTCGCACGACGGCGTGATCCGGACCGGGGCGGCGTCGGCGTCATTCAAATGGAACGTCTGCTGGGATGCCCATCCCAGCACCTGGAATTTCCTCTCTGGTATCTGCGGCAAAAAACCTGGGTCGAACGCCTGGAAAATGGTCTCATCGCCATAACCGCCGCGGGTGTTGACAAAATGCTAGACCAGAACAATATCGTTCTCCGCCGTGACCGGCTTATTGCCGAAAAATCCATGGGAGGCGCGCCTGATCTGGCCAGGGAAACGAGGGAACTGAACGGGCTCGGGCTGTTGCGATGACTCGCAAATGTTGGATTGGCGGCGTTCATAGGATGGTGTGAATAATTGAATCAAGCACTGTAGGGGCGGTCTATGACCGCCCGGGTTTCGTTGATTCGAGAAATCCGGGCGGTCACAGACCGTCCCTACAGTTGTGCAAAGCTGCTCGGAACCCAACAGGCGAGCAAACTTGAACGAATCAGGCGTCTCGCAACTTGTGGGACGTTATCTCAATAGCGGGACCATTTCCAGGTCCTCGACCGCATCGGGCGCGCCACCCGTTGCTTTCTCGGCGATAAGGCGGTCACGCCGGAAAATGATATTGTTTTGCTCGAGGAGTTTGTCGACGCCTGTCGCCGTAATGGCAAGGAGACCGTTTTCGAGGCGCTCGACCCAGGTTTTTTGCCGCAGATACCAGAGAGGAAATTCCAGGTGCTGGGATGGGCATCCCAGCAGACGTTCCATTTGAATGACGCCGATTCCGGCCCGATCCGGATCACGCCGGCGTGCGACATACAGCAGCGACAAGATGCCTTGAAAAACGCGCCGGTCCGACTCAAAACTGTCGGTTGCGGAAGCTTCGTCAAAAATCTTCAGAACGGTGGCGCGGTTCTCCTCGTATCTGACGTCGTAGGCGGCTCGCTTTTCAGGATCCGAGAGGATCCGGTAGGCATCCATCAGCTCATTGAATTTTTTCGTGTTCCCCGTGTCCGAGTTGTCGGGATGATACCTTTTTACAAGAATGCGAAACACGCGGCTGATTGTTTCCTCATCCGCATTCGGACTCAACTGGAGGGTTTCGTAATAATCCCGAAAACCGGCCACATCTGCTACGCTCCTGGGCACCTTTGCCTCCTTGCGTCACGGTATCGGCCAGTCCGCAAGTTTCCTTTAGGGGACTATGGTGCTGCCTTTCTCGCAAAACGGCATCGTCCAGCCAGCACTGACGGACGACTTCCGTCCGTACTTTAGTTCGATTTTCAATAACCAGCACAGTCGGCGAAAATTCCTGCAACGCCGTAGAGACACGCGTTCCGCGTTTGGGCCACGGCGAAATGCAATCATAAGGATTATGGATTGGTCGTGAATGCTACTGACAGGCCGATCCCAATGCCATATGCCACAAAACATTCGGACTTCACGGGGGCGACATAAAGACTATAGAAGAGACTATAAGGAAGCAAAAAAAGCCCAGGCGAGCTACCGGCTTGTCGGTA
>Ga0209470_1000102_pt1 | contig 60966 bp, 64 predicted proteins | sample GraSoiAngelo_125_FD_185882 | JGI IMG/M metagenome (GOLD analysis project Ga0209470, IMG submission 185882) | Grasslands soil microbial communities from the Angelo Coastal Reserve, California, USA - 14_0927_05_40cm (SPAdes) (version 2) | ecosystem: Environmental > Terrestrial > Soil > Grasslands ... | reverse complement strand
CGAGGTGCTTAATTGTGATGTCTGGCATAACTGTTTTTGGTGAATAGGTTTGATTTGCCGTGTGCGCGTAATGCCGCCTAACTAGAATTAGGCGAAAGTTCGTCTTTTTTCACGAAAAGTTTTCGTCTAAATCGGTCTATCTCTCGGCGCTTACCGAGCGCCGCTAGAGTTACCGCGAATACAACTCGACGATCAACTGCTCGTTGACCATCGGTTGAATCTCTTCCCGGGAAGGAATGCGCGCTACTTTGCCTTTGAGCGCGTCGCGATCGACCGTCAGCCAATCGGGAACCGGTACGATTTGGGTTAGTTCCAGATTGCGTAGCGCCAGTTGTCGCGTTTTCGGTTTGTCTTTCACCGAAACTTCGTCGCCCGCCTTTACGTTGTAGGACGAAATATTGACCGCCCGTCCGTTTACCAGGACGTGGCCGTGTGAAACGAGCTGGCGCGCGCCACTGCGCGTATTGGCCAGGCCCAGACGGAAAACGACGTTATCGAGGCGGGTCTCGAGCAATTGCAAAAGGGTTTCACCGGTGACGCCGCGCTTACGCAATGCGTTCTGGAAAATCCGCCGGAATTGTCGCTCAAGCAGCCCGTACTGGTAACGCAGCTTCTGTTTTTCACCGAGCGCAATGGCGTAATCGGATTGTTTCCGTCGCGAGCCTTTGGGCCCGTGCATCCCAGGCGGATAATTCTTGCGCTCGAGCGATTTCGATGGCCCGAAAAGCGGCACGCCGTAACGGCGACTGACTTTGGTTTTTGGTCCGGTGTATCTGCCCATGTGCTTCGTTTAAACTCGTCGCTGCTTTGGCGGGCGGCAACCGTTGTGCGGCACTGGGGTGACGTCGCGGATGACGGTGAGCTCGAGACCAATCGCTTGTAAAGCGCGCACGGCCGATTCACGCCCGGCTCCCGGACCTTTGACCAGCACTTCGACTTCCTTGAGGCCGTGGCCCATGGCCTGCCGCGAAGCATCCTGCGCCACCATTTGCGCTGCATATGCCGTGCTTTTGCGCGAGCCTTTGAATCCAACTTTACCCGCGCTCGACCATCCGATGACGTTGCCTTTCATGTCAGTGATCGTGACGATGGTGTTATTAAACGTCGCGAGAATGTGGGCCACGCCGTTGTGAATATTTTTGCTGCCCTTGGCCTTGACGATCTTCGGTTGCTCAATGCTATCGGAACTAAGCGAAAGATTTTCCGCCGGTGCTGGAGCAGGAGCGGCCGTTTCCTCTTTCTTTGCCTTGGGCGCAGTCTTTTTCTTCGGCTCAGCCGGAGCTGCAACCGCTGCTTCGACTTTGGCGGGCTCGCCCTGGACTTCTGCTGCCTCGGGTTTTGGCGCAGCTTCTTTTGCAGCTTTGGGCGCTCGGGGCCTCTTAGCGGCGTCTTCCGCCGGTTTTGTTGGTTCAGCCATTAAACTTTCCCTGCTTTCGCGTCTTTGTTGCGGATGACCCCGACGGTTTTGCGCGGACCTTTCCGGGTGCGCGCGTTCGTGCTCGTGCGCTGGCCACGAACAGGCAGGCCGCGACGATGCCGGATGCCGCGATAACAATTGATCGCCTGCAAACGCTTGAGATTGCCCTGCACTTCGCGACGCAGATCGCCTTCGATCGCGATCTGGTTGCTCGTGATCGAATGAATAATCTCGTTCAACTGCTGTGGCGTAAGGTTTTTGGCGCGCAGATTCGGATCGATATTGGTCTGATCGAGAATGCGTTTGGCGATCGCCGGCCCAATCCCATAAATATACGTAAGCGACGCTTCGATGCGTTTATCCGCCGGAATTTCAACTCCAAGTAGTCGTGGCATGGTTAAAAATCGTTAAATGATTAAATCGCTAAATCGTTAAATAAAAATTACCCCTGACGTTGTTTATGGCGTGGATTCTTGCAGATCACGCGCACTACGTTCTTGCGCTTCACAATCTTGCAAGATTCACAAAGTCTTTTTACTGATGGCCGTACCTTCATTTTTTTCCACGTGACGAAACCCGCGGAGACGTATCCGCGCGCTTACTTCTGGCGATATGTAATTCGCCCCTTCGACAAATCGTAGGGCGAAATCTCTAGCATAACTTTGTCTCCTGGCAAGATGCGAATGAAGTGTAGCCGCATTTTTCCTGAAATATGAGCCAAGACTTGGTGGCCGTTGGGCAGTTCTACCCGGAACATCGTGTTCGGCAGGAGCTCCACCACCTTGCCTTCTACTTCAATTGCGTCTTTCCGCGCCATGTCAGAATTTCCGGCTCCTCATTTGTAATTAAGACCGTGTGCTCAAAATGGGCCGATGGCATTCCATCGGCAGTGCAGGCCGTCCAGCCGTCATCGAGTAATCTGACGGCACCGGTTCCCAAATTAATCATCGGCTCAATGGCCAGTGTCATCCCGGCCTTGAGTCGCGGCCCGCTCCCACGCTTTCCATAATTTGGAATCTGCGGTTCTTCGTGAAGTTTTCGTCCCACGCCGTGGCCGACAAACTCGCGCACGACATTGAGCTGGTTGCGCGTCGCTTCCTCCTCAATCTCCGCGCTGATGTCGCCGAGCCGCCGCCCCTGGTAAGCCATTCCAATGGCGCGTTCCAACGCCCGCTCCGTCACGCGGAGCAAACGTTCCGTGCGCTCATCGATAATTCCAACCGGCACCGTTGTCGCGGTATCGCCGATCCAGCCTTCACGGATGACCCCGATATCGAGCTTCACGATGTCGCCATATTGAATTCGCCGCTGACTGGCAATCCCGTGAATGACTTCGTCATTTAACGAAATACAGATGTTTCCCGGATAAACGCGATGACCGATCCGATATCCGAGAAAGGCGCTTTTCACTCCTCCTTCCTCCATCATCTCGGCAGCGGCTTCGTCCACTTCCTTCGTTGTGATTCCCGGCCGAATGATGGCGACGACGCGATCGAGGATGTCGCTGGCGACGCGGCAAGCCAGCCGCATCTTTTCCGCTTCCTTTGCGTTCTTGATCGGAATCATTTCGATTCAATCAAACGCGAAATGTCGCCAAAGACTGTTTCGCGATCGCGATTGCCGTCGATTCGATGCAATACGCTCGTGTTCTGGTAAAACGCGGCCAGCGGTTCCGTTTTTGCGTGGTATTCCTTCAATCGATTTTGCAGAACCTCTAAGTCGTCGTCATTACGCCGGACCAGCGGTCCTTCACAATAAGGACAGACCGCGCGCTCCGAAAAATTCCCGGCCGCCACGCTTGTCACAAAACCGCAACTGCGGCATTGCAATCGAGCGGAGATCCGATCGCGCACGGTTTCTTCGGAAACTTCGAGCCAGATTGCGAGATCGAGCGGGGTGCGATGTCGGGTGAGAATGGCCGCGAGACTTTCCGCCTGCGGCACTGTGCGCGGAAACCCATCGAAAACAAAACCGTGCGCGCCGTGCAATCGCAGCCAGTCTTCAATCAGCTTCACAATCGTTGCATCCGGAACGAGCCCGCCTTGTTGAATAATCTCGGACGTCTCGGTCCCCAACGGTGTGCCAAGATCTTTTTCTCGTCGCAAGATCGCACCCGGCGAAGTGACCGGAATCCCAAACTGGCGCGTGATCAGTTCGGCCTGAGTACCTTTCCCAGAACCGGGAGCGCCGAGCAGAACAAGCCGTTTCTTCACTCAGCGGCCGTAAAGGAAAATCGCGACCCCACTGATGACGAGAACGGCGATCGCGACGTAAAGCCACATCAACGTGCCCTGCGCCGCCGCCTCGCCACGGTTGTAGGCCGCGCGTGTATCGAAAGATCGCCCGCGAATCCGCCCTTTTCTCAAAAATCCGTCGTAGTGCCGTTGAATAAGATGCGTTTCCACCTGCCGCATCGTATCAAGCATGACACCTACGATAATGAGCAAGCTCGTTCCGCCAAAAAATTGCGCCGTAATCTGCGGAACGTGAAGTCCCTGGCTGAGCAAGCTGGGCAACACCGCGATCAGAGTGAGAAAAACCGCGCCGGCAAAAGTAAGGCGCGTCATGGTGTAATCGAGGAAATCCGCTGTCGGTTTGCCCGGGCGCACGCCCGGAATATAGCCACCATGCTTCTTTAAATCATCAGCGATCTGTGACGGTTGAAATTGTGTCGCGACCCAAAAATAACTGAAAAAGAAAATCATCGCCGCGATCAGGACATAATGCGGCCAGCCCGACGCCATCGCGTCGGTGATCTGTTTCGCCACGCGACTATTCTTGAACAAAAAGCCGACGATGGTGGTGGGAAACAGGAGCAAGGCCCAGGCAAAAATGATTGGCATCACTCCTGCGTAATTCACTTTCAACGGCATGTAGGTCGATTGTCCGCCGTACATTTTTCGGCCGACCACACGCTTTGCATATTGCACCGAAATTTTCCGAACTCCTTGCGTAATGGCGATGACTGCCGCGATTACCAGAAACAAGAAAGCCACCATCAAGACGAGAATCGCTGGGTTAACCTGGCTCTCACCGGTCCCCGCCCCTGTTGGCACAAATGTTTTCCACGCTTGCGCCAGCGCCGCCGGCAAGCGCGCCACGATCCCGACCGTAATTATCAAGGAAATACCATTGCCGATCCCCCGTTCGGTGATTTGATCGCCCAGCCACATCAGAAAAAGTGTGCCAGTGGTAAGCGAAATGACCGTTACAATCCGGAAGGTCCAACCCTGATCATCCACCAGCGGTATTCCCAATCTTCGAATCGTGTCTGGGATTCCACCCAAAACGGTGTGGTACGCCTCCGGATGCTGAAAGGAAATGGCCAGTAAATATCCCTGAAAGATACAAAGCGCGACGGTGGCGTAGCGCGTGTATTGCATGATTTTCTGTCGGCCGCCGTCCTCCCGCGCCAACCGGCCGAGTTGTGGAACTACCGCCGTGAGCAACTGCAGCATGATCGACGCGCTGATGTAAGGCATGATGCCGAGCGAAAAAATCGCGCAATTCTCCAGCGCACCTCCACTGAAAAGATTAAAGAGCGCGGCGACCCCGCCAGCTTTATCCGCAGTACTGCGAAACCACTCCTGTAACACTGCCTGATTCACTCCGGGCGTGGTGATGGCGGCGCCCAAGCGCACGATGACAATGATCGCGAGCGTAAAAAGAATCCGGCGCCGCAGCTCCGGAATTTTTACTGTGTTCAGGAACGCCGAGATCATCGATAAAAAACTACTTCCCCAAAAACACGGTCATCCTGAGCGAAGTCGAAGGATCCCGTGGCATTACCGTAAAGCTTTCGCAACGGGATTCCTCGACCTCGCTCGGGATGACGGGCGTTGAGAAACAAAACATAGGACCGCGCCTTACTTCCGCGCCGTTTTCTTTTGCGGCTTCGCTTTTCTTGAACCTGCTTTTTTGGCGGCTTTTGGCGCGTCCGGTTTCTCAGACGCCTCAGTTGCACCATTGCCCGGCGCTTTCGCTTCCGGTGTTGCGATGGTCCCACCGGCTTTCTCGATTTTTTCGCGGGCCGAGGCGCTCACTTTTTCCGCCTGAATCGTTAGCTCATGCTTTAGTTCGCCGTCGCCAAGAATCTTAATCCCATGAAAATTCCCGCGGACCAACTTTGCCGCGCGCAATGAGTCTTCGTTCACGACCGATCCGCTTTTGAAATCGGCCAGCTCGGACAAATTCACGATGGCATAGCGTTTGTGGAAAGCTGCGTTGTTAAATCCGCGCTTGGGCAATCGCCGGATTAGCGGCATCTGCCCGCCTTCGAATCCGAGACGGAGGCTTCCGCCCGATCGCGCCTTTTGACCCTTGTGGCCTTTGCCGCTGGTTTTGCCGTGGCCGGAACTCTCGCCGCAGCCGAGGCGTTTCACCCGATGCCGTGCTCCCGGACGTGGCCGCAAATTATGCAGACGCAACCCAGTCGCTTTTTCTTTTTTGGCCTCGGACTTCATGACGGCTGCCCTCCATCACCCGGTGCATTCACCCGTGGGCGAATTCCGCGCACTTTCAAAATTTCATCGCGGCGCCGCAAATTTCGCAACGCTTCGATGGTGGCTTTGACCACGTTGGCGTGATTGCTCGAGCCGAGCGATTTCGCCAGGACATCACGGATTCCCGCCGCCTCGACCACGGCGCGCACACCGCCGCCCGCGATCACGCCCGTTCCCGGCGACGCCGGCCGCAACAACACCCTGCCACCACCAAATTCACCGATAGTCTCATGGGGGATCGTGTTCTCATGCAGCGAAACTTTTTCCATCGACTTGCGCGCCGCCTCCGAAGCCTTGCGGATCGCTTCCGCCACTTCGTTGGCTTTGCCAAAACCGACACCCACTTTTCCGTCGTGATCGCCCGCTACGATCAGTGCACTAAAGCTGAAACGACGTCCGCCTTTGACCACCTTCGCGCAACGATTAATAAAAACGACTTTCTCGGTCGTGTCGCCCCTGGCCGCCGGGGTCTTGTCGGTGCTGCGATCGGGTCGTCTGCCTGGATTCGGTGACGCCATCTTAGAATTTTAACCCGCCTTCGCGCGCGGCATCGGCCAGCGCTTTCACTTTGCCATGGAAAATGTAGCCACCGCGATCAAACACCACGTTCTCCACTTTTCTTGCCAGCAACTTTTCCGCGATCGCCTTGCCCACACGTTCTGCCGACTCGCGATTCGCCGCCGCTTTTTCCCCGGCCAAATCTTTCTGCAAAGTCGAAACCGCGGCCAGTGTTTTGCCGGCATCGTCATCAATCACCTGCGCGTAAACATGGCGGCCGGAAAAATGGACGGCGAGGCGTGGCCGCTCCGCGGTCCCGCTCACTTTTTTCCGGATGCGCGCACGAATGCGCTGCCGCGTTGCCTTTCGATTCGTCGCCATTACTGCACCGTCTTGCCTTCCTTGCGCCGAATCTGCTCGCCCGCGTAGCGCACGCCTTTTCCCTTGTACGGCTCGGGCGGATAATATCTGCGAATATCAGCGGCTACCTGACCAACCAGTTTCTTATCGATCCCACTAATCGTTAGCTTGGTATTCTCGGTCACCACGATCTTGATGTCTTTCGGGATCGGAAACAAAATCGGGTGCGAAAACCCGAGCGAGAGATTCAGCTTCTTGCCTTGCACCGCCGCTTTGAATCCCACCCCTTCGATTTCCAAATCCTTGCTAAAACCTTCGCTTACTCCCTGCACCATGTTGTTGAGAAGTGCCCGCGAAAGTCCATGCAATGCTTTCACGCTTCGCGTTTCTGCCGCCCGCGCCAGCGAAACGTGATTGTTCTCGACTTTGGCCGAGATATCGCGCGGCAATTTCCAGTTTAATTTGCCTTTCGGGCCTTCCACCGCCACCGCCCCATCGTTGCCGACGTTCACTTTCACTTTGTCAGGCAGCGCAATTGATTTGTTTCCGATTCGCGACATAAAAATTTACCAGACGTAGGCCAGCAACTCCCCGCCGACGTTTTGCTTTTTTGCTTCGCCCCCGGACAAGACACCACGCGGGGTCGAGAGGATTGCAACGCCCATTCCGCCCAGGACGCGCGGAATTTCCTGCGCCCCCACATAACGCCGCAGGCCGGGCCGGCTCACGCGTTTCAATCCCGTGATCGCGCACGATCTGTTGACCAGCTTGTTAATAATTTTGATCCGCGGATGCGCCGCACTCCGATCCAATTCATAATCGGTGATGTACCCTTCCTCTTTCAAAATTCGCGCGATCTCCGCTTTGATTCTCGAGTACGGCACAAATAATTCCGGCTTCTGCGCCTGCGCTCCATTGCGCACGCGCGCCAGCAAATCTGCAATCGGATCGGTTACGGTACTCATTTAATCATTACGCTGCTTGAGCTTGTCCAGCCGGTCCGCCTTCGGACGGACTCGCCGTGGCGAGCTTTTTCGCGCGGTCGCTGAACGGCATCCCCATTTCGCTGAGCAGCGATTTGGCTTCCGCGTTCGTGCGTGCGGTAGTCACGATAGTAACATCAAATCCGATGTTGCGCTTGATTTTATCGAGCTCGACCTCGGGAAAAATCGACTGGTCGGAAACGCCCAGGGTGTAGTTGCCGTGACCATCAAACCCGCGCGGCGAAACTCCACGAAAATCGCGAATACGGGGCAGCGCTGCTTTGATCAGGCGCTCGAGAAACTCGTACATGCGTTCACCCCGCAATGTCACCTTCGCGCCGATCGCCTGGTCCTTCCGCAACTTGAAATTCGAAATGCTTTTCTTCGCTCGAGTCTCCGCCGCGCGCTGACCGGTGATTAGCGCCAGCTCGGTCTTGGCATCGTCGAGCGCCTGCTTCACGTCCGCTTGCGACCCCACCGAGGTGTTGATCACCACCTTCTCCACTTTCGGGACCTGATGGACGTTTTTGTATCCGTGCTGCTGTTGCAGAGCCGGCATCACCCGTTCCTTGTAATCTTTGTAAAATTCGTTTTCCATCTACTCTCTTGTCATTCTGGGCGAAGTCGAAGAATCCCGTTGCACAACCTTTAAGATGCCTTTCGCGGGATCCCTCCCAGCCTTCGCACAAAGCCACGGCGTGGCAGGCGACTAGCGCTCGGGGCGACTAGCTCTTTGCCTTTTCTTTTTTCGTCTTCGTTTCCTTCTTCTTGTCTTTCTTCTCCGCTTTTTCGATCAAGCGCACATTCGAAATGTGAATCGGCCCTTCACGTTCCGCAATCTTGCCGCTCGGGTTATCCTGCGACTTCCGCAGGTGCTTCTTAATAATACGCACCCCTTCAATCAACACCCGCTGCTTCTTCGGCAACACTTGCAAAATTTTGCCGCTCGAACCGCGGAAATTCCCAGAGACCACTTCGACGTTGTCGCCCTTTTTTACGTGAAACTTGATCCGGTTCATAAGGTGAACGTGGCACAGTCTTCCAGCCTGTGGGGCCTGCACGCGTCTCGCCTGCGCGATTTCCACAGCCAAGATGGCTGTGCTACGAAAAATTCGTCATTCATCACAACACCTCCGGCGCCAGCGAGACGATCTTCATGAAATTTTTCTCTCTTAGCTCACGCGCTACCGGCCCGAAAATACGAGTCCCGCGCGGATTCAAATCCTTGTCGATGATGACAATCGCGTTGTTATCGAAGCGCAGGAGCGAGCCATCATCGCGTTTCACCGGCTGTTTCGTACGAACAATAACGGCGCGCACGACCTCGCCTTTTTTCACCGTGCCGGTCGCGCTTGCCTCTTTTACATTCGCAGTGATCACGTCCCCGATCCGCGCGTAAAGCGTGGCTTTCCCGATCACGCCGATCATCGTCGCCATGCGCGCGCCGGTGTTATCAGCCACATCGAGTCTGGAACGAATCTGCACCATAAATTATTTCCCGACGATCTCGACCAAACGCCACCGTTTCAATTTGCTCAGCGGCCGCGTTTCCATAATGCGAACGGTGTCGCCGCTCTTCGCTTTGTTCTCTTCGTCGTGCGCGTAAAATTTCTTCTGCTGCTTTACGATCTTGCCGAATTTCGGATGGGGCACGCGTGTGACAGTGCGGACAACAATCGTCTTATTCATCCCGCTCGAAATCACCTCGCCGACCCGCGTCTTACGGGAACCGCGCTGAGATTGTGGCGCGGCCGCAGCAGATGCTGAGGCGTTTGTCGGCAGCGGCGGCGGCACTGCGGTTGATGGTTGTTCAGCCATAAAACTATTTTGTCTCCTTCGCCCGTTTGGAAAGCACTGTCTCGATCCGGGCCACCTCGCGCCGGAGCAAACGCAGCCGGCTCGGTTGCTCCAGCTGTCCGCTCTGTTGCTGCAACCGCAGATGCAAACTCTCCTGCCGCAGATCGCGCTTCTTCGTCAGAAGCTCGTCCGTGCTCATCTCAATAATTTCTTTTATCTTCATACTTCTTTAGGCAGCAACACGTGCGCGGAACACAGACTTGCAGTCTGTGCGCCCAGCGGAGTTGCATTCCGCTGAAATGTAAGAGCCGCGGATAGAATATCTGCGGGGCGCACAGGCAGGCTGCCTGTGTTCCGCCCCTCGTTCAGAATGACGGGAATTGTTCATCGATTTCATACTTAGGCAGCCACATGGTGACGACTTAAAAACTTCGTCCGTACCGGCAGCTTATCCGCCGCCAATCGCAATGATTCGCGCGCGACCGACTCCGGCACACCATCGAGCTCAAACAAAATGTTGCCGGGTCGCACCGTTGCCACCCAAAACTCCGGCTGACCTTTGCCTTTTCCCATCCGCGTTTCCGGCGGACGCGACGTGACCGATTTGTCCGGAAAAATCCGGATCCAAAGTTTGCCTTTGCGTTTCATGTTGCGGGTCAGAGCTACCCGCGCCGCTTCAATCTGTGTGTTCGTGATCCAGGCGCGCTCGAGCGTTTGCAATCCGAACTCTCCGAAATCGATTCGCAAATTCCGCGAAGCTGTTCCCTTGCGGCTTCCCCGCTGGGACTTGCGATACTTCACGCGTTTGGGCATCAACGGCATAACAAATCTCCTTAGAGTTTAGTCGCCTCGGACTCTGGGGGCGGTGGCGGCGGAGATGCTTGCGCCGGTGTTTCGGCGGGTGCTTCCTCTTTTTTACAAATCCAACATTTCACTCCGATCTTCCCATAGACCGTATTGGCCTCGGCGAATCCGTAGTCGATTCCCGTACGCAAAGTATGCAGAGGCACCTTGCCTTCCCGATACCATTCCGAACGCGAAATCTCAGCACCGTTCAATCGGCCCGAGCTTCGTAAGCGAATTCCGAGCGCGCCAAAATCCATCGCTACCTGCACTGCCTTTTTCATCGCCCGCCGATACGCGATGCGGCGTTCGATTTGCAACGCCACATTTTCCGCGACCAACTGGGCATCCAGCTCCGGCGTTTTGATCTCCTGAATATCGATCTTGATCTGCTTGCCCTGCGCCATCTTCGAAATTTCCTCAGTCATCTTTTCGATTTCAGCGCCCTTGCGCCCGATGACAATGCCGGGACGCGCCGTGAAAATCGTGACGCGAATTGAATTCCACGCTCGTTCGATCACGATTTTCGAAACCGCCGCGAACAGAAGCTTCTTTTTCACATAATCGCGAATCTCGATGTCGCTGTGCAAAAACCCAGGCATCTCCTGCGGGGATGCATACCAGCGCGACCGCCAATCGCGGTTCACGCCCAATCGAAATCCAATCGGATTAACTTTTTGTCCCATAAAACTTATTTCGTCACTAAATGCCCGTCATCCCGAGCGAAAATGCCAGTCCGGCTCGGACCGAGGGATCCCGCCGCGAAACCTTAAAGCTAACTTCCCCGGGATTCTTCGATTCCGCTACGCTCCGCTCAGAATGACCGTGCATTGTTACTTCTTCCCTTTCTTTGCGCGTTTCGGCTTCTCCGCTTTCGCCTCCGCCGCTCCGCCTTCCGTTTTCGCTTCTCCCCCTTTTTTCTTCGCCGCTTTCTGCGCTGCCTTCCGAGTTTCGCGCGTCTCAATCTTGATCTCGTCGGTCAAAACAATCCCGATGTGACTGGAGCGCTTGAGAATTCTCGAACCACTCCCCCGTGCCCGCGCCATCATCCGCTTCATCGTTGGGCCCTCGCCCACGATTGCTTCCTTCACCACTAAACCGTCTACTTTTAAATTTGCGTTGTTCTCGGCGTTCGCCACCGCGCTCTTCAACGTCTTGTTGATCAGCGCCGCCGCTTTTTTTGGGCTGTAGGCGACAACATCAAGCGCTGCCGAAACCGGCAGACCCTGGATCTCACGCGCGATTTCACGCGCCTTGAACGGCGAAATCTTCGCGTACTTATATGTCGCTCTAACTTCCATTGCTTCGCAGACTTTAAAATTGCTAAAAGAGTTACAAGGTTAAAACGGAATCCCTTTTTAACCTTTCTAACTTTCCATCATCTCGCACTCACATCTGGCCGGGCATCGACTTCAAGCCGATCCCCAACCTTAATTTTTTCCTTTCCAGATTCCTGAATGACCGCACCGCAAATCCGCTCGCGCACATCCACCACCCGCAACCTCGCAACCACATCGTCTCCGCGTTTCACTCGCAATGGCATTCCGATTTTCACACCTTCGCGGGCGCCAAAATTACCGACCACAAACGACCACTCCTCCTTCACACTGATGACGCTGCCATCGAGCAGCGATCCATTCTGCGGCTGCGCTTTGGTTGACTTGTCCACTAACGCGTTCATTCCGCGCAACTGCGCTTCCACATCCATTCGCGCCTGCGCGTCGCCGCCTTCCGCAGTCTTCAAATAACGCAGCATCGTTTCCGATAACTGCATCATTTGATCGCGATATTGATCGCGCTCCTTCTGCGCCAGCTGCAAATCGCTCACCGCCGTCAGCAACCGTTGCTCCAGTTTCGCGCGGTCCTTGCTCGCCGAAGCCAGCCCGATCGCCTCCATCCGCAATTGCAGATCAGCGAATTTCCGCCGAAACAACTCCGCTTCGGCATTGGATTCGGCCAGACTAGTAGTTAGCGTTTTCACCGTTTCCTGGCTCAAGGACAACTGCCGGCGCAATTCTTCCTTCTGCGCCAGCAGCGCCGCCGCTGTCACCGTCACGCTTTCATTTTTGGAATCTGACAAAGAACTATCTCCCTCTGCCGCCAGCCCTCGAGCCAGCGTTATGCAGCCCACAAAAATCATCGCCGCCGATTTCAGATTTAAGATTTCAGATTCGAAAACGTGACGGCTACGCCGCGACCAATTCAATCTGCAATCTGCAATCTTCAATCTGCAATTCCCATTACTTCGTCACTTTCGCCGTATGCGAACCGTGTTTCTTAAACACACGCGTCGGCGAAAATTCGCCGAGCTTGTGACCAACCATGTTTTCGGTCACGAAAACAGATTGAAAAATCTTTCCGTTGTGAACCAGAAACGTGTGGCCGACAAAATCCGGCGTCACCATCGAGCGTCGCGACCAGGTCTTAATTGGTTTCTTCGCGCCCGAGCTGTTCATCTTATCGATCTTCTCCAGAAGATACGATTCGACGAAGGGTCCTTTTTTCAATGATCTAGCCATAAATGTCAAATTTGTCTCGTGACCGCCGCTCGTCATCCCAAGCGCAATCGAGGGATCCCGATGGTTACCTTTAAGGTGTCGCCGCGGGCTTCTTCGACTCCGCTTCGCTCCGCTCAGAATGACAAGGTTATATCTTCTTCTTCCCCCTTCTCCTTTCCAAAATAAATCGATCGCTCGGCTTGTGTTTCGTCCGCGTTTTAAATCCTTTCGCGAGTTGTCCCCACGGGCTCACCGGATGATGCCGGCCGCCGCCGCCCTTGGACTTACCCTGGCCACCGCCCATTGGATGATCGATCGGGTTCATCACCATGCCTCGCACGTGCGGACGCCGACCCCGCCAGCGCGTCCGGCCCGCCTTCCCACTTGAAACATTCATGTGATCGACATTGCCGACCTGACCAATCGTCGCGTAACAGGTCTCATGAATCCGCCGGATTTCGCCGGAAGGCATTTTTACGAGACCGTAACCGCCTTCGCGGTTATTCAGCGTCGCCTGTTGCCCGGCGCTGCGCGCGATCTGGCCACCGCGTCCGGGTGTCAGCTCGATGTTATGAATGTTGGAGCCGAGCGGAATGGCTGACAAGGGAAGCGCATTTCCCAAATCTGGTGCCGCCTCATTGCCGGACATCACCCGCGCGCCAACGCGCAGACCGTCCGGTGCCAGAATATAACTAAGTTCGCCATCGCTGTACTTAATAAGAGCGATGCGGGCCGAGCGGTTCGGATCGTACTCGATTCCTAGGACTTCCGCCTCCACCCCACGTTTGCGCCGTTTGAAATCGACCTTGCGATAATGCTGCTTGTGCCCGCCGCCGATGTGACGGGAAGTCAGCCGACCAAAATGATTACGGCCGCCGGTCTTCTTCTTCGGCTCCAACAAACGCTTCGCCGGTCTCGCTTTCGTAACTTCATCGAAAGCCGGGAGCGACTTGAATCGCAGCGTCGGAGTAAGTGGGCGGAAAGATTTTAGCGCCATAAAACGTTAGACCAAATCGATCTTCTCGCCTTCCTGCAGTGTTACGATCGCTTTCTTCCAATGCGATTTGCGACCGAAGTCGGCGCGGCGCTCGCGTTTCTTTTTGCCGGCGTAATTGCAGGTGTTGACGTCCACCACTTTCTTTTGAAAGAGTTTCTCGATTGCCTGCTTGATCTGAATCTTATTAGCTCGCGGTCGGACGCGAAAGACATACTTGTTCTGCTTCTCGCTCAGAAGCGATGATTTTTCCGTCAGCGACGCTGTTTCAATAATGTCGAATGGCTCGTTCATTCTCGTCGCGCCTTGCTGGAGGCGGAGGTTCTTTCGGCTAACTTCGCCAGAGCACCGTCCGTTACTAAAATCTTCTCAAAAGCGAGCAATTGTTCCGTGTTCACATCGCTCGCCGTCGCCAGCTTTACCGGCTTAACGTTACGCGCCGATTTGTAGGTGTTCTCATCAAATTGATCCGACACAATCAGGATGCGACGTGCATCAGTCTGTTTCTTGACCAACTGCACGAAGGATTTGGTTTTTGCCTCTTTGACCGCGAACTCGCCAATCGTGAGCACATCGCCGGCATTGATCCGTTCGCTCAGCGCCTTTTGAAAGGCGAGCCGGCGTACCGATTTGGAAACTTTCTTGGAATAATCGCGCGGCTTCGGCCCGAAGACGACACCACCGCCGCGCCAGATGACCGATGATTTGTAGCCGGCCCGTGCGCGCCCCGTGCCTTTTTGTCGCCACGGTTTGGCCCCGGAAAAATTCACATCCGCTTTCGTTTTGGTGTTAGCAGTGCCGGATCGCCGCGCCGCCCGCATCGCGACCACAACGTCATGAACCGCCTGCGTCCCGCGCCCGCCGTCTACCAGCGCGATCTTGGCCTCTTTCGCCGCTGCCTTGGTTAAAACTTTCGCGCTCATGATTTTTTAGCAGGCTTTTTGATCGCGGGACGCACCACCACGAATGATCCGTTTGATCCGGGCACCGCGCCGCTAACGAGAATTATTTTTTCAGATTCGCGCACTTGCATCACCTGTAAATTTTGCACCGTCACGCGCTCGTCCCCGAGATGCCCAGGCATGCCCATGTTTTTCCAGATCCGGCCAGGAGTAGAACGATTGCCGATGGCACCGTTCCGCCGGTGTGTCTTGGAACCGTGCGCGGCACCTTGCCCATGCATGTTGTGTTTCTTCATCACTCCCTGAAACCCTTTGCCTTTGGAGCGGCCAATCACATCGACGAAGTCACCCGCCTGAAATTGTGTGACATTCAAATTCACTTCGCCCTCGGGCGGGTCAGCCCCGAGCCGAAACTCGCGAGAAAATCTTTTCGGTTCGACCCCGGCTTTCTTGAACGCGCCAAGCTCGGAATTGTTCAACCGCGATTCCTTTTGCGCGCCAAACCCGACTTGCACGGCAGAGTAGCCATCGCGTTCCGCCGTTATCCGCCGAACTAAAACATTATCGCCCGCCGCGATCACGGTCACCGGACGCAGCCTGCCATTGGCGTCGTAGACGCTGGTCATGCCAATTTTTTGTCCAAGTAACCCGATGCTCATCTCTTAAAACCGTCAGCATTCGCTAAATCTTAATCGTAATATCCACGCCCGCTGGCAAATTTAATTTCTTCAATTCATCCACCGTTTTCGCGGTCGGGTCGATAATGTCCAGCAGACGTTTGTGGGTGCGGATTTCAAATTGATCCATCGATTTTTTGTCCACGTGCGGCGAACGATTGACGGTAAACTTTTCAATCAACGTCGGCAGCGGAATGGGACCCGCGACCCGCGCGCCGGTGCGTTTCGCAGTCTCGACGATCTCGACAGCGGATTGATCAAGCATGCGATGATCGAATGCCTTCAAACGAATGCGAATGCGCTGGCCGTTCGTCATTTCGTCTCCTTTTGATCAAGGATCGCGCTCACTAAATTCTGCGGCACCTGCTCGAAATGCGACGGTTCCATCGAGTAACTGGAACGGCCTTTGGAAAGCGAGCGGATGGCAGTGGCGTAACCGAACATTTCCGCGAGCGGAACTTCCGCGTTCACGATGGTGAGATTGCCGCGCGCCTCGATGCTGTCGATGCGCGCTCGCCGGCGATTCAAGTCACCGATGATATCGCCCTGATACTCTTCCGGGGTACTGTTTTCCACTTTCATGATCGGCTCGAGCAGGATCGGTTTACCCTGTTTGAAACCATCTTTCATAGCAAAGATCGCCGCCATTTTGAAAGCGAGCTCGTTCGAATCGACTTCGTGGTAACTCCCGTAAACGATATCGACTTCAACGTCGATGACCGGGTAACCGCCGAGCACTCCGTTGAGCACAGCTTCTTCAATCCCTTTCTTCACCGCCGGGATGTACTCCCGCGGGATCACGCCACCCACGATCTTGTTCTCGACCAATAATCCTTTCCCACGCGACGCCGGACGAACATCCACTTCGACGTGTCCGTACTGACCGCGACCGCCGGATTGCTTGATCAATTTCCCGACGCCGTGCGCGCCGCCTGTGATTGTCTCACGATACGCGATCTGCGGTTTACCCGCATTCGCGTCCACCTTAAACTCGCGGAACATCCGGTCGCGAATGATTTCCAAATGAAGCTCGCCCATTCCGGCGATGATGGTTTGTCCGGTATCTTCGTGGGTGTAAACGCGAAAAGTGGGATCTTCCTCGGCGAGTCGTTGCAGCGCGACCCCCATTTTTTCCTGATCCAATTTTGTCTTTGGCTCAATCGCCATTGAAATAACGGGATCAGGGAACGTCGGCGGCTCGAGCAAAATCGGATAGTCCTCGTCGCATAGGGTGTCGCCTGTCGTGATATTTTTGATCCCGACGATCGCGGCAATGTCGCCGGAATAACAGGTCTCGATGTCTTCGCGTTTGTCCGCCTGAATTTGAATCAAACGTGAGATGCGTTCGCGCTTGTTCGTGCGCGGATTGTAAACTGTGTCGCCTTTTGAAAGCGTGCCGGAATAGACCCGGAAAAAAACAAGTTTTCCGACAAACGGATCACTCCAAAGTTTGAACGCCAGTGAACAAAATTTTCCGTTGTCGTCCGTAGGCGCTTGCATCGGTTCGTGCGTGTCGGGCTCCATGCCTTTGGCTGGCGGAATTTCGAGCGGACTCGGCAGATAATCGACCACGGCATCGACCAAGTATTGCACGCCGATGTTCTTCAAGGCCGAGCCGCCGATCACCGGCACAAATTTGTTGGCGATGGTTTGGCGACGAATGCCCGCTTTTAACAATTCCGGCGTGACCGGCTTTTCGTGAATGACGGCCTCGGCCACCTCGTCATCGAGGTTTGAAACCTGTTCGAGCAGAGTGGCGTAAGCCTTGTTTACCGCATCGATATATTCCTCGGGAATATCTGTCACCTCATAGGTCGATCCAAGCTCATCGCTGTCCGAATAAATGATCGCCCTCTTATTAATAACATCGAGTTGGCCTTTGAGTTGATCTTCCCGGCCAAGCGGCAGCAAGACCGGCCAGGCGTTGGCGCCGAGTTTTTTGTGAATGCTATCCACCGACATCTCGAAGTCGGCGCCGACCCGGTCCATTTTGTTGATGAATGCCAGTCGCGGCACATTGTACTTCGTCGCCTGGCGCCAGACGGTTTCGGATTGCGGTTGCACTCCGGCGACACCGTCAAAAACTGCAATCGCACCGTCGAGCACGCGAAGAGAACGTTCCACTTCCGCCGTAAAATCAACGTGGCCTGGCGTGTCGATGATATTAATGCGCTGCTTGATCCCTTCGAAAGCTTTGTAAACGCCTTCTTCTTTGCGTTGTGCCCAACTACACGTTGTCGCTGCTGAAGTAATCGTGATCCCCCGCTCACGCTCCTGCTCCATCCAGTCGGTCACGGTCGTGCCTTCATGCACCTCGCCCATCTTGTGGATCATGCCGGTGTAAAACAGGACGCGCTCGGTGATCGTGGTCTTGCCCGCATCGATGTGCGCGGCGATACCGATATTACGTGTTCGCTCGAGCGGAAATTTACGCTCCGGCGAATTCGGATTCGCGGAAACTGGCTTCTTTTCCATCGTCGCCGTCGCCATAAAATTACCAGCGGAAATGCGCAAAAGCGCGGTTCGCCTGCGCCATTTTGTGCGTGTCTTCGCGTTTCTTGATCGCGTTGCCTTGACCGGCCGCGGCGTCCTTAATTTCTTGGGCGAGCGAAGCGGCCATCGGCTGGCCGCGGCGATTATCGGCGTATTGCACGATCCAACGCATGGCGAGCGAGATTTGCCGCGCCGGCGCAACTTCCATCGGCACTTGATAGGTCGCACCCCCAACGCGCCGTGATTTGACTTCCAGGCGGGGTCGCACATTCTCCAACGCCTTGTTTAAAATTTCGAGCGGATCAACCGAGTCCGAGCCTTCGCGCGATTTATCGATCGCGCTGTAAACAATCCGTTCCGCCAGCGATTTTTTGCCGCGCTTCATCACCGTGGAAATCAAACGCGCCACCGCAGGACTGCCGTAGCGCGAGTCTACCTTCTCTTCCTTTTTGTAAACCTTGCGCCGGCGCGACATGATTACTTCTTCGCCTCCGCTTTCGGCGCACGCGCCTTAGCTTCACCGCCGCCGCCCGCCTTGGGGCGTTTCGCGCCGTATTTGGAACGGCTCCGGCGCCGTCCATCAACCCCGAGGGAATCGAGCGTCCCGCGGACGATATGATAGCGCACACCTGGTAAATCTTTCACTCGGCCACCACGCACCAGCACGATCGAGTGTTCCTGCAAATTGTGACCCTCGCCCGGAATGTAAGCGATCACTTCTTGGCCATTGGTCAGCCGTACTTTCGCCACCTTGCGCAGGGCAGAATTCGGCTTCTTCGGCGTCCGCGTCATTACCTGAACGCAGACCCCGCGCCGCTGCGGACAATCGGTCAAGGCCGGTGATTTCGATTTCACCGACACTTTCCGTCGTCCTTTTCGCACAAGTTGATTGATCGTTGGCATTTCCAGTCCAAAAAAGGCCGCCGCGACGATTAAGTTTTGGCGACAAAAAATCCGCTCAGGCCGTGAACCCTCGCTCACGCCACTGATGCGGAGACGCGCAATATAGGAACCTTTTCCGAGGCTGCAAAGAATTTTTTCGCGCGATTCTCGCCGCAGGAAATCACCGTTTCGCCCGCGTGGCGCACGCGCTTTGCGTGTCTGGCGATTGCGTTCCGCGATCCCGGACTTCTATGCACCTTCGGAGACCTCCTGGATCGCGGCGTTGTCCAGTAAGACTTTTTCGGCGAGACGCCGAAACCAACACGAGAGACGCGTGCGCTGCCCGGGCCAACGTGCATAAGCCAGGTGAGGCAGGGCGGCCCCTTTTGAAATCGGGAGTCGTTCCAGCAAAGAAAAAATTCGCTTGACTCTCGTCATGGATATTTCTATGTTGTCTGTATAGACAGAAATAACGGGATATATGAAAACGCTCTCGCCGCTGGCGCAGAAATTCATCCTCCATTGGGGCGAAATGGGGACGCGCTGGGGGATCAATCGCACCGTCGCTCAAATCCACGCCCTGCTTTTTCTTTCCCCGCGGCCAATGCCGGCGGAGGCGATCGCCACCGCTCTCGGGATCGCTCGTTCCAACGTCAGCAACAGCCTCCGCGAACTGCAAAACTGGGGGATTGTGCGCGTGGTTCATGTCCTCGGTGACCGGCGCGATCACTTCGAGTCGATGAGAGACGTTTTCGACATGTTCCGAGTCATCATCCACGAGCGAAAAAAACGCGAAATCGATCCCACCCTTCAGGTCTTGCAACGATGCATTGTCGAGGCGTCCAAACCTAAATCAGCCGATCGCTATACCAGGGAACGATTGACCGATCTGCTGCAATTTTTTGAGCTGGCTGAAACCGCCTACCTCCAATTGGAAAAACTGCCAACGACGGCCTTGCTCAAACTGGCAAAGACAGGTGACAAAGCGTTGCGCTTGCTGGGAATGGCAAAACGATAATAAAAATTTTGGCTCATGAATTCTGAATTAACAGAAAAGACTGACATTAAGGAATCGCGATCGTCGGAGCGCCCCGGGGGCTTGGGCGCGGCCGCTCCTCGGGCCGATTCCTTTGGCGGCTGGATTTTATACGATGGCGATTGCTCCTCCTGCACCGCCTCCGCCAGACGATTCGATCGAATATTTCGCCGCCGCGGTTTCCTTTTTCTCCCGCTGCAAACAGACTGGGTAATGAAGCGGCTCGATCTCGAGCCTGGCGCGCCTCTGGAAGAGATGCGCGTCTTGACCAGCAACGGTCGCGACATCGGCGGCGCAGATGCAGTGATTTTTCTCGGTCGCCAAATCTGGTGGGCCCGGCCCTTTGTTGCACTCGCGCGATTGCCTGGCACGCACAAGCTTTTCGATCGAGGCTATCGCTGGATCGCAGCTCATCGAGGTTGTGATCACATTACATGTGAAATCAAGGAGCGGCGGCTTCCCAGCCGCCGACTTACAAAAACGGCGGTTGAGAGACCGCCGCTCCTTGAATTCTGGCGGGGCTGGATTGCGCTGATTGTTTTCCCACCCCTCGCGCTTTTGACGCGGAAGCATGTCGCGCCCTGGCAATTCATGTGGTTGATGACCGGCGCAATTTTCTTGGGCTGCAAATGGCTCACCTTCTGGAGCGCACGAAGACAGATCGTGCATGTCCCCTTTGGTCGCGCTCTCGTTTATTTCTTTCTCTGGCCGGGGATGGACGCGGAAAAATTTCTACGCCGGCCCGCGTGTCAGGTGCACAAGACTCGAGAACAAGCGCTGGTCTCAGGTGCATCCGAGGAATTGTCCGGCAACGTGCCGGACAGAGCGGGCAGAATGCCCGCGCTCCCCTTTCTTTCGGCGATAGGGAAGACACTTCTTGGCGTCGTTCTATTCTTTGGGGTTGCGCGTTTCCTGGATCAGGCGCTCCTCGCCGGTTGGATTGGAATGATTGGCATCATTCTGATTTTGCATTTCGGATTGTTTCATCTTTTGGCAATCGGATGGCGGGCCGCCGGACTAGACGCCAAGCCGATCATGAAAGCGCCGCTGCGTTCGAAATCCGTCAGCGAATTTTGGGGCCGTCGCTGGAATGATGCTTTCAACCGGCTCGCGCTCGATTTCGTATTTCGTCCGCTTGCGCGCCGGCAAGGAATAAGGATCGCAACGCTGGCCGCGTTTCTTGTCTCAGGCCTCGTCCACGAACTTGTGATCTCATTGCCGGCCCGAGGCGGTTACGGCTTACCTACGGCGTATTTTCTCTTGCAGGGCACCGGGATTCTCACCGAACGCGCGCTGCCGCAAATCCGTGGTCAGATCTTCACGATTGTAATTACAGCAGTCCCGGCGTTCTGGCTTTTCCATCCGCCGTTCGTTCGCAACGTCATTCTGCCGTTCATGAAAGCGATCGGAGCCCTATGAAATTGCTTCTTCAATTCGCCGCGGGACTTCAGCTGTTAATCCTGATTGCCAGCGCGTTGACCCCACGTGTTTTGCATTGGCGAACAAATCTCACCGCGCTCCATCCACTCCTGCGCAAACTTTTCTGGGTTTACGGCGCGTTTATCGTGATGGTCATTATCGCGTTTTCTACTCTCACCTTCCAGCACGCCGACGCGATGGCCACCCGCGAACCAGTGGCGCGATCGCTCTGCGTTTTCATCGCGATCTTCTGGGGCGCACGATTATTCGTTCAATTCGCCATCTTTGATCCGCGGCCATTCCTCACGAACTGGTTTTACCAACTCGGTTATCATGTGCTCACCATCATCTTCGCATTTCTGGTGTTCGTTTACGGAAAGGCGGCAATATGAAGCCAGGTATCGTTTTGGCAGGCGGCAGCGGGTTCATCGGACAATCGCTTTCGCCCTTTCTTCTCTCGAAAAATTACGAAGTTATCGTGCTCACTCGGGCAGAATCGGATCATCGCGGCGCTGTCCGCAATGTCCATTGGGACGGCAAAACCCTGGATGATTGGCTTGAATTTGTTAACGGCGCCTTCGCGGTGGTGAATTTGACCGGGCGGAGTATCAACTGCCGGCACACGCCCGAGCATCGGCGTGAAATCATCGATTCCCGCGTCGATTCGGTGCGTGTGCTAGGGCAGGCAATCGCGCGATGCACGCAACCGCCGAAGGTTTTTGTGCAGATCGCGGGCGTCGGAATCTACGGCGACAAAGGCGAACGCATTTGTGACGAGAACACAGCGCCGGGCGACGATTTCGTGACCAGGGTGTGTGAAAAATGGGAAGCCGCCTTCGAGTCCGTTGAAGCACCCGCCACGCGCAAAGTTTTGTTGCGGCTGGGCGTCGTACTTGGTCCCAACGGCGGTTTTCTCGGACTGTTAGGCAGATTGACCCGTTGGTGCCTTGGCGGGCAAGTCAGCAATGGCCGGCAATTCCTCAGCTGGATTCATATTGCCGATCTGTCGCGCATGGTTTTGGCGAGCATCGAGAATCAGGAACTCACCGGTGTTTTCAATGCCACCTCGCCGAGCCCAGTCACCAACGCCGAGTTCATGTGCGAATTACGTCGGGCATTGCATCGGCCATGGAGTCCACCTGTTCCGGAATTCGCCGCCCGAATCGGCTCATGGTTGATGGGAACAGAAGCAGATCTCGCTCTCGTTAGTCAACGTTGCGTTCCGAAGCGGTTCCAGGAAAACGGTTTTAATTTCGAATTTCCAACCTTGCGCCAGGCGCTAACGAATATTTTTCCAAGCCAATGAACGCGTTTGTCATCCTGAGCGAAGCGAAGGGCCTCACAACCGGAGTTGCGAATATCAAATGCTTATGGCGTGATCAATCACCTCGGGAGAGGTCCCCCACCGTCTCGCGGTTCGGGATGACGGCGCGACAGCTAATCGAACAACCTAAATGAATTCACTACTCCCAAACCACATCTCGCTTGATCTTCTGTTGCGCGCCGCCGCCCTGGCGCAACTGGCCGTTGCCTTTCTGAACCTGTTTCTGATTCGCATCATGAAATGGAAGCCCGATCTCGATCGCGCGCCGCTGCTTATTCGCGAAGTCTTCCGCATTCATGTCGTTTTTATTTCCATCACATTGTCGATCTTCGCTGCGCTGACCTGGCGGTTCGCGCATGAAATCGCTCGCGCCGGCAGTCCGCTGGCGATTTGGCTCGCGGTAGCGATCGGATTGTTCTGGTTCGTTCGCTCAATCATGCAGTGGCTGCACTATAGCGCCAATCATTGGCGTGGGAATTTCCTGCGGACGTTGATCCATTGGGCCCTGTTTCTCGGTTACGGCGCAATGGGGGTCGTCTATTTCGCGGCCGCGTTTGGGAGAAATATATGAATGCGGTTTCTCGCTCCGCAGAGTGTCGCCCCATCAAGAATCTCACAAAAAATGAATCGGTAGGACGAGACTCCGTCGAGCCGATTGGGGAATGGTGTTTCGACACGAATCTCGCCCCTTCCAAGACCAGCGAAATCGCCAGAGGGCGTTTGTTATCGATCCGCGGCGAGCCGTTGTTTTACGCGACATGGGATCGCGCTATTTTCATTCATTACGAAACCGATCCGCAGGAACTGCAGCGCTGCATTCCGTACCATCTCGATTTCTACCAAGGACGCGCCTTTGTCAGCCTCGTTGCATTCACGATGCGTGGAATGCGGCCACGATTTGGCGGCAGAATCGGCGAGTTGCTTTTGAGACCGATCGCCACCCATCATTTTCTGAATGTTCGCACCTACATCCGGCACAACGGCGAACCTGCAATTTATTTCATGCGCGAATGGCTTTCCAGCCGAATGGCGGCCTGGCTGGGACCATGGAGCTTCGGACTGCCGTATCGATTTGGAAGGATCGAATATGAGCACGAGGATGAGGATCAGCGGGGGAAAGTTGAAGCGGACGCGGGCTCGTTCCATTTTTGCGCCACCTTCGAGGCAAATGATCTCGGGATCTGCACGCCGGGATCGCTCGACGAATTTTTACTCGAGCGTTACACTGCTTTCACGCAATTCCGGAAGCGTCGCCGATTCTTTCGCATCTGGCACGAACCATGGCAGCAAGTTTCTGCGAAGATCCAAATCGCGACTGATAATTTGATTCACTCGACCGGACGATGGTGGCGGGACGCGCGTTGCATCGGAGCGAATTACTCGCCCGGGGTGAATGTCTGGATGGGTTGGCCGCACGCCAGAAACAGCTCCGGCGTCGTATCTTCGGCCAGCGAAGAATTGATTTTGTGAATACGAAACTACGCACCATCAAAATCTTCTCACGAACCGCGCTCGGGCTGGTCTGGTTTTATGAGGGCCTTGTGCCAAAGATTTTGTTTTTGCGCCCGGATGAAATCGGTCTTGTGCAGGCGTCACATCTGATATGGCGAACACCAGAATGGACGCTGCGAATTCTCGGCGTGGCGCAGATGCTGGTTGGCCTGTGGCTGATCATCGGGTTGGCGGAACGTACTGCTGTGTTTATCGCGACATCATGGATGTTGATCCTGATCGTGCTGGTTGCACGCGGAAATCCGTCGATGCTGACCGATCCTTACGGCGCCTTGGTGAAGGATCTCTGCTTGATCGCATGCGCGATCACGGTGTGGTTACTCGCGCCACGCCCGTCTCCATCCGGGTAGCGCACGTGTCTCGCGTGTCTGGTTTAGCCGTCTTCGCCGAAAGAATCTTTTCTCAAGATTAACACCTTCAGAAATTCATCTCACAAAGGAAAGTTCGTGATCGCGGGACGCGATCGCCGGACACGCGAGACGCGTGCGCTACCCTTCGGCGCTCCCACATTTGCACGACAAATTCGAGGATAAACCAGAACCCGAGAAGCTGTGCCAACAGAGTAGAATACATTTGCACGGTCATGTAACGGCGATTCTCGAGCGAAATGATCGTTGCCACTTCAAGGCAACAGGCTGCGTTAAATGAAAACGAGAACACAACCAGGGCGGCGATGAAGCGCAGCCGTCGCCAGCGTCCTGAAGTTAAGACAACGATCACGGCAAGGACGAGAGCTATGGCAAGCCAGGTCAAATAGCTAATCGACATCAGCAAAACAGCCGTCGGAATAATTGGAAGAAGCAGAGGCTGTCGAAAGCGCAACTCGCGCCGGGCGAGTTCTTCCGTCCGGTTCATGAAATCCACAGCCGGCGGATAATCCATCCAGACTTTGCGACACATTGGGTCACTGAGAGAAACGACACTATATCGATAGTCGCCGCCCAGCTTTCGGCTTATTCTAGGGTCATAGGCCCGGCAGTACGGCAGATAGAAAATTTGCATCTGCCGCGCAACCTTTGCCAGAACCTGGAGCGGCCGTTTTTCCCAAATCCGCCCGTAATAAAACCGGTAAAACGCGCAAAGCGCTGTAACATCACCACGAAATTCACGACGGGCTTGGACCGCGATTGAGTTGGGATCGTACATCAGAAAATCAGCGTCAAAGCCGACGGAATGGTAGGCGTACTGCCGAGCCGTACGAGATTTTTCGATCTCGGTTCGCAGTGCAAGGTAAAGGCGTTCCAGCCGATCGCGGGAATATGGAAGACTGACATTCTTTGCCAAATCGTTTGCCAATTGGTCACGAATAAGCTCGGCATGAACTACGAAAAGCGTGGTCGGCACGAATGTCCGGCTCATTTCATCATTGCGACTGAGAAAGTGTTCCGGCAACAAAAGGACGGCGGCGCTAAAGACGAACCCGAGAGAAAACCAAACCTTTTGCCACCACCAACCACTCCGCCAAAACAAGGCAATGATTGGCGACAATACAAAAAGCGAAGCCAGACCAAAACTTGGTTTGATCGAAGCGAGAAAGATTGCGGTAAAGGCAAGCGCAATCGCATATGCAACCGTGGCCGTGCGCCGGTGCTCCAGAAAAAAACAGGCAAGAAATTGGATTAGCAGATAAAAAGTGATGCTGAGGGCAAACGCGCAGATGCCTTCGGGCCGGATCTCTTTCTCGAAAACAATCGTCTGCCATTGCAGGAGAAAGATGGCGGCCCCGGCCAATCCCAGCAGATCGTGAGCAATGCGGCCGATCCGCGGATTTGGCACGAAAATGCGCGCACGCTTCCAGGTGAGTAAGAAAACTGCACCGGCCAAAAGACCGAGGAAATGTTGAGCGATGGTGATGGCGCGAAAATCCGCAAAAAGGCGGAGAACCAACAAGACAAAGCCAGGATAAATGAAGTTGCGGCCGTTGGTGTGACCGAATTCAGCACCGGTTAATTTTCGGAGCGCGGGCGAGAGATAGCCCCAGGTATCGGGATCGGCAATTGGATCGAGTGGGAGCCTAAAGCGTTGCCAAATCGTCCCGGCAAAAACGAGCGCAAGCAGAGTCCAATAAAAAAGCCACCAAAGCGAATCTGTCCTCAGGCGGTACGATTCACTGCTTGCAGGCTGCGCGATCATTTCCAAGGTTCGGGCAATGTTTGAAGTAAGAGCGACGGATAAAAGCACAAAAGCGCGCTCGGGGCGGCTCAAAACTGGACATGGCCTGATCGAAACGCCAGCGTTCATGCCGGTAGGAACCCAGGGCAGCGTCAAAGCCGTCAGCTCGCGCGAGCTTCGCGAACTCAACACCCAAATCGTTCTCGGGAATAGTTATCACTTGTTCGTTCGGCCAGGACTCGACGTGATTCGGCACTTTGGTGGATTGCATAGATTTATGAATTGGGATGGGCCGATCCTGACTGACAGCGGTGGTTACCAGATTTTTTCGCTGGCGAAACTGCGCAAGATCACGGAGAAAGGCGTGCATTTCCAAAATCACGTCGATGGGACGCCAGCTTTCATTTCGCCGGAGATCGCGATGGAAATTCAGGCCGCGCTCGGCAGCGACATAGCCATGGTGCTGGATGAATGTCCGCCCTGGCCGTGTGATTATGATTACGCCGCACGGAGTATGGAATTGACGGCGCGGTGGGCCGCGCGTTGCAAGCGCTCTGTAGAGGCAGGCGTGCCGCCTGCGACGTCAAACAATGCAGCCGACACGGTTACCGCTACAGAAGGTCAGCTCGTCTTCGGCATTGTGCAGGGCGCAACGTTTCCGGAATTGCGCAAGCAGAGCGCGCAAGCGAGTGTCGAAATCGGATTCGATGGTTACGCCATCGGGGGCGTAAGCGTGGGCGAACCGGAGGAGGAAATGATGCGCGCGGTGGAATCGAGCTCGTCATTTTTGCCGGAAAACAAACCGCGCTACGGGATGGGGCTGGGCACGCCAGCGCAATTGCTCGAGCTAATAGCGCGCGGAACGGACATGTTCGATTGCGTCTTGCCGACCCGGCTGGCGCGCAATGGGACCGCGTTTGCGGCGACGGGCACGCTCAACCTGAAGAACGCCGAGTTCGCGCGCGACAAAAATCCGATCGAACAAGGTTGTGCCTGCCCGGCCTGCCAGGAATACACCCGGGGCTATATCCGTCACCTTGTCAAAGCCGAAGAAATTCTCGGGCTACGTTTAATCACCCTGCACAACTTGCATTTCTATCTCGACCTGATGCGACAGGCGCGCGCCGCCATTGAAAACGGAACGTTTAATGAATTCCGGTTCAACTTTGTTGCCAATTATAGAGGCCGGGAACTCGATCTTACGCCCTCGTGATCGACTACCATCTCCGATCCATCGTTTTCGCTCATCAACGGATGTGCGCTGCATAGAAACCTGTCCTAGCGCCGAAAGCGGTCGTGAATTGATCACGGCGATGCGATTTCCTCCTGAAAAATTGCGCGGTGACAGCCGCAAAGCTTTGTCCTCGAACTAAAAAATTGCAGGCCGCGCCAGTAAGATTAAGCTCCGATTCCCGTCTACTACCTGATGATTTTGCTCACGCTCTTAGCTCAAACGCAGACCGGCCCGCCCGGAAGCGCCGCCAGTCCCGGTGGCGGATTCAATCTTTTCGTCCCGCTCATCTTCGTCCTGGTCATCTTCTATTTTATTGGGATTCGTCCGCAGGCGCGCCGGCAAAAGGAACAGCAACAATTGATCAGCACGCTCAAGACCGGCGATCGCGTCGTTACCAGTTCCGGCATTCACGGCCTCATTTCCAATGTGAAAGATTCCACTGTGATCGTAAAAGTTGCCGATAATGTGAAGATCGAGATGGAAAAATCGGCCATCGCGAGCGTCGCGAAAGCAGCGGAGTGATGGGGTGGGTTGTTGGAGTAATGGACAGCTGATCTGCTGATGAGCGCCAAGATCGACAATCAGCAATCAGCAATCAGCAGTCGGCAATTGGAATGAGTCCCGCGTTCACATTTTTCATCGGGCTGTTGTTGCTCATCCTCTTCGGCTGGTATTTTGCCACTGATTACGGGCTCCGAAAACGACTCCTCGCGGCCCTGCTGGCGGCGATGCTGGTTGCATTCAGTATCGTTACTATCTGGCCGCCGGAGAAAAAAATCGCGCTCGGCCTCGACATCAAGGGCGGCACCTCGTTCCTGATCAAGCTCCAGCAAGTCGACAAGGACAAGCCGATCACACCCGGTTTGCTCGATCAGGCCGTCGAAGTGATCCGCAAGCGCGTCGATTATTTCGGCGGTGGCGAACCGATCATCAGCCCGGTCGGCCAGGACCGAATTCTGGTTCAGATTCCGGGCCTCGATACCGCGAAGATTCAGGAGGCGCGCGATCAACTCTCACGTGTAGCAAAGCTCGAATTCCGGCTGGTTTATCCAGATAATGGCGAACGACTGAGGGCGATCGACAACGGGACTGAGGTAGTACCGCCGGAATACAAAATCGAAAACTACAAACACGCCGCCGAAGAGGACGAGAAAACGACTGTTGAGCGGCTGCTGGTGAAAAAGAAAGCGGACCTCGGAGGCGATCGCGTGAGCGGATCGAATGCCTATTACGGCAACGAAGGCTGGACGGTGCAGTTGAAGTTCGATAGCGAAGGCGCGAAAAAATTCGGGCAGATCACCGAGCAATACAAAGGTCATCGGTTCGCCATAGTCCTGGATGGCATCATCCAATCCGCGCCCGTCATTCGCGATGCCATTTATGGCGGCGACGCGGTGATCACCGGTCATTTCGCCGAAAAAGAAGCGCGTGGTCTCGCGAGTGTGTTGGAGAATCCGTTGCAAACGCCAGTGAGCATCGAGGAAGAACGCAGTGTTTCACCAACGCTCGGGGCAGATTCGATTAAGGCCAGCATTCTGGCCGGCCTCGTCGGTCTGGCCATTACGCTGGTGTGCGTTGCGATTTACTATCGCTTTGCCGGCATCATTGCGTGCCTGGCGCTGCTGGTGAACATCGTGTTGCTCATCGGCGCGTTGACCATGTTTCGCTTTGTTCTGACGTTGCCAGGCATCGCCGGAATCATTTTGACGATTGGTCTCGCGGTCGACGCCAGCGTGCTGGTTTACGAACGACTGCGTGAAGAACTCGCGCTCGGCAAATCGCTCAAAATTGCGATCCAGGCCGCTTACGAGAAAGCGTTCAGCTCGATCTTTGACGCAAACATCACCACGCTGATCACAGCCGTCATTTTATTTCTGCGAGCCAGCGGTCCGGTCAAGGGTTTTGCCATCTCGCTCACGCTCGGAATTCTGGCATCGCTTTTCACCGCCCTCATCGTCGGGCGCAACATCTTCGAATTCTTCGTCGATACCGGACGCGTGAAGAAAATTTCGATGCTGCATCTCATTTCCTCGCAGAACATCAACTTCCTGGGGAAAGGTTTTCTCGCTTGCATGTGCTCGCTTGCGCTCATCATTGCGGGCGCAACCTCGTTCTATGTTCGCGGTGAAAAGAACTTCGGCGTCGATTTCCGCGGGGGCGATTTGATTACTCTGAGCTCCCCGCAAACGATCGACGTCGGGCAAGTGCGCTCGGCTCTGCAACCGATCAACCTAGCGGACGCATCAATCCAGGAATCGAACCAGGGCGGAAAAAATTACATTACCGTGCGCACGCCTTTGCACACCAGCGACGCGGTTGAAAAACAAATCATGACCGCGATGCCGCAGGCCCAGTTCAAAGTGGAAGGCGCAGAACGAGTCGGCGCACTGGTCGGTGGCGAGCTGGCGCGCAATTCATTGATCGCCCTCGGACTGGGCATCTTTGGGATTCTGGTTTTCGTTTGGCTCCGATTCGAGCTTTCGTTCGCCGTGGGCGCAATCGTCGCGCTGGTGCATGATGTTACTATCACGGTGGGAATGTTTTCGCTGCTGCACCGCGAGCTTACTCTCACCATGGTTGGCGCTGTGCTTACCATCGCCGGCTATTCCATTAACGATACTATCGTTGTTTACGATCGGATCCGCGAAGGTTTGGCCAGCGGCCGCAAAGGTTCGATCGAACAGATCATGAACGAAAGCATCAATCAGACGCTGAGCCGGACTATCCTTACCAGCACCGTCACGTTGATCCCGATTCTGTGTCTGTTCTTGTTCGGCGGCGCGGTCCTGCGCGATTTCTCCCTGGCCATCATCATCGGAGTAGTCGTCGGGACCTACTCCTCCATTTTCATTGCCTCGCCTATTGTCCTGTGGTGGACCCGCGCTCGCGGCGGGAGCAAAACCAGCCTCCAACGCGAAATCACTTCCAAACAAACCAAGCCGGCGACCGCGAGCTAGCTTTGACGTGAAGGGCGAAGGGTTTCACCGCGGATTGCGCGGATCACGCAGATATAGAGGTGTCCCCAACCCGCCTGAGACGTTCAAAGTACGCAGCCGTCATCCCGAGGTCGCCCGGCGACCGAGGGACCTCACAAGGCCATTGATCACACAAGATAGTTTGCGTAATCATCGTCCATTCGGGATGACAGGGAATTGCGGACGACCCGGCTCGCCTTTTTCTGATCCGCCTAATATCCGCCGTTGAATTTCCTTCGCGGGCGGTCCTGGGAACCTTCCTAGACGCCATTTGACGGGGCGCGGACGGCCGGAGTAAATTGGATTTGCTCAGGGTCGGAATGGGCGAATTTTTCGGAATCGAGGTGAATTGATGCCAGAAGTCATTGTTCGAAAAGGCGAACCAGTGGATCGCGCGCTCAAGCGGCTGAAAAGCAAGCTGGACGCGGAAGGCATCCTCGATGAAGTGCGACGCTTGCGCGCGTTTGAGACACCAAATCAAAAGAGCAGGCGTAAAGCCAAAGCCAACGCCAAACGCGGCCGCACCAAGTTTCGGTTCAATCCAAACGGCTAAGTCGGAACACAGGGCTGGAGCCCGGTGTGGCGCACAAGCCTGAGGCGTGTGTTCCAGAATTGATTTCGAGAACGCGGCGGCGAGCCGCGTTTTTCGTTTAGTTGCAGGAAGCCTTTAGGATTCGCACTCGCAGACGATTCGGAAGCCAAGATCGTTGCAGGAGAAATTCGGGACGTTGGCGCTGCGCGCGGTCGTCTGCAAACTGGCGAAGCGGGATTTCCAACTGCCGCCGCGATAAACGCGTTTGGCTCCGCTAGGGGGCCCGTGGGGATCGGCTTTCGGCGCTGGTTTGTATTGCTCAAAGAAATCGCTGCACCATTCCCAGACATTTCCCGCCATATCTTCGATCCCGAACGGGCTGGCTCCGCGCGGAAATGAACCCACCGGCGCACTCTCGGCATATCCATCGTCGATCTGGCGGTCGCTCCAAGCGAAAGAAGTGTTTTTGTCGGCAAAATTGGCGAGATCGCCGCGCTTATCGAAGTTGCCCCAGGGATATCTCCGCCCGTCGGTGCCTTTGGCGGCGTATTCCCATTCCGCTTCCGTCGGCAGCCGATATTTTCTGCGTTCACGGGTGCTGAGCCATTGGCAAAACTTCATCGCATCCAGACTGCTGACATAAACAACGGGATGCCGATCTCCGGTCGCAGGCGCGCGTTTACTCTTGTGAAGGGGATCGAAGGCTTCGTAATGCGCGTTCGTGATCGGAAAACGCGATATGTAAAAGCGACTGATAGCAACGCGGAAATGCGGGGTTTCGTTTGGAGGCGCTTTCGGAAACGGATTGCCCATGATGAATTCCCCCGATGGAATAAGAAGCATTTGACCGCCAAGTGAATTGCTAAAGTTGAGATACCGCTTCCGTTCCTGCTGGAGCGAAAGCACCGGGCGCGCGGAGGTAGCGGGGACCGGCTCGTCCACCACCTTGACCTTTGCAGCCTTGACCGCACTCGTTCCGTTCGGACCAACCGCTGCGGTAGGTTTTCCCTTGCCCTTCGTTATCTCGGCGATCTGTTTTCGGTCGATTTCTTCAAGATATTCGTCCACCATGTCCTCGGCGTCTCCCGGATCGAGCCCGGAGTTTTCCGCGATGTTGATCAAGGCGTCGCGTTGATCGTCAGTCATCGACTCGCTGTCCAACCCGCTAAGCTGCAATACGCGTAGGAATTCCGATTTGGCGTCGCTTGCTGTCGCTGCCACGACCGTTTCAGTCTCCACTTCCGGCTCGGGAACCACGCGAGTTGTTCCCGTTTCCTTTAATTTCGCTTCAATAAATTGGAGGACTTTTTCTTCCGACAGACCGTGATCCGCGCCAAAACGCTGGAGAGCTTTCTCTTCCTCCGGACGGAGCCCGCCGTCTGCGATGGAGAAGGCTAGAACCTTATTAAATTCCGCGATCGCCTGTTGCTCCGCTTCGGCGGCCAGAACGGCATCAACTTTTTTTCGCCGCTCAGGATCGAGCAATTCCATTCGCGCTTCCGTCAGATAGCGCGAAGATTCGTCCAAGCCGGCGCGCAAAAGCTGGGCAACCGGATTGCTCGGCTGATTTTTTAGCGGCAGTTTTTTCTGCCACCACCGCAAAAGCTCGCGGCAATGCTCTTCGATCAGCTCGTCAGTCGGATTCTGCTGGGCATCGAGACAAAGACGCTCGTAGGGATTGGTCGAATTATACTTACTCCAACCTTCCCATTTTTGGGGATCGTCGGGAAGGGGGGTTGGAAAAACAGCGACGCATTTCACACCATCATGCAACCCGCAGAGATCCCAGATTCGCCGCCGCCTGTGCCACCTCGTTTGGCGCCAGACCGGTGTTTCGCTCGATGGAAACCTTGGCGCGGTTACCACTGGCCTCGACCGAAACTTCCAGAACTTGATTGGCGTTATATTCGTAAGTCAGCTCAACCGGCGAACCCTTCGGTAAGAATGCGGGAAGTTCCACATCACAAATTCCGAGCGGCGTACATTCACCCGGCAGCGTGCTTTCGCCTTCCACCACGCGGACAACGGCGCGCTGCATATTGGACATCGCAGTACCGAATGAATTGCGCGCCCGCGCCGGAATGGCCGTCATTTTGCGAATCATTGGAAAAACGTATTCCTCGAGGTGCACTTCATCCCACAGCACAACGCCGAGGGTGTGCGAGGTGATGTTGGTGACCTGAATCAGACCGCCTTCGCGTCCGACAAATTGATCGCGTGTGTCGGTCGGCAGCACTTGTTCACCCGAGACTTTCTCTTCTTCGAGCAAGGAAAGAATCGCCTGGATCGAGGCGCCCTTCGCTACGGCTTCGTCGGGATTCACTTCGTCAATCACCGGCGCTTTGGTCAACTGCGAAACCAGAGTGCGGACCATCGGCATGCGCGTCATGCCGCCGACCAGCAAAATTTTGTCGATGTCGTCCCAGGTCATGTTCGCTTCCTGCATCACCATTTCGCAGATGGTCTTACACTTTTCCACCAGATGCTGGCTGCGGCGCTCGAATTCATTGCGTGTGATCTCGAGCTTGACGCTTTTGCCATTGTGATGATGAACCACCGCGCTTTGCATGCGGCTGGAAAGCTGGATCTTGGCTGATAACGCTCGGGTGTGCAAGTCCTGGTAGCTTTGTAGATCGAGCAGCGGATTTTCTCCATGCTGGCGATCAAATTCCTCCGCCATGTGATTGACGATGGTGTCGTCCCAATCCTTGCCGCCGAGCCGGTGATCGCCATTGGTCGCGATCATGTTGATGTGCTGGCCCTGGATGCGCATGATCGTAACGTCGAACGTACCACCACCAAGGTCGAAGACGAAAACGGTTTGGTTCTCGTTCAGTTTATCCAAACCGTAGGCGAGCGCGGCGGCAGTAGGCTCGTTGATAATTTGCAAAACATTGAAGCCGGCGAGCTGACCGGCTGTGATAGTCGCAGTTCGTTCCGCGTCATTGAAATAGGCCGGAACGGTGATGACCGCGTCGGTGATCGGTTGCCTGAGATACTTCTCCGCGTCAAGTTTGAGCTTCTTTAAAATCAACGCGCTCAATTCCTCGGCTGAATAAACTTTGCCGCCAAATTCGCGATGAAATTGCTCCTTCGGCTTGCCCATCTCGCGCTTGACGAAGTCCACGATTTTCTCCGGCTCGGCCACGGCATTATTCTTTGCCGTCGTCCCAACGATCACGTTTGAGCCATCAAACAAGATCACTGAAGGGGTGATCCGCTCGCTTTCGGTGTTCGGAATAATTTGCGGCTTACCGTAAGCGTCAATATGTGCTACGGCAGAGAAAGTTGTGCCTAAATCAATACCGACTGCTTTACGTTGTGTCATTTTTGGAGAAGTCAATGGGGCCGATCCACCCGGGTCTTTTTGGTGCAACTTTCGTGCCGCGTCCCCGCCGGATTTGTCAGGGCCCATGCGAGACGTCAGCGGAGCCAAAGAAATAGAAACTCGATCCGCGCTCATTGACAACGCAGGGCGGTTACCTCTTCCGGTCGTAGGACGTTGCCGCGCCAAATGAACCCGCGCTTGACTCGCGTGACGATGCGGCCGTCGTCTTCAGTCCGGCTCGTCGTTTCATAGGCAGCGACCCGATGCACTGTGAGGTCGACAAATTCCTTCGCTTCCACCTCGGTCACTTCCAGACGGTGAAACACCTCCAGCAAACCATGAATTGCATTTCCCAAATTTTCGTGCCAGCGCGTTAAGCGTTCCGATTTCCGTCCCTCCGACGCGGTTTTAAGCTGGCTCGCCAGCGTTGTGAGATCGTCGTATACCACGATCAGGTCGCGAACGAACGGCTTTTGCAACGATTCATAGATGAAATTGTCGCGATATTTCAGCAGCTCCTCGTGCAAAGAATCGAACAAGCGATGGTTCACCGATTCGCTCACCCGGATAGCCTCGAGACCTTCTTGGATTTTTTGAAACTGGGCGGCGGCTTCGGTGGCGTGTGCCGGCAAGATGATCGAGGCGATCTGCTCGACTCGGCGAGTTAGAGCTGACTCCAAGCTTTGCACGTTCTCAGTGACAGTGCGGAATTCGCGCAGGAGCGAAGCGAAATCACTGCTTCGCGCTTCTTCACGCGCCAGCGTTGCCGCAGCGCTAAGTTCCTGCATTGTGCTGGCGAAATCGTCGGCCATAATCAGGCGCCGTAAAATTTCCGAATCGCCTCGATTAAGCCCACGACGTCGTGCCGCTTCGCCTCCACGTCGACGCTCAATCCGCGCTCACGCAGCGTCGCTGACGTGATCGGGCCGATACTGGCCACCTTCATCCCAGCTGGCCAAGGCAGCTTCAAATCGAGAAAATTTTCCACCGTCGATGAGCTGGTAAAGGTGATGAGATCGGCTCCTTCGGTCGAAAAACGGCGATGCGCCCCGGTCACGTCACGCGTTTCCGGAACGGTTTGATAAGCAAACGCTTCGTCCACAATCGCACCCATGCCGCCCAGCCGTTTGGGCAGCAAGTCCCGCGCCTTCTCTGCGCGAGCGATCAGAATCCTAAGATTTTCAACCCCACCCGTTTTTTCAAACTCCTTCACCACCGCTTCAGCCACGAATTCTTCCGGCTGCAAATCGACATGAAGACGGAAATCTTTTACCCGTTGCGCCGTGGCTGGTCCGATAGCCGCAATTTTCGCCGCGCCAATCTCGCGCGCGTCATCGTAAAGTTTGAAAAACATCTCGAAAAAGGAATCGACACCGTTCGGGCTGGTGAAAACGATCCAGTCATAAGAATGCGCGTCCTGCACCAATTCGGCGAATTCGCGAAGATCGCTGGGCGGCTCGATCCGGATGGTTGGCAACTGGATGACATCCGCTCCCAGCGCACGCAATTGTGAGCTCAACCCGCTCGCCTGTTTGCGCGTGCGCGTGACCACGATTCGCTTACCGAAAAGGGGACGTTTTTCGAACCAGTTTAAATCCTTTCGCAAGAAAACGACATCACCGAAGATTGCGACGGCTGGCGCTCCGAAGCCCCCTGCACTCGCTCGCTCTGCGATATTTTCGAGAGTACCAACAATGGTTTTTTGATGTCCCAGCGTGCCGAGACGGACGAGGGCCACCGGCAGGTCCTTTCGGCTGCCGTGCGCCAGCATTTCGCGGGTGATCGCCGCCAACCGGTCCACCCCCATTAACATCACTTGCGTGCCCCCCAACTTCGCCAGTGCATCGAAGTCAATTGTGCTTTCGCTCTTCGCCGGATCCTCATGGCCAGTGAAAAAAGTGACGTGCGAATTCTGATGACGATGAGTTACCGGAATTCCGGCATATGCGGGCACGGCGATAGCGGATGTGATTCCCGGGACAATTTCGAAATCAATTCCACCAGCCGCCAGCGCTTCAGCTTCTTCGCCCCCGCGTCCGAAAACAAACGGATCCCCTCCCTTCAATCGGACTACATTCTTTCCGCTACGCGATTTTTCGATTAGGAGCGCGTTGATTTCATCCTGAGAAAGCGTCTTCTCGCCGGCGCGCTTTCCGGCGAAAATGATTTCGGCGTCAACCCGCGCCCAGCCCAGCATTTCCGGATTGGCAAGCGCGTCGTAAACAATAACGTCGGCGCGCTCCAGCAACTCTTTCGCACGCAGCGTCACCAGTCCGAGATCGCCCGGCCCCCCTCCGACCAGAAAACATTTTCCCTCGTTACTCCTGCTCCTGCTCATGCTCGAGCTTTCTAAAAACCCTTCTCGCTAATTTCTCCGGATCGTTTCCTCGCCTACTCGCCATTTTCGGCGCAGGCGCATCGCCAAAAACCTGTGCATGCAATTCCATTTCGCCGTTCATAAATCGAGCGTGCACCCCCACCGGCAAATCGCAATCACCTTGCAGTAATCGCAAAAATTCGCGCTCCGCTCGTAAACAAAGATGCGTTTCCTGATCATCAATCGACGACACAATTTCGCACGCGACCAAATCGGCTGCGCGTATTTGCAAGGCGATGACCCCCTGACCGCCAGCCGATACGAAATTTTCTTGCGGCAGTATTTCGGCAAAAAGCTTCTGGCCTTGAAATTCAAACTCCGGCGGCATGAATCCGAGCCGCTCCAGGCCGGCGCGCGCCAGAATAATCGCGTCCCAATCGCTTTCGATAAATTTGCGCAGACGGGTTGGCACATTTCCGCGCAACCCTACGACTTGCGCGCCGGGGTTACTCCAACGCGCTTGCCTTTGTCGCCGCACACTTCCCGTCGCGATTGTTGCGACCGGTATGTGCGCTGCAGTTTTCCTGAGCAACAAATCTTCCACTGCGCCACGGGGCAACACTGCTGCGATTATAAGTGCGCCCTCAATTTCGCTGGGCAAATCCTTCGCGCTGTGCACCGCGACGTCAATGCGCTTTTCCATCAGCGCCCGCTCAAGCTCGGTCGTGAAAATTCCTTTGCGCCCCTTTGCCCGGTCATCCCGAGCGAAGCCGAGGGATCCCGTGGAGGTTATGGTAAAGCTTTCGCGGCTGGATCCACCGGCTCTGCTTGGCACGACTGTTTCGTCGCCTCTCGTGCGAATGATTTTGGTCCCTACCTTGAGCGAAGGCCGAGTCCGAGCCAGCGCTTCCTTAACCATTCGGGTTTGCGCTAACGCCAATTCACTCCCGCGAGTGCCGAGAACTATGTCCGGTCGCGGCGTTTCATAAACACCGCTCCTCGATGACTCTTCGACGCTCACGAAGCGTCGCTACAGTTCGGATGTCCGCAATTCTCCGCTCACGCGGGCCGGGCATTCCTTTGTTGGTCGCGTTCCGGACTTAGACAACCCCAAATGTTTTTGAAAATCCGCGACGTGCTCGTCGATGATCGCTTCGGCGGCGGCCAGTTGCTGCCGGCGAAGCTCGTGTGATTCGCTGGCAATCTGTTGCAAGGAATCAATGTCGTAGAGATAAACGCCGTCGAATTCGTTCACTTCCGGGGCGACGTCCCGTGGTACCGCAATATCGATGATAAAAAGTGGACGATCGGCTCGGTCGCGCAAAATCGGAACAAGCAACGGCGGAGTCAGCAGATGCGTTTCCGCCGCAGTCGATGAAATCAGAATATCGATTTCGCGACACTGCTCGAGCCAGGTCCCAAACGGCACCGCAAGTCCTTCCAACTCGCTTGCCAGCTCTTCCGCGCGTGCCGGCGTCCGGTTACTTACGCGCAGATCTGAAACCCCGCGAGAAGCGAGCGCACGCAAAGTTTTTGCGCTCGTTTCCCCAGCTCCCAACACCAGGACTTTTCGCCCTCGTAAATCACCAAAAATCTTCTCCGCCAAATCCACCGCTACCGAACCAACCGAAACCGGCCCGCGCGTAATCTGCGTCTTTGAGCGCACCTGTTTTGCCGCCCGAAAAGCACGCTGACACAGCCGATGCAGTAACGGACCGGCATTTCCGTTCGCAAGCGCTTCTGCATAAGCGCGCTTGGCCTGGCCGAGGATTTCGGTTTCGCCCACCACCATCGAATCAAGTCCTGCCGCGACGCGAAAAAGATGCCGCGCGCATTCCGCGTTTTCCTTGCGATAGAATGCTTCCAAATCGTTTTTCGCGCTCGATCCGCCTTCGATGCGCAGGGATTGCGCAATTTCTTCGTTCGCAATATTTGTATCCGCTGCGGCATAAATTTCCACCCGATTACAAGTCGTGAGCAACAACACTTCGCTGCAGCCGAGATCACGCAACAGTGCGGGCGATCGGGCGTGGCCAGCGAAGCGTTCGCGTGCTTCAATCGGCGCGGTGCGATGGTTGAGACCAAAGCAAAAAAAGTTCATGCGCGATGACCGACAAATTCGATGCTCCACAAGAGCGGCAGGGCAACGGCGAACGCAAACATGCAGAGTGCGGCAATCCGCCGCGGCGCCATCCATCGCAAATACCGGCCCTGCAAAATCGCGCCGTACAAAATCCAGATCGCGAACGCCAAGACAATCTTGGTCCAGGGCATTGGTTCGTTCACAAAAAATCCGCTGATCATCCCCGCGCTATAGAGAATAAAACCGAACCAAAGCAGCCTTGTCATCGCGGAAAAGAGATTGGGCAGCGGTGGCAAATGATAAAAAATTGAGCGCAACTGGTGGGTCTTGAGCTGCCGTTCCTGCACCAGATACATGGCGCCGGCCACGCATGCGAGCGCGAACGCCCCGTAGGCGATTATCGAAATAGAGGCGTGAAACTCCAACCACGGATTTGGAGCAATCGGGGAAGCGCGCGGTATATCGATCGGCGCGAGCAAGGCAGCGACTTGCAGCAAAAAAACGAGCGGCGCCGTAAACGCGCCCATGAGCGAGAGGCGGTAGGCCGGCCCAATCAACAGGTAAATAAGGGCGATCGACCAGGCCAGAAAAACGAGCACTTCAAATAAATTCGTAATCGGACAACTCCCCAGAGTGTGTCCGCGAACGGTGAGAAATGCAGTCTGCAAAACGAAACCAAGCGCGATTGTTAGGAAGACAAATCGGCTCCGGCGAAAGATGCGCGCCCGGAACGAAACAACAGTTCTGATCACCGCTGCCAGATAACAAATCGTCGCGAAAATCAGGAATTGCCGATCCATCGTGCACCAGAGTAAAAGCACGCCCCCTGCTTCGCAACCAAGTCGCCAGCGTTTGACCTTTCCGTGCAAGAAGCTAGCATCGGCCCCGCGATGGCTCAGGACACGCTTTCGAAACTACGCGCAGCCGTACGGGATGTGCCCGATTTTCCCAAAGCCGGCATTATTTTTAAGGACATCACTCCGATTTTGAAAGACGGCGCGCTATTCCGCTCCTCGGTCGATATTTTTCTGCATCAATTGCGCAACAAACGAATCGATAAAATCGTCGGCATCGATGCACGTGGGTTTCTTTTTGGTTCTGCCGTTGCCTACGAGCTTGGCATCGGCTTCGTGCCGTTGCGCAAAAAGGGACGGCTTCCATATCGGACGGAAAGCGCGAGATATTCACTCGAGTACGGCGAAGCCGAAATGGAGTTGCACATCGATGCGATCGAGCGTGGCGAAAAAATTGTATTAATTGACGATCTGCTCGCAACCGGTGGCACCAGCGCCTCGGCCGCAACCCTGATCGAAAAAGTCGGCGGCGATTTGATCGAGGCGATCTTTTTAATCGAGCTCGAGTTTCTGCACGGGCGCGAAAAGCTCAAGCCAACGCCAGTGACTTCGTTTTTAAAGTATTGACTCGTCATCCCGAGCGATAGTCGAGGGATCCGATTTGGTACCTCAAAGCTTTCGCGGGGGAATCCCGCGACTATCGCTTGGGATGACAGCTACATTGCCCCCCGCAATTAGGATCAGCCACCACCACTTCCACTTTGATCGCTTGCAATTCGAGCTGGTCGTGGATCGCCCGCAATAACCCCCGCGCCTCTTCGTTCGGCATGTGTTGGCAGCGCAATTCGATCCGCGCTTTGCGACCGACAAGTTCGGGATGCGCTTCCGTCATTTCGCCATCCAGAATAAATGACGCGTAAGCATTGAATTTTTCCTGCATTTCGTGCAGCTGCTCATGCCCGCCATCCCAGGGCCGGGACTCGTTCATCACCAGCAACACTTCGCCGGTTTTCTGATCGACGCCGAACAAATCGATAACCGCGGGATTGGCGATGCCGGTTGGTGTTTCTGTCATGGGCTCGTCGATTCTATTAAATAATGGCGATGGAGCAACGGTGCCGTGTTGGAATGAGCCGATTCCAAGATTGCTGCTGGATCGCCATGCTGCAGGAACAGCGGGGAGAATCCCCGCTGGGCGCAGAGGCCACAGGCCGGTGTTCCCTCCACCTTCTTGGCGAGGTTTGAACGCCACTGATTTCGCACGATAATCGCGCGTGGCAAAAAAAGCGAAATCGGCACGCCTAACCCTGCTCGGGCGGAGCGAGGCACATGTTCCCGCTTCGCCCGCGGAAGCGACATTGGAAACCTTTCCAAATCCAGCCCGACGCAACTACAGGATTCATTTTGAAACGTCGGATTTCACTTCGCTTTGTCCGGTAACCGGACAGGCAGATTTCGCCAAAATCGAGATCGATTACACCCCGGGCAAGCTTTGTATCGAAAGCAAATCTCTAAAATTTTATCTGGCCTCATTTCGCAACGAGCGCGGGTTCAACGAAGCGATCACGAACCGCATACTCGATGATTTCGTTCGCGCCAGCGAACCACGTGAAGCAAACATCACCGCCTCCTTTTCCGCGCGCGGTGGAATTGCGCTGACGGTCCGAGCGAGTTTTCCGGATCGCTCGGTAGGGCGAGACTCTGTCGAGCCGGCGAAGATCGACGGCTCCGCAGAGCGTCATCCTCCCGCCGGGAGATGAAACGTGCCGTTGTTTTGCTGAGCGGCGGTCTCGACTCGGCAACGAGCCTGGCGATCGCGAAGGAGGAGGGCTATGAAGTTTTCGCGCTCTCCTTTCGTTACGGGCAGCGCCACGAGATTGAGCTCGGCTCCGCTGAACGAGTCGCCAAATCTCTTGGCGTCAGCGAGCACCGGGTGATCGAGATAGATTTGCGCGGGTTTGGCGGTTCGGCCTTAACCGATGCGATCGAAGTTCCAAAAAATCGTGGCGCAGACGAGATGGCGAGCGGAATTCCCGTTACCTACGTCCCGGCGCGGAACACAATCTTCCTGAGCTACGCTTTAGCCTGGGCCGAAGTGATCGGGGCGCACGATATTTTCATCGGAGTGAACGCGCTGGACTACAGCGGATACCCTGATTGCCGGCCGGAATTCATCACTCAATTCGAAAAACTGGCGCGCCTGGCCACGAAAGCCGGCGTGGAGGGAACGCGTTACCAGATTCATGCACCGCTAATTGAAATGACAAAGGCCCAAATTATTCGCAAAGGGGCAAAGCTCGGCGTCCAATTCTCGTTAACAACGAGTTGTTATGATCCGACGCCAGACGGCCGGGCGTGTGGCGAGTGCGATTCGTGTTTGTTGCGACGGAAAGGTTTTCGTGAGGCGGGCGTCGAAGACCCGACTCGCTATGCCCGTCATCCCGAGCTTAAGCGAAGGATCCCGCTGCGGAAACTCTAAGCTAATTTCAACGAGGTGCCGCGACGGACCGCGCACGTTCTTGGATTATTTCCGAAACTCCACAAAAGCAACGCCCGTCATCCCGAGCGCAAGCGAGGGACCTCCCACAAGCTCCACTGGTCACCCAAGCTTTCCTGTGTGATCCAATCCACAATACGGAGGCCCCTCGGGTCTGCGCGACTCGGGATGACGGAATGGGCACATCGGAGCCCGATTAATCCCGCAGTCCCGGAATGTGCGCGTAGCCAACGAATCGCGGATGCACCTTGCCATCCTCGATCTCACCCTTGTCCGCGCGCGGCATCTTGAAATCGAACACGCTCACTCCGAATCGCTGCTGACTTTGATAAGTCCGGCCGTCGCTCGCACCCACCATCACGCGGGCACCGGTTTTCTTCTCGCGTCCAAGATAGATCATGGCATGCGTAATCGGCGGATCGCGCGCAATCGCATAAGTACCGGTCCAGAAGAGCAAGTCGCCCGGTTTTAGATTATCAAATTCAAAGGAATCATCTTTCTGACTCACCACCGGCTCGAATTTCCCAGCTCGTCGCAGCCAGATGTATTGCTCGCTGGAATCGCGCGGCACATCCTCCACCCCGTTTTGTTTGAGCACGAAATAGACAAAGCCGGAGCAATCCATTCCGCCGTTACCTGGGTCGGCTGAGCCGTATTTGTAATCAAGATTGCGGGTCGTGAGTTCGAGTGCCGAACTAAGAAGTTGCTGCACTTTCGGCGAATAATTCTCGAAACCACTGATCGCTTCCGGTAACAAAGTCGCGTTCGGCGCACCGCGTTTTCCGCTTTCCGGCGCTGCCGTTGCGGTTGGTGAAAGAGAAGGCGTCGGTGTTGGCGATGGCGTTTCGCTCGGCTCCGGCGTAGGCGAAGACTTCTTTTTTGCCTTCGCCGTTGGAGACACAGCCGGTGATGGGGAGACGGATTTCTTTTTTCTCGACAGGGTCGGCGAAGGCGACGCCGATTCTTTTTTTGTTGTCGCCGATTTTTTCTTTTTGTGCGGAGTTGGAGTTGGCGTCGGAGTAGAAAATATCTTTTTGATTTTTTCGCCGACGGATTCTTCCGCGGCTAGCGACGGTGAGCACGCGGCCGATAGGATTAGAACTGAAGCAACAAACGTCGAGAGCTTAAAGATACCGCGGCGGGATTCCTCGACTCCACTGCGCTCCGTTCGGGATAACATTCAAGCCGCGATTTCCTGCAGCACTGCTTTGTTAATCCGAATTCCGGCGTCGAGGTTTTCCAGGGGGAAATTCTCGTTCGGCGAGTGCGCGCGACAGTCAGGAAGAGCGAGTCCAAGCAGCAGAGTTTCCGCACCAAGAATGTCACGGAAATCCGACACGATCGGAATGCTGCCGCCCTCACGAATCAACACCGGATCACGTTCGAAAGCTTTCTTGAGCGCGCGCTGGGCCGCCTCACCATACTGCGAATGCGGGTCGGTCAAATACCAGGGACCGGCATGCCCAGCGGCCATGTCGAGTTTTACTCCGGGGGGGCAATTTTTTTGCAAATATTCCTGCACCGAGGCGATGATTTTGTCGCCATTTTGGTTCGGAACGAGACGGAACGTGAGTTTCGCCATCGCCTCGCGTCCAATCACCGTCTTGGTCCCCTGCCCTTGGTAACCGCCGCCAAATCCATTGATCTCCGCCGTCGGTCGCGCCCAAATCCTCTCCAACGTTGAAAAACCTTTCTCGCCAAACAATTCCGGGACGCCGGTCTCCTTCACAATTTCTTCATCGACGTTCACTGGAATTTTGCGCCACATTTCACGCTCCCAATCTTCCAACGGCAATACTTCGTCATAGAAACCGGGGATGGTGATGTGCCCGTTCGCGTCATGCAAAGTGGCGAGCAAGCGAGCCATGGCGGTGAGCGGATTCGCGACCGCGCCGCCGTAAATTCCGGAGTGCAAATCCATTTTGGGGCCGGTGATCTTCAATTCCAGCGCTGCCACACCGCGCAATCCGTAGCTCATCGTCGGAACACCGCGCGAAATCATTCCGGTATCGGAAACGACAACGATCTCCGGTTTCAACGCCTTCCGATTTTGGGAAAGAAAATTGCCGAGATTGGCGCTGCCAATCTCTTCTTCGCCTTCGATGACGAAATGCAGATTCACCGGGAGATCGCCGGCGGCCTCGATTTGCTCCTGCACTCCGAGAATGTGTGAGAGGATCTGACCTTTGTTGTCGGTCGCGCCGCGAGCGAAGACGTAACCGTTTTTCAAAACCGGCTCGAATGGCGGAGAATCCCAGAGCCGGACGGGATCGGGCGGCTGGACGTCGTAGTGACCATAAATCAAAACCGTGTGGCGGCCCGGCTGTTGCTTGTTGTGCGCCCAAACCACGGGATGGCCAGGTGTGGGGCAAAGTTTGGCGGACAAACCGATCTTAGTCAGCTTTTCCACCAGCCAATGGCCACACTCGGTTACTTTTTCCGTGTAATGATCGTCGGTCGAGACGCTGGGAAAGCGCAGGAACTGATAAAAATCTTCGAGATGATTTGCGCGCATGGTTGACGGTAGCGACGCAAAAGCGTTTGTCATCCCGAGCGAAAGTCGCCTGCCCGCCGTAGCTTTATGCGAAGGCGGGAGGGATCTCGTGGCGAAACCTTTGAGATAACGCGACGTCATCCCGATCCGCAAAGACGGCGAGGGACCTCACAGTTAGTCACACTCTATCCAAGCTTGTGTCAGCAAGACCCAACTGAGAGGTCCCTCGCATTCGCTCGGGATGACAGCAGTGCTAGCCTAAACACATGGCCCTATCGCGCCGTTTCGCTGTCCTTTGTCTCCTCGTGGTTGGGTGCTTTGGGATTTCGCTGGCCCAAATCGATCGCATCACCGGAAAACCTTTCGCCACGCGATCGGAAGTCCTGGCACGGCACGGAATGGTTTGCACGAGCGTGCCAGCGGCCACACAAGTCGGGCTCGATATCTTGAAGCGCGGCGGTAGTGCGGTCGATGCCGCGATCGCGGCCAACGCCACCCTTGGATTAATGGAACCGGTTTCGAACGGAATCGGCGGCGATCTTTTTGCCATCGTTTACCGCGCGAAAGAAAACAAGCTTTACGGGATCAACGGCAGCGGCCGTTCTCCGCTCGGCCTGAGCTACGAACAAATGAAAGTGGAGCTCGACAAGTTGCACCGCAAAACGATTCCGCCGCGCGGCATGCTCCCAATCAGTGTGCCTGGAACGGTGGATGCATGGAGCGAATTGCATAAGAAATTCGGCAAACTCAAGCTCAGTGACGACCTGGCGCCGGCCGCGAAATATGCCGACGAAGGTTTTCCGGTGACCGAGCTAATCGCCTTTTACTGGCACTTTGGGCCGGAGCTCTACAAAGATCTACCGGGCGCGTTTCTCGAAACTTATACCCTCGATGGCAAGGGCCGGACGCCGGCAAAAGGAGATATTTTCAAAAATCCAGCGTTGGCGAAGACCCTGCGAGTCATCGGAGAAAAAGGTCGGGATGCTTTTTACAAGGGCGAAATTGCAGACAAGATCGACAACTTCATGCAGGAGAACGGCGGTTTTCTACGCAAAGCCGATTTCGAGCAGCACACTTCGACGTGGATCGATCCAGTCTCGACGAACTATCGCGGCTACGATGTCTTCGAGCTGCCGCCAAACGGACAGGGTATTGCCACGCTCCAGATCTTAAACATTCTCGAAGGTTTCGATCTCAGGTCGATGGGTCGCAATTCAGCGGAAACACTGCACGTCATGATCGAAGCGAAGAAGATTGCGTGGGCGGATCGCGCCAAATTTTACGCCGACTCGGAGTTTGCGAAAATTCCGCTCGCCGGTTTGCTTTCGAAGGACTACGCGACGGAACGGCGGAAGCTGATCGATCCGAATCGCGCGGCGAAGGCTGTAGAGGCAGGCGCGCCGCCGGCAAACGCTCAATTATCGCAGCCGACACGGCTGTCGCTACCGGATCCAGCCGCGACGCCAAAACGTTCCCCAGTCGATGACGGCGACACTATTTACATGTGCACGGCGGACAATGAGGGCAATATGGTCTCGCTCATTCAGAGTAATTACCGCGGCATGGGCAGCGGGATCGTTGTGCCGGGACTCGGCTTCATGTTTCAAGATCGTGGCGAGCTTTTCTCGATGGAACCTGATCACGCCAACGTTTACGCGCCGGGCAAACGTCCCTTCCACACCATCATTCCGGGTTTTGTGATGAAAGATGGAAAACCGTGGGAAGCCTTCGGCGTGATGGGCGGTGGAATGCAACCGCAAGGGCACGTCCAGGTTCTGACGAACGAGATCGATTTTGGTTTGAACGTGCAGGAAGCAGGTGACGCTTCGCGCTGGCAGCACGAGGGCGATAACGAACCGACGGGAGAAAAAATGACGAGCGGCGGTTACGTTGAAGTCGAGAGTGGAATTCCATACGAAATCGTCCGCGAACTGGAAAAACGCGGTCACGATGTGCGTTTTGACGTTGGTGGCTACGGTGGCTACCAAGCCATTAAAGTAGAGATGCACAATGGCCAGCGCGTTTACGTTGCTGCGAGCGAATCGCGTAAAGATGGTCAGGCCGCAGGTTACTGATTTGGAGGGGAATTGAGGCTGGATTTTAAACCGATGAAAAGCTTCGCCGTGTGGCATATCTCCTGCGCGCACATGATTCGATGGCTCCCGGTCGCATCACAGAGCAATCTCATAGCGGACCCGCGCCCCCCAAACGGTTTTCCACTATCCGATGGCTCGGCGGCATCGCCGCTACGGCGGCGATCTACTTCGTAGCAGGCAGGTTAGCGCTTCTCCTGGCAATTCCCCCCGGCTATGCAACGGCGGTCTGGCCGGCGGCTGGTCTCGCACTCGGCTGCATCCTTCTATTCGGCAATCGTGCCTGGCCGGGCGTGATCATCGGATCTTTTCTTGTCAATTTTTGGACGTCGCTCGATACGGCCACCTTTGGCGGGATCGTAAAATCGGTCACGGTCCCGGCCTTAATCGCCGGGGCCGCAGCTTTACAGGCCCTAGCAGGAGCGTTCTTGGTGCGCCATTACGTCGGGATACGAACAGCGTTGGCCACTGAGAAGGAGGTTGCCCACTTTTCTCTGGTTGCATTGGCGAGCTGCCTCATCACGTCCACCTGCGCCGTAACAACCCTTTGGTTCGCCCGCATTGTTTCTTCCGCCGATTTCTTAACGAACTGGGTTACCTGGTACGTGGGCGATTCAATCGGCACCCTGATCTTCGCCCCGCTCGTCCTGATCTGGACCTTCCGGACCGCGGATTGGCGCCGTAAGCTTTCCGTTACGCTACCGATGACCTTCACCTTTGCCGTGGTAGTGGCTCTCTTTTTCCAGACCAATCGATGGGAACAAGCGCGAATCAAGATGGAGTTTGAGCAGCGGACCCAGAATCTCAGCCAAAAACTCCAGAGCGACTTTGATAGTTATCTCGACGTCCTGCGCTCAATACAGAACTTTTTTGCAAGCTCACCCGCAGTGAGCCAAGGCAGTTTTCGCTCGTTTGTGGCGAGAGACATCTCCGATCACCCCGGAATCCAATCGCTGTCGTGGAATGCACGAGTCCCCCAGGCTAAAGTGTCGGCTTTTGTCGAAGCGGCCCGCCGCGATGGGCTTGGAACTTTTCAGCCGACCGAGCGCGATGCGCAGCAAAAACTGATTCCGGCGGCTCAGCGTGAGGAGTACATTGTCATCCGCTACATCGAGCCCCTGTTTGGGAATGAAAGGGCGCTCGGATTTGATATCGCTTGCGATCCGATCCGGCGCCAGGCGTTCGAGTGGGCCAGAGATAAGGGAGAAGCCCGCGCTACCAAACAAACCGAACTCATTCAGGAGAAGGGCACAGCGCCTGGCTTCGTGGTCTACTTGCCAATCTACACCAACGGCCTTTCTCACGATACAGTCGAAGAGCGGCAAAAGCGATTGGAAGGCTACGTCGCCGCAATTTTTCGAATCGGGGACGTGATAGCTCAATCGCTTAAGGGAGTCGATCAAAACGGCCTCCGATTGCGATTTCTCGATCAGAACGCAGCCTCGACAAAGCAGATTCTTTTCCAGAATTCGACCGAGCGCGCGAAGCCCGCAGTTTTGCATATGGAAACAAGCATTGAAATGGCTGGCCGAAAATGGTCGTTGGAATCCGGCCTCTCGCCTGAGTATTTGCTCACCCACCGCGCCTGGCAGTCGTGGAGCGTGCCTGCTGTCGCTTTGCTCTTTACCGGATTACTTGGTGCATTTCTCCTTGTCGTCACCGGACATCGCCAACGCGACGAAATTTTGGTCGCGGAACGGACGCACGAACTGGTTGCGGCCAACGCAATGCTACATCGCGAGATCGCTGAACGCTCAGTCGCAGAGAATGGGCTGCGCGTTTCGGAGGCGAAACTGCGCTCTGTCACCCACTCCATCGGCGACGCGATTGTCTCAGCGGATGACAGTGGAAACATCGTTTTTTGGAATCCCGGAGCCGAAGCAATTTTTGGCTATAACGAAAAGGAGGCAATCGGGAAATCACTCAACACCATTATTCCTCAGCGGTACCACGCCATGCACCGCGAGACTATCTCGCGCCTCAAAGCCGGAGGGGAAACACGCGTCGTCGCTAAAACGATCGAGCTCGAGGGCTTGAGAAAAGATGGCGCGGAATTTCCGATCGAGCTCACCCTCTCCTCATGGAAAACAAACCAGGGCCAGTTTTACACGGGAATTCTGCGGGACATTACCAGACGCAAACAAGCTGAAGACGCCCTCAAGTTTAGCGAGTCGCGTTTGGCGGAAGCACAAAGAGTCGCTCATGTCGGAAGCTGGGAATGGGATGTGGCCACCAGGCTGGTGTTCTGGTCGGAGGAGCAGTACCGGCTATTTGGGTTCGCGCCGGACGAATTCCCGGCCAGCTACGATCGTTTTATGGCCTCCGTTCATCCGGACGACCGGAAGCGAGTGCGCAAGTGGTTAAAGAAATTAGTGGTGGGCCATGAATCCACCGGGATCGAGTGCCGGATTATTTTGCCAAACGGCGAGACCCGGCTCCTGCATACCCTGGCCCGTACGGTCTTAAGCATTACCGGCAAGGTCGTCCGAATCGTTGGAACGTCGCAGGACATTACCGAGCGCAGCAAGGCCGATCAAAAATTCAAATCGCTGCTCGAATCCGCTCCCGATGCCATTGTGATCGTCAACGGCGAGGGAACGATCGTGTTGGTGAATTCGCAGGCAGAAAAAATCTTCGGCTACCAGCGCGAGGAACTGCTAGGAAAAGAAATCGAAGTTCTGGTCCCGAAACGTTTTCATGGCAAGGATCCCGGCAATCGACGCGACTTTTTCAAAAATCCCCGCAGCCGTGAAATGGGCGCCGGGCTCGACCTGTTTGGCGCTCGCAAGGATGGGAAGGAGTTTCCGATCGAGATTAGCCTCAGCCCACTCGAGACCAACGAGGGCATCCTGGCGATAGCCGCAATCCGCGACACCACTGATCGCAAACGCGTCGAACGCGAGTTACATACCGCCAAGGAGGAGGCGGAGGGAGCGAACCGAGCCAAGAGCGAGTTTCTTTCCCGCATGAGCCACGAATTGCGCACGCCGCTAAACGCAATTCTTGGATTTGGCCAGCTCATTGAAAAACAGAGTCCAGCCGGGGCCCTTCGCATCCGTGCCGGCCATATCACTGGTGCCGGTCGTCATCTCCTTAACTTGATCAACGAAATCCTGGATATCAGCCGGATCGAAGCTGGCGCGATGCAGTTGTCCTTGGAGCCGGTTAATCTCGCTGACGTTTTGGATGAAGCGCTTGATATAATGCGGCCACTCGCGGCCGAGCGCGGGATTGAGTTTAGCGCCCCCGTCCGTATCGATCCGCCGGTCCATGTTTTGGCCGACCTTCAACGTTTCAAGCAGGTCTTGCTTAACCTGTTCTCGAACGCCGTAAAGTACAGTCCAAAGAAGAGCAAAGTTTCAATCTCGTATCGATCCGCCGGCGAAGGCACCATGCGGATCGTGATTAGCGACATGGGTGCGGGCATTGCCAGTGAAAAATTGTCGCGACTGTTTACGCCGTTTGATCGCCTGGGGGCGGAGCAGTCGGCAGTGGAGGGAACTGGCCTCGGCCTTGCTCTCTCTGCCCGTATCATGCATGCCATGGGGGGCGGTATCGGGGCCAGCAGCGCGATTGGACGCGGCAGCACTTTTTGGGTTGATCTTCCCCGGGCCGAGCCGCCAGCAATCACGCAGCCGGAAGACAATGAGGATGAACCCCTGCCGGCCCGGGACCCCGCTGCCGGCAAGCGCACCATCCTTTATATTGAGGACAACCTTTCCAATCTCAATCTCGTCCAGGAAATTCTTCGCCAGCAACCGCAGGTCGAACTGCTGAGCGCGATGCAGGGCCGGCTTGGCCTCGACTTAGCGCGCAAACATTCACCCGATCTCATCTTACTCGATATCCATCTGCCCGACTTGAACGGATGGGAGGTCTTTTCGCAATTGCGGGGTGAGGAAACAACACGAAACATCCCGGTCATTGTCATTAGTGCCGATGCGACCGCGCGACAGGTTCAACAGTTCATGACTGCCGGCGCCCGCGATTACCTGACCAAACCACTCGACGTCACAAAATTTTCCCGAGTGATCGAGGAATCGGCTTGGCCATCGACCGATTCAAAGACGCTGATTCAAAAAGCGAATGGAAAAGAGAATGTAACAGCCAGGAAAATATGAAGGAAACCGAGTAATTGAATGGCGCGGCCTCGCCTTTTAGCGTCATTCTCGCAGTTGAAAAAGAATCGGTGGAGCGCGATCAGTTAACCAAAGGAACAGACGCTGTGAAAAGCGAACCAAGTTAGAAAGAAAGCTGACTCGTCGCACATGGACACTGCCAACTGGAAAAGCGAGCTCACCGCCTACGCGAAAATGAAGATCCTCATCGTTGACGACGAGCCCGCCAACGTTGCCCTCCTGGAAGACATGCTGGGGGAGCAAGGTTACACCCAACTTAAGTCAACGACTGATTCCCGCCGGGTCCTCGAACTTTGCGACGAGTTCGACCCGGACTTGATTCTGCTCGATTTGTTCATGCCACATCTTGATGGATTCGCGGTTCTCGAATCCTTGCGTGCCGATCGGAGCGAGGTTTACTTGCCAATTATTGTCCTCACGGCCGACGTCAACGAGGAAACCAAACGCCGGGCCCTGCATTGTGGTGCAACCGATTTTCTGAACAAACCTTTGGATCACATCGAAGTGCTCCTGCGCATTCAGAATCTGCTCGAGACCCGCCGTATTCATCAGTTGCTCGATAACCGGCGCGCCGCTCTCGAAGACGCAGTGCATGCGCGCACTTCAGAACTTCACGCCGCGCAAGCCGCGTTGGAGAAAGTGCAATCCGAGATCAGCGGCTGAATTGGAGCGCGGCCATCCTGGCTGTGAGGCCGGTGGGCATCTTGCCCGCCGATCTGGAAGCCTATGCACCTGAGCGCGAGCCTTGTCTCGCGCGCTTAAATGACGCACCATCCGCGGCATGGCTGATGAGACAGTGTCGATCCAACAAGCGGAACAGGTCGATGATCAACTTGTCCGTGGCATCGGAATTCCCGCGCTCACTGCCAACATTGTCAGCTCGACCATCGGCGCAGGAATTTTCGTGATTCCCGCGACGGTCGCGGCAGGACTCGGGCCGGCTGCGCCGCTAGCATTTATTTGCTGCGCAATCGCGATGGTTTTGTTCGTCACCTGTTTCGCCATCGCGGGTAGCCGTGTCTCGCTCACGGGCGGACTCTACGCGTATGTCGAGGTCGCGTTCGGCAAATACGTCGGGTTTCTCGCAGGCATGCTTTACTTTCTGACCGCGCTTGGCGCGGTTGCGGGCGTGGTGAATGTGCTCGCGAATTCAATCGCACTGGTCATTCCATTTCTCGGCGGACCAGTGATGCGCATCGTTGTGATGCTTGCGGTCTACGGCGTGCTCGTGTTCATCAACATTCGCGGTGTACGCGAAGGCGCGGGCGCAGTCACGACGATCACGATTGCGAAACTTCTCCCGTTACTTCTGTTCGTTTGCGCCGGAATCTTTTTCATTCACCCGGCGAATTTGACTTGGATCGCGTTGCCGGGCAGCAAGGCGTTAGGCGATAGTGTCATCCTGTTGATCTTCGCTTTCGTTGGAATCGAAGTGGCGTTGATCCCGAGCGGCGAAGTGAAAAATCCGTCGCGCACCGTTCCGCGCGCTGCGTATCTCGCGCTCGTCATTACCACCATCATTTACATTCTCATCCAGCTCGTGGCGCAAGGAACGCTCGGTGTCGATCTTGCCAATCACAAAGACGCGCCGCTCGCTGAAGCAGCCGCGCTATTTCTCGGCAACATCGGCCGCACCATTCTTCTCGCGGGCGCGACCATCTCCGCATTCGGATTTGTCACCAGCGACATTCTAAGTTCGCCGCGCATGATCTTTGCCTTCGGCCGCGACGGCGCGTTGCCGGCGTGGTTCGCGCACGTGCATCCGCGGTATCGCTCGCCTGACGTCGCCATCATGACATATGCCGTCCTCGCCTTTGCCTTGTCCGTCACCGGCACGTTCGAAAAACTAGCGGTCCTTTCCAACGTCGCCGTCCTCCTGATGTATTTGCTCTGCTGCGCCGCCTGCTGGTTTTTGGTGCAGCGCGACGTGCGGACCGACGGTCAACCTTTCAATTTTCCCGGGATGAAAATCGTCCCCGCGCTCGCCATTCTCGCCATCATCTGGATTCTCGCTCATGCGACGCTGTTTGAATTTGCAGTCAATGGAATCGTGCTCGCAATTGCGTCGATCTTGTATTTCTTGCGCGAGAAATTTCGTTCAAGCCCACGCAAAGCGTAAGCACGGGTGAGTCTCTGGGGAGCGCAGGCTGCCAGCCTGCAAGTCTCGGCAGCTTGCCGAGACTATCTGGGAAACATAACTTGATACATGCGGGTCGGATGTTGTCGGCAGGCTGCCAGCAACTGCGGGCTAGCAGCCCACGCTCCCCGGAGCGGAAGCAAAGATTGTTTTGGCGAGACACCAAAACCAACACGCGAGGCGCATGTGCTCCCCGGAGTTTGGGGCAACGCGGTGCCCGTGGCGATGATCGTAAATCCCTTTTTCGGTTGGCAGGCTGGTGAAGGAAAGCGGCAGAAGGCTGCCGCTTCGGCAACCAGGGTGCTGCTATCTCACCTTCACCCCCAAATATGGTAGTGGAGCAGGCGCCGCCCACGCCGAATTGTATAGATTTGCCTTGCGGGCCCATCCTTGCGATTATATTCACCACAACAAGGCGCCTTGGGCGCGCCCGGCCTTTTCAATGCATCTTCAATCGCTCGAGCTCTTCGGCTTTAAGTCTTTCGCCGACAAAACAATCTTTAATTTCCACGAAGGCGTGACCGCCATTGTTGGTCCCAATGGCTGCGGGAAGTCCAACGTCTGCGACGCCGTCCGCTGGGTTTTGGGTGAACAATCTGCCAAATCGCTCCGCGGCGGCGAGATGGCTGATGTCATTTTCAACGGCGCCGAGTCCCGCAAGCCGCTCGGTTTCGCCGAAGTTTCGCTGAATTTCACCGAGTGCTCGGAGGAGCTCGGGGTCGCCTGGCATGAGGTGCGGGTAACGCGACGCATTTACCGTGATGGCAATTCCGAATATTTCCTGAACAAAACCGGTTGCCGCTTGAAGGACATCCACAGTTTGTTCGCCGACACTGGAGTGGGTCGCGCCGCTTACTCCATCATGGAGCAAGGCAAGATCGACCTGATCCTGAGTTCGCGTCCGGAAGATCGGCGCAGCGTTTTTGAGGAAGCGGCCGGAATCACTAAATACAAAACGCAAAAAAAAGAAGCGCTCCGCAAACTGGAAGCGACAGAAGCGAATCTGTTGCGCATCGGCGACATCATTAAGGAAGTGAAGCGGCAGATTGGGTCGCTGCAACGACAGGCGGGCAAGGCGCGGCGATATCAGGCGCTGCATGCGGACCTGCAAGTGCTCGACACTCATTTTTCACATCGCAAATTGCAGAGCCTCGAGCAGGAACTCAACGAATGCACCGCCGAGATCGCGCGCGTATCGGACACGGAACAGGCAACACGCAACGAGATTAACGAGGGCGAAGCGAAGGTGGCGGCGGCGCGTCGCGAACTCGACGCCGCAGACGAAAAGATCACTCACGCGCGGGCCAAGGTGCAGCAGCTCGAAAATGAGATCGCATCGCATCGTCACCGAATCGAGTTCAACGAAAAACATGGCGCGGAGTTGCGGCAATGGATCGAACGCAGCCAGTGCGAGATCGAATCGGCGGAAACGAAATTGCGCGAACAGAACGCGGAAATCGAATCGGCCAATGTGCTGGTGGAAGAGACCACACGATTGCTCGAGCAAAAGAACCAAGAACTCGAGCACCTGACTGAGGACGCCAGCAAGCGCCGCGAAGGTTTTCGGGCCTGCGATCAGAAACTTCGCGATGTGCAAATGAGTTTGTCGAGAGATGAACTGCGGTTATCCGCGATTGCGGAAGATTTGCGCGAATTGCGCGAACGGCGTGATGCGACCAATCGGGATGCGGACACGCGGCGCGCCAGAATCGCGTCCGCTGGCGCCGGCCACAAGCAATTACATGTCAAAATGACAGAGGCACGTGCTGCAACCGAAGCGGAGCGGCAAACGGTTGAGCAACTTTTTGCGAGTGTCCGCTCGCAGGAGGAAACCCTGCGCCAGAACCAAAGGGCACTGGCCGAAGTCGAGAAAAAATTGTCCGCAATCGATCGGACCATCGCCGAGAAAGAATCGCGTCACGAAGTTTTGTGTCAGCTCAACGAAGAAGGCGAAGGACTGGCGCAAGGCTCGCAAGCATTATTAAAGAGTAAAGAGTTTGAATTTGCTGGTGCGCTGGCGGCCCAGCTCGATGTTTCGCATGAATTTGTCCCCGCAATCGAAGCGGCATTGGGCCGCAATCTTCATGCGCTTATTTTGCGCGATCGTGCCCGTGCGGCAGAAATCATTTCCCATTTGAATCAACAACAGTTGGGTCAGGCCGCACTTGTTCTCGAGCGAATCGCACATCGCGATCGGCCGGCTTCTAATGATTTGCCGCAAAGTGCGATCGGCTGGGCAGCTGATAACGTGCGAACCCCCGCTCCACTCGAGGCTTTAGTGAAGGGTTTGCTCCATAACGTCGCGTTGTTTGAAAATTTGGAGGAGGCACTAAACGCAGTCGTAAAGAATCCCGAGCTCGCGGCCGCCACTTTACGCGGCGAATACATCTCGCATGAGGGAATTCTCTTCGGCGGCAATGGAAGAGGGCGGACGGACTCGTTACTTGAGCGCAAGGCGCGGATCGATGCGATCGCGATCGAGCTCGGGCAGTTGAAACGCGAACAGGCGATGGTCGAGCAACAGCGGGTTGCGCTGGAATCGCAGATCGCCACGATTCTGAGGGCACTGGAAAAGGCCGTCGCCTTATATCAGGAGGCACAGCTCGCACAAACCGCATCGGCGTCGAAAATTTCCCAACTCGAACGCGAACAGCACTCGGCAGAGCGCGAACTGGAGTCGCTCGAATTTGAGCGCTCGACTCTCGAGCGCCAGATCGCAGCGGCAGACGCACAGATTCAGCAGCTCGAGGTGCAAGGCGCGGAACTTGAAGAAAAGATCGCTCGCGATCGAAAGGAGGCCGCCCTCCTTCAAACGCAACGGGACGAGGCGTTGCGCGAGGAAGAAGAGGCGAATGTGCGGTTGGCAGAGCTGCGCATCGCGGCCGCAACCCACGAGCAGAAACACCAGAATTTGCTAGCGCAGCGGGCACCAATGCTGGCGCGCCAGACTGAACTTTCGGACGTGATGGCAACGCGGCGGGCCGACATTGAAAATTACGAAGCCCGATTGGTTACGCAGGCAGCGGAAGACGACTCAGCGAGGAATGCGATCGAACAGCAAAGACAGGAATGCACGCGGCGCGAAGCGGAGATTTGGAAATTGGTGGCTGAGCGCACTAGCCAGTTGGAAACGATCAACTCCAATGAAAGCCGACTACGAGCCGTGCGTGACCGCTTGAGCGAATTACAAGAGAAACGCGGGACCCATTCCGTGCGGCAAACGCAACTGCAACTTCAGATCGAACATTTGGCCGAACATATGATGGAACGTTATCGGATTGATTTGCGTCAGTTCGAGCCCGACACGCAAGCGCACGAAAAAGTCCTTCATGCTCAGCTCAAGCGCGCGAAGGAAAAGATGGAGGGCGGAGCTCCTGCGACGCCGCCGGGGATCGAGGCCATAGCGGGCTCGCCGGAGCTCGCCCCTCCAGAAATCGAAAAACTCATGGCCGAGCTCTCGCGCCAGCTGGAAAATATGGGCCCGGTCAATCTTGAGGCGGTCCAGGAATATGATGAGCTGGAAGAGCGTTATCGTTTTCTGGAAACGCAGAACACCGATCTGACGAATTCGCGTCGCGAACTGCTTGATGTCATTGCTCGGATTAATTCCACCACGCAGGAACTTTTCGCCGAAACATTTGCGCAGGTGCGAGTGAATTTCCGAGAGATGTTCGCCGAGCTTTTCGGCGGCGGCCGCGCCGACCTGCAGTTAATGGATGAGAACGACGCGCTGAATTGCGGAATCGAAATCATCGCCAAGCCGCCGGGCAAACAGTTGCAAAGCATCTCGCTTTTGAGCGGAGGCGAACGGACGATGACGGCGGTGGCGCTTTTGTTTGCCATCTACATGGTGCGCCCGAGCCCGTTTTGTGTGCTCGATGAAATGGATGCGCCGCTCGATGAATCCAACATCAATCGCTTTATCAAAGTGCTGGAGCGATTCGTCTCGCAAAGCCAGTTCATCATCATCACCCATAACAAGCGCACCATTGCCAAGGCCGATATTCTTTACGGCGTGACCATGGAAGAACGCGGGGTGAGCAAGCTGGTAGGAATGAAGATGACCCCGCCACGAAAGGCGGAAGCGAACGGAGCGAGCGTGCTGACGGAAGACGCAACGCAGCAAGATTTTTCGATGGCGGAGGAATCATCGCGCGTCAGTTCGCTCGCCGCAAGGTAGTTCCGGGTAGCGCACGCGTCCCGCGTGTACCGCCGGTCCGGCTCGGACTTTCGGCGTCTCGCCGAAACGATCTTTCGAGAAAAGTCCGCGATCGCGAGGAGGCGATCGCCAACACGCGAGACGCGTGCGCTACCCAAAGCAACGTGCGCCGCACATATCAAATTTGCGCGATACACGAGGTTCGGAACATAGACCACTAGGTCTGTGCGCCCAGCGGAGTTGCACTCCGCTGCCGCAGATCCGAAAGCGGACAGAATGTCCGCTTGGCGCACAGGCCGCAGGCCTTTGTTCCGTGCCGCTGGCCGAAAAGCTTCCGAAACCAGGTCGGTTAGACTAATCATTGCGCCGGCACGCTGCCGGCGACGGCAGGCTGGCGGCCTGCGCTCCCCAGATCAGCTTCGGGGTCCCCGTCCCATGAGCCGGCCACGAAAATTTTTTGCGCAGCCGCCCTGATGTTGGCTACAATCGTCCGATGCTGCAAACGGCGCGCCCAAGGAAGAAATCCCAACCGAAAGCGCCGGTCCACGAAAAATATCTCGAGGCGTTTCGCTGGATGCTGTTGACGCGGACATTCGAAGAGAAACTCGCCAGCATGTATCGCGGTGGCCGGATCACCGGTGGTGTTTACGTCGGCAAAGGCCAGGAAGCAATCAGCGTCGCTTGCGGAATTTTTTTGCAGAAAGGGGACATCTTCGCGCCCCTCATTCGCGACCAGGCCGGCCGCTCGGCCTTTGGCGAACCGCTGGTTGATGTTGCGCGCACATATCTTGGTTCGCGAACCGGACCGATGCGAGGACGCGACGGCAACATTCACCGGGGTAGCCCGCGCGACGGCCAGCTGGCCATGATCAGTCACCTGGGCGCGATGGTTTCCGTGGTGGTCGGCTCGCTCATGGCAAAACGTGGCCGGGGCGAGAAAAATTTTATCGGGCTAACGGCAATTGGGGAAGGTGGAATGCAAACCGGCGCCACCCATGAGGGAATGAACATCGCCGCGGTCGAGCATGTGCCACTGGTCGTCGTCGCGACCAATAATCATTATGCCTATTCCACTCCGAACGATCGCGAGTTCGCCTGCGCCAATCTAGTCGATCGCGCCCGCGGTTATGGCTTCGAAGGTTATGAATTGGATGGAACCGATCTGGCGCAATGCCTCGACGTGATCGGCACGGCGGTGAAACGCGCCCGCGCCGGTCGCCCACCGCAGCTGGTCGTCGCATCCATCCTGAGGCTGGCCGGTCATGGCGAACACGATGACTTCAGCTACGTCACCGACGACATTCGCAAAGAACCATTCGCGATTGATTGTCTGCAACGTACGGAAGCATTTATCAAGGAGCGCGAATTAGCCGACGCTGCAACGTTGCAACGCTGGCGCGAAGAGGCGGCAGAGGAGGTCGAAAACGCCTTCAGCGCCGCGCAAAAAGAACCCGTTCCTAACGGCGAGGAAGAGGATTGGTGCGCGATCTCAACTCGCGATTTGGTGGACGAGATTGAATGACGATGAAAAACAGATGTGATTCGTTAACTCGTTACAACGTTACAACGGCTCGCCGGTTCAACGCTTCAACGCTTCAACGATTTAACGTGGCGAAGCCATGAGCATCACTTACCTCGAAGCCATCCGCGAAGCGCAGGCGAAACTTTTGCGCGACGACAAACGCGTTTTCATTTACGGACAGGATGTTGGCGGAAGCTTCGGTGGCGCGTTCAAGGCTACCAAAGGATTGGCGAAAGAATTCCCGGGACGCGTCTTAAACACGCCAATTAGCGAAGACGCCATGGTCGGCACGGCCATCGGCGCCGCGCTCGAAGGTATGCGCCCAATTGTGGAAATGCAGTTCGCCGATTTTTCCAGCATCGCTCTGAATCAAATTCTCAACAACGCCGGCACGCATTATTGGCGGACCAATGTTCCAATTCCAATTACGGTGCGGTTGCCCTCGGGCGGCACCAAGGGGAGCGGGCCGTTTCACTCGCAATCGATGGAATCCCTTTACGCGCATTATCCGGGATTGATCGTGATGACGCCGGCAACAGTGGAAGACGCTTATACAATGCTGATCGACGCAGTCGCGATTGATGATCCGGTGATTTACTGCGAGCACAAGTACCTTTACTACCATCTCAAGGCCGACAGTTTGCCGAACGATAGAATGCCAGTTGGAAAGGCTCGGATCGCGCGGACCGGCCGCGATCTAACAATCGTTAGCTACAGCGCGATGTTACACGAATCTTTAAGCGCGGCCGAGGAGATTGCGAAAGAGGGATTCGAAATCGAAGTGGTCGATCTGCGGACAGTGAAACCACTGGACACCGCCGCGGTGCTGGCCTCCGTCGCCAGAACCGGCCGGCTTTTGGCGGTGGGCGAATCGTTCCCCTGGGGCGGCGTGACCGCGGAAGTCATTGCGCGCGTGGCTACGGAGGGTTTCCATTTGCTCGATGCCGCGCCCGCACGGGTTAACGCCAAGGATACTCCCATTCCCTACCATCCAAATCTTTGGTCGACGCACCGACCGAGCAGCAGAGTGATTGCCGCGAAAGCGCGAAAAATACTTCGCGAATAAATTTATGCCACAAGTTCCAATCATCATGCCACAGCTCGGCGAATCGATCGCGGAGGCGACGATTGTCTCGATCAACGTGAAGCCGGGCGAAAAAGTCGCAGCCGATCAGGAAATCATCGAAGTCGAAACTAATAAAGCAGTGATGGGTGTCACGACACCATGTGCGGGTGAGATCGCGAAAATCGATGCCCAGGTCAAGGAAACCTATCCGATCGGCGCCGTGCTCGGTTACATCGAAGCGAGCGAAAAAGACGCCGAGCGATTCGCCAAGCAAACCCCGCCGCCCGAAGCGCAACGCGAAATGACCGAAGAAATTCCAGGGCGAAACGAAGAAACAGCAAAGGCCGAAAAAACGAAAAGCAACGGCGCCAGAGTAAAAGTTCCGACCGACGGCTTGCCGGTTCCCGCTGCCGCAAAAGGGGCAGGATTTTTGTCGCCGCGCGTCCGTGTACGAATGGCGGAGTTGCAATTAACGAACGCGGATCTCGCTGGAATCGCAGGAACAGGCAGCGGCAATCGCGTCACGATCAAAGATCTGGAAAATTATTTGCACCAGATGGAATCGCAGACAACGAGCGATGCCTCGGCCATTAGGGCGGGAGTCGCAGATGCGATGCGTCGCAGCTGGTCCCGGCCGCTGGCGACGATTGGGTCGTCGGTGAATCTCGATCCTGTTCTAACGGATCGTAAACAGCGCGATCCGAAGCCCGGTCCGGCACTTTATGCGTTGCGCGCGCTCGCCCTTGCCCTTGCAGAAAATCCGGCCGCGGCCGCGAAACTGATCGGCGCTCGCGTCCTGCAATCGAATACCATTGACATCGGCCTCGCGATTGAAGCACAGGACGGAATCATCGTGCCGATCCTTCGCGGCGCAGACAAAACTTCGCTAGCGGATCTGACGACAAAGTACGAAGAGTTAGTTTCCCTCGGGCGCGCTCGTCGCATTTCCCCGGAAATGCAAAGCGGCGGAATCGCAGCGGTTTCAAACTTCGGCACTTTCGGGGTGGAATGGGGCACGCCGATTCCCCTGCCCGATCAGACCATGATTCTCGGTCTCGGTGCCGGCAAAAAAACACCACGCTGGGACGAATCGAAATCGGATTTCGTTCCGATAACGGAGGCGCAAATCACGCTCAGCTTCGATCATCGCAGTCTCGATGGCGGCGGTGCCGGGCGATTATTGAAGCGTGTGATCGAGCTGCTGGAAAACCCAAAGGCGCTCTGATTCCCCTCCAGGTAGCGCACGCGTCTCGCGTGCTGGCGATCGCGTCTTCGCGATCGCGGACTTTTCTGCAAAGATTGTTTCGGCGAGACGCGTGCGCTACCCGGATCATTTGCGACACGTCG